>Ga0307513_10008319_pt1 | contig 13285 bp, 11 predicted proteins | sample 15_EM_MG_FD_202174 | JGI IMG/M metagenome (GOLD analysis project Ga0307513, IMG submission 202174) | Populus trichocarpa ectomycorrhiza microbial communities from riparian zone in the Pacific Northwest, United States - 15_EM | ecosystem: Host-associated > Plants > Roots > Unclassified | place...
AAAGGGAGATGGCATTTCCACTTTTAACAGAAAAAACATTGTCTAGAAAATGTGTATAATATTTGTTCTTTCTTGAACAGTTTTCATATAGATTTCTCATCAAGAATATGGGCTTTTGCACCCTGTGAGAGGAGGATCACCTCCGCCTTCTCGAGAAGTGCTATGGAGATTTTCCATGTCGTACGGGGCACGCTAAGCGACATATTTCATCCATGCCAACTCCTGTGGACCGGGACGAGACCGATCTTGCTGTTTCTCGGGTTTGTCAGTTGAGGAGGTTGTACCACCTATTCGGGCACGACTCCGTGACGTGGAGGAAGACGATTGTAACCGAGGGGATGGCTGTAGTTGAGGCAGTCGCGTCCGAGGAGATAGACGAGGAGGTGGGTGTGTCTACAGGATGCATCGCAACACCGGTCCCGTTCGTTGGCTGGGCGTGTGATTACCCATAAGATTGTCGTATTTACGACGGTTAATCTGTAGTTGTAATCGCGCTTGAATCATATTGGTTTGTCGAAATCGAATATCACTCTGCATCCCTGACCTATCCCTACCCATGAACGCGCAGAACTCACGGCGAGAAGTAAGTGCACCCGGAGGAACCGGAGCAGATACCATATTGTGCGGGCTAAGAAGTTTCTTGTGGCTCTCGACGGTCATGGTAATGCCGAGGTGAGGAAGAAAAGGATCTTGACCATCGAAGGACTTCCCAAAGGTTAGATGTTGATGAGGTTGTCCTCGCTTCCACCGAGGAGCGAGCGGAGACCTCAGTCAATGCCAACAATGTTGAGATCTCCGAAAAGTCGATTCCGGCTTGGCCTGCAGCAGAAGCGAGCGTCGCCGTCTCTGTCGATCTTTTCCGGAGACCATCCCGAAATCCAACTCTCTGGCAGATTCTGATAACGCAACTACCACTCTGCACATTGAATCCCCACCAGAACCGGCGGCCACTAACCGAACCCACATTCTCGGATGCAATTCGAAGTTAGGTCATGACCCACATCAGGAAAAGCCCGATCGAGTACTTTTTGTTCATTCACGGTTTTCGACAGTTGTTGATGTGAAATGACACCGTTGATCATGACACTGTCAAAAACGGTCAATTTCCTATGTCCCCTCTCGATGATGTGTCAAAGAATGCAAAGTCACTGCCTTTGACGATACATATGAGGTACTGGATGGTAAATTACGGTTATTGAACATTGAATATCTGAACCCTCATGTATTTCGAGCAGTTTGTTTCAACTATTTTTCATTGCTTGTAAAATAGAGAAAGATACAGCACGTAAAATGATAAGGTTATGTATCTACGCTAAGCTAAAGAGAGCCTCAAACTAACAGGGGGGAACTACATGTCCTGAAGGGAGTCTACCAAGGGTTGCAGTTGAGTACGGGTTACTTGGGCTTTGGGGGTGGTTGGGTTGAGGCGACTGCAATCAACATGAATGTTCAGGGCCTGGGATTGAGTGTACTCGAGGGGGAAACACACACCTTCGTCGTGACCCCAGGATTGAAACTTTGTAGTAGTTGGCAGCGGCGGCAGCAAGGTCAGGGGCCCCAGAGTTGATGGATGTACTGGGGTGGCGAGTGGGGCGACCCTCTGTGACGTTGGGGGGCGTGTGTGTGGTAGTCTTGTGGGGGCAGAGGGCCTTTCTCGGGCGTGGAGGTGAGCAGGTGTCATGCACGGAGGGGGGATTGCGGAGGGAGGGAAATGGTGGCAGGTTGAGACGCGTCCGCTGGGAGTGTGACGTGTGACTAACACAGATTGTTTTGAATTTCTAAGTCAGCCGTAAATGGAATAAATTTGCTCTCCGGGAAGTTCCCCCGTTGGCTCAATGGTGCAGCTGGTCTGACGTCCGAGCTCCAGGGTTAAGTTGTTGGTTCAAATCTCAGATGGGGTTTTTCTTTTTTCTACCCCACCCCGTGAAGCACGGCACGCCTCCGCACATGGCAATTTATATGTGGACTACACAACCAGTTCACTACATACTGCTTCGTAACACTACAGTCGAAATTCATCTTGTCTGTGCTGGGTGGGTTTTTTTCTGTCCCTTCATCATCCAAACATGTATTTTTACCGTCTTTCCCTGTCAAATATATCCACCAACAAGGTTGTACGTATTTGATTGTCCCTGGTCTCGGGTATTGTAAAAAACCCGGAAAACGTGATCGGGGTTTTTCCTGATGCAACTGAGTCGATGGACCCCCAGATCCAGGTCTTAGATCTCAGATGCCCTTGACGCCTCGTCGACTCGGATTCCTGGCCAAGCCGAAGCTCACCGCGGGATCCGGGTTATCAGTGGTCCGGTTCGGTGCGAACGCCCCGAGGCACCTCTTCCACCTGCTACAATGACGCCTCTAACAACGAGAGATCCAGGCCGCCCAAGGGAACCCGCACCTCCAGCGCCAAGTATGGATTTCTTATCAGTGCGCATGGATGATTCTGACCTATGTTTTGTTCGCGTTGTATGGATGAACCTCTCAAATCGGATGGTGATCGTTTGGAATCGAGGCAAAGCCAAGATCAATCGCCTACTCCATATCGCACCACCGAGGACGTGCACCGTACACGATACGACCTGTCGCTTCCCACCCGAACTCACGGAGATGATCATCGTCCACCTCATCGGCGACCTCCACGCTCTCAAGACGTTTTCGCTGATCTGCCGCGATCCCACACCATACCCTTACACTCAGGAACACGACACCCGACAAAACCCACAATGAGCTCAAACCGGTATCCAAGCTGCATAAGCTAGGTCTGGCGCCTCTTATGAGAGAGATTCGAGTGATACAACCCCACTATCGCGCGGAAGATTGTTGGTTCGAGCCTCAGACATTCAGCCGCCGTGACTTGCGTCACTTTTCTGCTTTCACGAATGTTCAGACACTTACACTTCAAAACGTGGACATATCTCGCTTCATGCCAGACGTCGGTCGATACTTCGGACACTTCTCGCCAGCCCTCCGATCCATCGTATTGGTCCAGCCACGTTGTACCCCTCGACAGTTGACATCTTTCCTATCCCTTTTTTCGAATCTCGATGATATCTATATCTATTCCCCCTTCCACTGGTTCGACGGGATCGTCTCCTACTCAGAGCCCGTTATGTTCTCCTCACCGAAACTGGGAGGACGGCTTGAGCTTGTCGGCTTCACATGGGTCGAGACTTTTACGGACCTCGCTACTTCATGTGGTGGCCTACGGTTCCGTGGCATAGACCTACGCAGCGCTGCAGGTTGTGGATCCATCCTGCAGGCGGCGTGTGCCGAGACCCTAGAGACGTTGCGATTCTGTCTGTCAGGTAAGGATTTCAACGCGGGCTCATCTTTGGGTTCGAGCTGATGGTTAACAGGATTTTATTTGTCCTCACTACTCCCTGAATTCGACCTATCGCGATTCAAAGCCCTCCGATCTCTGCAAATCGGGGCTTGGACGACAAAGTGGCACCCGACAAATCGTTACGAGATCGCCATGGAGGTATTCTCGACCATCACATCCCCTGTCTTCTCCGAGCTTGTCATCGTCCTCGAAGATGATGGGATTGTTGGTTTATCCTCGGATGTCGGATTGTTCGAGACATTGCGCAAAATGAACGAAGTCCGGCCCTTCACATTGGTGTTTCTGGTTAAGGCTGAGGAATCATATTGTAGACGGACGGAGGTGATAGAGAGGTTGGAGGATGCTATTATCCTTGCAACTGTGACCGGTCTTCTCAATTTTCTCGACTCCCAGCCAATCGCCCGCATAACAGGGCTTCCAACCCCAGAATGGGAGGCCAGGTCTAGGGAGACCTGGTCCGGGAGTTATTTCTGCTGCGGGTTGGTAGTACCGCCGTCCCCGATTGCCCCGAGCTCCTTGTTCCAGGATGATCGTAGCTCAGTTGGAAGAGTTTCTTCTATGTGACATGTTCTGTAGGTTGCGATGGAGAAATGCCAATGGTATGTAATCCACGTGAAATTATTGACACGACCATCGCACATCTTATCCGCGGCCTTTACGCTCTCGAGGTGTGTCCTTTGACCGCATATCCGTCCGCTCGCGTTTCTTTGCCCCACACCTCCCCGATCCCCATGTGAACCCCTGCCAAAAGTCGAAATACATCAAGCACCCATGACGGGCTACTGGTTCACGCCCCTACAGGCTTCGCCCGGAATTCCACCCACACGTTTTTTGGCCCTCCGCGGCATTGTCTTCGCCCCTTCGCGGTCCCTGCTGTACAGGTTTGACGAATCCCAGTGGTTTGAGACAGTGCGGTAAGGCCCGAAGACTCAGTCTTCCTACTTTTTGCGATTTTATGGACAGTTTCTTCGATACGTTAGAGACCGCGAGACTAAGCCTATTGATTTTCAACTGCTGATTGCGGGGGTCACATAAGTCGACCCGTAGTACTGTATATTCAAGTTATTCAGCTACTAGTGATAATCTCCTCAACATAAGCATTCGAGTGGCAACATCCCTAGTCGACTAACGGTTTTATCTCCCCGAAGTATCTCCATCGATGTAGAATCAAGGTAATTGCGCTACATGCATCTTCGCTTTTTATCAAGGGCTCGTGCATGTGATGGGACTCTGTGAGTCGCGTTCAACCGCTCGCTATCGAACTCCGAGGACGGCCGTCGGATGGCCCGAACCATGATTTGGTGGGATGGGATGTGGTTTCAGAGACCTTCTAAAGGATGATGAGAACCAACCGAGAAATGGTGCACGCAGTCCCCTGCAAGCGACCTTACCGATACTTAAGTTCACTCTCCCATTCTCATCTGCCCGAGAGGCTGTCCAACTTTCAAGTATGATTGAGAGATGGTGGGGTAAATAGTAGTCATCGGTTGACTTGGGGAGTTTGCGAGAGGAAGTCCGGATGTCGAGATTGGCGTGGACATTCGAGGAAGAGTGGATGGGTTAATAATATCTAGCGCGGGCCACTTCCCCACAGCAACCAGATGAGAGAATGGAAAATCAACCATTAGCGCTGTCCAACATGGCCGGGGGTGGCCCCGTGGATTGGTTCCAATTTAGTAAGATCCCCTTGGCCAGATCTCCCACTCTGGGGTTTGTTCTCCCGTGCGGATGATAGGCCGGGAGTCGAGAAAGTTGAGGAGACCTTTTGCAGTCGCAGATAATATGGCATCCCCAAATTTCCGTAATACCCCTGTCCGTATACAGTACGAATCCTCGATCTTGACCAAAAACACCAGTGTGAAGGCCCGGACTTGATTCATCGTGCGCAATATCTCGAAGAATGCGACATTCGAGAGTAAACCAATCTCATCGTGGTCGAGGACGATGACGAGTTCGGAGAATACAGGGGATGTGATGGTCGAGAATACCTCCGTGACGATCGCGTAACGGTTTGTTGGGTACCACCCTACCCAAGCCCCGATCTGCAGAGATCGGAGTACTTTGAACCGCGATAGATCGAAGAGTAATGAAGACGAATGGACTCCTGTTGTCCATCAGCTCAAATTTACAGATAAACTCGCGTTAGACCACTTACCTATTGTATAGAATCGCAGCGTCTCCATGGTCTCGGCACACGCCTCCAACAAGATAGGTACACAACTTGCAAAATTGCGCAGGTCCATGTAGCAGAACTGTAGACCACCGCATACAGTAATGAGGTCCGCCCAAGTCTCATCCCAAGTAAACTCGAAAAGCTTAAGCCGCCCTCGCAATTTCGGTGGCGAGAACGGAACGAGTTCCAGACCGGGGACGATTGCGTGGGGATGGCGGAGGGGCTGATAAATGTTGATATCATCCAGGTTCGAAAAATGGGAGAGGAAATATGACAACTGTCGAGGGGTACAACGCGGCTGGACCAACACGATGGATCGTAGGGTGGGTGAGAAGTGCCCGAAATGGTGTTGAATGCCTGGGATGAAACGGGAGATGTTCAGGTTTTGGAGTATCAGTGCCTGAACGTTCGCGAAAGCGGAAAAATGGCGCAAGGAACGGCGGCTGAATGCTGGAGGCACGAACCAGCAATCCCCCACGTAATGCGCTCGCGTCACTCGAATCTCTTTTACTAGAGGCGCCAGACCTAGCCCATGTAGCTTGGATACCGGCTTTAGCTTATCACGAGACTTGTCGGGTGTCGTTCCCCTGAGAGTAAGGGTGTGGTGGAGGTGTGGGACCGCGAGGAGGTAGCAGAAGCGGCAAGTCAGTGAAAACGCCTTGAGAGCATTGAGGTCGCCGACGAGGTGGGCGGTGACCATTTCCATGATTTCGTATGGGAAGCGGCAGGTCGATTCGCGCATACCACGCGTCTTCGGAGGTATGATATGAAGTAGGCGATTGATACTGGTCTTGCCTCGGTTCCACGCGATCACCATGCGATTGGAGATGTTGACTCCTGTAGTGTGAACGGCGGTGAGATGAGAACCATCTGTGTGTCACAGAGGGGGAGAACCACACCTGGTGTTTGGGGTACAGACCCCCTTGAGCTAACCATATCCCTGGTCGAAAAATACATCAATGTCGTGGCAGGTGTGAGAAGTGCCCGGACTCTCTGCGGGTCCAGGTTCCGGTCCGATCAGGGGGCGGCCCGCATTCGAGGCGGGCGGTGTTAGTACCGTATACGATATCTCGCAGTCTACCTGCTGATTGGCCACGCGAATATTTAGTTGATACGTGAGGAAAGCGCGTCAGTGCGTCAGGTACCTGGTCTAATATGCAACGCCGAAGGCCCGCTTCCCTGGAGTTCAACGAGTCTGGGATCTAGGAAGTTGTCGTGATTGAGCGATAGACAGGCGACCATACCTTCCCTTGCTGTCTCCCCAGTACGTTTCTCTTCAACTTGTGACATTCGAGTATAAAAATACATAGCAGAAACATGCATTCATCGAGCGTCGGCAGCATCCAATTCAGAACTCAGGGAAGAGGGTTATCCGCGTACATGGTCTTCATGTAAGCCTCGGGATAATGATCACCATGGACAGCGTTGCAACCTCTCTAATAGCTTGAGCATCCTCCGGTGAGAGTTTGGTCTTCCCAGCGTCCATATTCCCTTTGATGTTGGACAAATGTACCGTCGTCTCAGTAATCGCTTCGGATATGGTGTGATCTCAGTACTGGGCATACCGCGGGTCTGGTGGCACTAGGGAGAGGACGTTATATGCACACATCGGCACGGGTGGGCACGGACGTTTGACCCCGATGTACAACTCGCTTCGACCATGATGGTTTTGCTCGTTCCGTTACTTGGACAATCCCTCACATTTCTCGTGTGATTTCCCGAACCAGCCACACACAGAACGGGCGTACCTTGGTCCTCGAACCTCTGCCTAGCCTAGTCCGAGTCTCGGCTTTATCATTCCTTTTTCTCGGTTCCGTGCAATAAGATAAATCGCACACCACCGTCTGTTCTCTTCCATGACGCTCGTAAGGGAGAGCCGAAGTGACACATACCAAGTTCTAATCCAACAATGTCCATTCGCGCTGCGTTTTTATTCTTGCTCCGGTGCCGGACTGTTGTGCTGAAGAGAGGTCTAGTATGTTACACATCACTACTCTACAAGATTCGGGGTGCGCGCGAAAGAAATCCAATCAGAGCCGGGGCTACCATCATTAGCAATAAGGAATTGGTCCTATACGGATGATGAGTGGGGAGTCCAGAAAATCAAGGTAACCCTCTGCAGTTACCAGGCTCGTAATTGTCGAATCTAAAGCTTCCGCCAACTTGCATCGCACCTCCCCCCCGCATAACCCGCCCGCAACATTTTCTCGTTTCTCCGGCCCTCCCTGCTGCCGGCCTCACTCCGGAGCACATGCAACGCAGCAATGGAACCAACTTCCACTCCCTCTGCCACCATCGCAATTGATATAGATCCCGTCGTCCCGGCCCCCAACCCCGTCCGGTTCGTGGAGGAGTTAGTGTGTACTAGGTACCGTGCACCGATCCTGCGGATTGGCGGGAAAATAGATTTTTGAGAAGCTGTCCAAGTTTGACCGCAACTTGGAAGTTGTCTTATTTGTTGTTGAATTTCCGCGGGAGGAAATGATGTCGATAGGTGACCTTCCCTGGGCGTTGTCAACATGTTAACAGATGAAATTCCATCAATCACCCATCCTCTTTTGCCTCGTATGGCGCATCGGCCATCCCAGGTCGCTGTAGATGTCACATGGCCACAGTACTGGTAAGGATGCAGCGTATAAGTACTTGATTGGGAGTACATTCCTCCTACGATCTCAACAGTGGGCCGCAAGTCTCCCTTTCTGTTGCCGTTATCTTCGGGTATGAGGGAGTACTGCCACGTCCAACGTAGACGTTGTCAGGTGTGGTATTATTTTCTTCTGGTCTACAAAAGCCGAAACCTACACACAACGCACAATCAGGTGTCTCTTGTTACATCCGTTCCTTGAGAACAAATAACAGAACTACATACTCAACAGATGATGGACGGGGAGTCGAGGAAATCGAGCAAACCCTCCGCGTTCACCATGTCTAAAACTTCCGCCAACCTCCGTTGTTCCTTCTCACCGCGGGTGATTCGAGTCGTGGTGTCGAACGAAAACACCAGTTTGAAGGGTCTGACTTCCTTCATCGTGCGCAATGCCTCGAAAAAAGTAAAATCCGAGGATATGTCAGAGGTCTCATCGCCCTTGACGACGACAACGAGCTCGGAGAATACGGGGGATGTGATAGTCGAGAATATCTCCATTACCGCAGTATGACGGTTTTCTACATCAACCCTCGTCACCCACCGCCCAACCCGTAGGGATCGGAGGTCCTTGAACCGCGATAGATCGAATTCCGGGAGCAACGAGGACGGGTAAGTTTCGGCTACTCACCATCAGCCCAAATCCACAGATAAACCTGTGTTGAACTACTTACTAAGCGTACATCCCAGCGTCTCTAGAGTCTCGGCGCATGCCCCCAACAGGAAGGGTGTACAACCTCCAACCCGGCGTAGATCCATGTAATGGAACCGTAGGCCACCGCATGAAGTGGTCAGGTCCGTCCAAGTTTCGACCCAATTAATTTCACGAAGCTCCAGCCGCCCTTGCAGTTTCGGCGCGGAGAACGGAACAAGCTCTAAATCGGGAATGGTTGTGTAGAATGGCTGGTCGGGGGAGCTGATATTGACATCGTCCAGATTTGGGAAGAGAGAGAGGAAATATGATAACTGTCGAGGGGTACAACAGGGAGCGGTCAAGTGGATGGATAGTAGGCTTGGTGAGAAGTGCCCGAAATACTGTTCGACGCCTGGTATAAACCTGCTAATGTTCAATCTGTGAAGTATTAGAGCCTGAACGTTCACGAAAGCAGAAAAGTGGCGCAGATCATCTGGGCTGAATGCTCGAGGCACGAACCACTCCTCGCGGAGGAGTGTTCGAATTTCCCTTGCGAGAGGTGCCAGACCAAGCTCGTGCAGCTTGGATAACGGCTTCAGCCCGTGACGATTTTCACCACGCGCCCCGGTCCAGAGCGTAAGGGTGTGGTGAAGCTGTGGGACCGCAGCAATATACCACGAGCGGCAGGTCAGTGAGCACGCCTTGAGGGCATTGAGATCGCGGGTGAGGTAGACAATAATCATTTCTATGATTTCTTGTGGCAAGCTGCATCTCGATTCGTGCGCGATGGATGTCTCTGGTGGTGTATCACCGAGCGGGTGATCGACCTTGTCTTTGACTTGATCATCAGAGAGGTTTGTCCCTTCAGTACGGATGGCGCAAAGATCAGAACCACCTATGTGTACCAGAGGGAGTAACATACTCGATTCTGATGAGACGAGCCCCCTTGAGGGACTTGGATCACTGGTTGTTGGAGGAGTCACCATCGTGACAGGTGAGAGGTGTCAAAGTGATCGGGCCGAATTGGTCAACTTGGGTCCGAACAGTCAAAGCACACGAGTGCAATACATATACGTTTGGAGAGCATACAGCATACGAGGCAAAATTCGTAACAGTGAGACGGCCAATTATTTCGTACAACTAAGAGTCAGAACGGCCCGCTGACGATCAACGTCGAGGTATCACATCAGGACAAAAACATGAACCCGCTCACCAGAGAGACGTCACCCAAATCCCCCATGAATAAATCTCCCTCATCATGCATCACCAGTAATCGTCGATTACACCGGGTCGAATATTATATTCCACGCGCCCGACGTGCTTCCCGAGCTCCAACACATCCTCGGGGTCGGGTTCGTTCGCCCCACCAACGACCCCGACAACCCCCAGTTTCCTCCCTCTCGATGCCCTCGCTTCTGCCATTCCTATGACATCATCCATATCAAATGCTTCCTCCCTATTGTTATGAAGGACAAGCTCCTCCAACTTGGGGCAAACCAGGACCTCTGATGATCTCGTGCTGGGATGCAGGGCGCGGATGAAGATGTGCGGGCTACTGCATTCGCAAAGCACGAAGACGCGTAGGCCTTTCATCGGAAGAAGCGCTCGATGAACAAGATCTCTGGATAGAGGTTTGCTGTTCTCGATTCTAAACCGTTCGGTCTTCGAAGTGTCCAGCTGGGCGAGAGATTCAAGCATCAAACTAGTCTTGTTGGCTCGGGAACCTGTGGGGGCCAAGCTGACTCGCCCGTTCGACCCGCTGAGTACCATGCGTAGATATGAGTTATCGAGGTATAATTTGACTGTGGTGAAGTCGGAGAGGTTCCTGAGGTTGTCCAGAGACCTTGGGATGAGGTCCCCGACCATGGAGCTGATGACGTCTGCCCGCAGTGTCAACTCCACTCCGACCGGGATCAATAAGTGGTCGAGCAAGGCGGAAGGCGGTCCGCAATCCCTGATTTTCATGAACTTCAGACACGCCAGCGACACCAGTCGCCCACTCTGAGCGCCAGGAGTTGGTAGTACGGAGTGGAGGACGACCGCGCAGAGGCGAGGAGCGCTTTCAAAGAAGTCAAGAAGTTGTATGACGGAGATCTCGCCCGATGGTATCCCAGTCAGCGAGAACGACGCGAGATTGACCATGTTCCTCCAGGGTAGTTCGGTGCGTACGAGATCCAAATGCAACGTGTCCAACGAAGAGAGATCCCCATCGAAAAGTGCTGATGTGAGACGTGGGCCGGGTAGGAAATTAACAGATATCTCCAGATGCTCAAGAAGAGGAGCAGGGCGCGACAGGTGGGCGGTGATGTTTTGCACGTTTTCGGGGGTCCCCCGGACAAGCAGATATCCGAGTCGCCCAATAACTTGTGGGATGAATTGGAAGAAGGGATCGTCGGGATACATCTCGTTGCGCCTTTCCAATCTCAAGTTGAGGGGGGAGGATTTTGAGCGTTCGAGGTAGACGCGAGCTTTGTCTTCGTTCGTAATGTCGAGGTTGGTCCACAAAGAGGGCCGTGACGTGAATAACTCCCTCCAAGAACGGCATACGTGGGTGAGTGCGATCACGTCTTTATCTATACTGTACCAATCCCAATGATCCGGAATGAGAGCGAGGATTTCTGGAGAGATCCGGTTAATGGGTGCGACCGCGTTTCTCCAGGATCGGATGAGGTGTAGGATTTTGAAAGCGTCTCGCTCGAGAACGTCGAACTAGAACACAGCATGGATGAGTGGCAGTCGACGGGTCCGTTTCATTGGTTTGTCCCACCTCGGCGTTTTCTAGGGTCATCGCACCTCTACAAACCCAAATTTCAGTCGTCTAACGCGGTGTATGACGCTGCTTCGGACGTACTCCGCAGAATCAGCCACATCTTGTAGGATTTCGTGTAAGCGTTGAGAGATAGAACGGCCCTGACTCGAGGTGGTGGTGGTGGTGGTGGTGGTGGACATGATCTGATGTTGCCAGGGAACCAGCGGTTGTCCGTTCGGAGTGGATCCAGGCCTCGCGCGTTCGGTCACCCTCTTTCGCACCGCAGGCCATTGTTCACACAAAAACCAAGACGCTGTATATGTGGCACAGCAGTTGCGAATGAAGGCTCACGGCGAATGCCACAACGGGAAAAGGATACTTCCACCTAGTGTCGTGCCACGTCTTTGTAGTGCACTTCGTTTCAAAAGATTTGTCTACAGTCGTTGTATGATTACTCCAGGGGTAGTACAGGGGGCACAGAGCGACGGTCCTCCAACCAGAATCTGTACGTGAAACCACCCCATCGCTCATCCCTACCATTCCGCCCGAGCGGGTTTTGATTCTGCGTTCAGTCTTTCACACTCTACGTCCATCCCTCGCGAGAGTTCAAGGTGTTTCAAGCGTGTCAGAGACGCGAAGAGACGGCCACAACCACCGGGAATCCGGGTTCACACAACGATTTATGGTCAGACTCGTAAGAGATCGAAATGGCCGAGTACGGGGACTTGCCTGTTCTCCCCTGATGGTTGTTCGGGGGTGTCAGTGGGGAGAAATGACATCCAATTCAGTGGAATAGAGTACCCACCTGTCGCTGGGAGCATGTAGGCATGCCGGAAATTTTCCACGGCGGGGACGCGACCGATCTTGAGATAAAGAGGACCTGGTCGCCATCTGCAATGGACCTCTAGGTGAGCGATTCCATCGGGCAAACACAAAAGGCAGTGCTGAATGCGCCTTCATCGGCGGAACATCTGGAACATCGTCATGTTCGGTCAGTGCTCACACGACATGGATGAACGCCTCTAGTCCGAGGTTAGCGTTTCTTTGGCAATCCCCGGATGAGGCAGACACATCATTTTGGGCAGGGTTGAACGAACACAGGCTCATACCCCTGCACGCTGTCCGGGGGGGAGTAGGTCCCTCATCTGCACTGAGACGAGGAATGGGATACAACTTGGGGTGCTCGTCGACAAGCACCACACGCTAAACGTCATCAGGGAAAGGGAAATAAACTTTTCTGACTCTTATTTCAATCTTTTCGTAAGAAAAGGTGGAAAAAAGAGAAAAGTACGTACTTATATAAGTTATGTCATGAATCTATATAAGTTGGGGCCCGAAAAGTGAACGAAAAGTACTAAATAAGTGAGAAAAGACGAAGATAAGTGAAGATAAGTGGTCACCCGAAATAAGTATTTTGCTCTTTTGCTGATGGTTGAGGTCCCATCAATCATCTTCCCTCACCTCGTGTTGCGCATTGGCCATTCCAGGCCGCAGGTGGCTGTCGACGTCATATGGCCACAGTACTAGTGAGGGTGCAGTGCACAAGTACTTAGTTTGGAGTACATTCCTGCTACGATCTCAATAGTGAACCACAAGCCGAAATCCACGCACAACGCACACTGTAGGAATTAGGTTGGTTTAAAATTGACCAAGGCTTTTTGACCAACGATCGCGACACCTTCCTCGTTCGGCAAGTTGGTCAAAAATTAACAAAAAGAGGTACACATTGACCAACGTCGGTC
>Ga0307513_10008320_pt1 | contig 13285 bp, 13 predicted proteins | sample 15_EM_MG_FD_202174 | JGI IMG/M metagenome (GOLD analysis project Ga0307513, IMG submission 202174) | Populus trichocarpa ectomycorrhiza microbial communities from riparian zone in the Pacific Northwest, United States - 15_EM | ecosystem: Host-associated > Plants > Roots > Unclassified | place...
ATTTTATGATGGGTCAAAGGTGAAGTAATTCTTTGCAAAGGTTTCACTTTTTCGATGGCACATTTCCCGGGCGATGGTATCCGAAAGGTTTGCCGCTAATTGCATGGTATTTAAAAGGTTTACCCTTAAAATAAAGTGGCTTACCATAAGGCCTTTTCGCAGAGTCAGCCCCCACGGGAGTTATATCTTTGGTTAAGTAGCAAAACCCCCCCAAACGGAGCCGCAATTCTACACTCAACCGGGGAAGGACCGAAACCGGTCGCCGACTAATTGACATCAGGAATAGTTTTAACTAACCTCTTTTGCCGAACTCTCTTTTTGTTGTCAAATAAATACCACCGCTAGTGGCCCGCCGGTATTCGTCCTATCATACCAGCATTGGAGAATAACTGCTTCGGAAGGGTTCCGGTTTAACTAGTCGGAGCTTGGGAGGGCAACCATAGACAGAGCCCGGATTAGCCTTCTGTTTGGGGCAGGATTAGTAATGAATTCTGTATGACTAAGGCCCCCTGAGCGTAGGGATTAGGACAACCTAGCATTAGTGCCGACTGTGGCATCGGCCCGCCTATCGACTCACCCTGATCACGACGAGGCTTTGTGGCTGCGGAAGAGCGGGGGGGATCATTGTTTCCTTGGCATACCCGTAGGACTGGGCGAAAAGTGAGCATGCACTGAAAGTGGGGAGGGGTTAGAAAATTGGAGGAGGCTCAGAAAACGGGAGGAGGCCCAGAAAACGGTTTTTGACACCCAGAAGACTGCTTTTGACGCCCAGAAAACGGTTGATCACAGAAAACTGTACTTAGTCTTTAGAGTCGCCTAGGTATTATCATTTATATATAGCGGGCTCTCTTAGTTAACGTTCACTGCGCAATACCAGAAATGGTTATGGTGGGCACGTGGTACTTCTGGTTGTGTACGAGGTTCCCATAATATTATAAAAAGCACATTGCAACAAAATCCAATCCCAACCGTAAGCGCTCAACCCTCATGGCAGAATGGAAAAATTCTCATAATTTCGGCCTGGAAAATTTAGACAATTACATATGCTATATATTGATCTTGTTAATTTTATATTACCTGTTGGTGAGTTGGAAGTGTTTAATACCAGAGATTGCGGGGGGTAAAATTGAGGGGGGGGGTCACCAATTTTGTGGCCAAGATCACACAGTGCCGGCTCTCGGGTCAGTTCAAAAAAAACTAACCGCTCTATAGACTCGTTGCGAATGTCTCTAGAGGTATGAGATAGTAGTATAGCACCTTCTTATAAGATTTTGAAGGAAGGGGTCGGTGTAGGCGAGAGAAATTATTTTCCTTTTACTGGTGATAGAGGTATCAGATGGATTCGACGAACAAATTTATGATATACCAGGCCAATGTCTATCAGCCTACGACTCTTCCAACCCCAGTCCCTCAGAGTAGAAATATAAATCCCATAGCCGAGATCTAAACATCTGGCATAAGTCATACAATCCTAACCAAAGTTCCCAAATTACGACCCTGCTAAAACCCCCACTCTACCATTCCTGATGGGTAGCCTATTGCTTCTCTCCCCTACATATCTTCCGCTTCGCATGCTTGCATAGTTCCCTTAACCTTGTCGCTATTCGGCTGCTGACAGGTTGGATTCCGCCGGCGATGTCGGGTTGAGATCAGCATCAGGGTTCAGGTTAGCATTCAGGCCGGAGCTAGGAATTGGTGTTGCCGCCAGGTCCCGCCGTGCATTAACCTTTCACCTAATGGTCGGATCTCGCGCTGGACCGGCGGTCTGCCCTTCGTGGAGCGCGGGGCTTCGTTCTCGTCGTAATTGTCCGAACTGGATGGGCAGAGCCTCTTCTACGGGGTTGTGTAGGTTCACCGGTAGGTAGTTCTTGACGTGGTTTTAGTAGTGATGGAGATGTGAGCATTGCGCGTTTTCTTCGGGATGTGTTCTGTTAGGGTGTTTGTCCCGGAGGGGGATTGATAACAATTTCCACGGTAAAGGTCTGGCCTTGTGGGATTGCTTGCGCGTGGTCTGGAATTTAGCATTCAATTCTCGTTAGTGACTATTTTGGTAGGTAAATGTGGGCGTAGTGTTCTGGGCCCTACTTTGGTTGCATGTTCGTGGAGTGTTATGGATCTGTTTTTTTCTCACCCGCTTGGGGCTCTTAGTGTGAGTTTCCTGGAAATTCTTGGGCGCAATTCCTGATTTCCATGACCCTGTCTGGGCTACTAAGGTCTCGGCCGGGGCTGCATCTGATAGCGTCACCATTGAAGTATCAAATGAACTTTGCGCAACAGAAATGTCACCACCCATTTTCGATTCCTTCTCCGCCCAAAAATCCGCACCCCCGGGGGTGCACTTTGCGCCATCCTGTGTGATTGGGCCTCTTTCACGTTTTTTTTTCGGTTGGTTATGTGTGGCTAGTCTGTTTTTGCTCTTGTTGCTCAGGGTACTCCGGTCGCGACTTTGTGTCCTGCTATATTTGTCACCTCCGTTTTCTTCATTGTCATCCTTTAGGCCCGTCAACCACGAATTCCCCAGTGCACAAATAGCGGTAGGGCGATACCCGGGCTTTATTGCGAGCATGGCTCTTAGTAACGGATTTCCGGTGTCATCTATCGGGGGCGATAGAACCCTTAGACTCTCTTCCGGGAAAGCCCATGTTCCGTAGAAGTAGCGGTATAATTGAAACTCCGAGACAAATAATCTCTCCCCGACAAGTAGCTCATATACCACACATCCGAGTGACCAAATGTCAACAGAATTTGTGTAGTTCGAGGTTTCACTATTGGGGTCTAATCCTAGAACCTCGGGGGCGCTGTAGACGGGAGTTGACACCTGGGTGTGAAGGGTTGTGGTCGCCGGAGTCAGAATCCGCTTCGACACCCGGAAATCCCCCAGCTTGACCCACACGGGAGACATGGAAACCACAAAAATGTTCTATGTGTTCGTCAGTATTCTTCGACGCGATATAGTTAAGAGAGGTGTTTTGTGGCCAAGGCCATACCGCAGGCTTTAGATCCCGATGAGCTATCCCTTGCTAATGCATCACTTCGAGACCTTCGAGTATCTGCTTAGAAATATTTCGAACGGTAGTTTGTGGGAGCGTGGCGCCGATGTGTTTGGTAAGGTCCCCTTCCTCGAGGTATTCCATTGCAATATATAGAGTCCCGGGCTCCTCGAACCATCCAAGGAACTCCACAAACAATGATGGACGCTAAAAGAACTGACAATTAGAAAACAGCAAGAGTATCCTGTACGGATGACAGACCGCCGGTGGAGTGAATTCCTTCGGGGGTGAGAACACGAACCTTTGCCAGTATGGCCATCACAAGAAGCTCTCTTGAATAATTGATCTTGGAATGTAACCTTTTATCGATCGTCTTAACTGCGCGACAGCGACCTGTGGTTTCTTGTGTCTGCTTATAGACAACCCCAAAACCTCCTCTTCCAAGTTCCCCTCAATTTCTCCAATCCTCCTTCACTTCCTCATCCCTGCTTTTCGCTTTCGCTATATATCTTGTGTGTCTGATGTGATCCTGAAAGAATTCGGTTTCGATTTTATACCATATAACCAAATCCGATTGTGTCTCGTCCATATCTTGCGGTTGGGGCTTTTTGGAGCCTGAACTCTGAATTAGCTAGAAAAGTGGAAATTCAGGGCTAGAATGATCGTAGCTAATAAGAAATGGGTAAAGGTTTGTGAAGAGTTGCGAAGGGGAAAAAGAATCCCAAGTTAACTTATATCCCACGTCGGCCCATCCTTTGCTGTCGGATAACGACCCGATAACAATGACTGTAACACAGGTCTTTCCGTTACACGAATGTTTGGTCTCCTCCGTTCATTCCCGCTCACCCAGAACACACACTGGACGCCACCAACCTTAACGCACCAATTGTATGTAATCCGGACTCGGTGTTTGTTTCACCCTCTCGACAATTCTTCTCTCTTCCTTTCTTCTTTGTTCGCCTACTACTTTTTTAGTCACTACTTCTAGGCAAAACTTTTTTTCAATGCCAGCGAGCCCCAAACTTTTCCAACAAGGTTTCAACTTTTATCTCGCATCCCAATACAGTAATAAATGATATCACTAAGCGAAACTCCTAAGTTACTTATGATACCGAAAAAAAAATTGCAAAATTAAAGAAAATTTAAAGTAAGTAGACTAGGAATATTGATAAAATTACCGATTTTTTTTATATATATTTTAAAAGAAATTATTTACAAGTAAATAGCTTGTGTCATTTAAAATTCGATGGCAAAATCTCCATGTAAGGAAATTCCATGGCGGGTTGGAACAACCCATTGCCAATTGGGCAAGGATGTGGATGATCACCGGAACATACGAGAAGTGTCTCGGAGGCCGATGGAAAAAAGTATAACCGAGCACTCATGCAGCTAGGGGTCATAGCTCCACCTGGCGGGGCCCGTGAACTGCTTACGATACCCACCAGCTCTCCATCGAACGCGAACTCCCATCCAAAAACACGAGATCTTCCCAAAACACCAGATCCTCAAACCTCCCTACAGCTCGCGTTTTTTGCCGCCCACCCGCCGTCCCTCTCCCAACACGAAGCGCCCCCATTGTCAGCTGGATATACCTGGCAACTTAGAGAGTCTCCGGACGCTTTTGTGCTAAGATAGGTATTAATAAGTGCAGGGAGTCCGGAGACTTTTTAAATCGCCAAGTACAGGTGCCAACGACCTCGTGCGACAAGGGCAGCAATCCACTCACCCCAACGCCTTCCACTGTGGAAAATCGACTACACTGACACGGACGAAGGAAAAGGGCAAGTTTTTGTGTCATAGGTTCTGGCTCGGAGTTGATCTGTTCTTCCTTTCTCTTTCTCCTCTTCATAGTAGATAGAATCTAATGTATACTTTCTCGGCTTTAGAAAATTGGCATGGGCTTTCTTGTCCGCCAAGAACATGAAATCCACTTTGATACAAATCGCATTTTTTTGTATGCAATATTTCTCCAGGAATTTTTTTAAATATCTTGATAAATTCACTTAGTTCCAATTTATTTTCAAGTGATGCTTTCATATTTTTATAATTTTTCGTGGTGGTGTTCGCTTTCTTGGGAGTTGAGTGTGATTTTCTCCGCATTGAGAGCAACATTTACTCACTTTTGCCTGGCATTAAAAAACGTTGACGGTATTTTGGATGGAAGGCCAGGGATTTGCGGTATTCCGTGGTCTAGGTTTTCTCTTCCCCCCCATGCCCGAGAGATCCAGACATCTTGGCGTAGGGTTCAATTATTCGAGCCCTTCCCGTAGCTGTCCCATAGGAGAAGAACGCTCTCCCCTGATTGATTGGGAATGCCTCGGAGGCCTTGACAACCCACCCCCGCCCCACACCGATTCTCGGTAGCCTGGGCGCCAAACGGGAACTTAGTCAGCTAGAACTTGTTATCGGCCCTCCCGAGGAAAACGGCCAATCTGGGCTCCTTGCACGGTCGCATTCCCCAAAATTTCAACCCGTTTAACTTCAAAATATCACAGTCTCCCATTGAGGCGGGGCGAATACAGGCGAGTGACAAACAGGGTATTTAACGAGCAAAGAAGCAAATTCATCAACTGGGGTAACAAAAAAATATTACTGATGGCTATTCGTCCGGTTTTGATCGCTCCGGTTGAAGACAGCCCTTCACTTTTCTCAGCCCTAGATATTAATACCGGTATCCAATATGGGTGGCCAAAACGAAGTGTGGCTCAGCACTCCAGCCTATTTGGATGGAGGGTATCTTTTAGCGGCCAGGATTTTCGTGAACAACGGCTAGGGCGCTTTTCTCGTAGGGATTTGCCACTTATCCAAATGAGATAACTCCCGCAAAGGGTTACGATGTGAAAAATCTTAAGCCGCACCTTATTTTGACCTCAAGATATTGTTCGCCATGCGGTACAGTCTTCAGGACCGTTTCTCAAATTGCCATTTAATCCACACCGTTTTCCAAGGAGCAAACATCCTATTGGCACATTTCCACTGGGTAAGCAAAGGTTACGCACCATTCTCTATTGACTGGGAATTAGACGAAATAATAGTCTTAGCTAAGTCTAACGAGGAGGGGGTTTGCTACGCGACCGATGTTATTCAAGCAACGAAGCATCAAGGTATGCTGTCCGGTCCTACCCTATGTTACATCATATCACACCTCATTCGGCCATGGCTTGTTACCCCCCACCTTTTCCCCAAGGGGTAATAACTGACGGGCACGCCGGCGAATAGAAAGTGGGCTGAAAATGTTGCGCGAAAAAGAAACATACCAAGACAACGTGTGCCAGTTCTGGTGCTCTCAGTTATTCTTTCTGAAGCCAGTTAATGCGCGGACACCCTAGCCGCAGCTCATTACCGGTACTCCGCGGGTACTGCACCGGGGACAGCACAAGACAGCCCACCCCTCCACAAATAAACGCCTGGGGTGTCAGATAACCTTAACTGCACCCGCGCCGAAAACCAACCCTCCAGGGACACGGTGGGCATTGGGTAGGCAGGAGAGTAAACCTTCAGGGTCAGGGTTGAAAATTAGTGGTAGTTGATCACGTTTAGTCATCCACCCAGGTTCTTCATGGGCACGGCGGAGACGGTAAGTCCTTGAAAACGTCTCTAGAAGTAAGCATAGGGGCATCAAACCTTATAGGATTTCGATTAAAAGATCGGCGCGGGCAAAGAAATTTACTTTTTACTAATCACAGAGTCGTCACATTGCCTTGGCTAATAAACTTTTGATACACTTAGCGAATGTCTAGTTATTTGCAATCGTCCAACTCCAGTGCCTCAGAGCAGGGGCGTAAATTCTATAACCGAAATCTGAACATGACATAACTCATGCAATCCTAACAAGCTGCGAAATCAGACCCCTTCCATAATCACCGCCCCGCCCCCCCTTCCCGACGGATGGTTTATTGCCCTGGTCCCCCTTATATCCCCCACCCCCAGGAGCCGCATTACTTCCTTAGTTCCGTCCGTGCTCGGCAACTGGAAATATGGGGTGCGTCCCGGATTTCGCTTTCCTCCGGTTTTTGGGTTCTAGTCGGCACGATAATTCTGGCCAGGATCCCAGCCAGCATCAGGACTTCGCCCGGCCCTTGGATCCCGGCCTACCTGATGCTTCCGCCTAGCGCCCGGATCTTGCGTTGAATTCATGGTATGACTATTTCTGTTTCTACCGTCTACCCTACTACGGGTATTAGGCTTGGCCATCTTGATTTTCCGGACCGTCTTACCCGAACCTGGTTTGCAGGGCAGGATGTGTTCACCGGTGGGCAATTCTTGATTTGGGTTTATCAAGGATGGAGGTGGGGGCTTTTTGCATTTTCTTTGGTGTGTGTTCAGTTGGGGCATTTGTCCAAGGGGTTGGCTAGGGGCCGTTTTGTTGGTAGGGTTCTGGAGTTGGGAGATAGCTTGCGCCGGGTCTAGGATACAGCAGCCGGTTCTCGTTAGCAACAGGTTTTATATGTAGGGTTGAATTTGGAATTCGGGGTGCTACTTTGGAGATACTTTGGTCGAAAATCTCCGACCGGTTCTCCTCCCTGTGCCCCAAGGCCATTTGAACGGGGGACTTGGGGATGGTGAGCCGTCGGCTCGGATTTCTGGTTCCTCGCCTGGACTGTGGAGCTCGCGGAGGAGGCTGCATCTGACGGTGTGGGTACGGAAGCATCAGCTGTGGCTTTCCGAGCAGTATGATTACCACGGCCTTGCGACCCTGCATCTGCCTCTAAGTCTGTATCTCCTGAGATGCAGCTTGTATCGTCCCAGGGAATCGGGTTACTTTTTCTTCTTCTCTTTTTCGGTATATCATGCGTGGCAGGTCTATTTTTGCGCTTTCTGCTAGCGGTGCTTCGGTCCTGATTTTGTGTCGTCCCATCTTGATCACCTCGGCTATTTCTGTCGCCCTCCTCGAAGCCCGCCAACCACCCCTGGCTTAGCGCACCCATCGCAGTAGGGCGATCCTCAGGTTGTATTGTGAGCATAGACTTTAATAACGAAATTCCGACATCGGCTATCGGGAATGCTGAGTCTTTTAGTCTATCTTCGGGAAAGGGCCATTTGCCGAAGTAGTAACGGGATACTTGGGCCTCCGAGACGAATAACTTTGTCCCTACAAGTAACTCATATATCACACATCCGAGTGACCAAATGTCTACTGAATTCGTATAGTCCGAAGTTTCGCTATTGGAGTCTAACCCCAGAACTTCCGGAGCGCTGTACACCGGAGTTGACACCTGGGTGTGGAAGGTTGTGGTAGCTTCGGCAAGGATCCGCTTCGACACTCCGAAATCGCCGAGCTTGACCCACACGGGAGACATGGAAACTACAAAAATATTCTATGCATTCGTCAGGATTCTTCGACGCGATATAGTCAAGAGAGGAGTTTGGTAGCCAAGACCATACCGCAGGCTTTAGATCCCGATGAGCTATCCCTTGTTGATGCATCACTTGGAGACCTTCGAGTATCTGCTTGGAAATATTTTGAACAGTTTCTTGTGGTAGCGGGGTACCGATATGCTTGGTAAGGTCGCCTTCTCCGAGATATTCCATCGCAATATACAGAGTCTCGGGCTCCTCGAACCATCCAAGGAACTCTACAAATAACGATGGATGCTAGAACAACTATCCGTTAGACAACAAGAGAATCCTGCACTGGTGGTGGACAGCCGGTGGAGTAAACCCCTTCGGGGGTGAGAATATAAACCTTTGCCAATATGGCCATCACGAGAAGCTCCCTTGAACAATTGACCTCAGAATGTAGCCTCTTATCAACCGCCTTAACAGCTCGGTAGCAACCAGTAATTTCTTGGATCTGCTTATGGACAACCCCGAAACCTCCCCTCCCAAGTTCTCCACAATTGCTCCAATCCTCCTCCACTTTTTGGTTCCTACTTTTCGCTTGCGCCGTACATCTCGTATGCGTGACGTGGTCCTTAAAGAAATCGGTTTCGAGCTTATACCACGCAACAAGATCGGATTGAACTTTGTCCATATCTCGGATTTGCGGGCTCTCTGGATCTGGAACTCGCACTGAATTGGCTGCGAAAGTGGAAATAGAGGGCCAGAGTAATGGTAACTGAGGCTAGAGGGAGACGTGAGCGAATATTCGTAGACCAAGCGGAGAGTTGGGAATTAGGGGAAGAGGTAGCTGATTCATCCCTCTCTCGCAGCGGAGAGGTTTCCACCAGCGCCAATATTTATACCGCATCCCTTTAAAGAAGTTGCTGAGGCTCCTAGCGGGAGGGAGTGGTCAGTCATGCTCGGTTGAGGTTTGATTGCGTGGAGAGGGCAATGTTAAAAGTCTATTCCGAGCGTGGAGAAATAATCGCCCCCGCGGGCGCGGGAGGGTAGTAACAAGGCAAGGGCAAGGCGAACCTGTCCATTGGCTCTTGGGTAGCGAAGGGGTGTCGGAACCACCGTTAGTATGCGACACCACAAAAGCCCAATCAACCCTACCGCAGAAACCCGCCAAAACTCGCTATGCAAGCCACCAGTTGCCGCACCCAAATTGACCTGCTTGACCGTGGCAGCAAGTCTACTTTCCGATTGGCCACAACCCTTGAATGGTGGGCTTGGCTGCATAGCGAGCTTGGCAAGTTTCTACGGTACTCCGATACTAGGGCAAAGCAGCACTTAAGTCATCTCTGTCTTAGATATTGACCGGGGCGGCATTAAATTTTGCAATTTTCAGTAGTCTAGGAGATACAAGTACACAACACATTGATTGATGCAACGGGGAACTTCCTGGCATAAGGTCGGCTGGGAAGAGGGTGCGATTAAGCTTTTAATCCTGCACCTGTTATCTCTTCGACCGGCAAGACAGCGAAATTTCGTGCCACCCCTGTCAGTTTTCAGCCATGGATGACCAAAGGGCAATAATCAACCCTTGCCTCAGTATTCCTCAGTGATAGTAGCGTAAATGTGGTCATGCTGGTTGTATTAGCTGTGTTCTGAAGTCTACACATCCGCAAAACTTTGGTCGTTAACAAAAAGTTGCTTATTAACTCCTGTGTTAAAAATGAACAGGGGTGGCACGAAATTTTCAATGTCTCGTCGGCCCAGGAGGTAATGGTTTGAACACCTGCCAATATTTTTCACAGTGAATTTTGTGCCAAGGCGTCCGTTTTGTCCGCGGAGGAACCAAACCAAGCACGAAACCGAAGAGTATCCGAACAAGTCAGTAATGGTATGTGTGTGGGTGACCGGACAGACAGGGATTAAACATATATGCATCCTCATATTTTTAAATCCCTGTCTGTCCGGTCACCCACATCCATACCCGAGTACCGTAAAAACCGAAATCGTAGAGAATCTCGCTAACTTTAGGACTTTGGAGTTACCTCTCCTAGTAAGGTCAGTGGCTCAAGTGAGGGCCGAAGGAGGATCTTCTCGCCGTGTTTTCTCCCCTAATCCAAAGTCGGAAATTCTGGGCATCCTAGCGCCATTCTCAATTATTTCGGTCCTTACGGTACTCCCCAGCGATGATGTGCGCACTCTGCAAAAAGGGGGCTCAAAGATTCGGTATGGTCATCTGGCTTGGCGCTAAGCGACACTCTGTATCCTGATACTTTATGAATTGTCGAGTAGGTATCACATACCGCATTTCCTAGCCCCGTACAGGGTTCCAATTTCCGGGCCATGACTCTTATAATTTTGTAATATTATACCAATCGTATACGCGGATGCTGGTTTCAAAGAGACGAATGAAGTGTATAAAAGATAGACAATGTGCGGTGACTTGCACTTCAACAATTGAGCGTGAACGGGACTCTTAAGTACAAAAAACCAACAACTACTCATGCCCAAATATCAGACCACCCTAACATCTTCTCACGCCACCTTCTTTCTTCTTGGTATCCCGCTTTCCCCCCATGCTCCGCTCTGCTTTCCCTCTTTGCTAGGTGTCCTACTCCTCTTCTCGCAATGTTCTCCCAGTTTCAGACTCGGCGGTGAGTCTTCCGGTATTCTTCTAGCATCTTCCGTCTTATAAAAAGAATTTCAATAGTGTGGGGGTAACGTTAGGTGAGGAACACAGAAGGAGCACCGGTAATTAACAAGAATGGCGCCAGGCCCGTAATAAAGCCTGGCTTCGAACAAAAGATGGATAAGATGATTATGTTAACTCTCTTTTACCACCGACCCATGGGTTAACATAATCATCTTATCCTTTTCCCGTTCGAAACAAGGTTTTATTACGAGCCTGGCGTTATGGCCGGAGATTAGAACCCATATGGAGATAGTCAATCTGGTGGGAAAATACAGTAGCTGATAGTGGTTATCGTCTGAAGTATGCACATCTGCGAATTTGTAGTATGATAACTGACAAAGGGTTGCTTATTAACTTGTGTCTCAGATACTTACTGGAGCGGTGCAAAATTTTGCAATGTCCTAACAGTCTGGGAGAAACAAGGACCAGTAAGAAGTTATGGAACATATATTTAAGGTTAGCCTGCCATATAGATTCCTGCCTGTTCCTGTTAACAAGTTCCTACCCTCGTACCACCACAGTCTATTACCGGACAAATAATGCTCTGCTAAAAGCGGTCATAAAAAAAAGACAGCCATAGCCCAACTATTACAGCACGCCCGCTCCATTAGCAATTCCGTCGAGTTACACTTGAAACCAGTCCCGCCCTCTCTTATCTCTCGGCTCATCCGTCCCAAGTAGATAGCACACACAGCATCCGAGGTTGACAATCTTCCGACACGTCCTTTCAATATAGGGATTGATCCCTGGGGCTAAGCTCCCACCACTTCGAACGCCAATAAGTAACCTTTAAAGTAGGTGGCAGTCCCAAGGAGTGCCAATCGGCTCAACGATAGATTTATTACATACAATGAGAAATGTGTTCCACAAACCACAAATTTCGCCAATTAAAATCTGGTAAAACTTGCGATTATCATTCTAATACTTTGTCACTATCATCTAGTATTTTTAATATTCTTTTCTGGCACATTTGGACCTTTTCTTCCACCTTTCCATCAGCTCTTGAGGATTTGCTGTGCCCTGTTGATTTGCTTCCTTGGGTGCTCTCACACTTTCTGTAAGGTTCTTGATCTGGATTTTTAAGGATATACAAAACAGTCTACTCATATTTACCCTATCTTGAATTGTTCTTTTCCTCAAAGAGTAGCTAAGTGTCACTACATTTATGTTTTCAAGGTTCTCAACAGCTCCTACTCTACTCACTGCATACGCCAAGCCCAGCTCCACTATTGGAATCTTTAGTGAATCGATCGTTGAGCCAATTCTATCGTTGAGTCGATTGGCACTCCCAAGCACCCCACTTCGAAGGTTGCTTAGCAGCGTTCAAAGTGGGGGGAACCTTGACACGGTTAGCATTTTTGGTTTTTTTTTTCGGGCTCAAATGACTCAGCTCTCCTAGTAAACTTAAATTCCCTTTACTCAAATTGCTCCAAAAGAGCAATAACACACTATTAATGAATTAGAGTGCTTCAGACCGCCCACAGATGTCTTCTTTCCCCCCCCAAGTGCATAACATTTCAGCCTCCACATTGAGCCCTAATATATTAACCCAACACTGGCAATCCTACTCCCCAAACCACTCACGCAAACCTCATAAACGGAGAAAAAGTCTATGGAGAAACAGAGGGCAAACCAGAAGCATTCCTGAATTTGAGAATTTGCCTTAATATCAAAGCTCTATGGAGAGCTTTTTCTACTTAGAAATTGACAATTTGGGTCCCTTGGGGGAACATCTGTAAGTACGGATTTGACAGAGGAGCGACAAGACCATCCTTGACTATCTTGCCTTACCCGTCCTCACTTGAGGTAGTCTCCTACGCAGATTATATAGTGTCCCCTACATAATCACGTGCCAATCTGCCAAAGCTCAGAACATGTACATTAAATAAAATATATTATGGAAAGAATATGAGGAAAGCGAAAATCAAATGAAACTCCACGATAAAAAACGAGTGCCCATTTCCGATCGTCAAGGAGGTTTGTTTCCAGTGTCGGATGCGTTGGGGTGAGTGGATTGCTGCCCTTGTCGCTCGAGATCGTTGGCACCGAAATATCCCAGCTGACAATGTGCGCGCTTCCTGTCCAGAGCGGGTGGCGGGTGGGAAAAACAAAGAAGGCGAGCTGTAGAATGATGTGAGGAGCTCGTGTTTTGAGAGCTGCCACTTGTAGTGTGTGGCTCACGGACCCACAATGGTTCAGCAATGGTCACAAGCTCGACGCTGTTGGAAATCACCGGTGATCATTCCACACCCAAGTATTTTTACCTGTTCGTACCTTTCCTATATTTCTTAGTTGTTAGTTACTAGTTCCTTTGTCAGTCATTATC
>Ga0307513_10008321_pt1 | contig 13285 bp, 6 predicted proteins | sample 15_EM_MG_FD_202174 | JGI IMG/M metagenome (GOLD analysis project Ga0307513, IMG submission 202174) | Populus trichocarpa ectomycorrhiza microbial communities from riparian zone in the Pacific Northwest, United States - 15_EM | ecosystem: Host-associated > Plants > Roots > Unclassified | place...
CAAGTTCTGGGAGAAGAGTTCTGGCCCATTAGAGAAGAGCCAAGAAATGTGAGGAGTGGAAGGATGACATCCGTTTGAAATTCGAATTAGGGCTTTCTTAGGGTATGCCTTGTTTACAATCTAGCAAAGCATATAACGTTTCTCACCAGTTGATGCCTTCATGAAGAATGGGACAGTCCTCAATTTGAGTCAATAGTTCGAATGCTAATCAAGTCTTACTTAACATACTCTCTTTTCTTTTCCCAAGGTTAAATGCCACTGTTGATAAAATTCTATTGACATCATTAGCATTCAAAATTACAGGATAGCTAATCAAGTCTTATTTATAAATTTTTTTTATATTCTTTCTTTTATAATATGATCAAAAATAATAATTATTCAAATATCCACGACTTCCATAAAACATACCCCGTTTATTTCTTTTTTATTATTTCTTATAAATAAAAATAAATTAAGGAGAAATCCTACCTGCTTGGCATACTGATTATGAACCACTCATGTCTTGAAATCTAACCGAAACAATAACTCTTGTTATTAACCAAAATATTTCATTATCATCTTTTATACCAACTCTTGGAATTATATAACACACTACTTAATTATTTCCATATAATTATCATATTTTTACACTAAATATACCAATAACATTTATTATTTCATTTTTCATGTTACGAATCGGTTGGACTAACTTACCTTTTCATATCAAACATTTATTGTTGTTGAAAAAACAAAAGCTATAAATTTGATTTGAATGATAAAATTAAAAACCATAAAAACTGACAAAAAGACCAAGGAAAAAACCAAGAAATCAAAAGAAGTACCAAATTTAAATATTAATTATTATTCAAAAAAACAAAAAATATAAAATTGATTTGAAAGATAAAATTGAAAGCATAAAAACTTTAACAAAAGGGAAAAGGAACAAAATAAGAAATCAAAAGTAGAAGGACCGAACCGAAAAATATTATATATACAAATAAGAATTGAAGGATTAAATTGAAAAATAATAAAACTTTAACAAAAGGGAAAATGACAAAAATAAACAATCAAAACTAAAAGGACTGAATCTGAAAAAGCAATAAAAATAGGGACTATAATGCATCTCTTGTATAAGAGAGAGAAATGAAGGAGGGAAAAAGAAAGGGCAACTGGCAATAAACTGGTCACCTTTAGATAACACGCACCAACCATAAAGGAAGACGACACAATAGAGAACAAAATGAGACGACATAAGAAAAATTTCAACCACCGGGAGGCGCTGCACACGCTGCCCAAAATATGTGGTGCCTCCCTCGCGTTGGCGTTTTATGCACGCGCCAACAACTTTTTGAATTAAAAAATATTTATTAAATGTTAAATTAATTCATCACCCTTGACCAACCTAGTAATTATAAAAATAAAACCTTGAAGAAAAGACGTCAATACCCCTATATACACGGCCTTTTTTTTACTCCAAGGACAATTGTATAATTGTACTTATCCAACAATGTTAGCTTTTTTTATTATTATTCTAGGGGTATTTTAGTTATTTTATTATGCATTAAAAGATGAATCAAGAAAAACACCCCTAAACAAATCAATAATGACAAATGAATTGTGTGAAAAGACGAAGACACTCTTGAATCAAAGATAATCAATTTTTTAGCCAATGACATATACATCACTCCCCTATTCTAATGAATAATGAAGTGTCTATGGCTATAAGGAATTCACCTTCCCTTTTAGTATATTTTTTATTTTTTACATGGACAACTCTTGACCTCAAACTGTTTATATGGTACTAAATCATTGGCTCATGCTCTACTGTAGATTGGATTAATTTTTTTTAATGTAAAAATATATCCAAGCATTCTCAACTTGTTTTATAATAAAAAACATCTAATCATGAACTCAAAATATGATATGTATTAGTTGATATTTTTTAAAAATATTGATACAATGACATATTGGATGTCATTTAAAAAAATATTGAGACAACGACATATTAGAAAGACCTGGATTAACCTGTTAAATCTGCAATCCAGGTCATAAAATCATGATAACCCAATAAAAATCAAATCAAAATAAATTATAAAATTCAATTCCTAATCAACCTAATGTTGACGGTCGAAATTGAAAAAAAAATTAAAAAAGGATAAAAAAAAACCAATTCAGCTCAGATTAACCTGCCAAACCCGCAACCCTAGTCATGAGATTGAGATAACCCTATACAAAGCAAATAAAAAAATATCATGAAGCTCAATTTCCAACCAACTCAATATTGAAAGATGTAATCGAGAAAAAAAAATCAATTAAAAAAGGACAAGAAAAAACAACTCAAAAAAACTTGAGCTAACCCCTTAAACTCATGACACAAGTCATGAGAACATAATAATTTCATAAAAAGAAATTAAAAAACTAACTAAGCTTTATTTCCAATAGATCCAGTGTTGAAAGTTGAAATCAAGAAGAAAAAAAAGCTAAATCTGTGAGACTAGGATAACTCCATAGAAAGCAAATTGAAAAATAATGTGAAGCCTAATTCCCTAACAATCTAATATTAAAGAATGAAATTAAAAAAAAAACTAAAAAAAAGATTGAGTTGTTGTAAGGTGAAATTGAAAAAAAAATTCAATTAAAAAAAGACCAAAAAAATATATTGAGTCAACCCGTATCAACCCATCAAACTCGTAACCTGGGTCATGAAATCAGGATAACCTTATAGAAAGCAAATCAAAAAATTTATGAAGTCCAATTAAAAAATTATTCAATTAAAAAAGGTGCATAAAAATGAACAAATTCAACTTGTCAAACTCGTGATCCGGATCATGAGATCAGGATAACCTCATTGAAAGCAAATCAAAAGAAATTTTGAAGTTCAATTACCCCATGCTGAAGGATGCAATAAAAAAATCAATTAGAAAAAACAGCAAAAAAAATGATCGTAACCAAATCAGGTTAACTTATTAAACTCGTGATCTAGGTCATGAGACTGAAATAACTTCATAAAAAGAAAATAAAAGAAATCACAAAACTACATTTCCAACATATCTAATATTGAAAGTTGAAATTGAGAAGAAAAAAAAAACTAAATCCATACGACCAGATAATTTTATAGAAAACAAATTAAAAAAAAATTACAAAGCCCAAATCCCAAGTAATTTAATATTGAATGATAAAATTGAAGAAAAAAGCTAAATGAAAATTGAGTTATTGAAGAGTGAAATTGAAAAAAAAATCAATTAAGAAAGGACCAAAAAAACTGAGTCAATTTGGATCAATCCATCAAACCCGCAACTCAGATCATGAGATCGGGATAACCCCATGAAAAAAAAATAAAAAATATACGAAGCCTAATAAAGAATATATTCAAATAAAAAAGGAATAAAAAAATGAACATAGTCAACCTGTCAAAAAACAAATAAAAAATATATGAAATCCAATTTCCAACCAATCCAATTTTAAAACATGAAATGAAAAGATTCAATTAGAAAAAACAACCTAAAAAACCCAATTCAAGAGTCAACTTAAGTTAACATGTTAAACTTGCAACCATATTAATTACATTAAGATAAATTTATAGAAAGTAAATAAAAAAAATTACAAAGCTTCATTTTAGAGAAATCTATTATTGAAAATTGAAATAAAAAATAAACTTCATAACACAGGTATATAATCCAATAAAAAAAATTATAAATCAATGAGACCACGGTCAAAGGAAAAATTATCATTTTGTCACATACTTGTTCGCACAGTATCCAGATGTTATGTCAAGTGAATAATGAGTAAGTTGTTGTAGTTTTATTCTATTTGTATGATGTTTATATATATTGCTGCAATGTTGCTTAATGTTGCTTGTATTAATTGATGGAATTATTTTTATTGTGCAGAGGGAAAAGCAAAACTAGCTTTTCCATAATTGGAGATGACCACTCCACAACCTCTAACCCCTCGGCGAGCAAACCACTTCTCCATACTTGTTAATGGCCAACCCTTCCCCGGTTATCAATCCCTATCTCCACACTTGTCAATGGCCAACCTGTCCCCGGCAACCCTGTTGATAGCAATGTCCTCGACTACCCCTCCATAATTAACTTTTAGGGGTATGAATTTTAGGGTGATGAATCATATCTTAATTAATTATATATTTTCATATAGTTCATGTTACATTAAATAATTGTTTGTTTTTTATTCTTAATTAGAACAATATGTAGTAGGATCAAAATATAACATTCTCTATATAAGATAACTTAGTAATATCAAGTCTAAAGATCTCTTACACAACCGTCGCGAGAATCTTTCCATAAACACAAATGATGTCTCCATACATAATTCTCATGCGGGCCAGTTCAGTGTACATGTCATTTGACAAGCATCTATATATTAGTACTAGGTGTTATAAGTTATTTTTGGGTTATTCCCCAAAATTTACCTTTTTCCTTGTAAAAAAAAAAAGCAAAAGAAATAAAACAAAAAGATTGGTAATTTGGAAAAAGCTAGCTGAGGAAGGTCCCAGATATATACAGAAGAATCAAGTTGGAATTTTGGATGAAATTTGGAGCCTAATCATACCTCAATGTACCCAAGTGATGTGAACCTCGTGATCACGTGGTCACGCAACCCACAATCAAGATTGAGATCTGATCTCGGAAAGCAGAAATAGGTCTGATAGGAGTGTGACACAATGAAAACCTGCCCCAAGACACCAACATTATTGGAATGAGTAGAATGACGCCACGAAGCCAATTAATCTTCGATAAGTCAAATTCAGTTCGTTCAAGAATTGAAGAATGCAAGAATCACTCTCACACGTTAAAACTGAAAAATTCAGAAGTAATAATCATCAAAGGCTGCTGAAATTTAGGTTAAATGTGTTTAAATAGTTCTTAAAAGTAACCCTTGTGGACTGAACTGACCCCCATACAAAACTGAAAAACCCATAACCTGATCCAAACAAGCCTTGGATCCTAGCTCAAAACAAAGTTTTAATTAAGCCTAAACATGAAAGAAAATAATAAAAATAACTAGTTTATCATTAAATATCGCTAGCCCTTTTTTCCTTGTGTAGCTAGGATGAATAAGGAATCCTTATAAGAAAAGGTTTCTGAAACATTAATGAATCCTTGTCACACTTGGAGATTATATTGCAGTTCATTAAAGATCGTCGTGTAACTAGGAAATTTCCAAAACCAACTACCACATCCTTGTAAGAAAAGAAACTTAACCAAATAGGAAGTCCACAAGTCAAAAGAAAGTAAATAACAAAATTCATACAGCCTCTGTTGACCAGAATTCCCATGCCTTCCCAACACCAATTGACCTGAAATTTCAACCCAAGGTAGGACAACATGTCTAGAGAGTTCACGTAACATTTTAACCCAATCCAACGGTCAGATTGAGAATTATGATTGTTGCCGTAAACCTGAACTGTTGCACATTTTACACCGAAATCTAAATCTGACCTTCTTGGGTCGTATCCCAAGGCTGAACCATATCACTAAGACTAGAGAAACAATGTAGATTCTAGGTCAAATTAAATGATTTTTAGACAGATCTGCATAAAAATCAAGTCTAGAGATATAATTAGATTTTTAATAGGTCAATTTGATTTAAACATGGGCCAAATTAAAAGTTTGATTATGTTTAAGAATTAATTTGGGTCCAATTAAAATATTTAAGTAGGTGCAAGGACTTAATTATACTTTTAATGGGTCAAATTAATTTTTTTTAGGGACTTAATTGGTGAAAATTAAGTTTGGAAACCCAATTCGGGCTTAATTAAGAAGATTGGAATTTTAGAGGACCAAACTTAATTTTTACGAAGTCAATTGATTGAAATCAAAAGTAAAATTGTAAGAAAATTGATCACGCAACTCACAATCAAGATTGAGATCTGATCCTGGAAAACTAAAATGGGTCTGATAGGAGTGTGACACAATAGAAACCTGTCACAAGGCACCAACACTATTGGAATGAAATAGAATGACGTCATGAAGTCAGTTAATCTTTGATAAGTTAAATTCAGTTCATTCAAGAACTGAAGAATGCAAGAATCACTTTCATAAGTTAAAACTAAAAAAATCAGAAGTAATATTCATCAATGGTTGCTGAAATTTTTGTTACATGTGTTTAAATAGTTCTTAAAAATTAACCCTAATATATCTACCCTAGTGGGCTGAACTGAACCACATACAAAACTAACCCAAAAACATTAAACTGAAAAGCTCATAGCCTGATACAAACAAGCATTTGATCCTAGCTGAAAAATAAAGTATTAATTAAGCCCAAACATGAAAGAAAATAATTAATATGTCATTAAATACCATCAGCCCTTCTTTCTTTGTGTAGCTAGGATGAATAAGGAATTCTTATAAGAAAAAGATTCTGAAACATTAATGAATCATTGCCACATTTGGAGATTATATTGCAGCTCATGAAAGATTCTTGTGGAACTAGAAGATTCCCAAAACAAGCTCTCACATCCTTGTAGAAAAAGGGTCATTGTCAAATAGGAAGTCCACAAGTCAAAATGAAGTAAATAATAAAATTCGTACAGTATGTTCTGACCTATATCGCAAGTCCTTGCCGAACTCCAATTCACCTTAAACTTTCCCCAACATAGACCAATACCTCTGGAATCTTTTGGTAAGGTTTCATCTCAATCAAACGGTTGGATTTGGAGTTATGCTCAATATCATAAAAATGGATGGTAGAAAAGCTTACACCAAAATCTGAATCTGACCTTGCTTGGGTCGTATCACAAGGTTGAACCATATCAGCACCACAGAACTTATAGGGGGAGGAAATTATAACTGCCACTTATATACTTAATAAATTAGCCTATAAATAGTTAGAAAAGACATCATATAAATTATGAAATGGTAAAAGACCTTATAAATACCTTAAAGTCTGAGGGTGTCTTGCAAAGGTAGTACCTGATCCTAAAAGGGTTAAGATGGGACATAAAACTATGGATTTTATATTTATTAGATATGCATATCAATTTCTTGTACACAAGTCAATTATTGGGGATGCTACATTCTTTGAATATGTGTTTCCATGGAAAGGAGCACAAGAAAATCATTCACTTAAGAGAACGAATGAGGCTAGCTTCAGTAATCATCATCAATCAGAAGATGACAAAATTGAGTTTAGAAAAAGTAAAAGAACAAAAACAACTAAAATATTTGGTCTTGATTTCTTAACATACCTGCTAGAAAATGGATCTTGAGCCTACTTCGAGGTAACATCCTGTCCAGAAACTTCCTATTGAAAGGAGGCAGTCAATAATGAAGTTGAATCCATTATGAATAATCATATATGGAAACTATTGTAACTCATTCTTGGGTTCTTGCCTTAAATTTACCTTTTTTCCTTTCAAAATAAAAATTAAAAAAAAAAAAGCAGCAATAACAAGAAGAATGTCAACTTGGCAAAAGTAGGCTAAGAAAGATTTCAGATATATAAAAAGATCAAGCTGCGATTTTGGATGGAATTATAAGCCTAATCACCTCCATTATACCTAAGACTAAAAAGACAATACAAATTCAAGATCGAATTAAATGATTATTGAACAGATCTATATAAACATTAAGTCCAACGACTTAATTAGATTTTTAATAGGCCAATTCAATTTAATCATGGGCCAAATTAAAATTTTAATTATGTTTAAGAATTAATTTGGGTCAAATTAATATATTTAATTAGGTGCAAGGACTTAGTAATACTTTTAAGGGGTCAAATTAATTTTATTAGTGACTTAATTGGTGAAATATTAAGCTTATAAACCCAATTTGGGCTTAATTGAGAAGATTAGAATTTTAGAGGACCAAACTTAATTTTTACAAAGTCATTTGATTGAAATCATAAACAAAATTACAAGAAAATCAAAGTTTAAGGTCAATTAAGGGTTAAAATGAAGAGATTCATAACCAAGGATCTTTTTGAAAAGGCATTAAACTATAGGGACTCAATTCATTTGAAAACAGGGATGAAATTGAAGTAAATTGAAGTTTAATGGTCAATTGAGGGTCAATATGCATAAATCCCAAACCAAGAACCAAAATTAAAAGGGAGTTGAAATTTAGGGTTGGTATTGAAGTTCGGCAAGGGTAAAATCACATAAAATTAAAAGTTCAATGTCAATTGGGGATGTGATTATAAGAAATGAAAAACCAAATGACTAAAGTGAACTTTAGTCAAATCCCTAATTAAAACCCTAAGAAAATCAAAACGACGTCGTTTCACTAAAATAAAACAGTGCGTTTTGATCAAAACGGTTTGTTTTGGTACAAAACGATGTCGTTTTGACCAGTACATGAACAACAACAAATAGAGGCCAGACGAACTGTCGTCTGGCCACTGTTCATTATCTTCTACCTTTCACACCATAAAGGTTGTTTGGGTGGTTGCTTTCCAGAGCATTTAATGCTTCGTCTCTCCACCAAATCGAACAAATCATACACCACCACGATGGCCTGACATTGTACTACACCCCAACATAATTCATGTCAGCTAATTGCCCTTACAGCTACCACAGCGCTACCCCAAAGAGGCTAACCCGATCATCCTTTAGCAGTTCAATTTAGCAGCTCATGATGACGACTTTAAGCCAATGGTTGAGATCTTTCCCGACTGAATCAAGGACCAAGATTGGTCCTCTATAAAGACAACAAGTCCCTCTTCCACCCTTATAAATAGGAGTAGATTTCGGGTATTGAGGGGCAAGAGAGAAAAGTGCAAAGTGAGCAAAAAAACCAGTTTTTTCTTAGCATTTTCAATATTGTTTTCTCCTCGCCGCCTCTGCAACCGTCTTCTTCCCCATCAATCCCGGCAACTTCAGCCTCTACACCATGATCAATAGCGGCCCAACACCTTTGTAACTCCATCTTCCCACTGGCAACAGGAACAACCACGCCAACACCTAATCTCTTCTTCCAATAATGCCAGCCCCTTCTGACCAGCCTCTCCGCTGCCAACTTCTCCACCAATAGCTCCACCGTGAGCCGCCAGAAACAACCCATCCAGCTCAAGTAAGCTTCTTCACCCCTCTTTCCCTTGCACTTTTTTACTTGCATGCACGACATGAATTAATTCACGTCCAATAATTGTTGGCTTTTTGCAAGTAGATGTAAGCTGGGCTCGACCCATTCAGCTCAGCCCATATGGTTGGGCTGGGTCCAGCCTATTTTAAAAAAAAACAGAGAGAGAAAAGAAGAAAGGATTGTTTGGCCTATAGTCAGCCCAGCCCAATTCGACTGGGCCTCAGACTGGGTCTAGCCCAAATAATAAAAAATTAATAATGATAATAAAAAAAATATTTTTTCAAAAGATCATTTTAAAATTATATGTGGGTCCGTCACGTATTTTTTTAATAATTTTGTCTAATATCAAGCCATAAACTTACCTGTTGTCAAAATATCTGATTTTTTCAAAAAAAAAATATTTTCAAAGAAACAAAAAAGATTTTTTGTTTTCATGCATACAGTCAAATCCTAAAGGTTTTCCATGCATAATTTTCTATAAAAAAAAGATAAAATCACATTTTTATCATGTTTTAAGAAATGCAAAAATGGATATCATAACCAATTTATGATTATCCATTAAAGTTTGGTCAAAATACCAAAAATCCTATAATAATTAGTTTGTTTTTCAGAACATTAGGAATTTAGCTATATCTAAGAAATAAATAAGTTTGGGTCTAAGAACGGTTATGTTTAATCTAGTAAAGTGGATACTTCCTCACAAAAAGAGATCTACCTTGGACCTTAGACGAGACTAACGGATAGCAACATGACTTAGAAACACAATAAATAAGCAATGCAGCTTACCTTAGGTAGGGTGCACTAGAGGTGATACGTCTTCCCCTTGCACAATTAGTCCCCTTACCCAAATTCTCGTAGGCCATTAAGTTTTCTAGTGACCATAATATTAAGTGACGACTCATGAACTCTATAATTATAACCTTATGATTAAACCTCTCCCTTAACTTACAGGAGACAATTCCGCCATTTGATGTCATGCATGTCACGACAGAAACTAGTGGATCTTTCTTTCAGAATTAAAACTTTAGGTCATAAGTGGATCTTCAAAAGAAAGATGAAAGCTGGTGAAATTATTGACAAATATAAATTTGGATTATTGTTAAAGGTTTTAGACAATAAGAGGGTTTGGACTATTGACACATATTCACTTGTGTTAAGAATAATTTTCATACAAATGTTAATAATCATTGCGGCTATTAACAAGCTCGAAATACTTCAAATGGATGTAAAAATAGCTTTCTTAAATTGTGACCTTGATGGAGAGGTTTACATGGAACAACTTAAGAGTTTGTTATCAAAACACAAGAAAAGAAAGTTTGTAAGCTTGTCAAATCATTGTATGGTTTGAAATAAGCACCTAAATAATGGAAAGAAAATATTAATAAGGTTATGTTGTCAAATGAGTTTAAAATCAACAAAGTTGATAAATATATTTATATGAAAAACAAAGATAAAGGTTATAGCATTATATGCCTCTATGTAAATAATATGTTTATTTTGGATAGTAATGACCACATGGCCAGGTCTACTAAGAAAATTTCAACTAACAAGTTTGACATGTAAACTCATGGCTTTAAATTGTAAGAACTTGCTAAAAACATTTAAAATGAGTTTAAATAAGGGTGAACTAAACTAAACGGTTAAGGACCTGCGAGGTAAGAAAATTATGAATTTATAACATGGTGGTAAATCTTGATGGAAGGAAATAAATTAACAAAAATAAAATAAATAAGCTATTAAATAGGGGAAAGAGTCTTGGAAAATTTTTTAGAAGTATTAGAAAAGTTGATCATAATTCAGTATCCAAAGATAATAGGGATTGAGGAAAATTACAGAAAATAACAATAAATTGTTAAGTGATGGCATTTTTTTAAATAAGAGCGAAACAACCCTTCCATCTTTAAATATATTGGATGGTGTCATTAATGGCCAGGAGAGATTGAAATTTTATCTTCCTTCCTATTTTGAGTGATTTGCTTTCTAAAATTAGTGCATTTAGGGTGTGAGGAGTGGATTATAAGGAAGAAACACAATTAATAAAGGATTTGGGGGAGAGTTTGAGAGAGAGAGAAAGAGAGAGAGAGATTTGGAAACTTGAGAAAAAAATCCAACGATTTGGAAGGGAAAAGAAGTGGAGGAGAAACTTACAAATAAAACCATAACATTAAGTGCAAAGTAACTTGGTAATGTATTCCTTACCAATTAATTCTTGTTGTTTTGAATTTGGGACAATTTTAGGAGAAAACCCTAACTTTTCAATTTAGGATTCTTTAATAAAACTTGGGGGGAAATGTGTTTGATTGAAGAATTGTTATAGTGACATGAGATACATGTTACCAAGAGTATGAATAAGTTAAAATTGAAGAAAAATCAAGAGGTAACAATAAGTCTTAGGGTCGACCATGTTGGATGTGTTGGGGAAAATCAAGAGGTGGCAAAAATGTGTTGTGAATTAAGTGTTGGTATTAATCTTATAATTTATGTTATAAGTATGTTAAGGAAAATGATTTACATGTTATGGAAATAGTGAGAAGTGTTGAATTCATATGAAAATGTGATAATTAGAGTTTTTTTTTAGTGTTTGGCATGTAAAGAAAGAAGTGTGGAATATAATTTTGAACCAGCAAAATTCTTAAAAGTATTGAATTTGACTAAGTATGGATTGTGATAGTTATTGGATTGTGGAATTTCATGTATATGGGATTATTAAATGCTATAATATTTTGAGTTTGGTAATGTGCTAAGAAAGAGTGAAATGTTTAAGTATTAAATGTAAAGTTGTTAACATGAATATGGATTAGTGAATTTGAGAGACATATTGATTAATGTTGTATCTCCTTTTAAATTAAGAGAGGTATCAGGAGTTAGGCCATCTGTTGGAGAAGCTGGGTCTACAGGAGAAGCAGGTAGGTGCCCTACACCTTGAATTTCTTTAAATTAAGCATGTTTTATTTATAATGTTTTTTTGATTGTTGTAGTATTGCTAAATTTTGGGTTAAATTAACAATAATGGTGCTAAGTCTAGTCTTCATCCCTATAAAGTTATTCTCGTTCAATGTCAAGCTCAGTTATTTTCATGTTCATTTGCACATCGAATTCATTAATATGATCTTGTCATTTCTTGAACTTCTGTCTCAACTAACTCAGCTCTCCATCAGCTTTTAAATACTGCTCTTTTAGCTTCTTCAATTCTTACTCCTGGATTTCTAGCTCAAACTATACTATGGAGACCTATTCTTTTAGGGAATTTGCTCTATCTTGATACTCCCTCATATCTTATTCAGCTGTCTTTCTAGCTTCTCTTTCATCACCAGCTTGTGCTTTGTACTAAGCTTTTAAGGTTCTTTCTTCCTCAATAATGAGATTGGCTAACCTATTCTTTTCTTTCTCAACTTCCAACCTCCTTTTATTATTATTCTTTTCTTTCTTTAAAGAAGCTATCAATTCTTTGTCGGCCTGGGGCACCACTCCGAATTCTTCCTCTTTTTTATTGATGGGAAGAACTGAAAAAAGGCTTTCGCCGATGACAGAAGAAGTAGAATTTCAATTACATTATGGTGGTCTCGTCATGTCCTCCGATTCAGCCTGTCCTATTGGCATCGGCCATCCTAGGAATCCGATGTTGGGTCGGGGCAATCTGACTTAACCAACTCTTTTTCTAACATCAGATGCTTGTTCACCAAATCGTTATACTTGGCCATTCTTTCCTTCAACTACTCTTGGATTCCCTGTGCAATTTCCTTGGACTTTCTGGCCATGTCCTACCACTCACTAATCATCTCTTGATCATTTTTTTCCTCATTCTGAGTCTTGCATAAGTGCGGCTATCTGTTCATCTTTTTCCCTCGACTATTGGTTCAAAAGGACCTTCATCTTTTCTTCTTCAAATAGCTGATTTTCTAAGAACTTTTGTTGACTCTTGATGTTACTTAGCTCAATTATCAGCTTATCCAACTCATCTCACAACTACTCTTCATTGATAACCTTTTTTCTCTTGGGTTCCCAAGTGATAAATGACTCGTCATTGCTAACCACTATTAGGCTTTGACTGCTGAAATTTGCACCAAAATCTTCGTCATATGAGAAATTCTCTTATAACTTCTTTCAAATAGAGTCTCGTCCACATAACCCGTGACTGATGTCATAACCAATTTCTAGATTATTCCCTAAATTTTACTTTTTTCTTGTAAAAATAAAAAACAAAAGCAATAATAACAATAAGACTAGCAATATGGCAAAAGCTGCATGAAGAAAGTCCTATA
>Ga0307513_10008322_pt1 | contig 13284 bp, 10 predicted proteins | sample 15_EM_MG_FD_202174 | JGI IMG/M metagenome (GOLD analysis project Ga0307513, IMG submission 202174) | Populus trichocarpa ectomycorrhiza microbial communities from riparian zone in the Pacific Northwest, United States - 15_EM | ecosystem: Host-associated > Plants > Roots > Unclassified | place...
CGGTGGAGTGGAACTTCTGGCCGATCCGGGAGCCCGGCCTGGCGATCCTCTTCCTCCAGGCGCGCGGGCGGCGCGGCGAGGACCTGTTCGAGCTGGCGCCGCGGAACGGCCCGTACGAGCAGTACCACCACGGCGACCTGGACGCCTACCACGTCTCGTACTTCCGCCGGATGTGGCCGGCGGAGCGCCGGCTGCACACCTGCAACCTGCGCAAGAGCTACGGCTTCCACCTGGTGGCGCAGGGGCCGGATCCGCTGCCCGCGGTGCTGGACGCCCAAGGACCGTACCCGATGCGCCTGACCGTCCACGATGGCGAGATCACCTTCGCGGTGGCGGGCCTGGTCTCGTTCCGCTGGCGCGACGCCGAGCCGCTGCCCGGCGGCAAGATCGGCTTCCGCCAGATGGCCCCGCTGATCGGCGAATACGCCGACCTCCGCGTCACGCCACTGTAGGTGCCGGACCGGCGAGTTACGCCGGCCTCCGCGTCACGCCACTGTGGGCCGCAGATCAACGCATCGATGAGCGTTGACATTTGAGACGATTCAAAGCTACGGTCACACACACGTTTTCGTGCTGTAACCCCCTCGTCACAAGGCAGGTACCGGTGCAGCGACTATCCACGTCCCGTGTCCTTGCGCCACCCGACCGATCGCGCATCGTGCCCGCGCAGCCCTGGGTCATCCGGCTCTACGAGGCCGCCGACGAGGTGGCCTGGGCGGTGCGGCTCAACCTGCTCTGGTTGTTGTTCACCCTGGCGGGCCTAGTCGTGCTGGGTGTCGGCCCGGCCACCATGGCGGCCTACACGCTGGCCCGCCGGCACGCCCGGGCCGAGTCGTTCGCGGCCTTCCCGGCCTTCCTCGCCGCCTACCGGCGGGAATTCGTGCGGGGCACCGCCTTGCTTCTTCCGGTCCTCGGGGTAAGCGTTTTCCTGGCCGGTAACTACTTCTACTTCGCCACCCTCGGTCCGGCCGCCGTGCTGCCCCGGCTGGCCACGCTGGCGGCCCTCGCCATCGTGGTCGTGATCGGTGCCTACCTGCTGCCGATGGCCGCGCACTACGACCTGCGGGCGTACGCCTACCTGCCGAAGGCGTCGCTCTTCGCGCTCGCCCGGCCGGCTCCGTCCGCACTGCTGCTGTTGGTCGCCACGGCGGTCGGGTACGCGAGCGTGACCTATCCCTTCCTGGTGCTGGTGGTCGCCGTCGGCGGGTGGATCCAGCTGGACACCTGGCTTTGCCTGCGCTTCTTCGCCGAGAACGAGGCGCGCCTACGAGCGGAACGGATCCCATGAAGACACTCATCGCACGCCGCCGATATCTCGCCGCGGCGCTCGCCGTCAGCACCGTCCTGACCGCCGCCGCCTGCGGTGACGACGGCGAGCAGGCCTCGAGCGACACGATCACCATGATGGCGCCGCTGTTCGGCACCGCACCGGACCCGGGCGGCGAGGTGCAGAAGGCCGTCGAGGCGCTGATCGGCAAGAAGCTCGACATCACCTGGGTGCCCAACGCCGACTACGGCGACAAGACCAACGTCGTGCTGGCGTCCAACAACATCCCGCAGGTGATGGTGATCCAGGGTGACAAGGGCCCGTCATTCGTCCGGGCCGCCCAGGCCGGCGCGTTCTGGGATCTCACCGACAAGCTCGACAAGTACGAGAATCTCAAGCCGGCCGACCCGCAGACCGCCAAGAACACCTTGGTCAACGGCAAGCGGTACGGCATCTATCGAGTGCGACCGCTGCTGCGGTCGGCCGTGATGATCCGCAAGGACTGGCTGGCGAAGGTGGGCCTGCCGTTGCCGGAGTCGGTCGACGACCTCTACCGGATCGCCAAGGCGTTCACCGAGCAGGACCCGGACGGCAACGGCAAGAAGGACACGTACGGCCTGATCATCCCGAAGTGGCCGACGCCGGTTTTCTCCAGTTCCAGCCCGTACAACATCTTCGAGACCTGGTACGGCACCCCGACCGGCTGGGGTGAGCGCAACGGCAAGCTGGTGCCCGCCTTCGACACCGAGGAGTTCTACACCGCCGAGCGGGCGCTCAAGAAGTGGGTCGACGAGGGCCTGGTCAATCCGGACTTCGCGACGCTGGACAGCGCCAACTGGAACGACCCGTTCGTGCAGGGCAAGGGCGGCATCATCATCGACGTCAACGTGCGCGCCACGCCGCAGCTGACCGAGCTGTTCAAGGAGAAGAACCCCAAGGACTTCGACAAGGTCGCCATGGTCGGCAACCTGAAGCGCGCCGACGGGCAGAAGTTCTCCGCGCCGTTCCTCGGATATGCCGGGGTCCTCGCCGTCTCGAAGCAGAAGGTGCGCACCGAGGAGCAGCTCGACCAGCTCCTGCAGGTGCTCGACAAGCTCGAGTCCAAGCAGGGCTCGATCCTGCTGACCAACGGCATCGAGGGCCGCAACTTCAAGGTCGAGGGCAAGTACGCCGTGCCGATCAACGAGAGCGACCCGCAGTTCAAGGTCATCCAGAACGACGTCGAGAAGGCCTTCATCCAGATCGGCACCCGGGCCAGCGTCGGACTCGGCGCCTATCCGCTGAAGCCGAACGACGAGCCGTCCCGCCAACTGCTCGAGCTGCGGGACAAGGTGGTGGCGGAGGACCTGAAGACGGCCGTGCACGACCCGGCGCTCAGCGTCGTCTCCCCGACCTACATCCAGAAGGGCGCGACGCTGGACCCGATCGTGTCCGACGCGCGGATCAAGTACCTGTCCGGTGCGATCACCGAGGAACAGCTCCGGGCCGAGGTCAAGCGCTGGTACGACAGCGGCGGCACGGACGTGACGCAGGAAATCAACGACCTCCTCAAATAACGCCTTAAACCCTCGAGGGGAGGCCGTCGTGGCCACCGACCTGGTTCCCGGAGTGGCGCCGGAGACACCGCCGAGCGCCGCCCGGTCACCGGTGGCGCGGCCGGAGCGCAAGACGATCGCGAACCGCGCCGGGTCGCTGCTGCGGTATCGCTGGCTCTACCTGATGCTGCTGCCGGGCCTCGCGTACTTCCTGGTCTTCAAGTACTGGCCGATGTACGGCCTGACCATCGCGTTCCAGGACTACGTGCCGTTCCTCGGCTACTCGGGCAGCCGCTGGGTCGGTCTGGAGAACTTCCAGGAGCTGTTCACCGGACCCGACTTCGGCCGGCTGATGGTCAACACGCTGGTGCTGGCGCTGCTCACGGTGATCTTCGTCTTCCCGGCGCCGATCGTCGTGGCGTTGCTGCTGAACGAGTTGCGGGTCAGCGTGGTGAAGCGGTCGGTCCAGTCGCTGATCTACATCCCGCACTTCCTGTCCTGGACGATCGTGGCGTCGCTGACGTACGTGCTGTTCTCGGTGGACTACGGCGTGCTGGCCCAGTTCATCCACAACCTGATCGGCGGCCGGCAGCTCGACTACGTGGCCACCCAGGACTGGTTCCGGCCGATCATCGTGCTGCAGCTGCTGTGGAAGCAGACCGGCTGGGGCACGATCATCTACCTGGCCGCGCTGGCGAGCGTGGACACCCAGCTCTACGAGGCGGCCCGGGTGGACGGCGCCGGCCGGTGGCGGCAGTTCTGGCACATCACGCTGCCGGGGATCCGCCCGGCGATCGTGGTGATGGCCATCCTCACCACCGGCCACCTGATGGACTCCGGGTTCGAGCAGATCTGGCTGATGACCACGTCGCTGAACCGCTCGGTGGCGGACGTCTTCGACACGTACGTGTACCTCATCGGCATCACCCAGGGCGCGTTCAGCTACGCCACCGCGGTGGGCCTGTTCAAGGGACTGGTCGGGGTGGTGCTGATCTTCGGCTCCAACTGGCTGGCCAAGCGCCTCGGCGAACGCGGACTGTACTGAGGAGGCGGCATGGCACTCGACGGAGCCCTCGACACCGACCGCAAGAGCGGCACGGTCCGGCACTACGACTCGCGGGGCAGCCGGATCTTCGACATCCTCAACATCGCGCTGCTGCTGGCGCTCGCGACGGTCACCGTCCTGCCGCTGCTCTACGTCCTCGCCGGGTCGTTCGCCTCCGAGGCCGAGATCGCCTCCCGGCCGTTCTTCCTGTGGCCGGAGAAGTTCGTCACGGACACCTACGAATACATCTTCTCCACCGGCACGTTCGTCCGCGCATTGCTCACCACCATCGCGGTGACGGCCGTCGGCACGCTCGTCCAGGTGGGCCTGACGCTCACCATGGCCTACCCGCTGTCCAAGCGCTACCTGCCGGGCCGGGCGCTGTTTCTCAACCTGGTCATCTTCACGCTGGTGTTCAGCGGCGGCATGATCCCGACCTACCTGGTCGTACGCGATCTGGGGTTGCTCGACAGCTATTGGTCGCTGATCCTGCCGCTGGCCATCAACCCGTTCTATCTGATCATCGTGAAGACGTTCTTCCAGGCGCTGCCCGAGGCGCTCGAGGAGGCGGCCCGCATCGACGGCGCCAACGAGCTGAGCGTCTTCACCAAGATCGTGCTGCCGTTGTCCAAGCCGATCATTGCGACGTTCTCGCTGTTCTACGCGGTCGCCATCTGGAACGACTACATGTCCCCGCTGCTCTACATCGACGACAACCGAAAGTGGACCCTGCAGGTCCTGGTCCGCCAGCTCACCGCCGCGAACGCGGACTCGGCGAACGTGCTGGACCAGCTGCAGTCGGTCGCCTTCCCGGAGCAGGGCCTGAAGTTCGCGGTCATCGTGATCGCGACGCTGCCGATCCTGCTGATGTACCCGTTCCTGCAGAAGCACTTCGCCAAGGGCGTGCTGATCGGGTCGGTGAAGGAATGACAGCGAACCGCACGCCAACCGGAGGTCACCACCGTGATTCCCATCAGCCGCCGCCGGATCCTCGCCGGCGCGGCCGCCCTGCCCCTGTCCTCGCTGGCCCGGCTTCCGGAGGTGCACATGGCTGACGTACCCGAGGTTCGCCTGACCTGGCTGGAGGGAAAGCCAACGGCGGCGTCCACCTCGACCTGGGGCACCCCCTGGCCGCAGGGCGCCGTCCCGGCCGGCCAGGCGTTCCGGCTCACCGCCGCGGACGGCAACGCGGTGCCGCTGCAGAGCTGGCCGCTGGCGTACTGGCCGGACGGGACGCTCAAGTGGAGCGCGCACGCCGTGGCCGCCGACGCGCCCGCCGACGGATACACCCTCGCCGCCGGAACCCCGGCCGCGCCCGCCGTCGCGGTCAAGGTCGCCGACCACAAGGGCTACCTCGACGTGGACACCGGCGTCATCAAGGTGCGGATCCGCAAGACCGGCCGGGAACTGATCGGCCAGATCTGGCGCGGCGACGTGGAGATCGCCCGCGGGGGAGTGCTGGTCAGCCTGCGCCAGGACCGCATCGAGGAGGACGAGGAGAAAGCCACCCCGCGCGAACGGTTCGACAGCGACGTGCACCGGGTCACGGTGGAACAGTCCGGGCCGGTCCGCGCGGTGGTGCGGATCGAGGGCGCGCACCGCAACAAGCACGGCATGTCGTGGCTGCCGTTCACCGTGCGGCTGTACTTCTACGCGGGCGCGGAGAGCGTCCGGATGATGCACACCTTCGTGTACGACCGGGACGGCTCGCGGGACTACATCACCGGGCTCGGCGTGCGGTTCCGGGTGCCGATGCGCGACGCCGCGTACGACCGGCACGTGCGCTTCGTCGGCGACGGCACCGGCCTGCTCAGCGAGGCGGTCAAGGGCATCACCGGGCTGCGCCGGGATCCGGGCGCGGCCATCCGTGCCGCGCAGATCGCCGGCACCCGGCTACCCGATCCGGCCACCTGGGACCAGCGGGTCACCACCCGGCTGCAGTACATCCCCGAGTGGGGCGACTACTCGCTCAGCCAACTCTCGGCCGGCGGCTTCATGCTGAAGAAGCGGACCAGGCCGGGGTACGGATGGATCGGCGTCGACGAGGGGCAACGAGCGTCCGGACTCGGCTATGTGGGCGGGGTCAGCGGCGGCGTCGCGTTCGGCCTGCGCGACTTCTGGCAGCGGCACCCCACCCAGCTCGACATCCGCGGCGCGGCCACCGACGAGGCCACAGTCACGGTCTGGCTGTGGTCGCCCGAGGCCGGGGCGATGGACATGCGCTTCTACCACGACGGCATGGGCCAGGACACGTACCCCGAGCAGCTCGAGGGCCTCAACATCACCTACGAGGACTACGAGCCGGGCTTCGGCACCCCGTACGGGATCTCCCGGACCAGCGAGCTGACCCTGTGGGCGCTGGCCGCGACCCCGTCGGCAGACCGGCTCGGCGCCCTGGCCGGCCAGGTGCGCACCCCGCCGCAGCTGATCAACCCGGTCGCGCACCTGGTCGCCGCGAAGGTGTTCGGCGGGCTGTTCACGCCGGTGGACCGGACGCACCCGGTCAAGGCGGTGATCGAGGACCACCTGGACTTCCTGTTCGGCTTCTACCAGCAGCAGGTGGATCAGCGGCACTGGTACGGGTTCTGGAACTACGGCGACATCATGCACACCTTCGACGAGGACCGCCTGGTCTGGCGCTACGACGTCGGCGGGTACGCGTGGGACAACTCCGAACTCTCCCCGGACCTGTGGCTGTGGTACGCGTTCCTGCGCTCGGGCCGGGCCGACATCTACCGCTTCGCCGAGGCGATGACCCGGCACACCGGCGAGGTGGACGTCTACCACCTCGGCGAGTGGGCCGGGCTCGGCACCCGGCACGGCGTGCAGCACTGGGCCGACAGCGCCAAGCAGCAGCGCATCAGTACGGCGATCTACCGGCGCATCTACTACTTCCTGACCGCCGACGAGCGGACCGGCGACCTGCTCACCGAGCTCGTCGACTCAGACCGCACGTTCCTGGTCCTCGACCCGATCCGCAAGATCCGCACCGAGCCGTACACACCCGACCCGCACGCGCTGTCGATCGGGCTCGGCACGGACTGGAGCGGCCTGGCCGCCGCCTGGCTCGCCGAGTGGGAGCGACGCGGCCCGAAGGCGGACACCGCGAAGGCGAAGCTGCTGGCCACCATGGAGACGATCGCGGCGATGCCGAACGGCTTCGTCACCGGCAGCGGCCTGTACGACCTGGACACCGGCCGGTTCGCGCCGGTCACCGCCAAGACCGTCAGCGTGTCGCACCTGAGCGCCATGTTCGGCCAGGTGGAGGTGTGCGCCGAGGTGATCGACCTGGTCGAGATGCCGGCGTTCGAGGCCGCCTGGCTGCAGTACTGCCGGCTGTTCAACGCCGCCAAGGCCGAGCAGGCCGCCGAATGCGGCGCCGACTTCGGCAACCTGATCCTGCGGCAGGGCCACGCCCGGCTCACCGCCTACGCGGCCGTCCGGTTGCAGCGCGCCGACCTGGCCACCCGGGCCTGGACGGAGTTCTACACCGGCGACGGCTACGGCCCGGCGCTGCCGTGGAGCAGCCGGCACGTGACCTCGACGCTCAACCCGACCGACGCGGCGACCTGGGTGTCCACCAACACCACGGCGCTGTACGGCCTCGCCGCGATCCAGAACCTGGCGCTGGTCGGCGACCAGATCACCGCGCCATGAGCCTCCCGATGCTGCTGACGGTGGCCCTGACCGGCGGCCTGCTCACTGTCCCGGGCCCGGTGCCGGCGCCGTCGTGTGCCGGCACCGCACCGATCGTCTGCCACGTCGAGGTGCCGCCGGGCAACTACGACGTGACCGTGCTCCTGGGCGACGCCGAGGTGGCCGCGTCCACCGCGGTCCGGGCCGAGGCCCGCCGGATGATGCTCGCCGAGGTCGCCACCGCCGCGGGCCGGTACTCGCGGCAGACGTTCAGCGTGAACGTCCGCGAGCCGGAGGGCGAGCCGACCAAGACCGCCGGAGTGGGCAGTCCCGGCCTGACGCTGACCTTCACCGGCGCCGACCCGCACGTGCGGCACGTGTCGGTGCGGCCGGCCCGCCCGGGGCGCCCGGTGCTGTATCTGGCCGGCGACTCCACGGTCTGCGACCAGGACACCGCCCCGTACACCGGCTGGGGTCAGGCCATTCCGCAGCACCTGCGCCGCGGGGCGACCGTGGCCAATTACGCCGACTCGGGCGAGAGCAGCGGGTCGTTCCTGGCCGACCCGCTGCTGTTCGCCACCATGCGCCCGTTGCTGCGCCACGGCGACGTGGTGCTCATCCAGTTCGGGCACAACGACAAGCAGACCACCGCCGAGGACTACCGGGCCAACCTGACCACGCTGGTCGCCGGGGTACGCGCCCAGCACGCCAAGCCGGTGCTGGTCAGCCCGCCGGTGCGCCGCCTGTTCGACAGCGCCGGCGCGCTGACCCCGACGGCACTGCACGTCAACGGGCTCGGCGTCGACCTGCCGGCCGAGATGCAACGGGTGGCGCAGGAGCAGGCGGTGCCGTACATGAACCTGACCGCGGGCAGCGCCGCGCTGGTGCAGGGCCTCGGCCCCGAGGCGTCCAAGCCCATCTATCTGTACAACGAGGCCCGCGACAACACCCACTTCTCCGAGTACGGCGCCGACCGGATCGGCCGGCTCGTGCTGGACCGCCTCGAACCGCTCGGCCTGCTGCCGTACGCGATCCGCCGCTGAGCGCCCCGAGTCGTCCCGGGGTTCAGATCTCGGGGTCGACTCGGGGTGATCATGGATGGTCCCGGCCGGCGCGCCATTTCAGGCTGTTGGTCATGACATACCGGTTCAGCGTCGTCATCCCCTGCTACAACGAGGAGGCCTATCTCGCCGAGGCGATCCGCTCCCTCCACCAGCAGGAGTTCGCCGGCGCGTACGAAATCGTGGTGGTCGACAACAACTCCACGGACGCCACCGCCGAGATCGCGCGCAGCCTCGGCGTCCGCGTCGAGACCGAGGCCGTGCCGGGCGTGTGCAACGCACGCCAGACCGGCACCGAGGCGAGCAGCGGCGAGATCGTCATCTCCACCGACGCCGACACCACGCACCCGCCGGACTGGCTCGCGAAGATCGACCGGAACTTCCGGGCGGGCGACGATGTCGTGGCCGTCGTCGGCCCGTGCCGGTACAAGGACGGTCCCCACTGGGGACGCGGCTTCGCGCGCGCCCTGTTCGGCGCCGTCGGGCTGGTCTACGCGGCGACCGGCCGCACCTACTACGTGACCGCCACGAACATCGCCTTCCGCCGGGACCGGTGGAGCGGCTACGACCTGCGGCTCACCCAGGGCGGCGACGAACTCGATGTGCTGCGCAGGCTGCGCGCCGAAGGAACCGTCGTCTACGACAAGAGCAATCCGACGTTCACCTCGGGGCGCCGGTTCACCCGGGGGCTCGCGTACAACCTGTTCGTCTCGCTGTTCGTGTTCTACCTGTCGGCCTACTTCATCAACCACCTGTTCGGACGGCGGGTGCTCGGGAACGCGCCGGCCTATCGCGACAGTCGCGCGGCACCCTCGCGCCGGTTCCGGGTCGTGGCCGTGGGCTTGCTCGTCGGGCTTTCGCTGTTCGCATTCCAGAAGCCCCGGGAGTACGTCGCGCACACCGCCGACAACGTCGTGCACTACGTGCAGGGCAACCCGGCCGGCGGTGCCCAGCCGTGATCGTGCTCTGGCTGGGCGCGGCGGCGCTCGTGGGCGCCGGCTACTGGTTCTTCATGGCGCCCTATTCACAGTTGCTCGGCAGCTACCCCTACCGGGTCGAGCAGGCCGACCGGGTCGTGGCGCTCACCTTCGACGACGGTCCCAACGAGCCGTACACGTCCCAGATCGCCGACTTCCTCGACAGCCGCGGGATCCGGGCCACCTTCTTTCAGGTGGGCGCGTGCGTGCGGCGCTTCCCGGCGAGCACGGCCCGGCTTGCCGCCGCGGGGCACGTGGTCGGCAACCATTCCATGACCCATCGCTACACCACCTACTTGCGGCCCGGCGCGTTCCGGCGCGAGATCGACCAGACCCAGGAGCTGCTGCGGGAGCGGCTGGGGCGGACGCCGGCGTTGGCGCGTACGCCATGGCTGTGGCGGCAGCCCATCTTGCTGCGGATGCTCCGCGGGCGCCGGCTGCAGCCGGTCTCCGGCACGTTCGGACACCCGCTGGAGGTGTTTCACCGCGACGGCGCCGCCATGGCCTGCCGGGCGCTGGCCCAGACGAAGCCCGGCAGCATCCTGATCTTCCACGACGGGTTCGACGGTCGCACCGGGGACCGCAGCCAGACCGTCAAGGCGGTCCGGCTCACCGTTGACGGCCTGCTGGCCCAGGGCTACCGGTTCGTTACCGTGGACGAGTTGCTCGGGGTGCCGGCGTATCACCGTACGGTCGGCGAGGCACCCACGACTTAGCGAACGGTGATCGTGACGGTGGCCGTGCTGGTGGCCGCGGGCAGCTTACTGGTGTCGATCGCGAGGAACTCGCCGTCGTCCTGCTTGCCGGTGGTGGGGGAGACCTTGGCGTGCAGGGTGAACGGGGTCGTGGTGCTCTGCGCGAGGCTGTCGATCCCGAAGTCGCTGTCGTTGCTCAGCACGATGAACCGGCCGCCGTCCCGCTGGGCGACGCCCTCGATCTTGTCGTGCGAGAAGAACCGCGCCGCCGGGTCGAGCGTCGTGAGCAGCTTGGTGACGTCCAGGAACGGCGTCTTGCCGACCGGGGTGACGCCGGCCGCGGCGAGGGTGGCGGTGGCGGTCGCGGTGTCCTGCTTACCGACGGTGGCCTCGATACTCGCACCGTTGATCAGATATCCGCCCTTGGCCGCGTCGTAGCCGGGCGCCGACGGGCCGACATCGGTCGCGCCGGTCACGTCGATCTTCCAGAGCTTCTTGTACGCGCCGGGCGGGAAATTGCCGTCCCGCTCGTCCACCAGGAACGTGGTCGGGGACAGCGCGGTGATCTCGCTGACCGCGGTGCCGGTGTCCTTCGGGTTGTCCAGCAGGTACAGATACTCGTGGGTGGCGCGGGTGCGCAGGTCGACCGTGACGATCCGCAGGGTGGTGACGTTGCCCGGCTTCTGGGTCAGGTCGCTCTGTTGCAACGCCGACTGCATGACGCCGACCAGGGTCCGCCCGTCCGGGGTGACGGTGAGGCCCTCCATGCCCTTGTTCGGCACCCGGTTGCGCAGTTCGGCGGGCAGGCTGCCGTCGAACGGCGAGAGCCGCCCGATCTGTCCGCCGCGCGCGTCGAAATGGGTGATCAGCGGCCCGTACTCGTCGGACACCCAGAACGTGCCGTCCCGCATGGCGACCAGGCCTTCCGGGTCGTAGCCGGTCGGGTCCGCCGGGATCGGGGTCCCGTTCAGATCGGTGATGGTCTCGCCGGTGTTGGCCTGGATGTTGACATGCCCGGTGTACGGGGTGCCGTCCGGCAGCCTCAGCGTGATGGTCTTCTCGAGCACCGCGCGGCCGTCGCCGTCGAACCGGAACTTGCCGATCCGCGGGTGGAAGTCCGGCAGCGGCTCGACCTTCGTCGCGTTCGGGCCGTCCACGTTGGGCCCGCGGTCGGTCAGGCCGTAGAACTCGTCCGGCGAGCCGGGAACCGGGTAGAGCGAGGAGCCGTAGCCGCCGCCGGTGATGGTGACCCCGCCGATCGTGCCGAGCGGCGCGACGTGCGTCGAGTAGAGCCGCACCGCGTCGCTCACCGTGTACGTGAACGTGTCGGTGCCGTGGAAGCCGGTGGCCGGTGCGTACCGGAACGAGCCGTCCGGGTTGAGCGTGAGCGAGCCGTGCGCCGGATCCGAGTGCGCGACCAGCGTCAGCGGCCGGCCGTTGTCGTTGCGCAGCACGCCCCGATGCGGCTCGACCGAGATCGCGCCGTGCACGCGGTAGGTGTCGTCGTAGGCGTGCAGGCCGGTGCCCGCGGGCCGGGCGGCCGCCGGGCCGGGTGTCGCGAGGACTAGCACGAGCACACCGGCACCGGCGAACGCGAGTCCGCGGCGAAATGAGCGGGAGTTCATGGGCCGAGTCTTGAGCCGTCGGGTGGCCACCACATGAACGCCGTCCGGCCGTTAGGTGCGTTTGTCGCAACCGCCGAAGTGAGACGGCTCGCCAGCGCCCGCGGGGTGCGAGGAAGCGTGCGCGTGCACCCACCAGGCGAGCGGAAGTGCGATCAGCACCACCGCCTGGATCGCGAGCAACGCCGCAACGATGCCCCAACGGTCTGCCACCAGGCCGGCTCCCAGGGCGACGAGCGCGTAGAGCACACTGCCGAGCAGCGACGCGAGCGAACCCATCGTCGCGCGTTCCCGGTCGGTGAACTCGCGCTGCAGCAACGTCTGCTGGGCGATTGTCGACATGCCGTAGGCCGGCGACCCGAGCAGCACGGGCGAAAATACTGTCGGCTTGACCAGCGCCACGAAGTTCGCCACGTTGTCGAACAGCTCACCGGACAGCAGAGTGCGGGCCGCGCCCACCCGGCCGATCACCCAACCGCTGACGCGGAAGCCGGCGAAGGCCACGCCATGGCCGAAGGTGCGCCACAGGCCCAGCGCCCAGAGCGGCCACAGCCCGGCCACGAAAACAGGCGACAACTGGGCCGCGCTTTCGCTGCTGTACCGAAGCGCCGACACCAGAGTCATCCGGCGGAGCACCGGATTACGGCGGATGCCGCGCAGGGCCGATCCGAGATGCGCCAGCACGTTCGATTCCAGCGGGCCGTGCACCCGCGGTTCCCGGACCCGCAAGGCGACGAGCACGCACAGCACCTGCGGCACGACCGACAGCACGACCACCACACGCAGCGACCACGCGCCGGCGACCACGCCACCGATGGCTGCCGCCAGTGCGAGCGCGATCTGGAACATCGAGTTCACCCGGCCCGAGTGCGGCGGGAACTCCTCCTCCCGGCCGGCTTCGAGCAACGTGTCGTACAGCAGAGACTCGTTGTTGCCGCTCCACAGTGCGGTCGCCAATCCCTCCAGCACAACAGCTGCCAGGAGGAGGCCGTAGCCCGAAGCGCCGGCGTACCCGAGATGGGCGGCCACCATGACGACGGCACCGGCGATCATCGTGCCGCGCCGGCCGAGGCGGTCGGAGAGCACCCCGGTAGGGACTTCGAACGCCGCCGAAGACAGCATCTTCACCGCCAGGAGGCTGGCGGCCGCGGTGTACGAGCCGGTGACTTGCGCGAAGTAGATGACCATGATCGGCCCGTACATGCGGAAGTCGCCGAAGAAGTTGAACCAGCTCAGCAGGCGGACATTTCGGTCGACAGTCTGATCAGCGGAGTTTGGGGCAGCGGTCAGGCGTTCGACCAGGACACGTACACGGAGCAGTGCGGAACGACGAGCGGACACAGCGGAACTCCCGGAAAGGCGAACGGAGACGCCAAACAGCGCCAAGGGCCTCGCCCCCGGCGACCGGGATGTGTGCTGACTTTGCTGCTACCCGGTCACCAAGGG
>Ga0307513_10008323_pt1 | contig 13283 bp, 11 predicted proteins | sample 15_EM_MG_FD_202174 | JGI IMG/M metagenome (GOLD analysis project Ga0307513, IMG submission 202174) | Populus trichocarpa ectomycorrhiza microbial communities from riparian zone in the Pacific Northwest, United States - 15_EM | ecosystem: Host-associated > Plants > Roots > Unclassified | place...
TGGTCGCGGTGCTCGCGCTCGGCGCCTGCGGCGGTCCGGCCGAGCCGGCCGGACCGCCGCCGTTCAACTCCGTCGACGTCATGTTCCTGCAAATGGGCCTGGAACAGATCAAGGACGGCGATCAGGTCGCCGCGCTCGCCGAACAACGCGCCACCGGCGCCGAGCTCCGCGCACTCACCACCGAACTGCGTGGCCAGTGGCGTACCGAGTCCGGCACGATGCAGCGCTGGCTGCTCGGCTGGCAACAGCCGCTGGTGCCGGATCCGAACGTGAGCGCGCATGCCGGGCACGGCGACCTGCACTCGCTGCGGTCGTCCGACCTCGACGAGTTGCGTGCGGCCCGCGGACCGGACTTCGACCGTACGGCGCTCAGTTTGCTCCTGGGTCACCTGCACAACTGTGTCGATACGGCCCGGATGGAGTCGGCCGGTGGTGGCTACCCGCCGGCGCGGAGTTTCGCCGACGCGATGACCCGGACCCGGCAGGGGCAGATCCAACGGATGCTCGTCCTCGCCGCCTGACCAATGTAGAGCGCCGGCTCAGCCGACCAGGCGCCGTTCCCAGGCCCAGGCGGCGACCTCCACCCGGTTGCGGGTGCCCAGCTTGGTGTGCACGCTGCCCAGGTGGGTCTTCACCGTGCCCACCGTGATGAACAGCCGGGTCGCGATCTCCGCGTTGGTCAGGCCGCGCGCGGCCAGCTTCACCACGTCCAGCTCGCGCGGGGACAGGCCGCCGTCGTCGCCGCTCGGCACCGGCGGCGACAGGTGTCGCAGCAGCCGCACGGTGATCGACGGGCTGATCAGCGCGTCGCCGGAGACGGCGGCCCGGACCGCCTCCACCAGCAGGGCCGGCCCGGAGTCCTTGAGCAGGAAGCCCGCCGCGCCGCCGCGCAGCGCCTGGTGCACGTACTCGTCCAGGTCGAAGGTCGTGACGACGACCACCTTGATCGGATCGGCGACGCCGGGGCCGGCCAGCAGGCGCAGGGCCTCCAGGCCGTCCATCTTCGGCATCCGGATGTCGAAGAGGGCCACGTCGGGGCGCAGGCTGCGGGCCATCGCGACCGCCTCGACGCCGTCCGCCGCCTCGCCGACCAGCTCCATGTCGGGCTGGGCTCCGATGATCATGCCGAAGCCGGTGCGGACCATCGCCTGGTCGTCCGCGATCATCACCCGGATCAACGGGCAACCTCCACTTCGAGCGGCAGGGCCGCGTCGACCACCCAGCCGCGGTCGATGCCCGGCCCGGCGATGATGCGGCCGCCCACCGCGCGGACCCGTTCGGTCAGGCCCACGAGACCGTACCCCGGACGTTCGCGCGGGGTCGCGGTCCGCTGCGGCGCGCCGTCGTCGGCCACCCGGACCAACAACCAATCCGGGGTACGGCGGACCCACACGTCCGCCACCCGCGCCCCGCTCGCGTGCTGGCGGACGTTGGTCAGTGCCTCCATCACCACCCGGTACGCCGATGTGGACACCTCCACCGGCAGCCCGCCCAGGTCCCCGTCGGTGTGCAACCGGGCCACCACGCCGCCCGCGGTGGTGAACTGTTCCAGCAACGCGCCCAGCTCACCGACCCCGGCCACCGGCGCGAGCGGCGCGTCGGGCCGGGCCAGCGGGTCGCGCAGCACGCCCACCATGCGCCGCATCGACGCCATGGTCTCGGCGCCGGCCCGCTCGATCTGCTCCAGCGCCAGCAGCACCCGCTGGGGGTCCTGCTCGGCGATGAACCGCGCGCCCTGCGCCTGCACCACGATGCCGGTGACATGGTGCGCGATGAAGTCGTGCAGGTCCCGGGCGAACTCGGCGCGCTGCTCGGACCGGACCGCGTCCATCGCCCGCTGCCGGGTCGACGCGAGCGTACGCAGGTAGAGGCCGGCGCCGATCGCGGCCGCCCCGGTCAGCGCCAGGCCCATGCCGGCGATGACGTACGCGCTGCTCTGGCCACCGCGCAGCGGCAGCAGGCCGACCGCGGCGATCAGCGCGAAGTCGGCGAACACGGTCCAGGTGGCCTCGCCGCGGCGGCTGACCACGAACAGCACGCCGAGCAGCGCGGCGGCCTCGGCGAGCCCGAAGCTGGCATCCGACGACCCGCCGACCGATACCGCGAACGTGAGCAGCACCGAGGCCACGGCCAGGCCGAGTGCGACTTTCGGCAGACGGGTCGACCCCTGCCGGTGCCGCGGCAGGAAGACGGCCGCGGCCGCCATCGCCGAGAGGACCTGCAGCGGGACGAGCTCGCCCGTCATGCCCGCGCTCAGGTCGAACAGGCCGAGCAGGGCCAGTACGCCGAGCGCACCGGCCTGACCCAGGCGGAACAGCACGTGCCAGTTTCGTTGCGTCGCCATCGTGACCCAGCGTAGTTGCCGGGCGGACCAGGTCTCATCGGCCGAAAGACAGATCCACGGCCGCCGGAGACCCCACCTGCGGACCGATGTGCCGCGTTACGTCGTGCCGGCCGGCTTGGCGCTCGCCCAGACCAGCTCGAAATGGCTTCGGAAATGCTGGCCCAGCGTGGCGTCGGTCGGCAGCTGGAGGTACACGCGCTGGTCGAACCGCACCGGCATCGGCCCGGACAGCAGGCCGACGAAGCCCGCGGAGATCACCCGGTCGGCCCGGATCAGGTGCGGGCCCGGCGGCGTGCAGTACCGGCGGTAGCCGAGCCGGCGCTGGGCGGCCGCCGGCCAGGTCGCGACATGGCTTGCGATCCGCCGCTCGGCCTCGAGAAGCTGGGGCCGCAGCTGCTCCGGTTCGTACACTGCGGCCGCCGGCATGACGGTGGCGCCGTGGCGCAGCACCTCGTCCGAGGCGTCCACCGAGAGCGCCAGCATCCGGATCTCGACGCCGCGTTCGGCCGCGTCCTGCAGCGCCGCGAGGACCGGCACGGTGGCCACCGTGATCGGCCGGTACATCAGGATGTCGATGGCTTGCCGGGCCCCGGCCGCGACCTCGATCAGGAACTCGGAGGTAAAGTAGCCTGCCTCCTTCAGCTCCACAGTGGAGGCGGCAGGTGCCGATCCGGCGTCGGAGTCGAGCGCCCGGCTGACCCCCTCGATCTGCCCGCTGAACCGGATGAGGTCCTGCGCCAGCTCGCGCGCCTTGGCGTCCCGGCTGCGGGCGAGGTGGCCGGCCGCCGCGCGGATCCGGGTGGCCGCCGCCTCGGTGCCGTACAGGGTGCGGACCAGCGTGCGCTCGTCGCGCTGAGCCCGGCGCACCGCGCGGATGCGGGCCAGAGTGAGCGCCGTCAGTGCTAGACCCAGCAGTCCCGCCACGGTATTCACCAGGTCCACAACCATAGGTCTCACGGTCGCACATCGGCGCACCGACCCGAACGGGCGCCCGGGGTTCGGACCACCGCCCGAGCCGGCGAGCCGGGCACGCCCGGCCGATCCGCGCTCGGTAGGATAATAGTATGACCGTGAAGCTGAGCATCAGCGTGCCAGATGATGTCGCCGCCTACCTCCAAAGCCAGGGCAATGCTTCTGCCGCCGTGACCGAGGCTGTGCGGCGGGTGCTGCCCGCTGCGCGGCGCGCGCGCCAGCGCGAGGCAGCCCAGGCTTACGGAGAGTACCTGCGTCGACGGACCGCAGAACAGATCCAGGAGGACAGGATGCTGATCGAGAGCAGCAATGACCTCTCGCTCCGTGATTCGCAGTGGTGAAGCGGGGACAGATCTGGACGCTGTTGCGCGGCGGTGGCCAGCATCGTGTGCTGGTCATCAGTAACGACGAGTACAACGGCGTCGAGGAACTGGCGCTGTGGGCACTCACCGTCGTGCGCGACGTGCCGCATCCCAATCAGCTGGCGGTCCGCCTGGGCAGGGACGACCCCCTCAGCGGCGCATTCGTCAGGATTCACAGTGTTGTGCAGATCGTGGACCGAAGCGGGCTACGCGACAACCACGGGTTCGTCTCGCACGCCACGATGAACGCTGTGGAGGACGCGCTTCGAGAATTCCTGGAGTTGCCGTAATCGAGCCGGCTGCGCGCTCCACGGTTTCACGTCCCATCGGCCGAAAGGCAGATCCAGCGCGGGCCGAGACCCCGCTGCGGGCCGATGTGCCGGGCCACCCGCCGCATCAGGATTCTCCCAGTTTCCGGCCGTACGGGCCCGACGCGGAGGACAGATGATGCGAACGCAGTTCCCGGCGACCACGCCACCCGACACGATGGCCGCGGTGGCCGCCGTGGACCTGGTCAAGGTGTACGGCCGTGGCGACACCGCGGTACGGGCGCTCGACGGTGTCACCGTCGGCTTCGAGCGCGCCCAGTTCACCGCGATCATGGGGCCGTCCGGTTCCGGCAAGTCCACGTTGATGCATTGCCTGGCGGGCCTGGACACGGCCACGTCGGGGCAGGCATTGCTGGGCGGGACCGACCTCACCGCGCAGCCCGACAAGGTGCTGACCCGGGTGCGCCGGGAGCGGATCGGTTTCGTGTTCCAGTCGTTCAACCTGCTGCCGCAGCTCACCGCGGCGCAAAACATCACACTGCCGCTCGACCTGGCCGGCCGGCGCGCCGAGCGCGGGCTGTTCGCCCACCTCGCGAACGTCCTCGGTCTCACCGCGCGGCTGGACCACCGGCCCAGCGAGCTGTCCGGCGGCCAGCAGCAGCGGGTCGCGCTGGCCCGGGCGCTGGTCTCCCGGCCCGAGGTGGTATTCGCCGACGAGCCGACCGGCAACCTGGACTCGCGTTCCGGCGCCGAGGTGCTGCTGTTCCTGCGCGACTCGGTGCGCGAACTCGGCCAGACCATCGTGATGGTGACCCACGATCCGGGCGCCGCCGCGTACGCGGACCGGGTCGTGCTGCTCGCCGACGGCCGGGTGGCCGGCGAGATCGCCCACCCGGACCGCGCCTCGATCACCGAGGCCTTGCAGGACCTGGCGGCCGACCGATGAGCGATCGAGTTGGCGCGGCGGCGTCTGGACCGGAGCGAAGCGGAGGGAAGACGTCGCCTGTCGGCGCCGCACGAGGGAGCGAATCATCAGCGCGGCTGAAGGCGGTCTTGCGGACGCAGCTCAGTGGGGTGCTGCGGCGGCCGGCGCGGCTGATGCTCACCGGGCTGGCCATGTTGGTCGCGTCGTTCGTGGTCTACGCGACGGTCCTCGCCCAGCAGATCACCGAACGCACCGTGCTGGGCGACCTCAGCGGCACCCCGGCCGCCGTCGACTTCGTGGTGCGCGGCGGCGCCGCCGAAACCGACGTGCTCGCCCGGATCAGCGCGCTGCCCGGCGTCGCCGAAGCGGTCGGCCGGGTCGGCGCGGGCGGCGACGTCGGCGGCGAGTACCTCGGCCTGACGGCCGATCCGGGCAGTGGTCCGATGGCCGTCGCCCGAGTCATCCGGGGCCGGTATCCGTCCGGCCCGCGGGAGATCGCGGTGAGCCCGCGCACCGCCGACCGACTGGGCCTGCCGGTCGGGTCCACCCTCGCGATGGTCACCGGCGTCACCGACGACGGCAAACCGACCGCACCGGTACGGTTGAGCGTCGTCGGGCTGGTCGACGTCCGCGACGACTTCGGCGCCACCGGGTACGCGCCGCAGGCCACGATCACCGCCCTGCGCGGCGACACCGCGCTCGACCAGATCGACCTGCGGCTGGTCCCGGGCGCCTCGGCCGCGTCCGTACGGTCGGCCCTCGACGGCATCGTGGCCGCCGCGCCGGCATCCGGCCGCGGTCTCGACCGTCCGGCCGTGTCGACCGGTGCCCAGGTCCGCACCCAGGAGGCGGAACTCGTCGCCGCCGAGGTCGACAGCCTGTTCGCCGTGGTCGCCATGTTCGTGGCGATCGCGCTGGTCGCAGCGGCCCTGGTGGCCACCTCGACGTTCCGGATCGTGTTCGCGCAGCGGATGCGCCAACTCGCCCTGCTGCGCACGGTCGGCGTCGGCCGCGGGTCGATCGCCCGCGCGCTGGCCGCCGAGGGCGCGCTCACCGGCCTGGTCGCCGGCGTGGTGGGCGTGCTCGGCGCGCTCGCCGCCGGGCACCTCGGGCCGAGCGTGGCGCGGGCGTTCGGCGCCGCCGTCGACGGACCCGGCGTGCCGGTGCGCGCCGCACTGGGCGTGGTCGCCCTGTCCGTGCTGATCACCGTGCTGGCGGTGGTCGCACCGGCCGTCTCGGCCGCCAAGGTCGCGCCGCTGGAGGCGCTGCGCGCGTCCAGCACCACCACCGGGCGCCGCGACATCGGCGTGCCACGGTGGCTGTCCGGCGTGCTGCTCGCGATCGGCGCGGGGCTGCTGGCCGGGTACGCGATCGCCAACCTGCCCGGTCCCGAGGAGAAGAACTACGACCCGGTGCCGGTGCTGCTCGGCATCGTGGCGTCCGGCGCGCTGGCGTTCTTCGCGCTGGTCGCGCTCGGCCCGGTGCTGGTCCGCCCGGTGCTCGCGATCCTGGGCTGGCCGCTGCGCCGGCTCGGACCGCTCGGCCGGCTCGCGGTCGGGGGCGTCGGCGGCGCACCCCGGCGGGCGGCCGCGGTGTCCGTGGTGGTCGCGCTCGGCGTCACCCTGATCGCGGGCGTGATCGTCGGCGGCGCCTCGGTGCGGGTCCTCGCCGACCGGGAATCGGCCGCCTCCGCGCCCGCCGACTACGAGCTGACCGCGAGCGGCGCCGCCAAGCTCACCGCGGCCATGGTGGACCAGGCCCGCGCCTCCCGCGAGCTGACCCGGGTCACGCCGTACCGGCGGCTGGGCGACGTCACCGCGGGCACCTCGAACGTCGAGCTGACCGCCGTCGACCTGGACGTCTCGGCCCTGCCGGCGCTCGACAAGCTCGACGTGCGGTCCGGCTCGCTGGCCGCGCTCGGTCCCGGCACGATGGTGCTGTCCCGCTACGCGTCGGACGCCACCGGCCTGCGCACCGGCGACACCGCGGCGCTGACCGCGGGCGGGCGCTCGGTGCGGCTCACCGTCGCGGCGTTGCTGCCCGACACGGCCCCGCTCGGCACCGGCATCGTGCTGGACCCGGCCGACCTCACCCGGCTCGGCGCGCCCGCCGCGTACGCCGGCCTGCTCGCCGACGCGGCCCAGCCGGGCGAGGCGGGGCGCACCGCCGGGCGCCAGGCCCTGCGGCAGGTCACCGGCGGGAGCGCCGGCCTCGGCGTGGCCGTACTCGCGGACCAGCGCGACCAGATCGACCGCAGCCTGGACGCGGTGCTGGCCATCGCGATCGGGCTGGTCGGGCTCACCGTGCTGATCGCGGTGGTGGGCGTCGGCACCACGACCGCGCTGTCGGTGGTGGAACGGGTCCGGGAGTCCGGCCTGTTGCGCGCGGTCGGCCTGTCCCGGCGCGGCCTGCGCGGCCTGCTGACCGCCGAGTCCGCCCTGTACGGCGTCGTCGGCGCCGCGCTCGGCCTGGTGCTGGGCGTCCCGTACGCGTGGCTGACGATCCGAGCGCTGGGCGAGAGCCTGCCGCTGCTGCTGCCGGTGGGTCAGCTGGCCGTGGTGTTCGTGGTGCTGGTGGCGTTCACCGCGCTGGCCGGTGTGCTGCCCGCCCGCCGGGCCGCGAAGGTCAGCCCGGTGGTGGCGCTCGGCGTGGACGCCTGACCGCAGCGGGGCGGCCGCACCCCTCGGTCCAGGGGCGCGCGGGCCATCCGCAGGACCAGGTCGGCGGCCGGGCGGCCGCACCCCTCGGTCCAGGAGCGTGCGGGCCAGCCGCAGTACCAGGTCGGCGGCCGGGGCGGCCGTACCGCGTTGGTCAGTCCAGGAGCGTGCGGGCCATTCGCAGCACCAGGTCGGCGGCCGGCTCCGGGTGGTCGGCGAGCGCGCCCAGGCCGTCGTACAGGGGAAAGGAAGTGACCGCGACGATGCCGGTGAGAGCGGGGTCGCCGGGTGTCCGGCCGGTGAGCCGGGCGAACTGGGCGGCCCGGTAGCCCTCCCGGCGGCCCAGGTTCGCGGCGATCTCGGTGTCGATCGCGGCCAGGCCGAACAGGGGCCGCAGCACCGCGCGCTCGGCGTGCCAGAACCGGCAGGTCCGGCGCACCGCGAACGCGAACGCCTCCGGCGCCGGCAGATCCCGTGCGGCGGTGAGGAGGCTGTCCATGCCGCCGCTCGCGGTCAGGTCGGTGAGTACGGCGTCGAGCAGGCCGTACTTGGCGCCCATCTGGTTGTAGACGGTCATCCGGGTGACCCCGGCACGCGCCGCCACGGCTTCCAGCGTGAACCGCCGCCAGTCCGTGCCGGCGAGCATCTCCCGGGCGGCCGCGATGATCGCCTGCCGGGTGGCGGCCGTGGACTCCGCGCGCCGCATCCGCACCCCCGATCCGCTTGACGAGCTGTATAGTAGCCGACTATACGACGTGTAAAGCTAAGGGGTTGGCGATGGGCCTACTGATCGAGTTCGGTGGACTGCCCGGCACGGGCAAGTCGACGCTGGCCAGGCGGCTGGCGGAACGGGTCGGCGCGGTGTGGCTGCGGATCGACGAGATCGAGGGCGCGCTGCGGCGCAACGGGCTGACGCCGGCCCAGACCGGCGTCACCGCCTACAGCGTGGCCCACGACCTGGCGAGCAGCCATCTGCGGCGCGGGATGACGGTGATCGCGGACGCGGTGAACCCGGTCGCCGAGGCGCGGGCCGGGTGGCGGGACCTCGCGGCCGCGGTGGACGCCCGGCATGTGGTCATCGAGACGTCCTGCGCGGATCCGGCCGAGCGGCGGCGCCGGATCGCGGCGCGCGGCCGGAGTGCGTCCGGCTTCGACGGGGTGTATCAACCGCGCACCGACGACCGGCTCACCGTCGACACCGGACGGCCGGTCGAGCAGTGCCACGCCGACATCGCCCGCCGTCTCGGGCTGACGCCTGGATCACCCGTGCTGCCCGGCTGCCAGGAGATTCACGGAATGCGGAGATAGTTCGCAGCATCGGGTCCGGATACTGCGTCCGACGTGAGAACCAGGGCGGAGACGAGGAGAACCGACAATGAAGAAGCGCAGGCGGTTGTCGAGCCTGGCCGCGGCCGCCGCCGCGGTCGGCCTGGCCGGGTTCGTCCTCGTGGCGGCACGGCCGGCGGACGCGGCCGAGCCGCCACGCCAACCCGGTTCGTTCACCATCGAGGCGGTCGGCTTCCACGGTGACCTGCCGACGACGGCGGCCGCCCGGCCCGGCGGCGCGTCGGCGGACGAGATCGACGCGTGCCCGATCGGCTGCATACCTCCGCGCAGGTATCAGTACGTCAACGTGAGCTGGCGGGACAGCTCGACCGACGAGACGTCGTTCACGCTCCAGCGGTGCGTCGCCTCCGACGACTGCGACCGCGGCCCCGACGCGCCGTGGGTGGATGTCGTCACGATGCCCGCCAGGCCCGGGACGGGCTTCGTGTGGCGGCACCGCGACGACTACCTTCCGGAAGGGATCACCCACTGCTATCGGGCCGTGGCATCGAACGCCGCCGGTTCGTCGCGCTCGTCGTACGGGTGCGGCGCGGCGGGCGTGCCGTCGAAGCCGGGCAACCCGCAGATCACCGGGTCGCACGACGTCTACTTCGACGTCGAGTTCTCCCGGTCGGCGGAGTACGAGAACGGCTACCGGGTCTACGCGCGTCGCGCCGACCAGACACAGTGGACGTCGGTGGCCACCTGCCACGTCGGTGGGCTGGTGGGCAACCAGCAGTCGAACACCTGCTTGAAGCCGGACGGTATCGCCCCCAACACGTTTCGGTGGCTCGCGGACGACCTGCAGCCGCTGACCGACTACTGCGTGCGCCTCACCGCCTTCACCTATGCCGGCGAGTCGGCGCCCACGGCGGAGGCCTGCGGCCGCACGAGAATTCCCCGGCCGGCCGCGCCCACCGACTTCCGGGCGACCGACGTGTCGGACACGTCGGTGACCCTGGCCTGGACGGACAACTCCTCCAGCGACGAGTACACCAAGCTGTACCGCGCCTCGGGCGGAAACACGTTGCTGCAACAGTGGGGACCCACCAGCGGCGCGCTCACCTTCACCGTCACCGGGCTGAGGGCCAACACCGAGTACAGGTACCGCCTGAACGTTGGCAACGCCGGCGGGTCGAGCAACGTGGAATTGACGGTTACCACGACGTCGGCGCCGGAAACACGAACCGTCAGCCTGCAGCGGCAACCGGTTTGGAAGGGCTTCATTCCGTACCTCGGCGAGTTCCCTGCCCTCGGCACGGTCCCGCGTGGTCATCTCGTTCAGATACGGGTTCCGCAGATCGGCCCCGTGGACACGTCGATCTACTTCGTCAAGGCCGGCCATTCGACAACGGAATGTAACGACCCCAACGCCGTGGTTCCGGTGGACGAGGGGTCGACGACCAACCCGCGGCAGATCAGCGCAATTTACGGTCAGGCCGAGCCGGCCTTCTCCTCGACGAACCATCTGTTCTTCGTCGCGTGCATCGCCACCAACGCGGGAGAGGCACCCAACTACCGGAACATCGAGATAACCGTCGAATTCGACTGACACCTCGGCTGGAACGCCGCTGCTGGCCAGGCCCGGCACGTGGTGCGGCGCTCACCACCGGAGCGGTGCCGCCCACCCGCCGTTGACCAGGCGATTCAACAATTGCCGAGAGAATGCCGAGAACCCAAGGCGCAGAATGCCCGCGGCTCCATGTCAACTCCAACCACGGCACGGGTAACCGGCCATGGGAACCGGTCGCGGGCACCGTCTATCGTGCAGCTGCCGGCAGTCCGATTCCGAGGAGGGAACCGACCCGATGCGCCGAAGAGGAAGAACGTTGCTGCTCACCGCGGCCGTGCTGGGCACCGCGGGCCTGACCGGGTGGGTTCCCGCCGGCGCCTTCGGGGGTACGGCTGCCGACGGCGGTGGTCATCAGGCGTTCTATGCGACCTCCGGCAGCTTGGGCTGCCCGCACGACTACACCGAAGGTGGGATGGTGGACTCCCTGGAAGGTGAGATCTCGGACCTCCCGCTTGGCCTGAAGGTCGAGGGCGTCCTCGTGGACCGGCCGTTGCGGGACGACCCGGACACCTGCAGCGACGACGGGCGCGTCGCGAGGGCCACCTTCACCGCGTACGCCGGCACCATGGTCGTGGACACCGAGGTGCAGCGGGCCGACAACGAGCGGCGCGAGCTCTCCTTCGAGCTGTCCGCGTCTCGTCCGATCAGCCGGGTCGTCGTGCAGGTCTGCCGGATTTCCCCGCTGCCGGGCTCGCCGGTCCGATGCGGTTCGCTGCAGAGCTACCCGTTGTCCGTTCGCGGAACCAGCTGACCGTGGGGGTGGCGTGCCCGGACGGCGCCGGGCACGCCACCCGTCCTAGGTGGGCGAGCCGGTGGCGACGGCCGGGAGACGGATGATTTTGGCGCGGACCAGCTCGGCGTCGGGACGGCCCAGTTCGTCCAGGATGGCGAGCGAGAGTCGCCATGCGTCGCGAGCGGCAGCGGGGTTGCCGGCGGCATGGTGGGTGTCGCCGAGACGGCTGAGCGTTGCGGCCTCCTTGTCAAGGTATCCATGCTCGCGGAACCCGTCGACGGCCTGCTGGTAGCAGGCGACGGCTTGCTGGTGATCGCCGAGGTTGTGGTGCACGGAGCCGAGGCTGTCCCACGAATCGGCCTCGCTGAGCCGGTTGCCGATTTCTCGGCTCAGGTCGAGCGCACGCTGGCAGTAGCTGAGAGCCCCCTGGGGTTCACCGAGCCGAACGTGACTCATGCCGATGTTGTTCAAGGCCCTGGACTGCCCATGCCGGTGGTTGGCTGATCGATAAAGGTCGAGGGCCTGCTGGCTGTGGCTGAGTGCCGCGCGGTCGTCGCTCTGCCGCGCGTACATCCAGGCGAGGTCGAGGTGGGTGTCGGCTTGGCCGACGTTGTCGCCGAGCTCCGCGAAGACGTCGAGTGCAGCACGACTCTGGGCGAAGGCATCGTCGTTGCGCCCCAGCCGTGCGTAGGCGCGGGCGAGGCCGCGCTGGGCGTAGGCCCGGCCGGGCTGGTCGGCCCCGCGTCCCGCCGCGTCGAGAGCGGCGCGCTGGACACCTACCCAGTCGTGCCAGCGTCCCCGGCGGTAGAAGAAGCCGCCGAGGGTCCACGCCAGCTGCCGGACGTGGGTATCGAACCCCGCGCTGCCGGCCTGCTCGACGGCGGCGAGCAGCACGGGGTGTTCGGTGGTGAGCCAGCGCATCGCCGGCCGGTGGTCGTCGAAGTCCTCCGGGGTGACGCCGGCCTGGGCGGGGGCGAGCTGAATCGGATCTCGCTGCGGATCGATCACCCGCGCGGCGGCGAAGGCGCTGTGCAGGTAATGGTCGAGCACCCGGTGCAGGGCCGCGCGCCGCTCGGTGTCGGCTTCCGGGCGGTGGGTTTGTTCGGTGGCGTAAGCGCGGAGCAGGTCGTGCAGGGTATACCTGCCCGGGGAGTGTTCGGCGAGCAGGTGCGCGTGGGCGAGTTCGGCCAGCAACGAGCGGACCTGCGCCGGCGGTACGCCGGCGAGGCTGGCCGCGCCCGGCGCGGCGAGATCCGGGCCGGGGTGTAGCCCGAGGAGCCGGAACAGTCTGGCGGCCTGGCCGCTCAGCGCCTCGTAGGACCAGGAGAACACCGCGCGTACGTCGTTGGCCGCCTCGCCACCGTCGAAGGCGTCGAGGCTGTCGTGCAACTCCATGGCGATCTTCTTGAGCGGGAACTCGGGATGTGTGGCCGCGCGGGCGGCCACGATGGTCAAGGCGAGCGGCAGCCGCGCGCAGCGCGTGATGATCTCGGACGTGGCGTCGGGGTCGGCTGCGACCCGATCCGGGCCCAGGCGGCCGGCGAGCAGGTGCTCGGCCTCCGTAGCGGTGAGCAGGTCCAGCACGAGAGGTGCGGCGCCCTCGCTGGCGACCAGGCCGGTGAGCTGGTTGCGGCTGGTGGCCAGGACCAGGCAGCCGGGCGTGCCGGGCAGTAGCGGGCGGACCTGCGCGGCGTCGCGGGCGTTGTCCAGCACGATCAGCATCCGCCGATCGGCGAGCAGGCTGCGGTACAGCCCGGCTTGGGCGTCCCGGCTGGCCGGGACGCGGTGCGGCGGCACGTCGAACGCGTCCAGGAACCCCCGGATCGCGTCGACCGGCTCCAGCACCTGCCCGCCGGGGTCGAACCCGCGCAGGTTGACGTACAGCTGCCCATCGCCGAACTGCTCCGCCACCCGGTGCGCCCAGTGCAGCGCCAGGGCGGTCTTGCCTACCCCGGCCGTACCGGACACCGCCGAGATGACCACGGTCGTCGCCGTGTGCCCCGTGCTGTTCATGACGGCGTCGAGTGCGGCGAGCTCCCGCGCCCGGCCGGTGAATGACGACGGCGGCCGGGGTAGCTGGCGCGGCACCGGCGGCCCGGCCACCGTAGCGGCAGGCCGGGCG
>Ga0307513_10008324_pt1 | contig 13282 bp, 11 predicted proteins | sample 15_EM_MG_FD_202174 | JGI IMG/M metagenome (GOLD analysis project Ga0307513, IMG submission 202174) | Populus trichocarpa ectomycorrhiza microbial communities from riparian zone in the Pacific Northwest, United States - 15_EM | ecosystem: Host-associated > Plants > Roots > Unclassified | place...
CCAAAAAGGTGTGTGTACATATTGCATTGCGTTTCATTTCGTGCTCGTGTTTCGAATTGCTGACATTGCACCCCCAGCACCATCTTCTCAACCACAAGCGAACATGAACGCAACCGCCCAACGACAATTGCCCTCCCCACCCTTCAACATCCTCGGTTAGATCGTCGAAATCGGATTGTCACTCTCACAAGCGAGGAAGGCCCTAGTACACATCATCTCTCTCTCAAGGATACGCAGCTCCTTGCGAACGCATTCCTGGTCATAATATGGACGTCAGGGTGTCGCGTCTAGCACTTGCCACCTGACAGGGTCATCCATCAAGTCACGTTCGGAAAGGAAGTACGGTTCAAAGGTCGACTGGCTCGTTAGGTTATCATTGTCGCCCGCCTCGATTCGTCTCATGTGTTGACTCGTGCCTTCGCTCAACGTTCAACCTCAACCTCCTCGTTCACATAGTCATACAGCTCCCACACATCATCGCATCGCACACCTAAAAATTCCGAAAAACAGATCACATCGACACTTTGGATGAAGATAGATTTCTGGCGCGAGGATAGTAGAATCTAAATGATATGGACGATCGAGAGCCGAGGGATGGCATATAAGGGTCGACTTGCCACCAATACGATTCAGGTTCCGTCTTTTGTCATCGGAATGCGATCAGTGCGAGAGAGGGTGTTAACCTCGAGTGGCTAGGCTTTGCTCTTCGACGGGGGTTTTACGGCCGGTGTACTAGTGTTTCTCTTGTTATCAGCTGTCGTCGTCGGAGCACCCCTGATATCCTCCTACACCCCTCAGCCCCTATAAGAGCGTCGCCCCTCGTCCTCTCTCCAACCTAGTCCGCGTTCATCCTAGCGTGGACTTCACAATCCAATTTCGACCCCAGGTGTCCGCACAGTAGTTGAGTGCCCACCCATCCTCAGCTTTGCCAATGTGTAATTCGTATACGGAGTTATGTAGCAGTAACATATGTACCGTAGGCAAGACAGAGAGTATGTACACATCAGAGGCAGAAATTCATTGTCCCAGATTGAAGATGTACATGCCAGCCGTTTTATGTGCAAGAGCGGCGGATAGGTCAGCACCACGTCGACCTCTAGCGAGAAGGGTGGAGAGAAGTTCGTGGATCGTGGATATGATGTGAAAAATGATCGCGTGGGGGGTAATATTCTGGAAGTTATAGCCAATGCCCAGCAACACTATCGGCTCCCGCTCATTTTTATATTTGCTAGCCATCCTGAACAGCATATCTCCCATACATTTAACACCGGGTTGTTGCCTAGTGTTGCAAAACGCATCGACCTGGACAAATTATACCTTTCCCGACAAAGACATCGAATTATTTTTGACTGACAAATTTCAGGATATCAAATCCTCGCATCGACTCCGCGCTTATATCCCTCCCCAATGGCCCCTTCCCAATGCATTAGACCAACTTGTTCGAAAGTCATCAGAACAGTTTATCTACGCATCTACCGTAATCAGTTATGTCGCTTCAACTCGTCACAGACTTGTGGATCGTTTGGACATCATCCTCGGAGTCCGGCCTCCTCAGAGGGACCTACCATTTGCAGAGCTTGACGCATTGTACACCAGTATATTAGCTGACATAGAGGACATTGAACGTGTTCTGGAAATCCTCAGTGTCGTGTTTTTCTGTGACACATTCAGTCTGAGTCCAGATTGGAACCGAAACCCACCAATAATTGAGAATTTTCTATGCTTACAATCTGGAGATGTTGAGTTATACCTCGGGGAATTAAACTCCGTCGTAATCATTGAACCTGATCAGTTGGCAAGACATTCACATCCTCCATGCCCCTTTAGGTGACTTCTTTGAAGATCCTACCCGTTCGAAAACATTCTGGATCAACCGCCAAGCTCAACACACAGCCCTTGCTCGCTGGTGTCTAGGGACTAACACGGATCGGCAATATCCGGATAATACCCATGACCGTTTCCGTATCCGAACCGAACCATAACCGTAATTATGTGCCTTATCCGGATAACCGTGGATTATCCGTTCTTTTAGAGGACAAAGGAAATGGCATTTGCAGTGACTTCCCTGTGTCTCTTGCATTAGTATCATGTTCTAAGATGTAATATTAATATATTTTACCATTTGAACTCTCACAAATATGATGAAAATGGCCAAATCTGATATTCAAATTAAATAGCATAAATAAATAATATTTAAATGCAACTTGCAAGCCAAGATATACATTCTCAACTGGTCGTCATCAAGTAAATCACATGCAACACAATATGGGCTCACAAACATTCAAGGCATGTATATCAATTAGTTCATGGGCTATTTCCCAAGTTTTCGGACATTGCAGCAATAGTGGGGGTGAAGATTTGAAATTGAGTGAATATATAATAAATTTGTACTATATCTCTATTTTCTCAAAACCTTGAACTCCAATATTTGTAATTAGCATATAAATTAATTCCCCTCTTCGAAAGCTTCCTAACGCGCCCAGATTCAAGCAAAATGGATGAGAATGAACTTGGGAATGAACAGTTGAGTGCAGATTGCTCACGGATATATCCGGATTATGCTGATCCGAACCATATCTGAACTGTATTTGGTAAAATCCGCGGTTTGGTTATGGATTGGGTCCGGATCTATCTGTGTTAGTCCCTACTGGTGTCTTTAGGTGCTTCAAAACCCGGGTACGCAAGATTATTCCTTGTAATATTCCCGTCCTTATTCTGAAAAAAAGTCGATGCTGAAATCTTGTGGATTGGCTATTATGACACTGTCTACTATCTTGAAAATGCAGAGATCACACCTGAACTATGTGCTGACCTGGATAGTTTTTCATTCGACAATCTGAGCAGATCAAATCTCCCAGACTCATCAAGTTGACTTCGACAGGATCCTCTGCAATGTCCTGGAAAAGTATCATTCGTTTCCAGGATTCGCCTTACTTCTTGGAAGCCTCCTTCAGTACATGAACATAAACATAAAGAAACGACATGGCTTTCCTCCTGAAATGGTAGCGTATTTTTATCTGGTCTGTCAGCGAGGTGAGGGGCATATCCTTGATGACATAGGATTCTCTGGAATCCTCTCACCCCATGGATGTATGACCGGCACTCCTGGTGAAAACATTACAATTCAGCAGTTTAAATGGCATTGTACGATTTATAAAAAAAACAATTTAGAAGAATAAGCAGTTGCAGCCCTGCCCGCAATTCATGCCTTTCCCGCCGCAGATTCAACCTGTAAAAGGTACCTTGCGACCGCCTCCTTTGCTAACTTCCTTCTCCATGGAAATTTCTGGGCCATCATCGTGAAAGTACGCCTATGCAAAATGTCCGCTAGTTCCAATGATATTGCCGATTTCTCCAGGAGGAATGGAAGCAAGTCCAATGCCCATTGATACGACAAGAATCGGCAATGCTGGTACTTGGGGGAGTTTTCAGGGAAGGGGTGATGTCGATAAATAATACTACCCAGGGCATCAAATGACCGGCGCTGTAGAAGTGTGAAATGGCACCTCTCGTCCCTGATCCTGCTGTGAACCCCCAGTCATACTACCCATTCCCAAGGTTTACTCCTCCGCATTGCCTTATTATGACAGGCGAACTCTGTGGCTCCCCAGGGAAAATTGTGATGGCTACACAAGTACAGTTGCAAGCACTCCTTGGCAGCTGTTGCATACTGCTGCTGATCAAAAATGTGGGTCCTTGATCGCTCAGAACTCTCCAGAAACTTTGTGAGGTAACTGAAGAACTCTGGAGTGTTTAATAGTAAATATATGGCCCCATTGCGAGAAATTATTCTGTTGTCTCCAAACAACCCTCTGGTGCCAAGAATGTGCCCCTCCCTCTGCTGCTGGATAAGATATGATGAAACCACTATCCCAGCAGCCAGGGTATAACATTGTTTTGCGCTCACGTACTGACAAAGGCTTCCTAGAAGTAGAGTGAATCCTGGAAATGAATGATATTTTTCCAGGACATCACAGAGCATCCTGTCGAAGTGAGCTTGAAGAGTCCGGCAGATATGGTCTGCTTCGTGAATGCCAGTGGCTGTATCACAAAATGTGTAAATATTAGTATGCAGAGAATGCAAGTGCAGAAATCGTGGCATACTAGCTGTTTTAAACATTCTAAAAAACGAGGGAAAAAGTGGAATATCATGCCATCAATATCATCAGGACGTTGTGTCTGATAATTTCTGAAAGCATCGTGAAGATCGTCAAATGAGAAATTAATCAAGTCATCACATAGTTCGGTTGTCATTTCTGCGTTTTCAAGATGGTAGATAGTGTCAGATAAACCAAATGAAAAAATTTCAACATTTTCTATTCAGGATTAAGGATCAGAATCATAGGGGAGGAATGATCTTGCTGACCTGTAAATTGAAGCGATTGAAGACACCGGCGAGCGAACACGGTATGTTGAGTGGGAGGGTTGATCCAGAGTTCTTTTGAACGTGTAGGATCCATCAAGAAGTCTGTTAAGGAGGCATGTAGGATGTGGACTTCCTGAACAGGCCCAATGCTCATGAGTGAGCTCAAATCAACAAGGTACAGTTTGACGTCCCCAGTTCGTAAGGATAAAAACTTCTCAATCTGCACCAGAGAGGGACCATGATGCAAGAGAGGATAGAAGAAGAAAATAATGCTAAGAATTTCCAGAACATGTTCAATGTCCTCCACACTAGTGAATATATGTGTGTACAATGCGTTGAGCTCCGCAAATGGTAGGTCCCTCTGAGGACGAATGCCGAGGATGATATCCAAATGATCAGTAGGTTTGTGCCGAATGGAAGTGACATAATTGATTACAGTAGATGCATAGATAAACTGACCTGATGACTTCTTAATAAGTCATTCCAAGACATCAGGAGGGGGCCACTCAGGAGGGATATAGGCACAGAGTGGATGTGTGGATTTAATCTCCTGGAATTTTTCGGTCAAAAATAACTGTATGTCTTCATCGGGAAGGTAGGATTCATCCAAGGCGATGCACGTGTCTAGTGCACCTATGAGAATGAAAGACTAGCCTATTAAGCTAAGTCTTGAAATGTAACGAGATGGACGAAACACAAGCGTTCGGGACTTTCAATCACAATTTGTGACTACAACTCTAACTGTTTTCTGATCACACGAAAAGCTTGCGCTTTTATAGTATCAACACTACACTTCAACGGCTAGAGTTTATTAACACTGCGCGCTAGGCTTTGCAGGGCAATTCACTACTGTACCACCTAGTTTATGAGCATATTTATACTGTTTACGAGCCAAGACTTTACAAATGAACATGAAATAAAATGGTAAATGTGAAATAAGATGGAATGGAAATGGAGAAACAGGAACAATAAAAAACGGTTATTGCAAGCATAGTTAACCGGTTCAATAGAATGGTTATTGGTATAGGCGCTAGGGATTGTCATGGGTTTGAGAAACCCGCGGGTAAGTGCCACGGGTTGCCCTGGGGTACGGGTACGGGTTGGGTTTATCCAACCCTCGCCATACCTGTACCCCCAGTGGGGGTTGGCGGGTTAGCCTAACAATTTAAACTCCACTTGAAAATGAGATCAACCGTCTTCTTTGGTGCTTTCCACCTTCATCACCGCCCATCGGTTGAAGACCACCACACCGAACCCCGAAACACAAGAAAAAGGTGAGTACAAGTCACTGATAATCCTTCCACTATAAGTATCTAACTTATTTATAGAAATCCTTTATTCTTTACCACTGTACATGGCTGCCAGCGCATCCATTGCCAACGACCACCACATTGCCTCTCCCCCCCAACGAGGGATATAGGCATTGTTTTTTATTATTGAAGGAGCTTATTCAGGTGTGGGTTTGCAGAAACAAATGGAGGGCCATGGAATGGAGGTGTATAGTATGGTCGCTCTCTTATTGTCTGCTCCTACTGACCTAATGATGCTCCTGCAGGATATCAACCCCATTTTGCCTCGTCGCCATTGCCGATTTCATGTAAATGCCCATGACAGGTGAAACAAGGACTGCCAGCAACGGCGCCCACCTCGACGACTGAGTACGCACTCTGTCGACCAGCTCCCACCATTGTCACCCATCTCAGCTGCACAACTGCCTGATGATTCCGATAACAAGCTGCGTTGATGACCCCCCACATTGACCGCCACGTCATCGAGGCCTGACCTTCATACCCTCGCAAGTCTGCACGGCAGTGTCCATTGACACTTGCACTGCACTTGTGAGGTGATTAGGCATGTTCTGGAGGTGTACCTGTGCATGGGTTGGAGGACCCCTGGGTTTTGGAAAAACCCATACCCATACCCATACCCCTGGGCACGGGTACAGCTTTTCCAGGGTATGGGTGCGGGTAGCCCTGGAAAACCCCAGGGTTACCTGTGCCAATCCCTAATAGGTGCGTGGCTGTTGAACCCGTGCAGGTATCTTTTTGATCGGTTGCAATCATTATTTGTCTGATGTGATCTGTCTTCAACTTTCAGACCAATCATTGATTCTTGCGAGGCGTGCAACCTCTATTAGTGTAAATGCACGCCTGTTCTCTCCTTTACTTGATAACACATGCTATTGCTTGCATAGAGCCGGTTCCTTAGTTTTAATCAAGGATCCGTTTATCAGTCATCTCCTATTCGAACAGCCCCTAGGTCTGTCAGGGTCTGGCACTAATCTTGCTCGCAGTTCTAGTTTCGCCCCCATTCCCTTTTGTTATGTGCTCACATATGTAGTAACACCCATTGGTATGTTTTGTAGTTACTTGTCGATGCGGCCACACTTCATTATTGATAGCGGGACTTAAGGTTTTATAACATATTGTGAATGCGCACATATTAAGTACACTTGTCCGGACTTAGTAATAAGTCATGAATAAGTCCCTTTAGTGCTCACAGTTCGTCATTATTGATGTACGCACGCATTCACTTGATCAACTAGTCTGGGTCTCACTAATGATCCTTATTAAGTCTTAGTTCTACTTGTAAGATCATAAATAATAAGGTAAAATCGCAAAGTTTCATGTATGAACCAATACAACCCTTATCACCATGGATGGTGGTGGGGGGTGAGAAGGGTATATTCAATTGCATTTTTTTTGGGGGGATAAATGTTCCATCCCGCCCCCTAGCAATGCTTGGGCAGGTAGCACCCATTGGACCCCTATCACAATCCCACTATTGGTGCCATATCCTACTCTCTGGACGCGATCCCACTCTTCCTGTTTCAATCCCACTATCCTGATTTAAATCCCACTATCCTGATTTCAATCCCACTATCCTGATTTCAATCCCACTCTTGGACATCAATCCCACTCTTTCAAGTATGTATTTACTATCCTACTACTACTCTTCTTGTATATACTCTAACCTAGAGTTCCCAGCTCGTAAGAAGGGTACTGTCACTAGTTAAGTTAAAGCTATATTATAGCCATTCAAATTCATTTTTTTTGTGCATAGAGGCATCTCAACCAAGCAAGTCATCATACTGTATATTCAACATATATCCCATTCTCCGCTGCCCAGCATCATTAGTAACTACCCCTACATCACCGACAAAGTTTAGAGAACCCAGGACTGCAAATATTAAAAGATGGCATGCCAATTTTTTTCTCCTGTCGAAATGGTTTCTCGAGTCCGGCACGGTTTTCTTCAAAGAAAATCATTAATATCGATTCATTTTGACGTTATGTTCCGTATCATAAATTATTAAAAAGGGTGTATTTGTTTTCATGCTGGGGCGGTGTACTTGACGCCCAGTTATAGACACGATATAAACCTGGAAGGATACGCCACGCGACGCGGCGGCGTGGTCACGTCAAGGTCCACCTGCTACACGTGTTCCATGGGTTGGACGGCGGCAAATTCCGCCGTTCCAGGCCAGCCGCCTTTTCCAATTTCCGGACTTTCTGGTACAAACAAGGACTATCAGCTTGTATAGACGCGCAAAACCATTCCAACCGAAACCTCAAGGATGATCTCCCATGCGTCAGATGTCAAAACGTGAATTTCCCCACCTCTTATCTCCTTCCCTACCCCAATATGGAATAAGGAATTGATAAGATAAGTAAAAGGCGATGCATGTCCCCACGGTAGCTCCTTGACCACCACCCACCATCAGCACATCTGACCGTCGACGGAGCGACCGTTGTAGCTAGTAGCAGGAAAGTATCAACCGAATACCAGTGATCATGTCTTCCATGTTCGCGTCTGGCACCCTTATCACTGGTGGGACAATCACCCAGGCGCACGGCGATGTGCATTACCATGGCTTTCGAGGTGCGTCCCTCTTTTAAAAAATCACTTCTGTTAAGCTTACGGATTATGAAATCGGTAGAAAGCGCGGACATTCTTCACCGTGCAACCGCTACCGCCGCATTTCATAACTCAGACGAACGTTTCGATCCCCCCAAATGTCATCCGAAGACACGCATCGCCGTTCTTGAGAAGATTATGAAGTGGATTAAATGGGAGGAAGACCTAGACGCATTCATTATGTGGGTGTATGGCCCCGCCGGAGCTGGGAAGTCGGCAATCGCTCAGACTATCGCTGAGATGTGCGAGGACGAGATGATTTTGCTCGCAAGCTTTTTTTTCTCAAGGAACGATCCATCGCGTAGCACTGTCAAGCCACTTATCGCCACCATTGCCTACCAGATTATGTTCAACCTTCCTGAAGTTCGAGACGCCATCTTGGAGGCCATCACCCGCGACCCACTTATCTTCTCCAAATCTCTCGCGATCCAAGTCAAATCCCTAATCGTAGGCCCTCTTCAGCCACTGGCACAGGGGGGCTTTTTCAACAATCCAACCTCTCGCCGTCTTGTTATTATAGACGGTCTCGACGAATGTTCTAACTCCAAAGCCCAGCAAAATATTCTGGAAGTTTTGGCCAATTCCCAGCGACAATACGGGCTCCCGTTGATCTTTTTATTTGCTAGCCGTCCCGAACAACATATCTCGCTCACGTTTAATACTGGGTTGTTGCCTAGTGTCACAACACGCATAGCTCTGGACGAATCCTACCTTCCCGACGCAGACATTGAACTATTTTTGACTGACAAATTTCAGGAGATCAAATCTACGCATCGACTCCGCGCTTACATCCCTCCTCAGTGGCCTCTTCCCGATGTCTTGGAACAACTTGTTCGAAAGTCATCAGGACAATTTATCTATGCATCTACTGTAATCCGTTATGTCGCCTCTATCCGACACAAACCCATGGATCGTTTGGATATCATCCTTGGAATCCGTCCTCCTCAGAGGGATCTACCATTTTCAGAGCTTGATGCTTTGTACATACAAATATTAGCTGGTGTGGAGGACATTGAAAATGTTCTGGAAATCCTCAGCGTCGTATTCTTCTGCAACCATCGAAGTTTGTTTCCAGAATGGAACCTCGACCCACCAATAATTGAGAAATTTCTATGCTTACAACCTGGAGACGTCGAACTATATCTCGGGGATTTAAACTCCCTCATAGCCATTGAACCTGACCAGAAAATACGCATTTTCCATGCCTCTTTAACAGACTTCTTTGTGGATCCTACCCGTTCGAAAACATTCTGGATCAACCGCCAAGCTCGACACACAGCCTTTGCTCGCCGGTGTCTTCAGGCACTTCAACTCCAGGGTAAGCAAGATCATTTTTCGTAATATTCTCATTCTTATTCCGAAAGAAGTCGATTCCGATATGTTGTGGATCAGCTATTACGAGATTGTCTACCATCTTGAAAATGCGGAAGTGACACCTCAGTAAAACCGTAAAATGATAATCACCGTGGATTAGTTACCCCCAGACCAACGGGTGATAATTGCAGATAAGGAAGGTAATTACATAGTATTAGTTCCATTTCAATGATGTAAAGTTACCCGTCAATTACCGCCAATTACTTGTCAGGAGAAGATTCAGGGAGATTCGGATGACAAGAGGGAAAAGGGAAAAGGAAGCATGATGAGTGAAGAGACCAGGTGCGAAGTACGGTACAAGAGGGTAGTAACAACTTAAAGTTATATAGGTGGGGCGAGTGGGATTCGGTCTAGGCGCGATCTCGTGATAAAATTAGTCAGCAACAATCATCGAACGTCGGTCTTTCGAACTTCGTTTATATACGTGCAGTACATTTGTGAGGATTGGTTATACTACGGTATGTGCGTGGGTTCAATGGATTCCAACGACCGGACCAAGGTGAGTCACGCGAACCTCACCTCTAGATCTTGGGTTGGGGCCCAGAAAAAGAAAAACCTTACCACCTCACCACCCATATTCCAACCATCGACATTCCTCGACACCCTTACTTAGTACGTGGCTACGTATACTCTCTAACCCACTGGCCTGATTAGGTATATCCCTTAGCCTTGTGGTTTTTGCGGTGCACTGGATTAGGTTTGAGAAGACTTTGTGGGTCGAATGTACGTGGATATACTTGAGTGCTTCTGAATGGCGGACTGACTTGAGCGGTGTAGATCCCTCGTCGCTCATTTGGAACTCTTCCCACTTCGAGCCGATTTCTTCTCTTACCTCATCATCAACTCCTTCATAATGCCAATGCTACATAACTATAGCGCCTCCACTCCACAACTCTTTCTCCAGTAACCTAACGAAAACCGAGCGACAGTTCGTCCACCTAGACCCCCCCACAACCCCCTGAAACCCGCCAATACTTGCCTCGCCTCCTCGTCCCACCACCACTAAATCCAAATCCGACATACGACAAACCCGATCTGTTCGCTTTACTCCCGTCTCCTTCTTCAACAGCCACCGGTGGTTCCTCCCTTTCACGCCGTGTACCCAACTCAGGAAGATCCATGCCCTCCACGTTGGGTATGCGCCGTTTAGGTTCCGCTGCTTCGACTCGAGGCGGAGGAAGGAACGCATTTAGCGATCTCTTTTCTGGGTCTACTGGGGTTACTTCTGGGGCGAAGGATAGGACACTGACTCCGATATTGGCATTGGAGAAACAGCAACAATCGCAGTTAAACGTTGGATGAAGGTCGAATGCGGCAGGGAGAGGGAACAGCGATGTATGGGTGGGGTAGAGCAATGAGAAGGAGAAGGAATTTGTTTGTGATTTCGGTGATGGTGGCGCTGGGTCGAAGTCGGCTTCTGGTGTCGCTCCATGAAAGACAAAGCGACGGAGATGCTCTGGGATCACGACTGCTTTGTCGACTCCTAGAACGACCAGCCGCCCCACCCAACCAATGACCCAACTCGCGACTTTTCGTCCCGTACACCCGCTCCAAGTCCATCCACTCATTTCGCGCCCGCTCCGAAGACTCGAGGAATTCCCATCGCCACAACAAAAACTAAAAACCCTCCAGAAAATGACTGAAACGATTTCTCCGGCTCACCGGCACAAGTCGGAGTCCGGCTCAGACTCCGGCACACCCAATATTCATCGTTTCCTCGTTCTTGTACCTCACAACCTATCTCAGGTCACACCAGGTCATTATAATGCTATTTATTCACCTTAACTTTCCCATTTGGTTGCCCATTACGATGAGAGCAAAGGCTGTCACTTTTTGGCCAATATGGAAATTGTCAGCGTGACTGATGGAATGTTACGCGTCACCGTTCCTCTCTTCTCGCCACCACCATCGTTTATGATTACTGTGCCCGTGCTCAACGTTCAACGCCCATCTCCCGCTCTCTCTTTCTGCTCCCCGCCTCTTTCTGTCGCCCCGCCTTGCGTATCTCAGCCCAAATGACAGACAAAATGCAACCACCGACCTGCGCCCACACTCAATCTCCTCCCCACATACCGATGCCGCGAAGAACCCACGAATGGCCAAGACGGCCCTCGGCACTGCAGACGTAAAGAACGACTACAAGAGCACCTGCTTCATCTGCTGAAAAACAGACGCACCGACGAATCACATTAGGGATGCGCTAGCTGCCGATGCAGATAACAACCACACCGACGGCCAGGTGACGCTGACGACGAATGGGGGCAAACGTGGTCGCCGAGGGGGGGGGGGAGAACCCAATGGGAGCCGATGCAGCGTCATGGACTGTTAGCGCAGGTTTCCAACCACTAAGTAGTGTTTAGGAGGGTATGTCCTTCCGTCTCCCCCTCTTTCCCGTGATATATGTAGTACATACATAATAGCGAGTCATTAAATTAATACAATTCACCCTATGTACAAGAGTGTTGCACGCAGTACAATGTGGTGGTGCGGCAGTATGACTTTGGTCTGAGGCAATAAGGCCCCACAGGCCGCCGCCGTGAATGTCTGGTTGATATCTGGTGGCTACCCAAATCCATATGAGCATTGGTGAAGGTGTTCAATATACCCAGAGGAGCGTGTATACGAGAAACTGAGTCCTTTGAGTGTGCCGGAGAGTTGGAGTCCGACTCATGTGCCGGTGAGTCGGAATATTCGTTTCAGACTCGTTCTCAAACCCTCTGGGGCCTAGACGGGTTCACATACCCACCTCCCTTAAACTCGTTGAAATCGTCCGTCCGCGCGGGTACTCAAACAAAGGTGTGTATATTGCTATTGCATTTCATTTCATTCCATGCTCGTGTTCCGAGCTGCTGACATTGCTACGTTATCTTCACAGACGGCCAGACCCCACCCCCAGCTCTATCCTCTCAACCACAGGCAAACATGAACACGACCACCCAACGATGACTGCCCTCCCTACCCCCCCAACTTGGTCAAATCCTCGAAATGGGATTCTCACTCTCACAAGCGAGAAAAGCTCTGCCGAAGGATGTTTGGACAGTCTTGATTCCCGGTGCCGCTGGTTGGAGCGAAGCACAAAAGAGAGCACCACCCAGCACCCGCAAAACGCGTCCCTTCACCTACATGCGACGAACCTCCCCCACAGACAAACACGAGCACACCGGGCGCCAAACGTCAAAGGGAGAGGAGCGCCTGCGTGAGAACACCACCAGTCCATTACGGAATTGGTTTAGTGTGTTTTGGCATTTTGGGGAAGGGGAAGATGTTATTATAACACGGGTGGAGAATGTGCAGGTGTGCGTGTGCGTGTGGTTGCAGGTGGAGAGGGAGGTGGAGAGGGAGGTGCAGCCATAGACGCTATATTCATGTATCAATATAGGGTTATGCCCAAGTCACTTCATACATCTATATGGGCAAAACCCCACCAGCCAAAAAAAGGCCATTCTGCCATGATGCCGGTGATGGTTAGGATTAGTAATAGGGTTCTTTGGGTGAGTGGGTAGAGTGGTTGACATGCCGAGGGAGCCGGATGGGAGGGCGGGGGTGTATAATAGGGCAGGGCTGTTGAGCAGGGGTTGGGGGCACTAGTAAATACATGTAAACAATGCCAGATGTGGCAGGCGG
>Ga0307513_10008325_pt1 | contig 13279 bp, 8 predicted proteins | sample 15_EM_MG_FD_202174 | JGI IMG/M metagenome (GOLD analysis project Ga0307513, IMG submission 202174) | Populus trichocarpa ectomycorrhiza microbial communities from riparian zone in the Pacific Northwest, United States - 15_EM | ecosystem: Host-associated > Plants > Roots > Unclassified | place...
GGAATGTCGGCCCGGGAGATGCCGATATCAGCGAGATCGCGATCGCTCAGAATGCTCAGCTCGTTGAAGGTGTTGTGATAAGCGCGATTTTCCGCCGACCAAACCGCCAGGTTCCGCAGCGCGCGGTTGACCCAGCTTTGCCCCGCTTCCGGAAGATCGTAACCGGCGAAGGCGGGATGGGTTTTTACATTGTAAGACATAGCAAATCTCCTTGTCGTCGAAGGGGATCGGCTCAAACCATTTGCCCATCCCCGATGCTCGACTCCCAAGATGATGGGTGCGGGGCGGATATGGAACGGTTGATTTTGCATTGCAGCATTGCATGTGCGGCGCAATAAGAGCGCGCCGCGGGCCGCCCATGCGGCGACGTTACATGCGGCCGCGTGGACGTTCCCCGGCGACGGCGCGCGTGATGGCGATGAAGTCCGCCGATTGGCACAGCGCGTCCAGGGTCACCGGCAACTTGCGCCGCCAGTTCGGATGCTCGTTTACCGTGCCGGGCAGATTGGCCCGTTCCCTCATCCCGGCGAGGTCTTCGAGCTGCACCGCCACCAGCCGGCAGGGCGTCACCGCCAGAAACCGGCTGAGCGCCACCGCGAGGTCTTGGCTCAGGGTGGTGGGCACCGGCTCTTCGCCGCGCGCGGCCGCGCCCAGGCTCTCAGGGACCAGGCCGGCGGCATCCAGCGCGTGGAGCATCAGGCCGCGATCATGGGCGCGCTCGGCGCGGCTGGCCTCAGCGGCGTGCGGCTCATCGAGGCCGATCCGCTCGCGGTCGTCGATATCGTGGCCTTCCCACCAGCCGCGCAGCGTGGGCAGATCGTGGGTGGCGATGCAGGCCAGTGCGTCGCGCTCATAGCTGGTCGGCAAATGAAACCTGCGGTCCAGCGCGCGCTCGAAGAACAGCACCCGGTAGCCCTGGACGCGATTGGCGCGCATGGTCTCGCGGAAGTTCGGCGGCACCGTGCCGAGGTCTTCGCCGATGATCACCGCCCGCCGCTCGTGGGAGGTGGTGCTGAGCGCCTTCAGCATCTCCTCGAACGGGTAGTGGACATAGGCGCCGTCCGTGCCGTCCAGCCCCTCCGCGATCAGATACAGTCGTATCAGCGACATGGCATGGTCGATGCGGATGGCGCCTGCCGGACCGATGGCGTCGGCGATCAGTTCACCGAACAGGCGCGCGTGCCCCGCCTGCATCGCGCGCGGCGAGATGGGCGCCAGCCCCCAATCCTGCCCCTTCGCATTGAAGGCGTCGGGCGGCGAGCCGACGCGGACGTCGCGGAGCATGGTGGCGGGTTCGCTCCAGGTGTCGGCACCGTCCGGCGAGACGCCCACCGCCAAATCGAGGTAAAGCCCGATGCGCATGCCGGCCGCCAGCGCGCGTGCCTGCGCATCGGCGAGCTGCGCATGGCCAAGCCATTGCAGCCATTTGTGGAACAGCACGCGCTCGGCGTTCTCCTGCCGGAACGCACGGACGGCGCCGCTGCCCATTTCCTGGAATTCCGCCGGCCATCCATGCCAGCCGCAGGACAGCCCGCGTTCGACCATGGCCTCTGAGACCGCCTCGAACAAAGCGAAGTTTTCCAGCCGCTTGCCGTGCTCGCGGCAGAAGTTTTCGAAAGCCTGGCCGTCATCGGAAGCCGTCGCGAGGTTCTTGGCGCGGAAATGCCGGAACTGCACCTCCAGCGCATTCCGCTTCAGGCGTGCAACGGCCGGATAATCGATCAATTCGGCGTCGCGCGCGGCTTGCAGCGCCGCGCCATCCGGCTCCGCCAGGCTCTCGAACCCGTCGACGGCGATGTAAAGCGGATTGAGGAAGCGCCGGCTGGACGGCGTATAGGGGCTGAAAATGTCGGAATTGGCAAAGAACAGCGCATGCAGCGGATTAATGCCGATGAAATCGGCGCCAGCGGCGGCGGCAAGCTCGGCGAGGCGGGCCAGATCCTCGAAGTCGCCCATGCCCCAATTGCGGGCAGAGCGCAGCGCGTAGAGCTGGCAGGTGATGCCCCAGGCGCGGCCGTCCTCAAGCCATGCCGGGATGTAGGATGGCGGCGATTGGAGCCGGGCAAGTCCCCTGGCGATGTCCTCATCGGTGTCCGCCGGCACGCCCAGCACCGCCAGCAGCCGGCGTTTGGCGGCATCGCTGGGAAAGCGCTGATTGCCCATCTCGTCGACGAAGGCGAGGCCGATTCCGTGGGCCTCGGCGAGGCGATCCAGATCCGTGCTCAAATCAGCCCTTCCCCCCCGCGCGGCCAAACATCGTTGCCCGAAGTGATGCCATCCCGGCGGACGAAGCCAGATGGTTACAATCACGACTTTAGCTATGCACGAACTGCGCCGATTCGCGACTGGTGCGCATGCCTTATTGGAGCCGCCCCTCGAACAGCAGCACGCTGCGCGCCGGCAGGGTCACGACGGCGCCATGCCCGATGCCGGGCTCGTTCGGCTCGATCAGCCCACGCGCGGAATCGGCGAGCAGCCGCCATTCCAACACGGGCGTGGGCCGGGGCGTTCGATATTCGAGGTCCTCATGGTAGGCGTTCAACAGCAGCAGCAGCGGCGCGGTGCCTTTTTGCGCGAGCATCAGGCCGACGCTGCGCGAATGACCGTTCGTCCAGTCCTCGCCCTGCATTTCCCGGCGGTCCGGGCGCAGCCAGGTCACGTTTTTGGTGCCGTCGCTCAGCGCGGTCTCGCCGTGGAGGAAACGGGCCTGCCGCAACAGCGGGAGACGCTGGCGAAGCGCGACGAGACCGGCGGTGAAGGCCAGGAACGCCACCTCCTCCTGCCTAAATTTCTGCCAGTTGAACCAGGACAGCGCATTGTCCTGGCAATAGGCGTTGTTGTTGCCCTGTTGGGTGTGGCCGACCTCGTCACCCATCAGCAGCATCGGCGTGCCCTGGGAGAGCAGCATCGCCGCCATCAGGCCGCGCCGCATCCGGATGCGCAATGCCAGGATCGCGGGGTCGTCGCTCGGCCCTTCCACGCCGCAGTTCCAGCTTCGGTTGTCGGAGTGGCCGTCGCGGTTGTCCTCGCCATTGGCCTCGTTGTGCTTGGTGTCGTAGGCGTAGAGGTCGGCGAGGCTAAAGCCGTCATGCGCGGTGATGAAATTCACGCTCGACCAGGGGCGGCGGCCGCGCTTTTCAAACAGGTTGGCCGAGCCGAGCAGCGCGGAGCCCATCGCCGGCATAAGCCCCTCGTCGCCCTTCCAGAAGCTGCGCAGATCGTCGCGGAACCGGCCGTTCCACTCGGCCCAGCCAGGAGGAAAATTGCCGAGCTGGAAGCCGTATTCGCCCAGATCCCAAGGCTCCGCGATGAGCTTGACCTGCGACAATAGCGGGTCTTGGGCGATGGCGTGGAAAAACGGCGCGTCCGTCTCGAAGCCGCGCTTTGGCCGGCCGAGCGCCGTCGCCAGATCGAAGCGGAAACCGTCCACATGGCAGTCCTCCACCCAATAGCGCAGCGAATCCAGCACCATCTGCATCACGCGCGGATGGCCGACATTGACCGTGTTGCCGCAGCCGGTGGTCTCGAAATAAAAGCGCGGGTCGTCGCCGAGCATGTAGTAGCTGGCATTGTCGATGCCCCGGAACGACAATGTCGGCCCCAGGTGGTTGCCCTCACCGGTGTGGTTGTAGACCACGTCGAGGATGACCTCGATGCCGGCCTGATGCAGGCGGTGGACCATCAGCTTGAATTGGCCGATATCGCCGCCGGGCGGCAGATATTTGTGCGACGGCGCGAAAAAGCTCAGCGTGTTATAGCCCCAATAGTTGCTGAGGCCCTTCTGCTCCAGGAACAGGTCGTCGACGAAAGCCTGCACCGGCAGCAACTCGACGGCAGTTACGCCCAGCTTGAGCAGATGGTCGATGATGTCGGGATGCGCCAGGCCGGCGAACGTGCCGCGCGCGATCTTGGCCACGCTCGGATGGCTGGCGGTCATGCCCTTCACATGCGCTTCGTAGATGACCGTATCGGTCCAGGGCGTGGAGGGCCGCGTATCGCGTCGCCAGGGGAATGAGTAGCGCCGGCGCGACGCCGCTTCGATGACGGCGCATTTCGGCATGAAGGGAGCGGAATCGCGCTCGTCGAAGGACAGGTCCCCCTTTTCGGAACCCACCTGATAGGCGTAGTGGGCGTCGTTCCAGGTCAGCCGGCCGTGCAGGCATTTGGCGTAGGGGTCAAGCAGCAGCTTGTTGGCGTTAAAACGATGGCCGGCCTCCGGCGTATAGGGGCCATGCACGCGATATCCGTAAAGCTGGCCGGGGCGCAGGCCGGGAATATAGCCGTGCCAGACTTCGTGGGTGTATTCCGGCAGCGTTATCCGCTCGGTCTCGGTCTTGCCGCCATCGCCGAACAGGCAAAGCTCCACCTTGGACGCATTTGCGGAGAACAGGGCGAAATTGACCCCCAAACCATCATGCGTCGCGCCCATCGGGTGGGGACGACCAGCCTCAACGCGAGACGTGCCTCGAACCATGGAAATTACTCGAATTATTGCATCTATGACGAATGTGTTGAATGCGTGCTGGCGGTGACGGGTCTCAGGTCACGCGACAGGCGTCGCGCCAGCCACAATACAGAGGAAGCCGCCTATCTTCTAGAATTGCCCGCATCGATCGATCACATCCATCATTATTGCCCGGCTCAAGCTGCCGGCGTGCCACCGTTATAATTGCGGTGCACGGTGGAGTGAAGCCGCATCCCACGGTGGGACGAAATGATCCAGGCGGCGCGGCACGGGCGCGCGGAACACAAAAGAAAGGCCGGGGAGGATTTGCCTCTTCCGGCCTGCTCTGCTCACATCACATGGAACAGATAAAGCAAAATAATGACTGGGATTGGGATGCCAATCAGCCAGAGTAAAACGCCCTTCATGGTGCCTCCAGTAAGTACCTGTTCAGGTTTGGATATATTCGTTTTTGCCCCCGTAGAAACACCCGCCGCCGGCAGCTGTTCCCTCTCTTATTTGTGGAACTCCGTTTGATCCGAGGCGTTGTCCCGGCAACTTCCAATCACTGAACGACTTGAGTGCCGTGCTGATAGCGGCGCTTGATCTGTCTTCAAAGGAGACCTGATGATGTTCAAGACACTGTCTCTCGGCGCCGCCACGGCCGCTCTTCTGGCAACCGGCGCTCTCGCCCAGACGGCACAGCCGACCGAACCCGCGACACCGCCAGCGGTCACGCAGCCGGCTCCGTCGGGCGCGGCCAGCACGACGACCACGGCCACAAAGACCACAAGCATCAACTTCAAATCGTTGATGGCGGCGGACGAGATGCGGGCGAGCAAGCTCTCCGGCCTTCAAGTCCGCAATGCCGCCGGTGAGAACCTCGGCGATATCAATGAGATCGTGATGGACCACACTGGAAAGCCGACCACGGCGGTTATCGGCGTTGGTGGCTTTCTGGGCCTTGGCGAGAAGAACGTCGGCGTGCCCTTCGACGCGCTGACCTTCGCACCGGCGAGCGACGGTACGAATATGGTCCGTCTCGATGCGACGAGTGACGCGCTGAAAGCGGCTCCGACCTATGCCTATAAGGAGGTCACGGCCGCCACCAAGACCAACGACGTCGACACCACCGGCGCGCTCGGCACCAAGAGCCCAGCCACGCCGCGTCCCGCCCAGTAAAGGGCCTCGCGCGGTTACAAGAAGAAACCCGGTTGCGATGCAACCGGGTTTTTTATTGCGATGGGCTAGAGCGGCGGACTTTTAATCGAACGCGAAGATGCCGCTCTATCTTTTTGTTTCTTTCGGCGGAAGCAGTCAGACCGTCACGACGATCTTGCCGAATTGTTCGTTCGATTCCAGAAAGCGATGCGCCTCGACGATCTGGTCGAATGAAAACGTCCTGGCGATGATCGGCGTGAGCGCTCCCGAGAGCAATCCGTCCAGGACGAACGCCTTGGCGGCTTCAAGCCGTACAGGATCGCTCGTGATCTCGTGGATCAGGAAGCCTCGCAAGGTCAGGCTCTTGGTGAGCACGGAGAAGAGCGGGAAAGGCGTCGGCTCGGGGCTCAATGCCCCATATTCCAAAAGGATACCGCCTGGCGACATCGCCGCCGTCAGCGGCCCGAAGATTGGCCCACCGATTGGATCGAACACCACGCGCACGCCATTTGGACCGGCAAGCTCCTCCAGCCGCGCCTGCAAATTGTCCTCCTCCGAGGCGATCACATGCGCGGCGCCGGCCTCGCGTAGCTTCTGGCTCTTGGCGGATGTCCGCGTGACGGCGATCGGCGTCGCACCGACCATGTTGGCGATCTGAATTGCCGCCAGCCCGACGCTGCTGGAGGCGGCGGTGACGACCACAAAATCGGTCTTGCGCAGCTTGGCGATGTCGATCAGCGCGCCGTAAGCGGTGACATATTGCATCCACACGGCTGCGGCGGCCTCCCAACTCAGGGACGGCGGATGCTTGACGACATGCGCCTGCGGAAATGTCGCGAGTTCGCCATAGGCCGGCCAGCGGACCATGGATATAGGTGGTACGACGCTCACCGCATCGCCCGGCGCAACCGTGTCCACGCCCTCGCCGACCGCCTCGACAATGCCCGCCGCCTCGAAGCCGAGGCCGATGGGCAGCTCACATTTCTCGATATAGGCGTTCGTGCGCAGCATGGCTTCGGCGCGGTTGAGCCCCAGGGCCTTGACCCGGACTTGCACTTCGCCCGGACCGGGCCTCGGCATCTCGATATCGACGATCTGCATAACGTCGGGCCCACCATGCTCATAGATGCGAACCACGCGTGCCATCGGCTCCACTCCAAAATAATTGAACTGAATAAGCTATGGCATCAGGCGAATTCGGGATAAATGAGCGGTCAGGCAATGCAGTCGAAACCAGATGTTTTGAAAAATGGACCGCCTTACCAGCATGGCCGTGTTCGTGAAGGCGGTCGATCTCGGCTCTTTCGCGGCGGCCGCGACCGCGCTCGACCTGTCGGCGCCGATGGTCGGCAAGCATGTCCGGTTCCTTGAGGAGCGCATCGGCGTCCGGCTCCTCAATCGCACCACGCGCCGCCAGAGCCTGACGGATTTCGGGCGCGCCTATTACGAGCGTTGCCGCGTCGTTCTCGCCGAGGCGGAGGCCGCCGACGGTCTTGCGGCTGATCAGCTCTCAGAGCCACGCGGCACGCTGCGCGTCACCATGCCGGTGCTTTTCGGCCGGCGCTGCGTCGCGCCCATCCTGCTTCAGCTTGCACAGAACTTTCCCAGGCTGGAGCTTGCCCTGTCGTTCAGCGACCATGTAACCAACCTCGCAGAGGACGGCTACGATCTCGCGATCCGCACGGGGACCATCGACGACAAAGCCGGCGTCATCGTCCGACGCGTGGCAACACAGCAGATGGTCGTTTGCGCAGCGCCCTGTTACCTGGACGCGCATGGCCGGCCCGAATGCATCGAGGATCTCGGCCGGCACCATGCGATCATCTACAGCCGGTCGGGCTCGGCGCGGCCCTGGCTGTTTCCGCGCGAAGGCGGGGTGCCGGCCGAGTTCATGCCGGTCAGCCGGCTGCGGCTCGACGACCTCGATGCCATCGCAGATGCCGCCACGTCGGGTTTGGGGCTGGCCTGGCTCCCCTGCTGGCTCGTGCGCGAGCGCGTCCAGGCCGGCGCGCTCACCATGCTCTTGCCGGAGCAGCCGGGGCTTTATTACGATTGCTACGCTCTATGGCTGCAAACGCCTTATCTTCCGCTGAAGCTGCGCGTGGCGGTCGATGCGCTGGCGGCCGCATTGCCCAAACTCATGACGTGACGTCCCCGGAATGCTTTTACTCTGCATCCGAAACGTCGACCGCCTCCGCGCGCTTGGGGACCGCCCGCTCCCGCACCTGCCTGATACCGAAATTGCATGTGCGCCTTGCCGCTCGCCTCGTGGACATCGCATCGCCTCATGCAAATTGCGCGAGGCCGTGGCCGAGAGACCAATTCTCCTTCGCGGCCTCGATGACGTTCACAAACACATCCTCTGGACGGATGCCGGGGCTTTCGCCGAGCAGCTCCGCGATCCGGCGGAACAGTGCTTTCTTCTGTTCCACAGTGCGGGTGTTGAACACGGTGATCTGAATGAATACGAGATCATCGCTCCGGGCGACGCCAAGATAAGACGCGCCATAGCGGAAGTTCGCGGGATCATGCTCCGTGATGGTCATGAACTGGTCGTCTTCGGGCACGTTCAACGCTTCGCGCATCGCGCGGTAAAGGCTGTCGAAAATCGCCTGCCGGTAGGCTTCCGGCTTTCCGGCGCGCAGTGAGATGTGAAGCAGCGGCATCTGGGGGCCTTTCCATTTTGTGCAGGCTTTACATTAGGCGCCGCCTAGCTATTTTGGTATGTTATGAATATTGATAACAGTGATAATGTTTAGAAATGATTGAACGCCCCCTCGACCTGGATGCCATCGCGGCTTTCGTGCGCATCGCCGAGCTTGAGAGTTTTACGCGCGCGGCTGAGGCGATGCGAACGACGCAGGGCGCGGTCAGCTTGAAGCTGAAGCGGCTCGAAGAGCGGCTCGGCTGCCGGCTCGTCGAGCGGACGCCCCGGTCAGTGCAGCTTTCGGCGCGAGGCGCAGCCTTCCTCGAACGCGCCCGCGAACTCTTGGAGGCCCACGATCGCGCGCTCGCCGAATTTACCGGAGGAGCTAGGGCGCGCCTCACCATCGGCATCAGCGACCATGTTGCGGGGCCGGAGCTTCCCGCGCTGATCGCGCGCATGAACGCGCAAGACCCGCAGTTGTTGATCGAAATCCGGATCGGATCTTCGTGCGACCTGCTGCAAAGCTTCGACCGGCGGGAACTCGACACGGTGATCGTCCGCCTGCATGCCGGGCGGAGCGACGGGGAAGTTCTGACGGAGGAAAAATTCGGCTGGTTCGCGGCGCCTGGCTGGCACCATCGCAGCGGAGAGCCCCTGCCGCTTGCCACGATGGCCGAGCCCTGCGGCGTGCGCGCGATGGCCGGGCAGCTTCTGGATAGCGCAGGCGTACCCTGGATAGAAATCTTCGTCGGCGGCGGCGTTAGGGCGGTCGCTGCGGCCGTCATGGCCGGCCTCGGCGTTGCAGCACTCGCTCCGCGCATGCTGCCATTTGGCGCCGTCGACGTAGGCCCCAAGCTCGGGCTTCCCGATTTACCGCGCTTGCCGGTGCTGCTTCACTCACGGGTCAAGAATGGCCGGCCGCGCGATGCGCTTGCCGCGCTTTCGGCGGCCTTCAGGAGCGCGGTGCGAGGTTAGCCAACGGTTCCTGCCGGGGGGTGTTGACAGCCGGCTCCGCAGCCGAAGGCTAAGGCGGTAGAGCCGCTTCAGGCCGTTATTTCCGCTCCCGACCCTTGTGCCAGCTCGCCCTATTGAGGCCGCCATCATCGACGAAGGCGGCTACTTCGGATCATTGAGAGCGGGATCACTTCCGGTGGAAGCACCGCAGTTCTGTGGCCGCTCTCGATTCTTTGTTGGTCGCGCGATTTTGCAGGAAAACCGGTCCCACAACACCGAATGAACCAGTACGAAGATGACGCTGCCTTGCCCAAGCCCGAACCAGATCAGTGCCAAAGGCAAAAGTGCGATGGCCGGCAATGGGTTGAACATCGAGGTCAGCGTTTCAAGCAGATCGGCTCCGATGCGCGAACCGATGGCGAGCGTCGTCAGCAACCCGGCATCCCGGCCTCCGAACACGAGCGTTTGCGGGCACCATTTCAAACGGGTTCAGCCCGAACTGGGGGATCCGGCCTTGGCCTGGCTATAGCATCGGACGTTGCGAGAGCACATGGCGGAGATCTGTCATTCGCGAATGGTCTGGGGGAGTTCTGCGTGAGGCTCGCAATTAAGTCAGCCGCTTAGAGGCATCGCTCTCCAAAGGCGCACTGACTGGCCGCCAGAGCGCGATCAACAAGAAAACGAGCGCGGATCAAGATGAAGGTCCACCGCCGGTATGTGGCCGCGACTATCTAAGTTCTCTTGTTGGTCTGATGCCGAACATGAGCCTCCGCGCCGATGATGCTCGCTCGCAGCGCATCCGCAAAGATCGTAGCCGCCGGCGAGCGGCAGCTCAGCGGAAGGGCGGCTCATTGAATGCCCTGAGCTTGCGGCTGTGCAGCTTGGCCCCCTCGCGCTGCAGTTCGTGGCACGCCTCGATGCCGATCCGCATATGCTCGCTGATCGCGCGCTCGTAGAAGCGGTTTGCCTGGCCGGGAAGCTTCAATTCGCCATGGAGCGGCTTGTCCGAAACGCAGAGCAGCGTGCCATAGGGAACGCGGAAGCGATAGCCCTGGCCCGCGATGGTCGCCGACTCCATATCGATGGCGACCGCGCGCGACTGTGAGAAGCGGAGCGCCGATTTCGAATAGCGCAGCTCCCAGTTCCGGTCGTCGGTGGTGACGATCGTGCCGGTGCGCAGGCGGCGCTTCAATGTCTCGGGATCCTCGCCCGACACGGTCTCCGCGGCGCGCGCCAGCGCCTGCTGCACCTCGGCAATCGGCGGGATCGGGATTTCGCGCGGCAACATGTCGTCGAGCACATGATCGTCGCGCAGATAGGCATGGGCGAGAACATAGTCGCCGATCCGCTGGCTGGGCCTCAAGCCCCCGCAATGGCCGATCATCAGCCACGCCTCCGGGCGAACGACCGCGAGATGGTCGGTGATCGTCTTGGCGTTGGAGGGGCCGACGCCGATATTGACGACGCTGATGCCCATCCGTCCCTCGGCCATTAGGTGATAGGCGGGCATCTGGTGCCGGCGCCACGCGCTGTCGGCGACGACGCGCCCAGGATCGGCGGTCTCCGGCGTCACCATCACCCCGCCGGCCCCCGAAAGCGCGGTATAGGGGGTGCCCGGCCCGAGCTGGCTGCATGCCCAGCGGACGAACTCATCGATATAGCGGTGATAGTTGGTGAACAGGATGAAGCGCTGGACATGCTCCGGCGGCGTGCCGGTGTAATGCCGCAGCCGGGCAAGCGAGAAATCGGTCCTGAGCGCGTCGAACAGCGCGAGCGGGCGTACCGCGCCAGGCAGGCCGGGCAGCACGCCGTCGGCAATCTCGTCGCCGATGTCGGCGAGTTCGGTCGCGGGGAACCAGCGCGCCAGGTCGGCCACGCTGATGTCGTCCAGCGCGAGATCATGTCCCGGGTCGAGCACATAGGGAAAGGGGATCTCCTGGCGGCCCGGAACCGCCTCCACCTCGACGTCATAATCTTCGATCAGGAGTTCGAGTTGCTCGACAAGATAGTCGGCGAAGAGCGCGGGGCGCGTCACGCTGATCGCATAGTCGCCAGGCGTGGTCAGCCGGCCGAATGAACGCAGCGGCACATGGTTCTCGCGCATGCCCCGATAGTGCAGCCGGATCTCGGGATAGGCGAAGGCGCCGCGCGCGCGCATGTCCGGATCGGGACGCTGGGCGGTCCTGATGAAGGCGGAAAGCGCGGTGCGCAGGCGCTCCACCGCGCCGTCGTAAAGCGAGGAGAGCTCCGCAACGATGGATTCGGCTTTGGTCATCCGGCGCATTATGAAAGCAATCGCAGGGCTTGCAACTGCTTTGTATTTTCGGCGCTTTTCTCGAAGCGGGATGCCGGGCCTATGCAGGTCTTTCCCGCAATGGCATGCCCGGAACCGCATCCGGTGTTTCCACAAGGACAGCTCCCGCCGCTGACGGTGCGCATCCCCAGCCCCGCCGAGGCGCAAAGAGCCGTTCGCCGCATTGCAGTCAAGAAGGCGTAACGTCCGCCTTTTTTCCCAGAGCAGAGAAATGCCGGCCTCGCGCGGCATTTTTCGCGTAGCGCGTCTGTCGGCCTGTCCGTGGCCTCCCGCAGCGCTACCGCTCGCGACTGCCCTGTGATAGGTTCTGGGCCAACCTAAGCAGAGTTTGCATTGGCAAGCCAACGAATGACCTGCTTAGAGTCATGGTTTGCGCATCATTTTTCGCGAAAACCAGAAGACCACTTTTTGCAATGATGCTGAGTGCGCTGACGCCTTCACTTCGTTCATACGCCGGCGCCCTAGCTTTTTTGTTGGTGCATCGATTTTTCCAAACCCCGGCGAGACGCCTCCGTTTGGATCGATGCCAGGGCACTGACGCATTCACTTCGTTTACGCGGCGGCGCCCTAGCTTTTTTGTTGGTGCATCGATTTTTCCAAACTTCGTTTGGATCGATGCACTAGAACCGCCGTCCAAACGGCGCTTGACCAGACCCGGCGGTCGATCCGGGAAGGAGCTGATCATGTGGCGCCGATCGATCTGTTGCAGCCATGCGGATGGCACGGGCTCGCCCTTCGCCCACGATACCGGCGCAGGCGTTCTCCAGCACGGCTTCGACCGCGCGACATGCCTCAACCTCGCCGACACCGCTTTGCGCCTCGCACGGCAGGCCGGCGCGGGCTATGCCGACATCCGGCTGGGGCGGAACACCAGCGAGGGGGCCGTCGCACGCGAGGACCGGTTCGTCGGCGCCAATTACAGCCTTGAAGCCGGTTTCGGCGTGCGCGTGCTGATGAACGGAAGCTGGGGCTTTGCCGGCAGCAACACGCTCACCCAGGCCGAAATCGCACGCATGGTGGCGCGTGCCGTGGAGAATGCGCAGGCCAATGCGCGCTTGCAGGACAGGGCCATCGTGATCGAGAAATTGCCCGCGTTCCAGCAGGACTGGACGATGCCGGTGGCGGCCGATCCGTTCGCGGTTTCGATGGATGCGAAGGCGGCCCATCTGCTCGCCGTGAACGCGGCCGCGATGAAGAACGGCGCCGATTTCTGCACCGCCTATCTCCATTTCGTGCGTGAGGAGAAATTCTTCGCCTCCACGCGGGGAAGCGCGGTGTTCCAGACGCGGTTGCGCAGCCTGCCGAACTTCTGGGCGACGGCCGTGGACAAGGCCAGCGGAAAATTCACCCGCCGCGACAGCCTCGCCGCACCCCGCGCCGCCGGTTGGGACTATGTGGAAGCCTGCGACCTTGTCGGGGAAGCGGGGCGCGCAGGGCTCGAAGTGCGCGAGAAGCTCGCCGCGAAATCCGTGGAGCCGGGCAGCTACGATCTCGTCATCGATCCGACCAACCTGTTCCTGACCATCCATGAGAGCATCGGCCACTCGACGGAGCTGGACCGCGCGCTCGGCTGGGAGGCGGATTTCGCCGGCACCTCGTTCGTCACGCCCGACAAGCTCGACACGCTGCAATTCGGCTCGCCGCTGATGACGGTGATAGCCGACCGTTCGCAGGAGGGCGGGCTGGCGACGGTCGCGTTCGACGATGACGGCGCGCGCACGGCTGGCGCGGAATTCCCGATCATCGAGAACGGCATCTT
>Ga0307513_10008326_pt1 | contig 13277 bp, 13 predicted proteins | sample 15_EM_MG_FD_202174 | JGI IMG/M metagenome (GOLD analysis project Ga0307513, IMG submission 202174) | Populus trichocarpa ectomycorrhiza microbial communities from riparian zone in the Pacific Northwest, United States - 15_EM | ecosystem: Host-associated > Plants > Roots > Unclassified | place...
GCGGAATCTACCACTAAGACTGATAGCTTAATGGTAGAGCGTCGGTCATGATAGCTGATGACGTCGGTTCGAGTCCGGCTCAGTCTATATATTTCCATGTCATTCCAATATGGTAGCAGCAACCTGGTTATGGGACGGGTGGCTCAGGAATGAGGTGCTAACCACACCTGCGAGGTCACTCATCGGTCCTTGTTCATGGGGGTGTGTTGGACTGGGTTCTCTCGGACCTCTGTGCTGACCCCACAGGACAGGGGAGTAATGAACCCCTGGGGCGGAATCTACCACTAAGACTGATAGCTTAATGGTAGAGCGTCGGTCATGATAGCTGATGACGTCGGTTCGAGTCCAGCTCAGTCTATATATTTCCATGTCATTCCAATACCCAGTATGGACTACCTGGACATTTTGGATGGAACATTATTGTGGGTACCTGCAGGCTGGATTGCACTCACAAAGTCATCCATGGGCAAACTTGAACAATCGTGTCCTTCACAAAGCTTACCTCGACCAGATTGATATTTATTATGACCTTGAGGATGACTTGACGATCACATCTGAGCCAAAGAATCTCCAAAGGGGTGAAAAAGTGTTTGACAATTGTCGGTTTCATTTTTTCCTATATTCTATGCTTCATCTCACAAAATCTTCAGATCAGCACTCAATTTTGCGACCACCATACAAGAAATCATATGCATTATCTGATGCTTTAAAATCCAAGATATCTCGGTACTTTTCTGCAGTAACAGAGCAGAAACCAGGCAAAATTCGCAAGTGACTTCCAGAGAATCTGCCTTCTTGGGGCAAGGTCAGAATTGCTGGAGGAGGTGATCGAATTCATACAGCAGCGGGGAGGAACCAGGACAGGGAAAGAAATATTTCCTACATGTGGGTGAGGCTTCCAATTGATCAAATAACTTCAGCATACCTAAATTTTTTCGTAGTACGAGGTGGAAGTTCTAGCTGCTGCTAACAATGCCATGTGTGAAATCTTCTATGGATGGCTAGACTTAATTCTCAAATTCGACATTCCAGACCAACAATTCTGGGGCCCCCAATTTCGAGGGAAAACCATGCTTCTTGCCGTTATTACTCCATGCGTGTTTTCCAGGAATGAAGTTGTCGACGATGCGACCTGCCTTTGAAGTTATCGGGATTTACCTGCCATCCCCTATATCGCAAGTATTAACCTCGAATTAATTCCGACGAGAGAAACGTGGCCTACGAGCGAAGGACGCGAATTCCAGCTACAATGCTTCAGAAGCTCGAGGTTTTGTCGATACTGTTAGTGTATTTCTGGAGTTTGGCTGCATCATCAGTAACCTTTGCTCCATCTCCACAAGCAATAGCCAGAGCCGCCTCGCTCCCTTGCAGAAAAGATAATTGGTACATGATACTTCCATCCCCATTCTTCAGCGCAGCAAGACCCTCAGCCAGCATTGAAAAGGTGCTATAAGGCTGATAGAACGAAGCCAAGACAGCGTTTTTAAACGTCGGATGATCGACAAAGCCGTATTTAGAAAGGTCAGGGGAATACGCAGGGATAGGTTGAGTGAGGACTTTCTGGTGAAGAGCGTCCAAATTGCGGGCAATGGCCGCAGGGGTGCTTGCGTAGAAATCGCAGGCAAATGGACCGGCCTTGTGGCATTCGACGAGGAAGGCTGTCAAGACTTTATCCGCGTCGACCACTGCGTTGGCCCAGTCGGCTATTCAATAGCGAGGTGAGTGGGGACGTCGTTTAGTTACACAGCTCATAGTATCCCTCCATGTCGAAAACACCATCGATAATTAGACGTTAGACTTATCCTATAATGCATCAAATTTTTGAGAGAAGCTCCAGTTTCGTTCGCTCAAGGAGATGACACACAGGGAACATGGCGGCAAAAGTGGCTCCAAGAACTGTTCCGTACCTAAACGGGGCGATGTAGATGCATAAATGTCAAGAATAGGAAAGAAGATCAGGGGCGTACGATATTCCCCAGTACCGCAGCTTGATTTCTCCATGCGCCTCAACGATACGCAACATATCACGAGCAACATTATCCGTACTAGCATGCGCCAAAACACCAGCCGTGTCGCGGTCGATTTACAGGGACTTTACCACAAATCGAAGCTCAAGAGGTCGAATTCTGGACCGATAACCTGGGCAATTTGAGCTCCGAATTCCAGGATTCCTTCAACGCCGCTTAAACCTAGTAGCCCGCGTGGATTGAAAATGATAGGTCAACAGTAGTTCGCTGTTCCATTCAATGGAGAGGGAATCCGCATGACAGCAAGCGAGAACGACCAGCGCTGGGATTAGAGTAGTTCATCCGTACGTTCAAACGACTGCATCGAGTGGGCGGAGAATAACAGTCGACCCATGTGAGGTTATCACTCCCTCCTGAGATCTGATGGGGGCGTGATATAAAGTATGTCGTCCAGAACAGCGATTTGAAGGCTTACGCATCCCCAATAGAAGTCTGTTTGACCGAGGACGTGAGGTGTGGAAAAAAGATAACACGAAAGCGGCAAAATTCGCCAGATTATTGAACAGCATGCTAGTCGAAGAAAAGGCCGACGGAAATCCGACTGCAAGGATGGATCAAAACCCCCCTGGCCTTTGATAGGGGTATTGATAACCATTTGACCACCATGCGGTAGCAAAAGGTGGCATTTCGCGCAGCTGGGCTGTGTTTTCAGCAACAGCTGCGCTCTAATGTTTCAATGTTCATCATTAGTATACCGCTAGCCGGTTCAATGTCGAGTTGAGATCCAGCCGACTTCGAGAGTGATCGATTCGAGAGAGTGTCTGCACATACTGAGCGTCGTCAATCGTGATTTCGAGAAAACTGAATGGAAAGTTACCTGGAGCTCAGACAATTTATTCCAGTGTTCCGTTCTAGCCGCTGGCAGTGACTGCGATGATTGACTACACTGGTAAGTGAGCATATTATTACCAAACCCGGACTCCGGAGTTCGGAGTCGCCGCGGCGAATTTGTGGCGAATGTGGCCGCTTAGACGACAGAGCTCTTTTAAGAACTTGAAGACATAGCGCTCGAGCAGACAGGTTCCCTGAGATGAGGATCCTGGGAATTATGCATAGCCTCGCGTCGACGTTTTCCTCATTAGTATGTGAATTCCGAAGCCTTACTTGTTTAAGAAGACAACAAACTTCCCCACTACGTAACTACAGATATCTGCCGGCCTATGATCCTATGAAACTCTCAGCACACCTTGGATGTAGGCTGATACTCCGGGATGACGCGAGTAATGAATTGACACGGTGATTCAATATTCCAGTTGGAGTCAAAAGGCGCTCCCTATGTGCTCTACGTGACACACGACTGGTCCAATGTCAATATTGTCAACGGTTGAATCGAATAACCCACTATTGTTATACTTACATTTGCCGAAGAAAAATGCCTGATGGGTGATTGGCTGATGGATTATCAGAACCGTTGCTCCCCATTGCTGTGCGTCGTTGTACCAGTCGGATGTAATCACCGATTCAAGAAGCTGAAAAATGAGCTGTTGTCTGTCGGTCAGTGCTCCGTGATCAACAATGTTGATCCCGTTGCTCCCCAGTGTTGTACGTCGTTGTACCAGTCAGATGTAATCGCCGATTCAAAAAGCTGATCGATGAGCTGTTGTCTGTCGGTCAATGCTAAAGGATGCAGAGACCCCACCGACCGCCGTGGCTGAGTGTTCAGAGATACTCACTCAGGGTCAACGCGAGCGTATTGTTTCGTAATTTTTCGTTGCCACTACATAAGTCTCTTACATGGCTGAACTTCGGGCCCCTTAACGGTGTGTGTAGCAAATAGTGGATACTGGAGAACGAATATATATTGCATTGTATAAACATATCAAGGGCTCCCGGGTCCTGGTCCCCTATTCCTGTGTCAGAGTTATCGAACAGGATGCCTCGCTTCTCGCTGTCAAAAGGAAGCGCACGGTAATTGCCGGTTACATCCGACTGGTAACAATACGCTACGCCCAACCAGTTGCCGTTGTTTACATAAGACATTCATCAGGACGCATGGTAAATAAGATTAAAGAGATGCCAACCACATTGTTCTACAAGAAATTTTCCTTCCTTTCTTTTTTCATTCTTCTGCTGCAGTCCGCTGCACGGTCTTTCTTTGCTTTGTTTCCGGTGGTCAGGAACCGTGGCCACACGAGGGTTGGGTCACACCACCGAGCCGAGAATTCCATTTGGGGAAATCGCGCCTGCTACCATCAGTAACCGTTCTCACCACCAAATTCGCAACGTCGACGACGACGCTCACGCCATTTCCTTCGTTTGGGGGTTCTATTTCTCAGCTGCAAAACGGTCGAAAGGTAGACTGGACGACATTCCTCAGTCCACACCGTTACCTTCACCAGAGCCACCCGACATCGATCCCTCGGTTCTTGGCGGCTGCCGATCGCGTGAGCGTGCTCCATACGGTTGATTCTGCTCGTCCTATCACAGCCCAGTTTCTTTCGTCATTCGAGTTGGCAAATTTTCCCCCACGCTCGCTCCTACATTCTTTATTCCCATTCACTCTAACACACGGCTTTTCTCGATTTGCTTTGATACTGAGCTGGTGTCGTTGCCACGTACTCCGTCACAATTTCGAATACTGGGCTTGTCGTCCTTCCTTTTCTTTCCTTTTCTTAGTTGTTCCTGTCATAACAACTAAATATCCACACATTCGGACAGTTGCGGAATACTACCCTTGGTTCTTCTTCCCCCTTCCCCGCATTCTTTACGTTCCGAGCCGCTGGAAGGATTGGAGTCCATCATTTAAAGCTCTCATCATACAACGATAGGCAGGGCACCGAGTCGTGACTTAGCTATTTGGGTGAGCACAGCAAACACGCTTTCCCTCCTCGTCTCTGCATTCCCGCGTAATCAAAGTCTCGCTACGTACGAGTCGTCGCTCGGGTATTCCCACCACATTGTTTCCTCCTCTTTATCCCTTCTTTCTGCTCTTTGACTGCAAAACTAAACTCTTTCACTTCTAGGTATCACCCCTTCAATAACAAACCATGCCTCGGTCCAACCTCTACTCATGGCTCGGAGTTCCTTCTTCTTCGCCAACCCCCACGACCTTTGACGCGCCACACAAATATGTCACCTCCCCTATACCCCTACTGCGCTCACCACTGGTTCTCGCCTCTGCGAGGATGCTCATTGCAGCCTATATCGTCGTCACGTTGCTCACGACATTGATACAGAAGTCGGTGGTGGATCATACTGGAAACAGGTATGTTGTGAATTCCGTTTTATCTCGACCACTTTTGGGGGTGGAGATGGCGCTCTGAATAGCCTTTTAGGCGTTTCATAGCCTCAGCGAAGGTTCCCTTTAATTGACATCAATTTAAATGGGTCCTCTTCTTTCCTTTATACCACTACTTCTTACTCCAACTAATCGATAAACAGCTAATTAACCTCCCGTGCTTCTATCTCATTTCCTGCAGTTACTTCTCCTACTTCACCTACCTTGCATACACCGGCCTCTGCGCATACTACTTTGCTGCGGCGGTGCAGACCACCATATACGCATTGGCGTGGCGGAGAAATGGCGCCGGTGTGGGGTACGCGCTGCAAAGATGGCCAAGACCACTCCAAGCGCTCCACGTGGTTCTCCAAGCCACTATCGTCACATTCCGTAGGTGAAATTCGGTCAATATCTTGCCGTCGAGTACTCAAAAGCAATTTCCCCTTTCAGCAATTCTAGTGACGATTGTATTTTGGTCGTTGCTTGCAAGCAGCTCTACATTCGCCACTCCATACTCAGGTGCGCAGTTTTTCGCCACGTAGGGGTTCCACGATTTAATTCCTATGTAGCGTGGTCAAATATCTCCATTCACATGTTCAATACGGTTTTCGCACTCTTTGAAATTATGTGTACGAATTCGCCTCCCGCGCCATGGATAACGCTGCCGTTCGGCATCCTCTTCCTTGCGATGTACCTTGGTGTGGCGTATATTACACACGCAACACAAGGAATATATAGTATGTTCCTCATTTCCATTGAAGCCATCCCTCTAATACCTGTCTTTCCAGCCTACTCATTCCTTAACCCCGCAACACAAGGCGCAACGCTCGCAGCCTACATCTGCGGTATCCCTATTGGCTACACCATTATATTCATTCTCGTCCGAGGGATCGCTGTGCTTCGCGAACGATGGGCGGTGAAGAATGGACACGTACTGCGCACGGGTGGTGGTGGGGCCGAAGTGAGACCGACTATTGATGATGATTGGGAGGAGGTGGAGAGCCCTGTTAGGGCGAAGGGGGATGTGTAGGCATCCGTTTTGGGTGAGCAGCGTGTGATGGTCGGTTGGCTGTGCCGCAGTTCGATGGAAACGATGGGAAGGTTGCGCTTTGCGGTGGCTGGGTTTGCGTTGTTCGTAGGTCAACGCGTTGCGCATTCGAGTATGGGTGTTTTAACTCGATGGCTTCTTTTGTGTCTTTGTGTTCGATTCTGGACACATTTGTGTGTGTTGCCCTTCGGTTGTTAGGTTTACGTCTGGCAGTTCTCGTTCTTCTCTTTCTTTTCTTTTCCACCGTGTTTCTTTTATTGTTACTCTGAACACACTCACACAGACTTGTAGTTTACGTTTGCATTGATAACGCATATCCCTCGTTAAATAATTTCGCAATCTGGAATCTGGAACCTAATTTGGAGTGAAATAGAAATTATTTCTACTTTTCGAGGATTCGTCAACCCCATTTGTAAATTGGGCGCCAAATTCTTTTGGACATAGAACCATACGAACAACAATTCATTTGCATATATCTGGATTCACAACAACTAGGAAGAGGCTTTCTGAAACATACTAAGTACCAATAATTTCTTTCATCGCACAGTCAACCGCCGAATTCGATCCTCGACATCTTCACTCAGACTCTCCAGGGATGATCGTTCCGCGATCAACAGCAGCGCGTGTCCACGCACAAGGTACCCATAGTTCGCCATATACCTTTGATTCAAATTTTTTTCAAACACACCATCAGCGTCATTTCATTTCAAAATACATAAGTGCACGGCTTACTTGTCAAAGTAGGGCAATAACTCGGCCGAACCTAGGGTGTTTCTCCAGTCCCTCATCAAGTCGCACACCACAGAAAACACGGACAAGACGTTAACCCCAGCTGCGCGCATGCGGTCGTTAGCGTCATCTGCGATGCGTTGGCTCTGGCATCCCGAGGCGGAGGCGGAGGCGTAGACGGTGTATCCCTCCTCGATGAGCGAGAGCGCGAGGAAGGCGATGTAGACCTGAGACAAGGACGAAGTTAGTTGAATGTCTGGATTGCATTTGTGAACGTTCTTACGTCCGTGATGATTCCGGCCATGATGACTCGATTCTTGCCTGTAGCACGGACGGCTGCGCGGACGTCTTTGTTGTCCCAAGCGTTGATTTCCCAGTTCCTCTTGAACGGCCTATTAGGATGCATCTCAACAATCTCCTTTGGAAGGGGTCCATTAGGTCCTGTGAACAGGGCATCAGAGTATCAGTAAATAACTACAAAACCGACGAGACAGAGATGGAAGGCAGTTTCCGCACTGGTAGTCAACACAGTCGGGAGGTCGAACACTTTCCCGAGGGCAGCGTGGGCGAGGATGTTGTTGCGATACTCGTCGGGCTGGAAGTCGCACACCAACTGGAATAATCCAACTTGGTGTTCGATGACGAGCGACATGACATTGTCCTTGTCGATACGCTCGAATTTGAATTTTGCTCCTAGAATTCAGTGGCCAGTGCAGCACTTTTGTCGGTATAAATGGGACTACCGGTAGAGGTTTCCATTGAATGGATTTCTGTCATGTTATTGATGACCTCGTGCGGTCGTTTAAAAACTGAGGTTGAGCTGAGGTTGGGCACCGTACTTTATACCTTTCAGCCTTCCATTTTTCGGTCACAGGAGGCGATTCCAATGGCATTTGAGAGTGCTTGAATGAACCAACTACCATCCTTCTGTGCGAATATCGACGGTGTGGATGCAACTCTAGAGTCGAGTTACAGTATCATACCTCGAAAATGGTTTGGTGCCCCTCTTCAAGTTTGAGGGTCAGAGTGATACTCGTTATAAATATCTACGGTCGATGCTATTTACATCTTTCCGTTTTACAAGATGTCGCACGCAGGTACAGCATAGCGGTGACAAGGGTGTGGTATGAGAATGAGAGGTTCATCTTGGGCCAAGGAAATTAAGAAGACAAAAGACGTTGCACACGATAGGCATAGATACGCTGTCATTCCCTCAATTTCCTTGCGAACGTGTAAGCCATATAGGGGGCTGAGCGTTGTGTCCACGTCTCCGAACGTCTCCGATTCGGGAAAATTCTAGCGTGTACCGCAAGATGCAAGCACCGTCGGACTTCAGGTTATTAAATCCCGCGAGATATGCAAATAAGTTGTCGCCATCGAACACAACGTAAACCCACCATCAGGTTGGAAGTATTTCCCGTTGATCGCCCTCGCCATTCTTCAAGTTCTCCGCCATTTATTGCCTTGCGCCATCGAGGAGGAATATAAGCACGCTATAATTCTCTAAACGGTATTGTACAGTTCCTAAGAAAACGAGGACTACACCGAATCAGTGTTTGCTCAGAATCTACATGCTTCAATAGTCGCACCTGGAATTCACGAGTCACGCACCACAGACTCAACCCGTGCAAGGTACCTTGCTATCGCTTCCTTGGTCAACCTCATTCTCCGTGGAAATCTCTGCGCCATCATTGCGAAGGTGCCACAACGCAATTCTTTGGCGAGTTCCAATGAGATTGCGGATTTCTCCAGCAAGAATGGAAGCAAATCCAACGCCCACCGGTATGACATGGATTGGCAATACTCATGCTCAGGAGAATTGTTAGGGGGAGAAACAGGGTGTTCGCGAAGGAGCCAGAGGATGTAGATCTTCTTGTCCTGTTGGACTTTCACATAATTCCGGCCTTTCCGGATCCTGCTGTGGACTCCTAGTTGTGCTATCCATGCAGAAGGCTTATGCCTACGCAATGCCTTATCGCGAAGAGTGGACTCCATGGTTCCTATCAGGAATTTGTGATGGCTATACAAATACAGTTGTAAGCATTCCTTGGCAGCGGTCGCATATCTCTGCGGATCAAAACTGCCTGTCCCGGATCGCCCAGGGTTCTCCAACAACTCTGCGAAGTAAGTGAAGAATACCGGAATGTCAAGAACGTAACCATAGCGAGAATAGATTACATCGAGGATTAGCCCCTCCCCCGGCTGGTGGACCAGATGTGAAGAAGCTACTATCCCAGGAAGGAGGGAAATTGGACGTTTTGCATTCTTGTACTGCAGGATGCTTCCCAGAACCAGGGGAAATCCTGGACAAGAGTAAGATTTTTCCAGAATATTGCAGAGCATGCTGTCAAAGTCAATTTGAAAGGTTGACGAAATATGACCTGCTTCGGAGAATGGCTGGGTCAGAGGATTGTGCATGCATGAGTATCTGGAGAACAGATAAGCAAAAATGATAGCATACCAGCTTCTTCAAAAATTGCAAAAACGAGGGAGCAAAATAGCATATGCTGTCGCAGCTATGACGGTCTTGTATATGAAGATTTTTGAAAGCATCCTGAAGATTGTGGAATGAAAAATTAATCAAATCATCTTGTAGTTCCGGGGTCATTTCTGCGTTTTCGAGATGGTAGACGGTGCAGGAAACACTCAACCGCATCATTTCGACATATCCTTTTTATTAATAAGAATAGGACTATTATGAAAGGAATAATCGTCCGACTTACCGTCAAGTTGGAATGACTGAAGACACTGGCGAGCAAACACTGTGTGTCGAGCACGAGGGTTGATCCAGAATTCTGTCGATCGTGTAGGGTCCCAAAGGAAGTCCGTGAAGGATGCATGGAGGACCCGGATGGTATTCCATTCGATGTTTGCGATAGAGCTCAAATCCCCAAGGTACAGCTCGGCATCTCCATGTTGCCATGATAGAATTCCTTCAATCTCTAGCAAGTTTTGAATCTGCAAGTGAGGGTGAAAGAGAAACATAACGCTAAGAACTTCCAGAACACGTTCGACATCCTCCACGCTAGCTAATATGTGGGTGTACAATGCATCCAGTTCCGCAAATGGTAGTTCCCTTTGAGGGGAACGGATGCCGAGAGCAATATCCAAACGATCCATGGGTTTGTGTCGAATGGAAGAAATATACTTCATCACAGTCGATGCATAGATAAATTGACCCGACGACTTGTAAACAAGTTGTGTCAAGACATCGGGAAGGGGCCACTGAGGGGAGATATAAGCGCGGCGAGGATGTGAGGTTTTGATCTCCTGAAATTTGTCAGCCAAAAATAATTGGATATCTTCATTGGGAAGGTAAGATTCGTCTAGGGCGAGGCGTGTCATGATGCTAGGCAACAGCCCAGTGTTAAATGCGAGGGAGATGTTTTGTTCGGGACGGCTAGCAATCAAAAAGATGAGCGGGAGCTGATGTTGTTGCCGCGCATTGGATAGAATGTCCAGTATGTTTCGCTGAACCTTGGGGTCGAAGCATTCGTCGAGACCATCGATAATAACAATACGGCGAGAAGTTGGATCATTGAAATAGCCTGCCTCTGCCAGCGGCTGAAGAGGAGCCACGATAAGAGATTTGACTTGGACTGCGAGAGACTTGGAGAAGATGAGTGGGTCGCGTTCGATGGCACCGAGAATGGCATCTCGAACGCCGGGAAGGTTCAGGGTAATTTGGTATGCGATGGTGGCGATAAGTGGTTTGGCGGTGCTCCGCGATGCATCGTTCCTAGAGAAAAAGAAGCTCGCGAGGATAATCATCTCCTCCTCGCACATGTCGGCGATAGTTTGTGCGATCGCCGACTTCCCAGCTCCGGCGGCACCATACACCCACATAATGAATGCGTCCAGGTCTTCTTCCCATTTAATCCACTTCATGATCTTCTCAAGAACGGCGATGCGGGTGTTTGGATGACATTTGGGTGGATCGAACCGTTCGTACGAGTTGTGAAACGCATTGGTGGCTGTTGCACGATGAAGGATGTCCGAGCCTTCTACAGATTTCAAAAATTCTTGAACTTCACAGCAGAAATATTTTAAGATAGGCTCAACGCACCTCGAAAGCTATGGTAGTGGGCATCACCGTGCACCTGGGTGAATGTTCCCCCGCTGATAAGGTTGTGGGATGTGAACATGGAGCTCATGGTCGAAATACTTCGCTGTCTGCGCTTTTAGGCCAAATAGAATCTTGGTTTTGGCGACGGTGAGAGGCGGTGATGACGGGCAGTGATCAAGAACAATCGTGAGTATCCAACGTCAACATACTTGCATCGACCTTATCTTATCTTATCACAGGAAGCAAAAATACATAGCCACGAGCGACGATGCCGATTATTTGAAATGTGATGAGGCGCAAACTAGTAACTCAATAGGCCAATAACATGAATGGAACTGGAACGCACATCGCAAAAAATAAAACCACAATGCAAGCGCCCCGATTCGCTTCTTCATGTCTTTCGCCCCGCCTACCTCTCCCTTTAAGTTTGCCAAAGATGATTACTATCCCATGTTGTCCCGCACGCCCGACCCTACCAGCATGATGCAAAAAATCATTTGTGTTTCGCGGCACATCAACGATAAAACCGTGCTTGATATCAGGAGAAAAATCAGAAAGGATCAAGGTCGTCACCATAAGATGAGGAACCTCCTTCACATCCGACGAAGGAGTGGTGGAGGAGGCAGAACCATCATTCCTCGTTCGCAAGAACCCTTCGAGATGTTTATTCGACCCACGGCCGCGATGTTCGATTCGTCATCGCCACGTTCTTGAAACCTTGCTCGGTGAGGTATTATGCGCTGAACTCGACGACCTTGATGGTCTTATTAAGAAGCACCTTGGATAAACCGCCAGAGGCCCTTGAGAAAGCAGCGTCCTCAGCCCACATCTTCTTGATCCGATTGCCTCCTGTTCGACTGATGTGCTCTGTCTGGAGAGTCTTGGGTGGTGATGAAGGCGCGGGGAAGTGAGTCGGACAAGATAAGGGTGGTGCTTTTCGAGGTATGCATTCAAGGATTTGGAGAGGGTCGCGCTGGCAAGGATGAGGTTGAAGGCACACTTGATCGGATGTGGGATGCTTGGACCGATACGCGCAGAGTGATCAAGAGAACAGTGCGAGGAGGCCCGTATCACTGGGATGGATCGCCGTCGTGCTGAAAGAAATGAGCAACAGATCAAGACGAAAATCGGAAACACGCACCAAATAAGACATCGGCTTCGTCAACAATGACCCATTCGACATTAGCAAGACCAAGTTCAGGCTTGCTCTTTCACTCGACCTTATTACGGCCATGACGGGGCTTTTAACGAGTTCTCGTCGTTATCTTCCTCCTGCTACCTTTCTACTCCTTCCTCCTTCCCATTCCGCCACATCTTGGAAGACCGAAGCCATTTTTCTTGGCATCGAATCTTTCTGCCTGTAGGACATTTATGTTCACTTTACTGGTAACCGCGTGTAGAAGCGAATTTGCAAAACCAGAAATTTGACGTGATAGTTTATGCGTGGGTGCCAGTATGGTGCTGCGAGAGTTTAATTACCGTTGGTGTCGTAGTGGAACTGGCGGTGGGAGGTCTTTGTCCGCGAGCTCCGCTTGCTTGAGGTGTTGTAATAATGGGAGGAGGTATGCAATAAATTTCCTAGATCCCATCTCCGATGATAAGATGTACTCCCGCCAGCCAGGAGAAGGTGGGCTGTGCGAGATTTGGAGGAGGCATTTGATGCTGAGGCTGTGAATGGGGGCTGAGCGTGCGTCTGCGTCGAGAATCTTATGTGAGGGGGTAACTAGTCCAGGGAGTAGAGGAGGTGAAGTGAAAGATTCCGGTAGGGTATCGTCCAATTCAGCGGCTTTAGCTTTTCCTTTGGTTGTTGGAGATGTAGTTGCGACGGAGATGCCATCAGCAAAAGTGCGCGTTGAATATATCCGAATACATTACCATATATAGTAATAAATTCCATGTAAACTTCGAAATTCAAGTATATAGATATATGCGAATACAGAGGACCTCTAAGCTGTATGCTACCACCATAAATGTGAACTCTACAATACCTGCAAACACTTGCAAATGGCCACATAAATTGTCAGGTATGTAAGACCATGTATTCATCTGCAAAAACTGCCGGGTATGTAACCAAGAGGTCGCTTGTATTTAATCGCAGACAATACAAGTGTATGTAGTTGACTGCAACAACTGATGACCACATGCAATGGACTGTAGAAAATACAACGAGCTCTAATGTCTTATAAA
>Ga0307513_10008328_pt1 | contig 13276 bp, 19 predicted proteins | sample 15_EM_MG_FD_202174 | JGI IMG/M metagenome (GOLD analysis project Ga0307513, IMG submission 202174) | Populus trichocarpa ectomycorrhiza microbial communities from riparian zone in the Pacific Northwest, United States - 15_EM | ecosystem: Host-associated > Plants > Roots > Unclassified | place...
AACATAAGCTTGAAGTACCCAGGGTGTTCCGGATCTAAACAGAACGCGTACATGCTCTTGTCCGGAGAGCCCTTGATGAACAACTCCAGCGACTGCCCTATAATGAAGAGTTAGTATCAAGGTCATAGAATGCAAGCGAAAGATATTCACTCAATTGATCAGGGGGTTCGTGCTTGTATTTCTCATCAGCCATAAGCTCTTCGACCTTCCGCGCAATGGCCTTCACGTAGTTAACGATCAACTCATCAAGATCGGTATATGACCTGTCTTGTCCAATGCGGTATATGTAACCAGCCATGGGGTCATTTTGATCAACTGGCTCCTCGAGAACGTCTAGTTGAAATTTATCAGCATCTTACATGGGAGACATGCCCAGTGTATCTGACCTATATGTTGATAGATGCCCTTTTCAACCTTCCATGAAACTGCCAGGTGATTGGGACCATGAGACGAGGGTCGGATAACGACATCGCCTCGTTGCTGTTTCGATAGGTACTCTTCGGCTTCTTTGGAGCGCATGTTATGAAAGTTTGGATGCTTGATGACGCGCCGAGCTTGATTATTGATTTGTTTGCGGCGTCTGTCGAGGGCCAGGTTGTCACGGTAGGCAGACGTGGTATCATAATAAGGATCTGGCTCTACATTTCGAAGGTGCTTGTCGCCAGTTTGCAACACGCTGGGCCTTGCATGCAACTGTACCTTGAAGGTCACGGGTTCCACCTCACTGATAACAGCGTTGACTACCTGACCAGGCTTAACAAGCCTTTCGATGGGGACTGGCTGTTCCCCTTCGTCGACAAAGTGATACGCTTCAAGAGTTGCCTCCATATTCGAAGACAAACGGACAAGAGCTGCAGCCTGTTTGATCCTCACAACTTGTACGGGGACGATGAGGCCACGCATAAGGCTCTTCGGAGTTTCACCTGTCAGCATGGTCATAATATCCCAGGCGTCCGGGCCGACAAATGAAGGTCTTTTGTCGATGAATGGGTGTAACAGTTCCTCATGAATCAAGTCAAGGGTCATGCGCTTTCTCTCTCTTTGGGTCGTCAAGAGATTCTGGGCAAAGTCGTCCAAGCTAAGCGCGTTTAGCTGCTTTCGCCTCGTTTTCGTGTCTGCCTTCATGAACATCGTAACGACTGCTGACGGGTGCTCATCTAAGTAGTCTTCTTCATCAACTTCGAGAGCGTCCACAGCCATCTTGCGTGCCAACTCGTAATCTTGGGGATGCAGACGAGTACCGTCCAACGGGTCAGGCATCTCCGCGAAGTTAGGCTTCTCGCCCTGCTTATTCTTTGGCGGCTTCCAGTCCGGGTCTTGAGGGATGCGGAGGAAAGCTGCCGCGTTTAGCCAGACGGCGGTGGTCATCAAGCCATCGGATACAAATTGCTCGCGATTGGTCAGATGGCCCTGTATTCAAGGTCAGTTCATTTCGTCGCTTGTAGGGATCATGGGACTCACCGATGCAAGGATCCTCTTGACGACAAGTTGCGCTTTCCGAGGCCCGAGGCCGGAGACGAATGGCAGGAGGTGTTGATAATACGGATCGTGGACAGCGCGATTGATATCTACTCCAACAACGTTGACGGCGTTCATCATAGCCCGTTCGAGCGCGGTCAACAGCTTCTCCTTCGGAATCTAAACAGGAAGCATTTAACCACGGAGCACCGAATCAAAGATATAGTCCGTACCAGATGTTGACCTTCATCGTCAAAGGTAATAGCAATCATGTCTGCGCCGAGTGCTGCATACTCGTTGAGAGGGCTTTGAGCATACCGGGCCAAACCGATGCAATAGCGCGTCAACACGGGCAATGTACCAAACTCGTCTTCCGCGCGTTTTGAGTGCTGGAATAACCTCGCAACCTCATCAAAGATATAACGAACGGGGACAGAAATGAGTTCATCCTCGTCCCTCTCCTGCATCTGATCGTCCTCATTGATTGATGCGAGGTAATCGGGATCACGGGCGATCACCCGGATTTGGTCGTATAGTCGGTGCGTCTGGGCACTAAAGCCACCCATGACAACAAGGTCAGGTCGGCGTCGTTTCAAGATATTGTGAAACTCCTTTTGCATCTGCTGCTCTTGAAGATTGTCAAACATGGCGTGCTCACGCAAGCGCCCTTCATCGTCAAGGTAGGTCACAGCGATGGAGTCTTTCTTCGGATCACCGTGACCCCAAGACACGGCCATAACAGTAGGAGCCTCTGTCTCGGCCTCCGAACGAGAGGTAAAATATGGCCTGACGTTGACACGCTAGAATGAAGAGTTAGAGGGGCTGCATAAAGCATGAGGTATGCTTACCCGCTCGAGCTCATCAGCACATCCCTTAGCCAAATGATCCTCTATTTCTTCACGCAGCCATTCTCGAACATATTTGGCGCCGAAGGGAATGAGGAAATTATCGACCGCCTCCTGGATGGTTTGTGCACGCAAGTCGTTCCACTGTTTCGTCATCTGTCCGAAAGAGTCCGACTTGCACGAATTTGTCAACTCGTTGATAAAAGTGGTTCGAGTTTCATCTCTCATCGTAATGGTGACAGTAACCAAGTGTTCCTCCTCAGCTGCCAAGATGTTCAAGAATGCCGGGGATCGAGTCATTTCCGTCACGGGCTTTTTTTGAAGGTATTTGAAGTTCTACCGAGTGGTTGGTCAATGATCAGGATTATTCCGGAACATCCACTTACATAGTACGGATGATGCTCGTCAATCTTGACTAGCCCCTTGTCCGTGGGATAGCACGATACTTCAGCTGAGTTCTTAAAAATCTCACGGATCTCCTTGCGCATGAGTGGATCCTTGCTGATCTCCGTGGCCACGAGTAACTTGGCTCGCTTGAGGATTTTGTCCGCACTAATATCGTTGCGATGAGAACTTTCATCGGCACGTCCCAATGCTCTGCGTTTACGATCCAACACCCCTAGGCGGTCAAGTTCGTCCTGAACGTATGGAGCGGCGTGTTCTGTAGGAGGCAGGTCCGGATCATCTATGAAATAACGAGGACGGTCGTTCCTCTTGAGATGGTAGTAGTTGCTGGCAATCTCAGAAGCAGGAAGACAGTATTCCTGCGGTGGCCTGTTAATAAGGACTGACTGTGCGAGCTACAAAGAAACTAACCGCCGCCAACTTGGAAATGGAAGTCTTCTTCAAGACATCGTATTCCGAGATACGAGTTGGTTTCTTCATCTTGCGTACGCCGTAGATACCGTCCTCAATAGCAGCTGCATCCTGTTGCTCGGTTTGGTACCTCGTTGCGAGCCACTCTGTCGTGTCAGTGACGTTTTCGATGCTCTCTAGCCTTGGCTTAATCTCATGTTCGTAGTAGTTGTCGGTGATATTGAGCCGCTTATAATTGGCATCGAGCGCCTTCTTTCTCTCGACTAAGGCCCTAAACTTTTGACCCAAGGTGTATACCCTCCATAGTTCAGATGTATTGAGGAGTTCTATACGACGGGGCGGGTCGATATGCCAGATGTCGTCTTGCTTGTGAATCATGACATTCGGTACTTCGAGGTTGCTCAGGAAAATATGTTCCAGTGTGGACCGAACGGCGCCCACAAGTTCGGTTAGATATTGGTGCATCTTTCCAGTAGGCGTGAAGAACTCGTTCTGGATACGAGTCGAAAGCCGCAGGGACACCCAGTGAGCCGCGTCCTGTAGGTCGTCTTGCACAAGAGGCGGATCCAGAGACAGGGTTGCTGTGGTTGACAACGAGCTTGTGACAAGTTGCATGCGCTCCGGGATGTCTTGGGCACGGATTAAGTCGTCGTCTTCAGTCAACATACGCGCACGAATTTCGGAGGGTTCAAAGACCTATTTGCTATGAGCAACTCGCAGATAAAAGAAAGGTGGTTAATGGACGCACATCCGTGTAATTAGTCTCCGTCTTCACCTGTTCCATCATTTGCTCGTCATCTCCCAATGCCCAGTCATAATCTGTGCCGTCCCCGAAAACTTCGAAAATTTCTTGCCAGGCGCTAAGTAACGAGTTAGGGAAATATGAGCCAAATGGGAGCCACCCCTTACTTGGTATCTAGACCAGCAACTTGAGGACGCCCGCCCGCCTTTCGCTTACGAGCCGCTTCCGCACGTCTCTGCTCCAGTCGTTCCTGCCTCTCAGCTTCTCCCATCTGAATGTCTTCATCTTCGTCGTCATCTTCGATGAAATCACGCATATCGTCTCCAAATTCGGGGGGCTCGTCTTCATCCTCCTCTCGAGCTCGACGGACACGCCGAATGCTGTCATCATCCCAGAGGTCCCCGAGGTCTCCACCTCTCTGTGACACCCCGCGATTATCATCGTCCAGAACCCGTCGCCTCTTCCTGATAGCGTCTCCTTGTTCGTTGTTGTCACCATCACCTCGTCCTCTTCGAATGCGCTTGGGGGCTTTATTGCGCCGTTCGATGCGCGTTCCAGTGTTCTCTTCGAGAAGCTCCAAATCTTCCTCATCCAGGTCACCCATTTCTTCGTCTTCTTCGTCATCTTCCTCGCGCCCACCTACTAATTGAGTCATTATCCGTGAGTAGTAGGTAGATATGCACGCGAAAGGACTGACTTTGCCGCCTGTGTAGCTTGCGATTCTTTCCTTTGCGGTCTTGGTCGTCTCCCTCGGCCTCGGCCCCCTCCTCTTCGTCCTCATCATCAACTATGAAGCCCTCTTGGACTTTTAGTGCCTCCTCTTCGTCGTCGTCTTCCTCCTCGGATGAGTCGTCTGTCAATGGCGCGCCGTTTTCTTCATCAGAACCATCCTTCTCCGCATCATGGGTGCGATTTCGGTCCACTTCCATAGTACTTGACGGTTGTGGGGCGGCTGCCCATCCCCGTGGGGCTGCGTCCATGGTTGTGGGTGAGTCCAAGTTTTTAGAGAAAGGAGTGGACCTTGGCCCTTGCCACTTCCGAGACAACAATCATGGTGCCTCACATGAACCCCGAGAACGTGCTCAAAGAGATCCTGAGTAAACAGCAGCCGTTCGAATGTCCATTCCAGGTCCCAGAACTCCAAGCCCGATTTGTCAAAATTTTAAGCGGGGTTCTCAAGGGTACCACCTCTCTATCCGATAGTGAAATGCTGAACGCGATCCTACATATCACCTATAAACAATTTAGTCGCAAGGACTGCGATTACGAGACTTCGTTGATGTGCCGTACACTTTACACCGATATTGCCATCACCATAAGCTGTTGTCACCTTCTGCAAGAAACAAGTAACTCTAGCGAAGACCATTTCCGGTCCATTCCCTCCCTTCTCTGTGCAATTCAAAGACTGGATCGGGCGATCGTATTTGCTGGGGCGCCAGAGCGACTCGACCTAGTTCACGAGCTAATTAAAATACTACAACACCGATATATTATACCTGTAAACGCCTTAAATGGATACTTGTTGGACAGTGCGACCAGTACAAGGCAACATTATGGACCAACATCGACGCCAGTCCCCCAAGTTCGTCTCAAAGACCTCTTTTCCTCTGACCTCAGCAATCCTTTTGTCATTCTGGGCGCAATATCGGACTGGCCTGCCATCTCTGATCCTGATCACGCTTGGAATTCCATCGATTATCTCCTCAGCGTTGCCGGCTCGGGTCGGATGGTACCAGTAGAGATAGGAAATGACTACAGGGTAGATAACTGGAGTCAGAAGATGATGCCTTGGGAGGACTTTCTAAAATGGCTACGAACAAGTGATGGAGTACCAAAGGACGAAATGATCTATCTCGCCCAACATTCGCTCCTTACTCAGTTCCCGAAGTTGAGGGGGGATATTCTGATTCCTGATCTGGTCTACTTCGTTCCAGAGACAGGGGGAGCGTGTTACAAACCCCCGGCGAATGAGGAAGGGTTCATCATAAACGCCTGGCTAGGTCCAAAGGGGACAATATCTCCAGCTCATAAGGTGAGACTCCACCTCTTTTCCTTATCAAAATGTTTAACAGTTCTCTTCTTATCAGGACCCGTACTTCAATTGCTACGGTATGTTGCTAGGTCCTGGTAGTGGACACCAACGGCTCATTTTTGATAGCTCAAGTCGTGGGCTCCAAGAGCGTGTGGTTGGCCCCACCGAGATTTGCGGAAGAAATGTACCCCCTTCCCTTGACGTCAGGGTTGGCAAACACGGCCTCTGTCGATGTATTTCAACCTGATAATTCTCAGCACCCTTTATTTCTTCAAGAGGTTGTGCCGAAATCGATAGTCATAACCCTCCGGCCTGGCGATCTGCTTTTCTTCCCACCTGGGTGGTGGCACTCAATGCGGGCCGAATCAACTAGTTTCTCGGTCTCTTTTTGGTTCTAAATTAGCATGCATTCTTAACTGATGAACCCAGAGTCACCTAATCCCATATCCAATAAATTGCATTGCAAGGATACCTTCTTAGTATCTAGGCAGCCCCGATCCAATTTCATTGACTATACCTCCATGATGGTTCTCCGTCGCACTCGGTAGCCAGTCCATCTTCATACGATCCCGCGCTCCCGAATTGTATGTCTCCACGTACGGAACCACGCACCTCCGCCAGTTCCGCACAGTATTAAGACTCCACTGGGACCTGTGCCAGCTGCCATTCATTCATTTGCAATTCTGCTCCAGTGACCCCTTATTTGCCACTTGTACTGGGCCAATCCCTTCTCTCGAGCTAGAGGAACTGGAAGATCAGGGCAAGAAGATAGCGGGTCGACAGGGCTATGAGAACGGACGTGGATACAGCCGGAGATCACGCTCAACCCAGTCTCGTGACCGGCAATCCCTGTGGTGCGTCGAAACGCTTGCGGGTTCAGATCTTGTAGGACTTGAGATGCTTGGCCACACGACGGCAGGAGCAGTAGAACACATTGTTTTCATCTGGAGTTTCGGTGATGTAGTTTGGTAGAGTGAACGATCCCTGGCTGGCCTAACATCGTTTCTCCTGGTGTACAACAAGAAACGAGATCGGGTATCAGATAACGTTAGACGGTGGTGGAGCCCGCCCGACCGAAAGTCGATTCCTTGGGCCTTGGGTGCCGGTCTCGCTTCTTGGTTTCCCACCGCGGCACCAGCACTGCACTCTACAGCGGTAGACTACCGGCAATGAGCACGCAACCACCACGCAAGCTATCTTCTGAAGAGCGTAAGAAGATCATTGATGCGGCGATCCAAGGTTCGTCTGCCTCACAAGCGGGGAATGCTCTCTGACCGTTTGTGGTCGGTGTATTAACACAAGCGCTTGAACCACAGCAAAGGAATGGTCATATAGTCCGTATTCCAAGTTCCGAGTGGGTTGCGCCTTGCTCGCAGAGAACGGGGACGTGATCAAAGGGGCGAATATTGAAAACGCTTCCTACGGTATGCATATTCTCTTCAAGGAATCAGAAAAAGGCCACTATGGTTGATGGAACCGTCAAGGTGGTACCATATGCGCAGAGCGCACGGCGATCGTGAAAGCTGCGGTACGTGTTTCGATCACTTGCCCCCTTTTAGGCCCCATTTCTCTACCTGATCTAACAGATACTCCAAACAACAGAGTGAAGGAATCAGGCGCTTTTGTGGACTTGCAGTGACAACGTCAGTTCACCTTGTCAAGTTTTCTCGTTCCTCTTGACATGACCGCCAGAGACGTCGCTTCTCCGATCTCACCATGTGGGATTTGTCGTCAGGTGCTGCGTGAATTCTGCGCTCTCAACATGCCTATCCTCCTCGTCGCATCGAACTATGACGAGGCGAACAACGATGGAAAGACGATTCTGGAGACCACTCTTGACGAGCTGCTACCGCATAGCTTTGGTCCTGAGCATTTGGAACTGCCACGATCATAGAGTGCCCTGGGAGCGAAGCTCGTATATCCGAGGGGTTCCAATGTATCAGCAGCAACAATAATTACACAGAGGGAGTGGCCTCCTTTGTATATACGTGATCTACCTCACGCCGTTTACCTGGAAAGCATTGCAATGAGCATGGAACCATTGAAATAATTGAGAAATGGCTTGCCTCTAATACCCCAGATACCCCAGTTGGTCTTTACCATCAGCCTGGGATCAAACTCGGCCACCTCCCACTTCAAGCTCGCAAAGGGGTTCTCTCCAGGCGTCAAGACCCAATCGAACTCGCCACTCACGCCGGGTACACCTTCCAGCGACCGGACGTCTCTCTCGACGTCCTCCGCAGAGAACCCAGTCACAAAGAGTGCGCACTTGGTCTCCAGGATGAGTGGGATGACGCTACCCCATTCCGCCTGTGAGGCAATTTGTGGTACGCCCGTATTGTGCGAGGAGGGGAAGCCAAAGCCCGGGTTGAACGCGAAGAAGACGTCAGAGTACGGATCGAATGGTCCGAACCGCTCATGCACGTCCTCGTATGGGCTGCGCACCCCGACTATGGTGAGTTGGTGATTGACTGGCGTCGTATAACTCGGCACTCCGTACAACGCCACCTCGTTTCTTGTCCACGCTTCCATAGCCGTCTCCCGTATCTTCGGTTTCCACATAGTTAGAGTCTTGAGTTCCTCTTCTTCGTCAACTGTTCGTTTGGCCTGTTCCTCTGGTGGTAACGAAATTCCGGGAAGAGAGGCTTCTGGGCCAATCATGATAACTTGGAGGTAGGACGAAGGGAATAGGAGACAAAGCTGATTCCATATGTCATTTGGGAGCGATGATTCGGCACGAGGACCGAGAATGAAGATCCGGACTGGCGGACGGTCGAGCGGCGCATCGTGGGTTTCTGGTGCACCAAGCGGTACATGGAGACTTGTTCGTAAGGCTGCGAGATCCGAATGGTTTAGTGATATTCGCGTGGGTTGTAGAAGGCTGGCTCACCAACGAGTGACCGTAGACCCTCGGAAGTGAGACGCTGATTTCGTGTTGTGAGACTACTATGTTCGTGTATCACTCCGGCAATAGATAGTGGGTATGTGAGAAGTTTGCTGAGATGTCTACCGGCGCGGTCGTCATCGACGGACGGGAACCCTCTCGTGTACCAGAATATATCCCAATTCGAAAACGAGACGGTTTCATCGTATCCAATGGGCCCTGTCATACACGTTAGTAAGGCCTCGCTCACGTTGCTTAGGAAAACGAAGTGCCTGGAAGCGCAAATTCTCGCAGTGCCCTCCCGCTGCGTATGTCATGTTCATCCTCGTTGACTTCTCGTAGTTTTCCGCAGAAGCTCCGGTGTTCGTCGTCCATTTCCCAATGTTCGTGAGTGCAATGGGTCGGCCATCCGCAATTTGCACATTCATGTGCAACGCGCTGCTTGGTCCCTTCAATCTTCAAACATATGGGGCACGATGCGAGGCGCTTGATGCGCTCTGCTCGAATCGCGAGGTCTTTATAAGGCGACTGGGACAGCAAATGGAAGAGTTCCGTCGCTTGTGGCTGAGAGGACTCTTGTGCTGCGGGTTTACGCGCAAAATTGAATAAAAGTCGATTCGGTGGTGCTCTACATGACCGCAGTGCTGTCCTTGTTACTGCTGGACGCAAAACGGGTCGAAGACGGAACATGGGGAATTTGGTCGAGGTTGAAGGTTACCGGAGAGTCGGGGATTATGAAGAAGAGGTAATAAGCACATATTTTATATTTACAGACGTTATTTTATGCTCTCTGTTTATGATTTCGGCACTTGGAGGAATGACGGTGGTTAGCCAGGGCCGATACCCTCGAGAGGGATAAGACGCTTACCTGGAGGTGTAAAGATGCAAATACCAAATTTCTGTGAACCGTCGAGCGTGTTGTCGCTGGCCCCACACCTCTCGGTGTTCATCATTCCAAACACACTTGCGCATGGTATCCGCAGCCACGATCGACTCGGAAGTCGAGGCGTCACCCAAGACTCAGTTGTCCGGCCTGTCAATCAAGCGAGTCAAGAAGCCAGCGTCCTCGAGGTTCTCACTGCCTGCCGCCTTCCACAACTTCAAGGTCCAAAGTTCACAGCGGCGCAAGGCAGTAGCTCCGCAAATCCGTTCGCAATCACCAGACGGAGCCATGGCCGAGCCACCACCATTGGCAGACGAAGGTAAACGCGCAACTTTGCATTTCGTGTTGCTTGCGCTGAGCCTGCCGTCCTGTTCTGCAGAGTCTGCCCCACTTTTGCGAGGAGATGAAAACGAACAAGTAGAACGCCCATCTCTATACCACAAATTGGCCGAAATTACCTCACAACCGCTCACAGCAATATCAAAGCTCATACTGGCCGTCTGTCTACTCCTCCTCCTTCTCTCCAGTATCTTTATCGGTCTCTTTGCTGGAGCTCAGCACAAAATCAACAAGATTCGGCACGCTCCTGTGCCGGAACCGACCACTGTGTCTGTTACTGCCACTCTGGAGTTGCCGGTCACCCTGACTGAAACTGAGATAAGCACTAGCGTCTCTGCCACGACCGTTGTCAGTATTACCACAGCCCCGGCACCCCCTATTCCTACGCCAGACCCAAGAACTGTATGTGAACAAGTACCGGGGATTGTGAAGGGGGTGGCTAACTTGCATCACCTTTCAGCTGCCATGCACTTCTACAGAGTGCATCGTCCTTGCTGCTTCGATCCTCTCGTCTTTGGACAAAACCCAAGACCCCTGTGAAGACTTCTATCTATATACCAGTAAATTATTTTCAAACTTCCTTGTCTCAGAATTACCTTCACTAATACACTCGTCCGCAGCTGGTGGATGGCTCAAAGAACATCCCATTCCATCCGATAAAGGCAGCTACGGAAGTTTTGAAGATGTTGCCAACAGGAACAATGTGTGTCAACCTAATGTCATGAATTATTGAACACTTATGCCCCTCTCCAGCGTATTTTGAAGGAGATTCTCGAAACACCCGTCACGACCGACCTCGATCTCTTTGACACTCGGTCCTTGACCAACCTTCACAATCACTACCACGCATGTATGGATGAGAGCACCATGGATGGTCTTGACATTGCCCCCTTACTCGACGTCGTCAAGATCGTTAAACAACTTTTCAACGGCAGCACATCTATCGAGCCTTACTTCACCGAGTGGCGTCAAATTACCCAGGACGTAGATAGCGGTTATGACGAAGCTGACGAGCAAGCGCACTTCGACTCCCTGCAAATCACCTTGCATGGAGGGGAAGTGGAGGAAAATCGCGACAGACGCCATGAGAAAGAGCGCAAGGAGAAACAAGAAAGGGAGGAGAGGAAGAAGAAGGAAAAAGGAGAGAAGGAGGAGCGCAAGAAGAAACGGAAAGAGGAGAAGAAACAACGGAAAGAGAAAGAGAAGGAAGAGAAGAAAGAGAAGAAGGGACAAAAGAAAATGCTCAAGGAGGCTGAAAGGGCTAAGAGAGAGGGACTCACTGCTGCTTTAGCCTTTATGCATTCGAGAGGTATGTCCAAGCATTCTCTCAAGTCCTCGCTTGTGTTCACCAAATATATCGCAGGTATTCCTGCATTATTCCAGTTCGATATCGACGGTGACATTGGGGACGATCCCAATGCCTTAACGCTCTGGTTCGGCCAACCCGACCTTGGTCTTCCCTCCAAAGAGTACTATGGGGAGAAGGAGATTCGTGACCTCTACCGCACGACCATCGAGAAAATGCTCCTTACAATCATGGAGGCCGAGGAGGCGGAAGCGAAAACCGGGCTCAAGTTCCCACCATGGCCTTGGCCACCGTGGGGCGACGACGACAAGAAGTCGGAGAACAAGACTACGAAGGCTGCACGGCTCTCACGACAAGTACTTAAGTTTGAGTCTGACATCGCTGCTGCAACAGCAGATTTGTGTGTCTCATTTCTTCCGTCTTGACAACCAGTTTCTGACAAGTCGCCCTAGGGACGCTCTCGCCGATCCAGTAGCGACGTACAACCCGATACCATTCGTCAAGTTCCAAAAGAAGCTCCCTGAGGTCGAGTTCAATAACTACATTGCGACGTTTGCACCCAGGTCCTTCCCATCCACCGTGATCGTCACTTACCCACCGTACATGGGCAAGCTGTCCACTATCCTCTCTGCGGCAAGTCTGGAGACGATCGAGGCGTACTTGGTAGTACAGACCGCCTTGACCTTGGCTCCTCGGCTCGGTACAGGAACGGAAGCCTCGAGGATCAATCGCCAACTTGTTGAGGTGTTGAGCGGATTGAAGAAGGGCGCCGTGGGTGATCGTGCAGAGTGGTGTGTCAGAGCTGTGGATGATGCACTGGGTTATGCCAGTGGAAGGTTCTTTGTCGCTAAAGCATTTGCTGGCGATTCGAAGCGCCAGGCAGCGGGCTTGATCTCTAGTGTGTATCCTCACCAGCGATAAATTGGCTGAGACTGACTCATTTTTGAAGACGTCATCAACGCATTCAAGACGTCGCTTCCGCACTTGGATTGGATGGACAAGAACTCTTCAACTGCTGCTGCTGAGAAGGTAAAATGTGGCATACATCAACCATCACCTGCTAGTTTTTGATGATTTTGCAGGCCAGCCAAATCCGGGTCAAAGTTGGCTACCCTATGTCTCCTAACACCGAGGTTTCATACTCGATCTGGCAGTACTATTCTACCATCTCAATCTCCAACAGTACCTTCTTCCGGAACGCACTACGGGCCGACACAGCCGAGCAAATCCGCAAGTGGCAGAAGCTAGGCAGGCGGAGGAATCCTGGTAGTTGGGAGATGTGGGCCCAGACCGTCAATGCGTACTTCAACCCCCCAGCAAATGAGATCGTCTTCCCGGCTGGTATTCTGAGGGAGCCCTGGTTCGATCGCGAGTGGCCTGGATACCTCAAATACGGCGCTGCGGGAAGTATCGTCAGCCATGAGCTCACGGTAAGTACTAACCCATATTTCAATTCCCATATAGCTGATCGCTTTCAATGTGTAGCATGCCTTCGACTCCAATGGCCGGAAGTTTGATCAGCACGGCAAGCTCTCAGAATGGTGGACGAATTCAACGAGCGAGAAGTTTGATGAGATCTCCAATTGCATCTCCAAGCAATATTCTGGTATGTATTGTGTGTCCTTTTGCGATAATAGGAGTTGACATTTTCATAGAATACACGATTGATGATGGTAAGGGGAACAAAGTCCACGTAAACGTATAACGCTTTCCTTGCTGTTATGTATCTAGTCTCAACACCTTCTAGGGTAACCTCACCTCCGGGGAAAATATTGCCGACGCGGGAATTATTCAAGCATTCCGAGCCTGGAAGGCCCAATACAGCACTTCTTATGACTTAGGTCAGGAATACCTCCTACCCGGGTTGAATTACACGCGGGAACAGCTCTTCTTCATCGCGTTTGGTCGCACTTGGGCGCGCAATATTAGGCCGGCTGCTGCGTTGCAGCGTGTGTGGACAGATCCCCATTC
>Ga0307513_10008329_pt1 | contig 13276 bp, 17 predicted proteins | sample 15_EM_MG_FD_202174 | JGI IMG/M metagenome (GOLD analysis project Ga0307513, IMG submission 202174) | Populus trichocarpa ectomycorrhiza microbial communities from riparian zone in the Pacific Northwest, United States - 15_EM | ecosystem: Host-associated > Plants > Roots > Unclassified | place...
GCAAAGGAAACGAAGGGAGCAGCATTGTTCTTTTGCGCTTCATCCTTCACGACTGGCCGCACGAGTTCTGTGTCGTCATTAGGAGGCATTTGCGGACCCGATACCAAGCTCCTCGTATCAGATCATGTCTTATCGTATGATAGCACCATCTAGGAAGGAGACAGAGTCCACAAGCATACCTGGTGCCATCCTTCCTCCCGTCCCACAGCCGCTGCTACCGAACTTGGGACGAGGTGGCGTCGGCGCATATCAGATGGACTACCAGATACTCGTTCTCTTCAACTCCCAGGAGAGGACTGTTGGAGAGTTCCAGAGGCTGGGAGAAGAGACTGGTTGGAAGCTCGTCTCAGTCAAACGCAGCCTGCACAGCTCTATATTATTCTCGCCCATGTAAGATACCCAGAACAAAATATTCTAAGCATTGCAGGATAAAGTGCCGACAATTCTGAAGTGCCTTCTCGAATATTGGAAGTCTGCTGTGATGAGGCGCTTGGAGTTGGTTGTTTCAGCTTAGTTTCATCCTTCTATTGTGCCTTACCACCAGAGTCGAATGCCATATCTCCTTAACACTTCTGGCGGCTGGCAGTCCTGACGTCAATCATGGCAGACTCTCAAATCTTAATCTTGATTTCCACCGCACCCGACAACCATTCGCACGCCGCATATATATATAAAAAAACCCCTTCCACTCCCGCGGTCCCAGTTGGGTTCCCGAGTTCCTGCTTCTATCTTCGTCACGCAGGCGCGGAAAAAACCTGGAGCTTCCCACGCTGGTCAGTCGCTCAAGGTCAGAATCAGTCAAGGACATTCCACCTGGATGCGCTAAAAGAATGGACCTCTCGACAGAACTCCCATTGCAAACATGAATGATCCGGGCGGCCTCCATCGCCAAATCGCGCAGTATGAGGCCATCGTCAAGAGCCACGAGGATGGAGCTACAAAGCAGGTGGAAGACATCTGGTCTTCCACTCAACCTGGCATTGATGCTGCACGCGAAATAATTCGACGTCAAGAGGCTCTTATCGCTCAAACGGAGGCAGAGCGGGAGGCGCGAAAGCGAGATATTTTCTCGCACGCGTCTGAAGTAACAGCCCATACGCGCAGTCTGCTTGGAGATGCGAAGCACCAGCTTTCCGCCGTCTCTGCACCTATCCTCAGGTTGCCTAACGAGTGTATCGCCGAAATAATGCAGTACTTCAATGTGACTAACCACCCTGTGGTACTCCTACTCGTCTCAAAGAAATGGAATGCCATTGCAACGGATACTCCACGACTTTGGTCAAAAATTGCTATAACACATGGTCTAGACTGCCGTCGGATCCTCCGTCTCGGAGGGGCACACATTTGTGGATCGTTGGAACACTTATCTTCCGTCCTGTCCCTTGCTAAGTACAGTCCATTGGATATTGAGCTTTGTACTCGCTCTCAATCTGCCACCCAGCAGATTCCCATGCCCAGCGGCAGTTCGACGACGGAGGTCTCTGACTGTGATAAGTATTGGCCCAATGCGGCGTTGAATCTGATCGGAGCAGACGGGCGAAGTCCACGTTGGCGCTCTCTATATATTACAGCATGGTACGGAAGGGACGAGGTCCCATTCAAAGCCATCAAAGGGCCGTTTAGCAACCTCAGGCTACTCTACATCTCGCCATTTGATGATGAGTGCAGGTGGGCTTACATACCCTTGGTCGCCGCCATAGTTCAAGGGTCCCCACGTCTTTCGACCGTCCACATGGACCGGTCGTCCCATTCGTCAGTGTCTATTATTCAAGGGATAGATGGTTGGGAAAACCAAAGATTTTGGAGGAATATCAAGTACTACCACAGCCTAAACCGCTGCGAGGACTTGAGTGTTCTTTCTCAAGCATCCCGCTTGACAGAATTATCCCTGTCCTCTTGGCGAGATATCCCTCGGAGCCAACCAGTCTCCTTACCATGTCTGCGTATCTTGCGCCTATCACATTCACCCCTCCAACTCCTGGACAAACTTCGATTCCCTATTCTGGAGATTTTGTTCTTGGGTTATGGAGTATCAATAGGTGTGGTTAATCCTGGAACTATCCCAGTTCCCTCTGTCAGATCCATCATTTCCAACGACTGCTCAGACGTTCGCATCTTTCAGCGTTTCTCCGCGCCTATCATCCGTCACCTCCACATATCGTGCCTGGATTACGATGATAGAACTGCACAATCAAACGCCTGGCGAAAGACATTCTCAGAAACCTTCGATGGGTCTCAGTTCATGCCCAAGCCGATATCACTCCACCTAGAGCTCCCAGTTACCGAGTCCCAACTTCTCTCAGCACTCTATTTGCTCCCTCAGATCGAGGAACTCAGAATTTCCCTTGAACGTCCTCTTGGTTCCAAATTCTGGAGTGCGTTGGTGCCTAGAGGCGCAGGTGGTAGGAGAAAGGCCAAGCAATACTGCCCCAAACTACGAATACTGGTTGTGGAGCCGCGACTGTGGATATACGGAAACGCGCCAGAATTAACCAAAGCCCAAACTTTGGAGCTCGGAGTCAGGATGGCGACCGCGAGAGAACAGGAAGGGCAGACCTTGACTCATCTCCTTTTCAGATGGTTTGACAGGAGTACAGACGAGGTTTTGGGCTCATTTAGCACCTTACCCCTCCACCCGTCCCGAGGAATCTATCCTTATTATCACTACCATAATTGTAAGAACAGGTTTTGTAGGTCATTCTCTTCTTATGATTGTTTGGTTGGTGATTAATAAAGCAGTACGAGTCGGTCTTCAGGGGTCGTAAGATCTACTGTGTAAATAGCTATCGTCATATTGAATTACTGGGCACACACTTTATTCTGTCCTTTGAATTATCTGCACTCTTATATGGTCGCAGCGCTTGCACGGTTGACTATATCATGTGTAATGAAGGTCGCTACTGGGAAGCGAAGGGTCTTCACTCAAACTCCTGGAGGTTACTATCAGAGACGAAGAGGATATTTCAGCGAGGGTAAGTGTCGGAGATTGGTCTTTCGAGGCCCGGTTTTGTCGTCCCATACCCATGGTACCTGCATTAGGTCTCGATTTCCCATTATGGGCCCGTGGTCCCTACTGTTCCATATCCGTTTCGTATGCGTTTCACTTGTCGGTGACTCTATTTGGTCCTCCCGGCTTACAGCGCAATAGAAGGGAGGTTGATATTCGTTCCCCCATCCCCGCATTATTGAGACAGTAAGCGCAATTGCGGGACATTTCACGCCGTCTGAGGAGGAAAACTGGGTGTCAATGGATATATGTCCAGACCTATTGCAGAGCGGGCACGCGGGACCGCAAGCTAGAGGATATGAACACGTAACAGTCCACGGGTGTATATCCTTTGTCCTCTGATATGTCCTTGCGGGCCCGAACGGTTTCGCTCAGAAATGGGAAACCGATCGAACGGGCTGTGAATGCTTATGTCTAAGTGCTACACAATGTATATCAACCAGTAATATGTATAATTTAAGAATTGTTAAGTACAGAGTTCCACACAGGAACTGCACGCACAAGTGAAGGACAGAGCACCCATCGCCGTACACGAGTCAGATTTAGTGGGGCCCAACTCGTATGTTGCAAAGTAAACTAGCTAAACGGACATACAGCAGTCCATAGATACGGGGAAATACAGAATCCTGACAAGAAACGGTGCCTTTAAGCGGCAACTGTGATAAAAGACTGCTCGAGTCTAGTCATGCCGACCATTGCGTGATTTCTGAAAAGTGACTCACAAGCGAAACGAAGTTTAGAATACAAGATACATAGTGCATTTATTCCTTCGTGATTACAGCCTGCACCAGTCAGCCACATTTCGCAAATTGCACACAGCAATGAATTCTCACTGCTATATTACTCCATCTACCAAGTTCCTGCTTCAAAGTTCCCGTCACGAAGAGAAACCGGAGTTTGTCAGACTGGTCAGTCGCCAACATTTAACGTCGGTCAAGGGTCTTACTATCTGGATATGCCAAAAGCACTGTCCATGGAGTCCGTCGACCTCATTTTGAAACCATGGTAACTCTCGCCGGCTTCTCTCGCGGACCGGGCACGAAGCCATCACCACAGGCCACGAGGACACGGCCACAAGGCAAATAGGGGACATCCGGTCTTTCACTCAACTGGATATTGATGGTTTACGCGAAATTATTCGATGCAAGGAGCCTCTGATCTCTCAAGCAGAAGCAGATCGGGAAGGACGAAAGCCGCATATTCTCTCGACCGCGTCCAAAGCCACAACTCCTGCGCGTAGTCTACTTTCTGGTGCGTTTTGGTGCAAAGAATAAGCTTGCCGTCATGTCGTCGCCTATCCCCCGCTTACCTACCGAGTGTATATATAAATACCACAATAATGAAAGATTTCAATGCGAATCATCCCACAACGGTTCTTCTACTCGTTTCGAAGAGATGGGATACCATTGCAAAGGCGGCTCCGCAACTTTTGTGAACAATCGTTCCAGTCTCCCTTGAGTTGCTTCGGAGCAAAGAAGCACACCTTCGTAAATCGCTTCAGCGCGTGTCAGTCGTTTTGTCTCTCGCAAAGAGTGTTCCATTGGATATCGAGCTTGCTTGCTCCTTGTTTCGAATTGGAGGCCCCACCCCCAGACTCCTCGAATCGCGGGATCGGCAGGGATTTGACGACGAGTAACCGAGACACTGATTGGGGTCGGCCCAATGAGGCATCGAGGTTGTTCGGAGCCGATGGGTAAAACCTACGTTGATGCTCTCTCTGTATTACAGCATGGTATGGAACGAACGAGGCCACATTCACAGTTACCAACGGCCCTGGTGACGGCCTCATGTCACTCCCCATCCAATCGCGGAGTGAGGCGTCCATAGTGGCTTACGAACCCCCAGTCGCCATAGCTCGAGCAACTCCTCGTCTTTACGCAGTCGACACGAAATACCTGCATATTATTCAAGTGATACAAGGCTGGAAAGACCAAGAATTGTCAGGATTTTGGGTGTTCGAGGGTTCGTTTCGTCTTCCATGCCCATGCATCTGGTTTTGGTATTACATTATAGACCCCCAGTCGCTTAGTTTTTCCCGTCATTTCATATCCATTTCGTACGCGTTTCGCTTGTCATCTACTATATAGGTCGTCCATCTTACAGGGTAATATACAAGGGTTTAATCCCAGTCCCTCCGCTCGCACATTATTTTAACAAGAATGTTGCAAAGTCCTACATGAGTAGTCTCGCAGCATGTGATGATTGGGGTTTTCTCGCTCAGGCAGCCCGCTTGAAGCTCATATCTTTGACCTATTGTAATCTATTCTCCAGAACAGCAGGGCTTTTAAATTTCGTGCACAGATACCCTGCAAATTGGGAACATATTAACACTGCTGTCTAGGCTATAAACAGCTCAAGATTAGTTGATGGAAGTATTTCCTCTGGAAATCAATCGTGTTGGTGAGTTCTTCGTCGACTCTGGGTCACTTTATAGCTCCTTTACGACTGTGTGTTCCCACTACGCGCTCTACGCGACGACCAATGTGCCATTTCATCTCTCTATATATATATTGAACCTGATCCACTACCTATCTTGGTCAAATGGTGCTTCCGATTGCCCCGCCACCCGCCGCTTTTCCTAGTTCACAAACAAGTTGCGCGCCTTCTAGGGATATTCCGGCTCCGTAACAAGATTTAGCACATTACAACACCTACCAGTCTCCTACAGACATGGTTAATTGCTGCATGGTGCCGTACTCTGAGGGAACTGGTCACTTAGGGTGCTTTCTTCGTTTGGCTGTGGCACTCCTCTTGCACAATGGGTCGCAGATATATACCTACCCTTATGATATTATTTTTGGAGCGTACATAGCTTTTATTATATTTATTTTCTATCATTGTTCCCTATATCCGTCTGAAAGACGAGTAATGTGTACCTCAATCCTTATATACACCAACCATTAAATGTTTTGAGTCCACCCACGTGTGCGTGGGGCTCTTCCAGCCCCGTTGTCAATCCCCGACGGACGGTCGGCCGGGTCATTGGCGCGAACACAGGGAAATGAATAAATACCCAGTGTCTAAATTAAGGGCTCGCCACGGCTACCCATACTAGGGTTCTCTATAGCGATCCATCAAAAGCACTACTTCCTGATTGGTGCCCCATAATTCTCTAACCGACATATTAGAATAATCACATCACCAATACTCCTCGGGCGCAACTAAGCTAATACCTCTGCCATGTAACAAAGATTCAACTTGTGTCCGTTTCCGTTTGTCAACATTTACAACCATCATTTTGGCTTTAACGACAGCACCTCTCGATGGAATCGAATGACGTCGAACATATCGAACACGTCGAAAATATTGGACGTGAAACGGTGAATGGGGTCAAAGATAAGTGCTCTAGTATGTACCACTCGCATCACTTTGATAGCAAACCAGGTTGAAGCGAGAGGCAAGATGGTCACATGCACGGAAGGAATTGTGTTAGATTTTCGCGTTCCGGTTTCCTATAGTCGAACAATTATAGTGTTTGTTGGGATCCGCTACAAACACTTAAGGGTATATGACGAGCGTAGCGAGTTCTTATAACTCTCCGTAATGCCTCGGCCAGTCTCCGGGTTGCGCCCTCCGCTTGCAAGCGCTCTGCCCTCGATCCGACCCTGTCCATGACAAATTCTGATAAATTGCCCATCCGATATCTGCGTCGAGGTCTTGTTCGTAAGAGGTGGACATATGAAGATTCAGTCTTCTGAGAGCCCCAAAGCGACCTCGGGCAAGATAGTGCAGGAGGACCTGAAACCATTTTCATAGGAATTTCAGAAACGATTAGGGTTTCCAAAGTATCAGAAAACCCCCAAGGTCTGTCCAAGGACAAGATTGGAATGATCTGATCACGCAAGGCGTTAACAAATTTGAGGACTTTCAATCGCGAACGGCGGGTACGCGGGAGTGAGAGGTTAGAAGCGCTTATGTGAGTGAGTTCCAGTGATATTGACATCAATGGATGTCCGGGGCGAGTAAGTAGCCGTGCGAGGAGCACATTGTGAAGGTAATCGGGAGAGGACGTATTCACAGGGGCAGATCAGCATATCTAAATGAAATAGAGGATAGTTGAGTGAAAACACATATTGCAGCGCATAGTTACCGAAGGGATGCCGGAAGAGCTGGTGGGAGCTGGTGGGCATCGTGGGACGGACCTCGATCCGTAACGGCGAATGTTTCGGGCCACACTCAAAATGGACATCGCGGAAGACTTTAATTGTATCGCAAAACGCAAAGATAACGTGCTGCAATCGGTTGAGGGATATATACTCCCGAGCATGTTACGTTTACTCGGTCATGAAGCTGGCGTTCGCACTCAGATGTAAACGACCAGAATAAGTAGACGATGGAGATTTTGGACAGGACTTTACATGTTCTGTGGGCGGTTAGGATGCAACAACCCAGCGCTAAATAAGCACTGGCCGCGCACAAGCGGAGAGCGACCAGTGTTTCGATATCGATCATAAAAGTTATCAGGGTCGGATCTCTGGGGTCCTGTCTTTCCTCTCGGAACGTGCTGATAATTTCGTGCTGTAATTCTTTCGGAAGCTCAATGAAACGGAACCAGCTGGCAGTGGGCAGCGTCGACACGTTGCTTTTCTGCACCTGCTGAATCTTCGGGATGCATGCTGCCTGTGTCTCCATGACCTCGTGGGGATGTGGCGTTATCAAACCTTGGGAGTTTTCATTACCCCCCTCCCTGAGAGCGCGCAAGGAGCGGACCCGTTTTTGGCTGTGTCTACGATTTGTACCAACTACGAGCTATCATTTTCGTCTCGCCAGACTTCTCTCAAGGTGCGACCGTGCGAACCCGAGAGCCGGACTGGAACATGACCCTGTCCTATCCATCTTGAAAAAGGGGGTTCGGTTCTATCGACGGTCTTCTGCTCTTGTACCCAAATGGGACAGGCTCAAATGGGACAGGATAGCCAGGTTTGGGCAGGCCCTTGTGCATCCGCAACTACTGCATCGCTTTGTGTTTTCAGGCAGGGCCGGCTTCCCGTATCAGGGAAGTCTGATTGCGACTCAACTTCATGACCTGGTACTTAATCCGATCATCGATCGACGCACCCTCTGGCCTCTTCCTTTCCCTCTCGAACACGGCCTCCTGTCGTCCTCTGCGATTCTCATCGATCCATAACTGGTCGTTCCTTCATACTTTTTTCTCTGGGTTATGGTCAACTGGACAGATCCCGCCGTCCTCGCCAAGTGCACGCATCTCTTCAGCAATATCAGCCATGTAACTTCTGGTGCATATACTATGGAAGTACTACGGACCAGCGTCTACGACTATGAGATCGTAACAAGGAAGCGGCCATGGAAGTGGACACTGCTGGTAAGTACCTGCTCTCTACGATCCTGTACCGTCTTGCTGAATGCAGAGCTCGGATAGCTTTACTTTATTGCCAAGTACAGTATGTTCTTTTGCTGTATAGCTTTGCTCCTCGTCCTCGACATTGACTACCCAATCAACTGTCAAGTACACGCCTCCCAACACCGTCTACATCGTTGGTCCTCTAACACATTACGCTCTAGGCGCTGTTTACATTTGCGGAACTCGCTGGGAATGTGTCCATCGGCTCCGCTTCGACATTGCTTGTCAGTCTCTGTCCTTGTTTAGAATAGCAACCCCCGCTAATATCGACCAGATGATAAAGACCTTTGCCATCTGGAAGATGTCTTGGCGGGTAATCATCCCACTCACTATCTTGTCACTTGGTCAATGGACAATATTGTTCCATGGTATGTCACCATAGTCTAGATCATGGCAATCAAGATACTCATGGCTTCTGCTCAAAGGCATCGTAGTGAAATCAGTATTCGACCCAGATGTCAAGGCCTGCGTGCTCGTTTCTACCGGTGAAGCAAACAACCTGTGGCTCAATCTCCAATATCTTTTCAGTACGCCTCCCACTTCTTCCAGAGTAGAGTCTATGCGTGCTCATCCACGGCTCTCCAGCAATGGGATTTGATCTTACGGTATTGATTCTTTCAACCATCGGCCTCCTCCTAACGCCCGGAAGGACTTCCTTATGGAAGCTCCTTTTCCGAGACGGGATCGTGTACTTCGTAATCGCATTCTCTACCAATCTCACCATTACCATTTTCCTCCTTCTTGATCTCAACCCCATTATGAACGTGATGTTCTCCTTTCCGGCTGCATGCATCACTGCTGCCGCTGCAATACGTTCCTTTATCCGACTGAACATCCATCTTACTTCTAATCCATTTGTCCAGTCAGTCTTCTCCTACCTCCCTAACCGTCTGATGCTCATCCGTCTTCTTGCGCAATAGCCAACCCATCCATCACGGACCAGCTAGCCATCGCCCGAATACGGACCGTGAAAAACTGATGGGGATCTGGACCCCCACGATGACGAATGTGGATGCAGGAACCATTAAACTCCCCAGGGCGAAGGAATCTACGTTCAATGATTCTCCAGGCGGTACCCAGAAGTATAGTCTTGAAGATGGACCCGCCTTGTAATAACATATAGCTTGCTTGTTAGAACCTTGTATGTTTCCGTGTGTTTCATTTTGTGTTTCGTTTATATTTCACGTGTTGTATTTCTGCGCTTTTCAAGCCTTCTCACGATTTCACATGCCTCAGACGTTTGATCCCTTCACATCTGAGGTATGTCGAATCTCTTTACCGCTGTAGCTCGCTACTCCATGTACTCTCAGTTCATTTCTATTAGGTATCTACAATATAGACGTTTGATCCCCTTCACGTCTGAGTTCATTTCTATTATTGCTCCAAATTTGGTAGTTAAGCTTGAGGAGAAGACAAAGGGCTTTGCTTGAACTCGACCACGCGACGATGTCTTTAGGGTTCGTTCCTCGCTCGGTAGCCAAGAAGAAGAACACCACGGAAACCGCATCCTCTCAGCCCCAGGGAGGTGTCCCTGTTGCGTGTTCCTCCACGCGCCGTCCTTCGGTCATGTCTGTAATGGACTCGGAGCCATCAATACCTTTGCATTCAAAGAAGAAGGAAGAGAAATTCCATGGAGAGGAGTTTGCTATACTGCTTGAATGTGCCCTCAGCAATTATTCCCTTTGGCTTCAACCAGATTTGCGGCGTTACGCTGCCTCCGCCGCAACGGAAGGATGTTCGTAGTTCTTAATCAGTTCGATCTTCTCACATCGACTCGTATTTTGTTCCAGACGTTTCGTTGGAGCGCCTCTTGACAGAGTTGTACTTAATTCAACAATCACATTTCTCACCCGACCCACCCATATCATTGGTTCCTCAAAGTTTTAAGGAACCTGGTTCAGGGTTTCTCCAATTGCGTATGAGGCTTGTTACTGAAAGTCGTGCTCGGTCTGAGCATGCCAACGTACGCTGGTGGCTTCGATGTGCGGCGAACAGATTGGACAACCCTGCGGAACCTTGAAGACCCCTTATGGACTAAGAACACTGTATGGCTTCGTCAGGAACAAGATTGGGAGGCCCAGACCCTCTATGTAGTGAGTCCCTCCACCCCTGTCTCATCCTTGGGTATGACTGAACCCTAATAGAACCCATAATTTTCTCGGACCCACTTAGGAGGATATACCATCCGCTGTCAAGATAATCCCGCAAATTCTTCACTTTATCGAATCCCTTCGTTCGGATCATGGCAAGGATCGGAATGAAGGGGAGTCAGCACGATCAACTCGCTTCGTCGACTACGTGTATCTTTCATCGCATCATGGTGCAAAAGACGACGAGTACCCCATATTCAAAGGCTTCGCCTTCGTCGTTTTCGCAGAAGCGGCCAATGCGGAGACGCTTGCCGAGAGATGGCCATGGAAGGTCAAGGAAGCTGAGGATTTATTATTGGGTGAAAATAAGGACACTACCGCTAATGCGCCTCGGAGCAGATTTCATTCGATCCCATGTGAGTTTTTCGGTTCAGCTTCCAAATGGGTATGCAACTAACTTAATGATAGGGGACAATGGAATCAAATGAAGCACATATATCTCGAAAGGCAGAAAGAGATGCTGCCCCAAAACCCTCCCGACTGAACGTGGTTCCGGTCTTTCTGGCCGTCAACCAGAGCCATTAGAAGTTACCGCTTCTCATGAAGCTATCTCTCCCGCCTTCTATTACTCTATCGGGTGCTTGGTTTTCGTCAAGAATTTGAATCCAGACACAAATAAAACTGTGCTCCGATCACTCCTTGCCAGTCCATTCTCAGCTGGACCATCTGGTTGCATTGGCTATGTAGACTATACCAAGGGTCTCGACTCGGTAGGTTAGAGCCTTGGACAACTCGAAAGCCTACTCATTCAAAATTGCACCAGTGCCACGTTCGATTATCTTCATCCACCTACGCAAAGCTTCTGGTCGACTACTTTACGAATAGCCGTGTGGTTCAAGTAGGCGGACAAGATGCGAAGGGACGAGAAGGAGAACCGCAGGGCCATATAACCGCGCAGGTGGTCACAGGACGACTGGATATATACTGGGAGAAGGTCCCTGAGAAGATTAGGATGGATGCTATAAGGCGTATACATCAGCAGGACGCAGCAGCGATTGGGCGGGGTGTACCTGGACCCTCAGATGGGAAGCGGAAGAAGCGGAAGAAGCCATCGTGATAGTCTTGTAAATCGAATGTCTCTCTGAACTGAGCGGCTAAATGGGCTTCCTGGTTATTGCTTCTGACATGGTGATCGAGTATTTGCATTTTGTCCGGGACCTGTAAAATAGATGGAGAGGATTTTACTTATGCATACTTCTGATATCCAGTTCTAATCCGTCTTCTAACAACCACGATGCACATATCCCTGCTTGGACCCCTCTTCCACCTTCGTCCTAGACATTAGGTCACATGCCCCGCCGCAAACGACGTTCTTCGTCCGTACCACCGGGCAATATATATCTGACCATACATTTAAACCCACCGACTACCGACGATTTAGTCCTCATGAAGTCAATCCACGACGCGATGCAGCAAACTTTTGGCCTCACTCGTGCGTTAACCCACTTTGACGTGGCTTGGAAGGATACAGAGGGTACAAGAATCGTGATACGAGTCGGGAAAGAGTGAGTTTGTCCCGTAAAGGGTTTGAAAGCCCCAAACTGACAAGCCAAAATGATTAGGGACTGCGGGGCCTTCAAAGGAGCCTTAACTGCTTGGAGTGGTAGTACCAGATTTTCTGTTGTAACAGAGAACGAAGCACTCGACCAGTAGCACCGTCCTAGGACGTATGGTTTAGACGTACGCTTCTCCGTTTTCCTCCACGTCGGGTATTCTTCAACGCTTTAATGCACTATAATCCTATTGTCGAGTTTACTCCAAGTATGTCAACAAGGATTCCACCCGTCCTCGATAGTGGCATCTTCAACAACGGGACACAAGACGCAGTCCAAAATCTGTACGATTCGCTCAACCTCGGCAGTTGTGTTGTAGTGCAAAAGAGAAACGCGCATTATTCCTTCGTCTTCTGGCAATCCAAGAAAGTCGATTAGCCGTGCAGCATAGAAATGGCTGTAGCGGATTCCCATCTGTGAGGGGTGCTGTTACTATCAAGCCCTGATGAGTGCCGGAGCAATGTAGAGGGAGTTCTGGAGCCAGGACGATATGCGCACCCCGCCAACTTGGTCGAATGCCCCTTCCACCCCCCCTACTTTTGATCGCAGGACCTGACCCTTCTCCAGTCACCAAGAACGAGTTGATCGTGACGCGCCACCCATCCATTCCCTGCGAGCATACGATCCGCAACCTACGATCCCACTGCCTCGCGCTGCAAGGTAGGACAGGAGGGCGATATTAAGGCTGCGTTCGCGGGCTGTGGTTGACTCAAATGCTTTCTCCAGAACGGGTGCTGCGTTGGCTGATGGAGTGGCTCCAAAGCTCAGTAGCAATGGAGAAGGAGGAAGAAGCGCGCCAGAGACGGCATAGGTGAATTCATACCCTGGTCCTCCGAGCTGAAGCTTAGAACATTGATCTGATGCCGAGAGAATGTAATGTGCGAGCGAATGCAACGTCTTTATAAGAGTGGAACTTCTCGTGTAAAGGCTGCTGTGTGAGACGGTTCGCTAATGACCCTCCCAAAAGATGTCGCAGATGACAGTTCCGTGACGCCTGCCATCCGAATTTGGGCTGGCAGCTGTCCGAACGAAGACAGTGAGGCTGGGGGCGTGACGCAGTTGTCCCATACTTGACAGACCAACATTGACCCCGGACACCCTGTATTGACTCCGCTCACATTCCAACCATGTCTGACTGACAATCTGCGACGCGTAATTGCCTCATAAAAGGCTGTAGAAACTCTTTGCCACCCAAAGACAGCCA
>Ga0307513_10008330_pt1 | contig 13276 bp, 11 predicted proteins | sample 15_EM_MG_FD_202174 | JGI IMG/M metagenome (GOLD analysis project Ga0307513, IMG submission 202174) | Populus trichocarpa ectomycorrhiza microbial communities from riparian zone in the Pacific Northwest, United States - 15_EM | ecosystem: Host-associated > Plants > Roots > Unclassified | place...
CACCACATGGAAGTACGGCACATTCAGCAGTTCGGCTTCCCGTTCCGCCAACCATTCCCGCGCCGCCGCCCCCTGGCATCGAGGGCAGCTGCGGTTGCGACAGCTATTATAGGCGATGGCGGTGTGGCCGCAGGCGCTGTTCTCACAGCGCAGAACATGCCCGCGTCGCGCCAGAGGCGCGCCAGTGAAGGATCGGCGCACCTACGGTGCGACGCGCTGCCGTGCGGCAGTGCTCGATCGCACGCATCGCCTTGATTTGGCCAAGGCTCACATGGCCACGGTTGGCGTCACGCCAGGCCGCGCCATGGTCGCGGAAGATCTCCGCGACCTCCAGGGATCGACGCCCCACAGCCGCCAGCGCTCAGCTCAAGGCCCGTCCTTTGGCAGCTTCAATCGATCGAGCGGGCTCGTTACGGTACGCAGTACGTTGGTGGCGACATGGGCATATCGCGCTGTGGTGTCCAACTTGGCATGTCCAAGCAAAACTTGGATCACGCGCACATCGGTGTTGTTCTCCAACAGATGCGTGGCGAAGGAATGCCGTAGAGTATGTGGCGTTACCCAGGACCCCAGCCCCGCCGCCTCCGCTGCCAAATGGCAGACGCGGTTGAGCTGGCGCGTGGAGATCGGCAGCAAGGGATCGCGCCCCGGAAACAGCCAGCCGCGCGACCGGCATTGCCGCCACCAGGCCCGCAGCAGCTCCAGCAACAGCTGGGACAGCATGGCGTGGCGATCTTTGCGGCCCTTGCCCATCTCCACGCGGATCAGCATCCGCTCGGAATCGATGTCGCTGACGCGCAGCATCACGATCTCGCCGACGCGCAAGCCCGCGCCATAGACAATGCTTAGCGCCGCCTTGTATTTGAACCCAGGTCCCGGCGCGGCCTCCAGCAACCGCAGAACTTCATCGGGCGAAAGGATCCGCGGCAGCTTGCACGGATAGTTGGTGCGCACAAGCTGGTGGGTGAGATCGGGGCGGCCCAGCGTGATGGTGAAGAAAAACCGCAAACCCGAAGCCTGGCTGTTCAGCGTCGAGGGCTGGGCGCCATGCTCGACCTGATGCAGCTGAAATTGCCTGATATCGTCCCCGGTCGCCGTATCGGGCGAGCGCCCGAGGAACGCGGCAAGTGTCTCCACATGGCGAAGATAGCCGTTCTGGGTCTTCTCACCGAACGAGCGGACGGTCATGTCCTCGATCATGCGGCGGCGAAGGTCGCTGATGGGCTTGTTACTCATGGCATACTCCTGAGGTGAGGGCGAAAACCCTCAATCCTCAGGCCGCAATGCCCGGATCCATTGCATGACCTCTATCGGCTCATGCCGCAACCTATACCCACGGCACAGCCCCCGCGCAGCGCGCGCTCCCGCAAGCGGGTTCGTTCTTTGGCCCGGTGCCGAATTGAGTGGTCGCGCGAGAAGCCTTCACCCGCGCCGCGCGGGCCATGCTCGCCGCAGCGAGGCGCACGGCGGCTCTCCCCTCAGCACCGGCCGATCGGCGCGTAGCGGGTGACGACAGCTTCCGACGCCTGGCGGAAACGACAATAATACCTTAAATACGGACACGCTTGCGTGGCTCAGCATTGGCTGGAGCGCGCGGCGGCGATCGCGACAGCCACGGGAACAAGCATCATGCACAGGATCGCCTTTCTCGTTTCCCCAGAGTTCGGACCGCTCGATCTCACGGGGCCGATGTCCGCTTTCGCGGTGGCGCGCACTATCCACGGCGCGCCCTACGAGGTCGGAGTCGTCTCGGCCACTGGCGGGACGGTCACCGGCTATTCCGGGCTGATGGTTGCCACGGGCGCATCCAGCGAGGTCGGTCATGACGATACGGTCGTCGTGATCGGCGGACCGCAGGCTGTTGTTCCCGGCAACCATCCCGAGACGAGCGCGACGCTACAACGGATTGCCACCGCGACCCGGCGGATTGCCAGCGTATGCACCGGAGCCTTCTATCTCGCCCAGGCCGGCATACTGAATGGCCGCCGGGCCACCACGCATTGGCGGTACGCAATGCTGCTTCAGTCCCGCTTCCCAACCATCTCGGTCGAGGTCGACCGGATCTTCGTGAACGATCGCGGCGTCTGGACCTCGGCGGGCATTTCCGCGGGAATCGACCTGGCCCTGGCGATGATGGAGGCTGATTTCGGACCCGAGCTTGCAAGGTCAGTCGCGCGGGAGCTCGTCGTCTATCACCGGCGCCCAGGCGGCCAGTCCCAGTTCTCGGTGCTACTAGAACTGGGGCCCGCATCCGGTCGAGTTAGCAATGCCCTCGCCTATGCACGCAACCACCTCAACGAGGCGCTGTCGGTCGAGCAGTTGGCCGAGGCCGCTCGCGTCAGCACCCGCCAACTCGCCCGCATATTCCTAAAGGAAACCGGCGACACTCCGGCGCGCGCGATCGAGCGCTTGCGTGCAGAGGCGGCGAGGCCGCGGATCGAGGACGGGCTCGAGCCGATCGAGATTATCGCCCGCGACGTTGGCTTCGGCGATGTCGAGCGCATGCGGCGCACGTTCGTGAAACTGTTCGGGCATTCGCCGCAGACCGTCCGTCGCCTTGCCCGAGCCCATGCGGCGAGCCTGTCCTGACCCATCCCTCCATCCGCAAGCAGCGGGCCGCCGATTGGGTATCACGCCGACTGCGCAGCACCGCCCTGCCCAATACGCCTGACCTTTTTTGAGGTTATTTTGTCATTTCGGCCGCAGCCGACCTGTGGGAGGAAGAGCCAAGGCTGATGAGTGTCGAAAGCGCCTCGCTGCAGCCACAACCGTGCCCTGGTCGCGATTGTGCGATCAAAGCAGCGCCAAATTGGGAAATGCACATGGCCAGCATCCAGCGCGTGATCCGCGTGAACGAGGTTGATATCAATGTCGTCGAGGCTGGCGCTGGCGATCCGGCGCTGGTCTTTCTCCACTACTGGGGCGGCACCAGCCGCACCTGGGCTCCGACGATTGAGCGGTTGTCTCAGACGCACCGCTGCATAGCGATCGACTTCCGCGGCTGGGGACTGTCGGATAAGAACGCGTCGGATTACACGCTAGAAACACTCGCCGATGACGATTTCGGCCTGCGGTCCTTCGTCCTCGTTGGACACTCCATGGGTGCCAAGGTCGCGCAGCTTCTCGCCGCGCGTCGCCCGGAAGGGCTCACGGGCCTCGTACTGATCGCGCCGGCCCCTCCGGTTTCGCCGGGCGTCCCTGAGGAGCGGCGTCGGGGCATGCTTGCGGCGTATCAAACGCGCGAAGGGGTGGATGCTGCGATCGGGAGACTAGCTGCGCTGCCACTCTCCAAAGCCCACCGCGAACAGGTGATCGAAGATTCGCTCTCGGGTACGGCCGGTGCCAAGCGCGCCTGGCCGGAACGGGACATGATCAGGGACATCAGCGATGAGGCGTCCAAAATCCTCGTGACTGTACAAGTGATCGTCGGCGGCGCCGACAATATTGAAACCGAAAGCACCCTCCGCGCCGGTTTCGGCGGGGTGCTTCCGGGAGCCGAATTCACCGTCCTGCCTGGCGTCGGCCATCTGGCCCCGTTGGAGGCGCCTGCTGAGGTTGCTTCCGCCATCGGGGTCGCACTGACCGCCTGACCGGGCCAACTTCGAGAGGCAATCCCATGACAACATCCGAGACCGTCGCCGCGAACAAGGTGCTGGTGGTGAGGGCCATCACCGGCGTTTTCGTCGACCGCAACCCCGCTGTGGTCGACGAATTGTTCAGTCCGGATTATCGGCAGCACAACCCGCAGATCCCGAATGGAACCGACGCGATCAAGGGGCTGCTCGGGCAACTGCCCGAGAACTTCAGCTATCAGCCCGGTCTCGTGATTGCGGAGGGCGACTATGTTGCTGTGCATGGTCGATATGTCGGCTGGGGTCCAAAGCCAATGGTGGCGATCGATATCTTCCGTGTGGCGAACGGCAAAGTCGTCGAGCATTGGGACGTGTTGCAGGAGGAAGTGCCGGCGGTCGAGGCCGTCAACGGCAATGCGATGTTCCCGATAGGCGACCAGTAAAATGGCGCAGCGGCACTTCTTCCAGCAGTCCCGCCACCGCGAGTCGCGGTGAGCGGAGAAAACTTTGATCAATACGTGACGCGGCATGCGCTCTGCGAAATCAAGTTCAGCAAAGCGTATCCCTCATCGCGCGCCCGTATTGATGTCTGGCGTGCCCGTCAACCACTGATAAACTATACTCTGCGGCCAAGTGCCCATAGCGGCTACGAGGCGCAAGCGGCTTGGCGGTCCACAAGGCGCGGCGACTGGTTGTGGCCCATATGCGAATCTTCCATAACTGTGCTAGCTGGGTGAGCCAGGCCGGCACGCCGGAGATCATTGGTTTTCACCGCCGTTCGGCCGGTGGTCAGCTCGACCTCCAGCAGCAGACTTCGGCGACGCGTGCGATTTTGCGTTTGTTACGCCAACCCGAATCTCGGGCCTCGGAGGGACACAGCGCCCCGTGGCATTGGGAGGCACTCACCGTTGTGCCAGCGTGATGGCCTCGACGCTCTGCCGAGACTTTCCGAGTCCGCTTCATAAGAGACATCGGCCCGCCAGACGATTCGAGCCGAGCCCTATCCACTGAACCTCAACTCGATCTTCGGCTCCAAGGCCAATGCGGAACCGTGGCAATGCACTCTCTCATGGCGGCGCGGCGAGAAATGTTGGGTTGGTGATCGGCCGGTTTCCTACCGAAAACCTGCCAGTGATCCACGATTCAGTTTGCGCGAGAAGCGCTTCTAACTCGGGGGCAGGAATGCGCTTGGCCTGAAAAGCCGACGGTTAGTTGGAGCGGTAACGAGGTCATTCGCCCCAAGCCAAAAGAACTTCATCATTTGTCATCGGCATTGATACTTCGACGTGCCAAGTCAACAACGTCATGCTCGCTTGGAGGCGTGGCAGGGTGATGGCTAAGGCAGAGCGGGGTATGCACTTTCACCGGCCGCGCAAAGCCCTCTGTATGCATGTAGAACTGCCCGCGGCTGAGGCGCGGCACGTCGTTGCCCTCACCGCCCTTGGCACTCAGCAGCTCCTGGACGGTCCCGATCGCGGTCGGCGAATTCTGCTTGCCGAACATCTGGGTGGTGCAATTCGACAGGATTTGATGCGCAATGCCCTTCGGCATCTGAGTCGCGAATATGAGGCCCAAGCCGTATTTGCGCGCCTGCTGAGTGAGCTGCATCAGGCTGGGTTTCGAGACGCCGCCCCCTTGGGACGGCACGAAGTTCTGCGCCTCGTCGATCACCAGGAGGCCTTGCAACGGGCGCTCTGCTCTGGCCGGGTGCTTGCGGATCCAGGCAAAAAGCGTCATGGCAAGTTGATTAACGAAACTTTGCCTCTGCTCGTCGGATGGCAGGCCGGACAGGTTGATGACCGAAATGCGCGTCTTGTCCGCGGAGCCAAGAAACAAAGTCGCCGGGTCGAGCGTCGGCCCGCTCGCCGCGAGCAGGGGATTGCGCGCCATCGAGGAGCGGAGTTGGTCGGCCATCCTCTGGGCATGCGTGGCGGCATCAGTGATGTCGCCGGTCGCCTCGTCCGGCAGCTCCGACAGGAGCGCGATGAGATCCTCCAGCGTGCCCGCGCCATGCGTCGCAAAATAGTGGACGGCATGCGTGAGAATGCCCTCGCGCAACTGCGCCGCTTGGCCGCCGCCGGGGATGGCGTACGGCCGAAGCGTAGCGGTGACCATCGAAACGGCGGTGCGCAAGGCGTCCGCATCGTCGACCACGGCACTGAAGTCGGGAATCGGTGCCAGGTTGAGGGGATTGCCGCGCGACAGAAGCGGGGTCCAGATGACGACCTCCACGTCCCGGCGATAGCGGCGCGCCTTGGCCTCATCTTCGGCGCTCCACGGATCAGGCTTCGCCGGCCAGGGCTGCCCGAGACGGGCCAGATCGTTGTTGCAGTCGACGACGATGGCCGGTACGCCGCGCAGCGCGGCTTCCTCGACGATGCGCCGCAACGCCACGCTCTTGCCTGACCCCGAGCCCGCGATGATCGCGACGTGGCGATTGAGAGCAAAGAGGTCGAGCAGGACCGGCGCCTGGCTGGTTGGGGTGTGGCCGATGAGGATGGCATCTTTGGAGGGCTCCGCAGGCTTCTGAGCGGTGCTGCCTGGCGGCGCCTGGCATGGGGTGCATTGTTCAGGCTTGTCCGTCGTACGCGTCTGTCCCGGCGGGGCATCGCCAGTCCCGCCAACCTGCCGCCCCGCTTCCGCGTCGGCGAGCCCGGCGATCTGGAACAGATACGCCCTGTCCAGCGGACGGCGCGACTGCGGTTCTGATCATGGCGGCGCGCGAAGCCGAGGGGCGCGAGGCGGCCCCGACCGCAGTCGTCGTCGACAGCCAGTCGGTCAAAACCACCGAGGCGGGCGGTCCGCGAGGCTACGATGCCGCCAAAAAAATCAAGGGCCGCAAGCGTCATCTGGCCGTCGATACGATCGGCCTGCCCACCACGATCCAAATCACCTCGGCCGACGTCCAGGACCGGGACGCCCTGGCAGCGCTGCTGAAGGACGTCCGCGCCAAGAGCCCTTTCGTCACTACGGCCTTCGTGGACGGGGGTTATCAAGGCGACGAAGCCCAGCGCGCAGCCTTCGAGGCAAGCCGGATCGCATGCACCGTCATTAAGAGAACAGGCCGCCAAATCAAGGGCTTCGTCGTTCTGCCAAGGCGATAGGTGGTCGAGCGCACCTTCGGATGGATCAACCGCTCGCGGCGCCTCGCCAAGGACTTCGAAGCCTCAATCGCATCCGCCATCGCCTGGTTTCAAATTGCCTGCGCGGTTCTCATCATGCGGCGACTGGCGCGGTGAAATGCAACCTTGGATTTTCGAGTTAGGCCCTTACGGGATGCGGAGTCGCTGTCGGCTTGCTCTATTTGTTCCGGTAACAGCCTCTCATATGCGGTACTGCGGGGGCATCTGTTGACGCCGATCGACACAAGGGTGGCGGGGCATGCCGATGAGTGCCCCCGTCGGTCACGCCCTTCCAGCCGAATTTCGGTGTGGTCGTCTTCCCCAGCAGAAGAAGCCTACCTCATGCAACAGGAACTTCCTCCGGCATCGCGCTTTCACTGGCGCGTTTTGGCAGGCCGTCGAGGTGGCAGGCGGCGGTGTGGGCCGATCCCACATTACGCAACTCGGGCTCTTCTGTCCTGCATCGATCGAAGACATAGGGACAGCGGGTGTGAAACCGGCAGCCGGATGGCGGCGAGATTGGGCTTGGCAGATCGCCGCGAAGCAGGATGCGGTCGCGACGCGCACCGGGGACCGGGATCGGGACCGCCGACAGCAGCGCCTGCGTATAAGGATGGCGTGGCCCCGCGAAAAGGCTACGCTTGGGCGCCATCTCGACGATCTTGCCGAGATACATGACGGCAATCCGGTGGCTGATATTCTCCACGATGGCGAGATCGTGGCTGATGAACAGCAGCGCGAGGCCAAGCTCCTTCTGCACGTCCTTCAGCAGGTTGACGATCTGCGCCTTCACCGAAACGTCCAATGCCGAGACGGCCTCGTCACAGACGATGAGGTCAGGGTTCGGCGCCAATGCCCTGGCGATGCCAATGCGCTGCCGCTGGCCGCCGGAGAATTCGTGGGGCAGCCGTTTGGCGGCATCGCGGGGCAGGCGAACGCGGTCGAGGATCTCCGCGACTTTGCGATCCATCTCGGCGCTGGAGGCGGCCAGTCCGAAATTGCGCAAAGGCTCCGCGATCGCTTCCCGGACGGAAAGTCTTGGATTGAGGCTGGAGAAGGGATCCTGGAAAACAACCTGCATCCGTTGCCTCAACGGCCGCAAAGCACCATCGGACAAGTCGTCGATCCGCTTGCCATCGAGCACGATCTGGCCGGAGGTGATGTCGAACAGGCGCAGCACCGCCTTGCCCACGGTCGACTTTCCGCAACCGGACTCCCCCACCAGCGCCAGCGTCTCGCCACGGGCGATTTCGAAGCTCAGATCGTCAACCGCATGGACGATTTTGGCCTTGCCGAAAAGCCCTCCGGAAAGCGGGTAGTATTTCTTTAGGTTGGAGACCTGCAAAATGGGTCCGCTCATGCCGCGATCTCTTCCCTGTCGGCGTAATGGCACGCGGCGATGTGGCGGGGCGCTTTCACGTCGAGCGCTGGCGCGACGGATCGGCATAACTCCGTCGCCGAGGCACAGCGTTCGGCGAAGACACAGCCGGACAGCCGCTGCTTGAGATTGGGGACGATGCCGGGAATTTCGGCCAGTCGCGCCATCTCGCCAACAAGCGACGAGCCGAGCTTGGGAACCGCGCCCAGCAGCCCGCGCGTATAGGGGTGCCTCGGCTGTTGGAAAAGTTCGCGCACTGGCGCCTCCTCCACCTTTCGGCCCGCATACATGACGATGACGTGCTCGGCCACCTCGGCCACCACGCCGAGATCGTGGGTGATGAGCATGATCGCGGCCCCGACCCGGCGTTTCAGATCCCGCATCAGTTCGAGGATCTGCGCCTGGATCGTCACATCGAGCGCGGTCGTCGGCTCATCGGCGATCAGCAGCTTAGGCGAACAGGCAAGCGCGATGGCGATCATGACGCGCTGGCGCATGCCGCCCGAAAGCTGGTGCGGATATTCGCGCATGCGCCGCGCGGGCTCGGGAATCCCGACCAGCGCGAGCATTTCGGCGGTACGTTTGTCCGCCGCCTTGCGGTCCAGCCCCTGATGGAGCCGGATGGTTTCCGCGATTTGCCGGCCCACGGTCAGCACTGGATTGAGGCTGGTCATCGGCTCCTGGAAGACCATGGCGATATCGTCGCCCCTGATTTTGCGCATCTCCGCATCGGTGAGGCCAAGAAGATCGCGGCCTTGGAATGTGATGGATCCGGCGATCTTGCCCGGCGGCTCGGGGATCAGGCGGAGGATCGACATTGCCGTCACCGACTTGCCGCAGCCGGATTCGCCGACGACGGCCAGCGTCTGGCCCGCTTCGACGTCGAAGGATACGCCGTCGACCGCGCGATTGATGCCGTCGGGCGTCCGGAAGTGGGTTTGCAGATTGCGGACTTCGAGGAGCGCCATGGGTCAGCAGGCTTTCATTGGCAGGCCAAGGAAGGCCTGCTTCGATTTATTGTCGGCGCATCATTTGCGAAAACCGGGAAAGCCACTTTTCGCAAATGATGCTTAGAGCTTCTTCGCCAGACGCGGATCGAGCGCATCGCGCAGGCCGTCGCCGAGCAGATTCACCGCCAGCACCGTTAGTGAGAGGAACACGGCGGGAAAGAAGATGATGTAGGGCTTCACCTGCCATAGCGTGCGGCCATCAGCCATGATGTTGCCCCAGGACGGCGTGATTGGCGGCGTGCCCGCGCCGATGAAGGACAGGATGGACTCCACAATGATTGCGCTGCCGCAAATATAGGTGGCCTGCACAATCAGAGGCGCGAGCGTGTTGGGCAGGATATGGCGCAGGATGATGCTTGGCGCCGTGCTGCCGGAGGCGCGGGCGGCATCGACATAAGGCTGCTCGCGGATTGTCAGGACCACGCTGCGCACCAGCCGCGCCACGCGCGGAACCTCCCCGAGCGCGATGGCGAGAATGACGTTCTGAATGCTGGCCCGCGTCAGCGCCATCAGCGCGACGGCAAGCAGAATGGGCGGAATGGACATCATCCCGTCCATGATGCGCATGATCAGCCCGTCAAGCGCACGGACATAACCGGAGACCAAGCCGATCGACAGGCCGGCGACCGAGGCCAGCAGGGCAACGGAGAAACCAATCACGAGCGAGACGCGCGCGCCATACATGACGCGGGAATAGATGTCGCGGCCAAAGGCGTCCGTGCCGAACCAGTAGACCCCGGACGGGGGCCGCAATCGCTTCGCCGGGGCGAGCGCCGCTGGATCGACCGTGCCGAGAAACGGCGCCAACACCGCGATGAAAGCCATCGCCAGCAGCAGCCCTATGCCCAGCGCGATCGTGGGGTGCCGCTGGACGAAGCCCAACGCGCCGCTCCGCCGCCGCACGGGCGGCAGGATGTCCGGCAAATCGATGGCTGCCGCGAATTGCGGCCCTGCTGCGGTGATATCGGTCAATAGCGAATCCTTGGGTCCATAAGCGTGTAGACCACGTCGACGGCCAGATTGACGAGCACATAGACCAGCGAAAACATCAGCACGATGCCCTGGATGAGCGGGTAATCGCGCCGCAGGATGGCATCGATGGTGAGGCGCCCGAGCCCTGGAATGGCGAAGACGCTTTCCGTCACCACGGCGCCGCCGATCAGTAGCGCGACGCCGATCCCGATCACCGTCACGATCGGCACGGCCGCGTTCTTCAGGGCGTGCAGGAAAAGAATGCCACCCTCTCCCAGCCCCTTGGCGCGGGCGGTTCTCACATAATCCTGGCTGAGCACTTCGAGCATTGCCGCGCGCGTCGTTCGCGCAATCAAGGCGATATAGACGAAGCCGAGCGCGATTGAGGGCAGGATCAGATTCTCGAACCAGGGCCACAGCCCCTGGGCAATGGGCGTGTAGCCTTGTGAGGGAAGCCAGTCGAGTTGCAGCGCGAAGATATAGGCGAGCAGGTATCCCGCCACGAAGACGGGCACGGAAAAGCCGAGCACGGTGAAGGCCATGAACAGCCGGTCGAGCGCGCCTCCGGCCTTCCAGGCGGCGAGCACGCCGATCGGTACGGCGACGAGGATCGCGAAGGTGAGCGTCACCAGCATCAGCGAGAGTGTCGGCTCGATGCGTTGCTGGATCAGCTCCGTTACGGGCAGCCCTGTGAACATCGACGTGCCGAGATTGCCTTGCAACACCTGTCCCGCCCATTCGAGGAAGCGAACCAGGAACGGGCGATCGAGGCCAAGGCTGAGGCGGATGCGCTCGACATCCTGGGGGGAGGCCTGATCCCCCGCGATGACAGCCGCAGGATCGCCGGGTGCGATGTAGAGCAGCGAGAACACGAAAAGCGCGACGAACGCCATCACCGGGATCGTCGTGAGCACACGCTTGACAACGAAACGCAGCACGGCCTAGCTCCCCTCAGTTTATCCCTCACCCGGCGAAGCACGGCTTGTCCAAGTGAGGGCGTGATGTCGTCCAAAATGGCTCGTTCCGGAGTAACCGGGATCTAAGCGGGTTGGCATTGGCAGGCGGGCGGATTATCTGCTTCGCTTTTGCTTGCCCATCATTGCTAAAACCGCAAGACCATCCCAGCCTTTGCGGGGCCATGCTTTCCGAAATGAACTTTAGGTCTTGGCAACACCCCAGAACCAGGGCAGCGGACCGCCCTTGATGCCCGAGATGTTGCTACGCCAGGCTTGGTAGGTGTAGAAAAAGCCGGTCGGAATATAGAGTACGTGCTCCATGCCCATCTTGTTGACGTTGGCCAGGATCGCCTTCTCCTCATCAACGGTTTTGGCGTCGTACCATTTGGCGGTCTCCACATCGACCTCGGGCTTGTTCGGCCAACCGAACCAAGCTTTGTCGCCACCCGCCCGGATGCCGATATTACCCACCGGCGACACGCAGTCCGCGCCGGCGTGCCAGGTGTGGAACATGCTCCAGCCGCCTTCGCCGGGCGGGCTTTTCGACGCACGGCGCTGGCCGACCGTTCCCCAGTCCGTCGCGACGAAGTCCACCGTCATGCCCATCTGCTTCAACAGGTCGGCGGTGATTTCACCCATCGCTTTGGTGAGGGGCTGGTCCTGCGCGACGACGCAGGTCACGGGCTCGCCCTTATAGCCTGCCTCCGCGAGCAGTTTCTTGGCGCCGTCGAGATCGCGCTTGCCCTTCAGGATTTCGCCGCCCGCTTCGGTATAGAGCGGCGTGCCGTTCGTGAAAAAGCCAAGCTGTGGTTTCCAGAGCTTGTCGTCCACGCCGACGATCGCCTGCATGTAGTCTTCCTGGCTCAGCGCCATCTGCACGGCCCGGCGGATCTTCACCTCGTTGAAGGGCGGGAACAGATGGTTCATGCGGAACGAGCCGATGTTCCCCAGAGGGTCGGCGATATCGACCTGGATGTTCCGGTTCTTCTTCAGAAGCGGCACGAGGTCGCTGATCGGTGTTTCCCACCAGTCGACTTCGCCGTTTTGCAGGGCGGCTGAAGCCGTGGCTGGATCGGGCATGATAATCCACTCAATCCGGTCGAAGCCGATCGCGCGCGAGCCGGCAAACCAATCGGGCGCCGCCTGGACCGGCACGTAATCCTTGTTCTTCTCGAAAACCGCCTGCGCGCCGGGCTTCCACTCGGAGCGGACGAACTTCATCGGGCCGGAGCCGACATAGTCGTCGATCTGCTTAAACGGGTCGGTCATGGCGATGCGCTCGGGCATCATGAAGCAGGCCGGCGTGCCGACCTTGCCCAAAGCCAGTAGCATCTTCGGGTAGGGCTTCGACAGCACCCACTTGAATGTCGTGTCGTCGACGGCGGTCAGCTCTTTCTGCAGGGCCTTCAGCATCTGGCCCATACCGTCGCGGGCGCACCAGCGTCCGATGCTCGCCACGCAGTCCTTGGCCCGGACGGGCTCGCCATCATGGAATTTGAGGCCAGAGCGCAGTTTGAACGTCCAGGTCAGCCCGTCGGAGGAAACCTCCTCGCTCTCCACCATCTGGCGCTTGGGCGTGAGCGTGCTGTCCACGCCGTAAAGCGTGTCCCAGACCAGCGCTGCGGCGTTGCGCACCACATATTGCGTGCCCCAGATCGGATCGAAATTGGCCAGATTGGCCTGGGGGACGAATTTGAGAATGGATGCCTTTTGCGCGAGCGCTGGCCTCGACAACCCTCCCAAAGCGGGGATGATGCCCGCCGCGGCCATACCCTTGACGACATTTCTGCGAGTGACGGACATTTCGACCTCCTAACGCCGGAACTGCCACGTTCCGCGCTTCTTATCTGTCGCCTGACGCGCCGTTTTAGCTAGACCCGGCAATGCCATGACGGCAAAGGCGGATGCAGACTTCATGCCACTAACCTTCGGCTGACGGGCCGGGCGGCAGAGCGCCCGTCCGGTCAAGGATAAACCGATAGTGCTCCGGCCGCCGGTGTTTGGCAAAATTGAATGTCGTGGCCTTGTAGCTCTTGCCCAGATCGAGATCACAGCGCGCCACGATAAGCTCGTCCCCCCTGCGACAGCGCCTTGGCGACAACCTCGCCCGTTGGCGCGACGATCATGGACTCGCCGATAAGCTCGCAGCCCTCTTCGACGCCGCATTTTGCCACGCCAACCACCTAGGTCGCGTTCGCGTAGGCGCCCGCCTGCATGGAGAGCTGGTTGTGAAATTCCGAGAGGCGGTCATGCTCGGGAGCGAGCG
>Ga0307513_10008331_pt1 | contig 13275 bp, 2 predicted proteins | sample 15_EM_MG_FD_202174 | JGI IMG/M metagenome (GOLD analysis project Ga0307513, IMG submission 202174) | Populus trichocarpa ectomycorrhiza microbial communities from riparian zone in the Pacific Northwest, United States - 15_EM | ecosystem: Host-associated > Plants > Roots > Unclassified | place...
CATGTTTTTCTGTTCCCACTATTTTTGTATTTTATACCATGGTAATTAAATGTTGCCTGATTAACATAACACTAAATTATAATATAAAAAATTAATTGTGGAATGGCATGGTAGTTGGATCTATTTGTTTTTTTTTTTGTGATTAAATTAATTATCTCGATAAATGACACATGTGTTTGGGGGAAAATAAAATTAATTATTGCTAGAGAGGCACTGGAGCAATTGATATTTTGCAAGGGCATGGAATTCGATGCCAAGGGAATGTAAGATAGTTGTTGACTGCTGGCGTCAACGTGATAAAGCAATTAATTATAGGGAAAATAAAATAGTTAACAACGACAAGCTGAATTCAATTTAGATTTGAAAATTCTATTTGGCACTATTTGGCAAGCTGAATTCTTTTGAAAATTCTATTTGGCAAGCTGAATTCTTTTGAAAATTCTATTTGAACGGTAGGCCAGCCGAATCAAAAATGGTATTTAAAGTTGGCTAGAATTATTTTTGAAAGTTTTTTTTATTTAAAATTATATTTAAATAATATTTTTTATCTTAAAAATATTTTAAAATCAGCTTATCAAAAAAATTAAAAATATATATAAAAAAATTAAATAAAAAAAATCAAGGGCATATCTAAGAAAAGTCTAACAAGAAACGGAGATATTTGAAAAATAACAAAAAATAAATCAAATCAAACGAAAGCCGTAGAATTAGAAACCAAAAGATGGATCAAATTTGTCTCTACAGTGAGCCATCTTAGTGGTGGGGCAAAAACTTGATGGAAAAATTATTATTTATTCATCAAAATAATTATTTATTATGGAGAAAAACCCAAACTCAATTTCATTTGATCAAAGTCACGCCATTAAAGAAAACCAGAAAAAGGTATTTAATTGATATAATAATAAAAAAATTGGTATACTAATATAAGAAAAATAAAAATCTACTAAAATGGGTGGTACTCAAACAGCTCTGAATATTCACATTCCTTATCTTCCAGGCAAGACAAATCAATAAAAATAGATGGCACTATTCTGTAAATGGATGGAGATATCAATATCAAAAACATGGACAAAAATTGTTTTTTTTTCAATTTGAATATTTTTTTTCATGAAATATAAATAAAATATCTTTATTAGTTCTATTATCAGAATGATGATGATGTCATAGTTAATTTTTTTTAAAATGAGTTTGGATTGATTTTATTTTATTTTCAATTTATGAAAAGTAAAGATATGTAAAATACTTATATTTAATATTTTTTTTATTCAAGTACTCTAATTGATTTTTTTTCTATTTGATAAACTAGTCTCTGACCATAAATTTGTTTACAGAATAAATGTAAGGTTTACATAAAGTAACTATGGAATAATAAGAATATTAACAATAAGATTTATTTATAAATAAATCATAGATTTAATATCTCTAAATTTTAAATTTGGTGTGAATAAATTCAAGGGATTTATAAGATAAATAGTAAAATATTAGCCTTTCACAATCTCCCACTCTTCCTCCTCAAGGAATTAATTAGTGGGTAGTTGGTTTGTTCTATTTTCTTCATGTTGTTCATAGTTTTATCTTTATTATTGTCACAAATTAGGAATAGTTAAAACTAGTGATATTTCTCGCTTACTATTAAAATTATATATATTTTTTAATTTGTTTCTCAATTATTGAAACAATAATATTTTTAACATTATCATTCCCATACTTGTTTATAAAAATCATTTCTATTAAATCACATTAACATGTTTAAATTAAAGTATATTATCCCTTCTCAATGATGGAAATGGTCTCACGAACTCATAAATGTATGATGGAAATGGTCTCACGGGTTCATCTCGAGGAAAAGCTACGCTATCAGGGACCAAAGCGCATATGGCAATGGTCTCATGAAATTATAAATGCATGATGGTGATTGTCTGTCGGACCCATCCTGAGGAAAAATACTTAATTCGTGTACTCTTGAGATTGGAGGATTGCCACCATATATTTTCGCTGTTGGAGAAATACAGTAGTTTAGGGAATTTTATTAAATATATTATATTAATATAATTAGAGGTGCATCCTTAAAGTTATTTGGATAAAAAAATTAATTAGTTTTTCAATTTGTATACAATCTAACCCATTGATATATCTTTCTGTCGAACATGGTAGATTTGGAGCTAAAACTCTAAAAAAAGTCAGCAGCAAAATTTGTTTTTCAATATGATGCTTCTATTCAATATAAGTCAAGGATAATGACTCTTTCTCAAGGATGGAAGTTGGTATACCTGATGATGATAATATTCTCAGCTTTGGAAAAGATGAATATTTTCAGCTTTTGGAACCTCATGAAGCACAAAAGAAGTGAGCTTGTTTAGGGACAAATTAAGGATCCATAGAGAAGACTTGACCTGGGGTGCCTAGCATTAACCTTTTATTCATGTTTTTCCAAAAGATGACTTAAGTTGGGTCAACGTTTAGGAATATAAGTTTTGGTTTATTATTTTACTTAAAAATATATTAAAATAATATAATTTTTATTTTTAAAAAATATATTTGATATTAGCATATTAAAAAATTTAAAAAAATAAAAAATAATTTTAAATAAAAAATAAAATTTTATCCAATTTTTATTTGGCCAACCAGGGCATATCCAAGAAAAGTCTATCAAGAAAAGAAGATATTCGGAGAATGATAGAAAATAAATCAAACCAAAAGATGGATCAAATTTGTCACTGGAGTGAGCCATCTTAGTGGTGGGGAAAAAACTTGATGAAGAGATAATTATTTATTTATTAAAACAATTATTTATTATAGAGAAAAACTCGAACTTAATTTCATTTGATCAAAGTCACACCATCAAAGAAAACAAGAAAAAAAGGTATTTAACTGATATAATAATAAAAAAAGTTGGTACGTTAATATAAAAAAATAAAAATCTACTAAAATAGATGGATTCGAATAACTCTGAATATTCATATATCTTATCTTGCAAGCAAGAAAGAAACAATAAAAGCAAGTGACGTTCTTTTCTCCGACTATAAATGAATGGAGACATCAATACCAGAAACATGGTCATTTGTTTTTTAAATTAGAATACTTATATTCATGAAATCTCATGAATAAAATATCTTCATTAGTTTTATTATTAGAATGATGATGTCACAGTTAATTTTTTTTAGATGAGTTTGGATTGATTTTATTTTATTTTTAATTTCTGAACAATAAAGATATATAAAATACTTATACTTTATATCTTCTACTCTAATTGATTTTTTTTTTCTATTTAAATACTTGATAAACTAGTGTCTGATCATAAATTTGTTTACATTAATTTCTCGAATAAATGTAAGGTTTCTATAAAATAACTATGGAGTAATAAGAATATTAACAATAAAATTTATTTATAAATAAATCATAGATTTAATTTCTCAAAATTTTAAATTTGATGTGAATAAATTCAAGGGATTTCCAAGGTAAATATTATAATAGTAGCCTTTTAAAAAATTAAGAATCTCCAACTCTTCCTCCTCAAGGAATTAATTAGTGGGTAGTTAAAACTATAGTTTGTTCTATTTTCTTCACGTTGTCTATAGTTTTACCTATAATATTATCATAAATTAGGGATAGTTAAAACTAGTGATATTTATGGAACATTGTTATAAGAAAATTTTTGAAATTTTTATTCAATTATAAGATAATAAAAATAAATATTAACAAAAAAAAAACAATAAATAAATTATAAAAGTAAAATATTTTTTTTGAATTATGTATTTTTTTTTGTTCTCAAAACAAAAGGAGTTTTTATTAGCATTATAGTTTATTGAATAAAAAGTAACAATAATAGCCCCATCTTAATAATTTAAACTAAAAAAAAAGTGTATATTTTCAAGCAACCAAGACGCAGCCATCCTTCCAAGAAAACCAACGTTACTAACGCCATCAACATGTGAATTAATAGCCCCATCTTAATATAAATATTGATCAATTATTATCATTATCAAAAATATTAAGTGATGTTAGTGCTTATCAATTCATAAATTAGTATTCATTGTAATTGTATAGTTATGAATTTTTTCTTATATATAAAAAAAGAATTAAACTTTAAGTGTATATATTTATATATTACTATTCACTATAATTGTATAATTATAAATTTATCCTTAAAAAACAACAACGAATTAAGCTTCGAGAGTAAGATTATATTTTTTTATCATGAATAAAAAATTGTATGATTTTTTGAGGTTTGATTATATTGAGTTAATCCTTTATAGGTTTTTTTTTTTAATTTCATCCTTTATTATTTTTTAATCTATAAATAATCCATCAAATTACAAATGTTTTTTTAATTTCAACCCCCTATAATTTTTTAATCTTTCAAATTTTATCTACATTCTTTTAATTGTTATTTATTTTATATGGAATCATTTTTAAAATAGTTTTTTTTTTCAAATTTCATCCTCGGATTTTGTTCTTTCAAATCTTATCCTCATTATTTTTTTTTTAATTTTGCAAGTTTTTTTATTAATATTTTTCAATGATTTCATTGTTCAAAATTAAATTGGTTGGGAGTGAATCTTTTTTTATTAAAGTTGAGTCTAGAATTTAACAATTTGCAAGTTTTAGATATAAGACCAGATTTAGAAAATTCACCTGAGTTTGGTTATTTTTTTTTAAGCTTATGTTTTTTTTTTTAATTTTGCTTTATTATTTTTTACAATTTTTTTTTTCTATTAGTATTGTTTGGATTATTACTTAACCAATAACTCAGGACTTAGATTTTCTTTTACCTAGTCTTTTTTGACATCAGAATTTTTTTACTCTAACCACTGTAAAGCATGAGTGATAAATCTAGTTATTACTAAATTTTTTTATATACTCTCTTGCAAATGAAAGGAGCTTTAGGCTTTTAGAGCCCCCAACAGCCCCATCTTGAAAAGACTTTCATTTAAAGCGGTGATGTTTATTACACAATTATATAAATTTTATTTTGAAAACTTGTATAAAATATTAAGGGTTTAGAATAAAATAATTTTTGGGAAAGTTTTTAAGTTTTTAGATTAAATTCATAGCTCTTTTCTCTTTAAATACAAGAAATATACCAATCAATATTAAAATAACTTATTAATATTCTCTTTTAAGTTTATTAAAATAATAAGAAACAAATCTTACAAATTAAAAAGTTGAAAGAGAATAAAATTGAAAAAAAAATATAATTTCATAAATTATCTCAAATAAAATAAATAATAATTAAAATAACTTGTAAGCTTAAAAGTCATAAAAACATACAAATTCAAACGAACTTTGAGAAATTTAAATGAACTTAATGATAATAAATAAACATAATAATGAAAGGAGAGTAAGAAAATATCTAGATATTTATATACAATCTATTATTTTATAATAATTTCATGTGATAATAACATGAAGGATTTGTTTTCAATCAAATAAATTTTTTTTATTTATCTATCAAAATAATTATTATGAATTTAATATTTGCAATATGTATTTTGAAATATACCACATGAAATGTTTAAATATTTGCAACATGTATTTTGAATTTAATATTAATAAATTGGTACACCTGTTGTTTTTTCATCTCTCTCCCTCCCCTTTGATCTTTCATCTTCTTCTTTCGGCTTTGTCATTCTTTCTTTCTCTTTCTATCTTCCATCTCTCAATCCATCAAAATTCATAGTACATAGCAATTATAATAAAGCATTTAATTGCATTTACATTAATTAATCGGTGGTTACATTTTTTTAATGATAATTGAAGAATATATTAAAATAGTTATTTAAAGAATGATAAAAACAAAAGAAGGAGAATTAAGTTAGTTGAAATTAAAGCATGAAAAAGACGGCAAGCATTAGAGCTGACATTAAAATTTGATAGGGATGTAATTGAATTAATTTTTTAAAATTAAAATTATAATTAAAAAGATTGAATAAATAAAAAATTAATAACAAATTTAAAAATTAATATATTATGAAGTCATTTTCTTTTAAATCAAACGACAAGTCTCAAATAAAACAACGATAGAGTTCATAAAAAAAAAAAAGCCCGAAACGGTATGAAGAATTTGGAAAAATAATCATACAGTTGTAGGTTGTTAATTGTGTGCTTGATCAACATTTCCTTAAGGGCAGTGATAGGTGGTTCAGGGAAGAAATTGTGAAAAAGAAATTGTGTTGTTGATATTAATTTAAACCATTAAAATAAATTATATTTGTGTCAAATAATTTTATTTAATGATAAAAACTTATATTAAATATTTTTTTTATTTTTAAAGTTTGTAAAAAAATAAATATAATTTTTAGTTGATTTTTTACCTTTAAAGAAACATTGTAAGTAATTTTTTGTTCTTAACACCACTGGTCACTTCTTTGAATACACGTTAGTGTTGATGAATGAAAATTTAAGAGGACGGAATTTTAGGATTTCTAGAATTTGAGGACCCATGCCGTGGAAAAAACTGCATGATGGAAATGTTTTCTCGGACCCAACACATGGAAGAAATGCATGATTGCACCATCCAACGGACCCATCTCATGGAAAAAAGAAGCAGGACGGCTGTGTCCTCTTCATCCTCTCGTATTGAAGTATTGCTCGCGTGGATTTTTTTACTCGACAGGGCTTTATTCTTCAACCTCTCGTATAATACAGAAGAACTGTGTAAAATTTATATTTTTTTAATTTAATGATGAGAGTTTATATTAAATATTGTTTTCCTTTAAAATCATGAAAAAATAAATTATTGTTTTTTTACCTTAAAAAAAACACGATAAGTATTTTTATTTTATTTTTTCTACACCAGTGATCTTTTCTTTGAATATACGTTATTGTTGATGAATGAGAATTTAAGTGGATAGAATTTTAGGATTTCTAGAAAAATTAATTATCTCAAATTTTGTCATATTTTCTGTTTTTATTTTTATAACTTGGCTTTTCTTTTCTACTTTTTAATATTTTTTTGGATGAGAATGAAATATTTTATATAAACTAAACTCTGAAGATGAAATTGAGAAATCTCAAGGAGCAAACTAAAAATATAACAAGTCGTTTCAGAAGCCAAGAAATTAAGAAGATAAAAATAATGGAATCACATCAAAATCACTAGCATTATAACCCTTTCAATTAGAATGGATGATTGAGGGCGTTTGGAAGGCCGAAAAACCAACTGCTGTCCACGTACACAGCACTTCTCCATTTATATCTTCTAGATTTATAAAGTAAATTTGTACAGGGTGTTCTTAGCAAGGTGGTTTAACTTGTTTTTTTATTAAAATTTTATTTTATTTGTTTAAAATGATTTTTTATATTTTTAAATTGTTTTCGTATACTAATATCATTTTTTTTTGTTTTGATATAAAACATTTATTTTGTGCACCCATGAAATAAGAAGATTAAAGTAAAGTTGAAAGAATTAGTTTTTTTTTTTCAATGATGATTTAATGTCTTTATATTAGTTTTCAAGTACTGAGATTATTGGTGGTTTATATGGAAAATGATAATTTTAATATACAAATTGTTAGCACCTCCTCGTACTTTTCATGATAATTACTCTCAAGCTTATGGGGGCAATAATCTCAGGGACTCATCTCATCTCGTAGAAAAAAAGCTCTTCATTACAAACCATTCCACTAACCCATGTCATGGAAAAAACGCTTAACAGTGATGGTCTCAGAGACCCATCTCACAATAGTTACTTGTCGATAAGTTTGTGTTGGAAAAAATATACTTTGTATTTTAGAAAAAACAAAAACTGATTATCACGACAAGAAGTATTTTAGAAATGTTATTACATATTGGTGATTTATTTTATCAATGATACTATTTGATTTTATAAATGATATGAGAAAATAAAAGTTCATATACTAAAATCATGCCTTATTTTATCAAAATTAAGACATGATTTTCCACAAGTTATTTCTATAAAGAAAGTAGCAAGTTTTCTATATCCATCATTGTCATGGAAATTAATAAGCTTTAACCTTTTATTCATGTTTTTCCATTAAAGACTAACATCAGCCTTATTAAATTTGATTCGGCATGAAAGGTTGATGTGAGATTTAGTTTAACCTGAGTTTAGATAAAAACTAAGTGAGAGTTTACCCATTAAACTTGAATGATCAGATCAGTTAACCCATAAATAGTTCAATTTAATTCAAATATGGTTTTACTTTTTTAACTATGCAATTTTAATTTTTTTAAAAAAACAATATCTTAAAATGACACAATTTTAAATTAACAACAGTCAAGATGAGCTAACCTGCACAATTTATTACCTATTTAACCCTGATTACTCATGTCTAACCATAGATTGTTCTATTTTCTTTAGTTTTGATGAACATGCCATTAATTTAATAACTTTTGTTTTGATGAACATGACATTCTTATGAAAAATGTCGCGCGCGCGTGTGAGTGGGAAAAACGCGTTTGTTCTATTTTCTTCACTTTGACTATAGTTTGACCTCACATTATTATTGTCACAAAGTCGGTATATTTCTTCTGTTATCTTTCAAGATTTGAATTGAAAAGGAGGGACGTACAAAATATACCATATGGATGTGGATAATTAATGTATTTTTGGCCATGCAGTTCCTATAAATATATATTAGTTGAGATTTTATGATGTACATTAACCCTTTTAAATTAAAGTCACACCATCAAAGAAAACAAGAAAAAAAATATTTAATCGATATAATAAAAATAAAGTTGGTATACTACTATAAAAAAATATATACTAAGAGACCGTTTGGCATTACGTTTATAACTGCGTTTCATTAAATTTTGATTTTTTTTTCTAAAATTGAGTGCGGTTTGTACTTTTTAGATTGTTTTGATGTGCTGATGTCAAAAATGATTTTTAAAAAATAAAAAAAACATCATTGGCATGTATTTCGTCACGAAAAGCTATTTGAAAAGCAACCGCTACCACACTGTCAAATACACTCTAAAATAGATGGTACTTGAATAATTCTAAATGTTCACATGCCTTATCTTCTAGACAAGAAGAGATACTAAAAGTAGGTGATGTTCTTTTCTCCAGCTGTAAATGGATGGAGATATCAATACAAAAAACATGGATAAAAATTGATTTTTTTTTCAATTTGAATTTAAATATTTATTTTTATGAAATCTGTTAAATAAAATATATGTTTTTATTAGTTATATTATCAAAATGATGATGTCATAGATAAATTCTTTTAGATGAGTTTGGATTGATTTTATTTTATTTTTAATGTATGAATAGTAAAGATATGTAAAATACTTATATTTAATATTTTTTTCATTCAAGTACTCTAATTGATTTTTTTTTCTATTTAAGTACTTGATAAACTAGTGTCTGAATATAAATTTATTTATAGAATAATTAAATGTAAGGTTTACATAAAGTAACTATGGAATAATAAGAATATTAACAATAAAATTTATTTATGAATAAATCATAGATTTAATGTCTCTAAATTTTAAATTTGATGCGGATAAATTCAAGGGATTTACAAGATAAATTTTAAATTTGAGCTCAAATTCTCAATTAATTAATTAATTATAGACTAGGTTAACTTTCACGCTATCTAAGTTTTTTTTCTAATTAAAAAAATATTACTAACATCTATATATATGTTTTTTACATTGAAAATATATGCGACTTGTAGCTAGCGTGGGCTACAAATCTATTATTTTCACTATTAGAGACAAGTAATAACTTGTTAAATCTTTTAAAAAAACACTAGATGGAGGTGCATCTTTAAAGTTGTTAAAATAAGAAATTTACTTTCGATTAATATACAATCTAACCAATTGATACAATAGATTATAATAGATTTAGAGTAGAAGTTCTAAATAAGGTGACTGTAAATTAGCGGCACAAGTCATTCTTCCAATATGCTACTTCCCTTCAACCAAGGATATTATTCATTTACTTAATTATTATAATTCAAAGTAGATTGTTTCCTTCCAAACATGTTCTTGCTTATCATCCTTTATTAATTTTAGAATAAAATTGCCAACATATTAGTTTTTTGTTTTTATGATCACTTAATACCTTTAAATTAGTTTTCAAGTTTTGAGATTAAGTTCATGGATCTATTCTTGCCACGAGATTAAAAATGATTTTATATTTAATTAAAATAAATTAGTAATACAGATATGATATTTTTTTAAATGGCTTGGGTCTGCAGAGCCTCCACACCTAGGGTTGTTCAGTCTGTCAGAAAAATCTAACAAGGAACGAAGATATTTGAAGAATAACAAAAAATAAATCAAATAAAACCAAAGCCCTGGAATTAGAAACCAAAAGATGGACCAAATTTGTCTCTACAGGAGTCATATTAGTGGTGGGGCAAAAACTTGATGGAGAGATAATTATTTATTAATCAAAACAATTATTTATTTTGGAGGAAAACCCAAACTCAATTTCATTTGATTAAAGTCGCACCATCAAAGAAAACAAGAAAAAAAGTATTTAATTGATATAATAAAAAAAAATTGGTATACTAATATAAAAAAAATAAAAATCTACTAAAATGGATGGCACTCAAACAGCTTTAAATATTCACATTCCTTATCTTCCAAGCAAGATAAATCAATAAAAATAGATAATGCTATTCTGTAAATGGATGGAGATATCAATACCAAAAACATGGACACAATTTTTTTTTTTTCAATTCGATTATTTATTTTCATGAAATCTGATAAATAAAATTATTTATTAGTTCTATTATCAGAACGATGATGATGTCATAGTTAATTTTTTATTAGTTCTATTATCAGAATGATGATAAATAAAATATATTTATTAGTTCATCCATAATGTCTCTATAGGTTTACATACCTTATTTTTCAGGTATGAAGAGATATAATTATCAAAATTTTATATTTTAATACTATAATTCATAAAATTATTTTCCTTCTTTCTATTGTTTATGTTATCAGAACCTTGAAAAATCTTGTACTACTTAGGAAGCGTTTGGGAACGCGGTTGAAACCGCGTTCCCACAAAATTCAAAATTTTTTTTTTGTTAAAATTTAATACGGTTTGTATGTTTTGATGTGCTGATATCAAAAATGATTTTTAAAAAATAAAAAAACATCATTGGCATGCATTTCGGCACAAAAAGTTATTTGAAAAGCAACCGCTACCACACTGCCAAACATACCCTTAAAATCTTGAATTGACAAGGTCTTGGGTCTATCTACTAGACCTGTCCAGGTTTCATATCAATGACGATGGCAATGTGAAAGAGGTAGAGTGAATATCGAATTATGGAGTTCTTGGGTAATATGAACATGAATTATATTAATAGATTACATTAATATGACAACTAGTTTTGATTTACCCCTCCAATTTGAATACTTATATTCACCAAATGATTAATAAAATATCTTGTTAGTTATGCTATAAAATATATAGTGATGTCACAGTTAACTCTTTTTAGATGAGTCTAGATTGATTTTTTTTTATTTTTTATTTTTGAACTATAAAATATAGATAAATTTAAAATAAATATTTTTTTACATTAGCATTTCTAATTTGCTTCTGTTCAAGATGAGGCAGTTCCTGTTTGAGGTGGTTCTCCATATCCTTCATCCACTAGACTCCACAATTCTTGTGAGATAAAGATTGTCTCCGTTTGAGAACTCCAATAATCATAACGCTCGTTATCTATTTTTTAGTTTCTGTATAAAAAAGAAGAAAACAAAAAATATATATATTTGGAAGAAAACAAAAAATATATAGCATTGAGAATAAGATGCCGGAACGCTTAGAAAATAGTCAAAAACTGGTTGAGAAAGTTAAAAAATACAAAAATTAAAAATTGACAGTATATGTTTTTACTGATGAGAGTTTTGTTAACAAAAAAAAATCAATTTAAGAAAGAAAAGTCCAAAATCAAATGTTTATGGACTCAATTAAATTTTATTAAAGGTTTAATTGAATTTATGAAGGGTTTGATTGTAAGAAAAATTAATTTTTAAGTCAATTTAAGCTTTAATTAGAAGAAATTAAATTTCCAGGGTCAAATTATAATTTTTAGGAGTTGATTTGATTAAATCAGGGGCTTAATTGCATAAATATTAAAGTTTGATGGCAAATTAGGGATTTGAATGAAGAAATCCAAAACCAAGGATCAAACTGGAAAAGACATGTAAATAGAGGAAATGAAATTGACCGAATCAGGAGCTATATTGAAGAAATTAAAAGTTTAGTAATCAAATAAAGATCAAATTGTATAAATCTAAGACCACGAACTAAAATGAAAAAGACGTCAAGCATTAGAGCTGACATTAAAATTTGACAGGGATGTAATTGAATTGATTTTTTAAAATTAAAATTACAATTAAAAAGATTGAATAAATAAAAAATTAAAAACAAATTTAAAAATAAATAAATTTTGCATTCATTTTTTTTTAAATCAAACGACATGTATCAAATAAAACAACAATAGAGTTCATAAAAAAAAAAGCCCGGAACGGTATGTAAGAATTTGAAAAAAGTGATAGGTGGTTCAGGGAAGAAATTGTGAAAAAAAAAATATGTGGTTATACCGGTTTAAACCATTAAAATAAATAATATTTGTGTTAAATAATTTTATTTGATGATAAAAACTTATATTAAATATTTTTTTTTATCTTTAAAGTTTGTAAAAAAACAAATATAATTTTTAATTGATTTTTGACTAGTGTTTTTTTTTTCTTAACACCACTGGTGATTTCTTTGAATATACGTTAGTGTTGATGAATGAAAATTTAAGTGGACGGAATTTTAGGATTTCTAGAATTTTAGGACCCATGCCGTGGAAAACATTGCATGATGAAAATGTTTTCTCGGACCCAACTAATGGAAAAAATGCATGATGGCACCATCCAACGGACCCATCTCGTGGAAAAAAGAAGCAGGACGGCAGTGTCCTCTTCATCCTCTCGTATTAAGTATTGCTCGCGTGGATTTTTTTACTCGACAAGGCTTTATTCTTCAACCTCTCGTATAATACAGAAGAACTGTGTAAAATTTATATTTTTTTAATTTAATGATGAGATTTTATATTAAATATTTTTTTCCTTTAAATTCATGAAAAAATAAATTATTGTTTTTTTACCTTAAAAAAACACGATAAGTATTTTTATTTTATTTTTTCTACACCATTGATCTCTTCTTTAATATACGTTATTGTTGATGAATGAGAATTTAAGTGGATAGAATTTTAGGATTTCTAGAAAAATTAATTATCTCAAATTTTGTCATATTTTCTGTTTTTATTTTTATAACTTGGCTTTTCTTTTCTA
>Ga0307513_10008332_pt1 | contig 13275 bp, 22 predicted proteins | sample 15_EM_MG_FD_202174 | JGI IMG/M metagenome (GOLD analysis project Ga0307513, IMG submission 202174) | Populus trichocarpa ectomycorrhiza microbial communities from riparian zone in the Pacific Northwest, United States - 15_EM | ecosystem: Host-associated > Plants > Roots > Unclassified | place...
GCTGTTTGGCTACTGTTTGGTGCTGACTATCTGGTGTTGTCCCTTGTTTATGTGTCAAACAAGATTGTTGTCTGTTGACTATTGTTGTGGCAAGCTAGAGATGGGTACATGGCCAAAAACTGCCCAGTATTTATAGGCCTCAAACTGTGACTATGTATCTAAAGCTCCACTCCAGCTCTGACTCACCATGGAGTGTTGAGCATCAAGCTCCACCCCATTGCTATACTACACTGCTGTGCAGTGGGGCCTTACTGCTACCTCCACCACTTCTGTTGCTATCCCTACCATGAAGTCATCCTGACATCATGTGTCCTTGTGACTGTGTCATATGGCGATGACATCACAGTCTGGTGATGCATCATATACCAATGATATCATCAACCCTAAGTCTTACTAATCCCAAGGGTCATCATGTGACTGGTCAGGTGACTCCTAGTCCAAAATGACCAATTCTTGCTGACATAATGGTAACCCTAACATGTGATCCTTGATTACATAATATGAAGTTCAGCTTGTCAAGAAAATAGGTGACTTTGTCACAGCACACTTGATGAATCTCTTTTTTTTTTCTTTTTTTTTTGCACCAGGACACTGCCGCTGTCTGGGCCAGCAAGGGCAAACCTCTTCCTGGGCACCGTCCCCCTCTCTGGGCTGCAAGTGTGCTCTCTAGAGCTCTCCTGCGGACAACAGGAAGGAAAGATTTTAAATCCACCAGTGGGGTTGTGCCCTTGCAAGACTTCCCACCAGTGCCGCCCAGCTGTGTTCAATGCCCGGCTGTGTGCAGTGTTTCCACCAATGACTACTAAGGCACCAGTGACTACCAGGGCAGCCTGCTTTCCCCTGGGATACAAGTGCTGGTAGTGTGAGACTTGTCCGCTTACTTACATTTCAGTGGCCATACTCACTAAAACCTCCTGGGACCTCACTGGTGACGTTGCCATTTCACCCAATCCATGGGCCCCGTCGTCCCACTCCTGCCATGCATCCAGAGGTCGGGGCCCCCTTCACCTTGGGACAGTGTACCCCCATGTCCTGCAGTGTTTTACCCTTGTTCCTCAGGCTGTCCTGGTCAGGCAGCCTCTTGGCACTCTCTGTGAGCCAGCCCTCAACTGCCTTTGGTTTTTGCAAGTGGGTGCACATGGTGTTGGTCGCACAGGTGCATTCTAGTGGTTTCTCTGGGCCGGCCTCTACTTACCCGACCCCCAGTGCATCTGTGCATGCCTTCTCCAGCTTCCAGGGCATGAACTGGTAGTCCAGTTTGGCAGTTTCGCACATGCACTGCTTCCACACAAACCAGAGGTATGAGCTAATGGTGCGCTCTTGGGTGCTCCTACTGTCACGGAGTGCCTGTGCTTGTTTGTGGCCAACGGGAGTTGTTTTTCCAGGGCCTTGAGGGCTAGCAGGGGGTACCAGTGGGGGGAGGGCCACTTGTTGAAGTCCAGGGTCTGGTGGGGCCTGGGGCATAGGTTCGGGAGGGCCTCCAGTAGTACGTTCCTCAGGGGTGCAAGGTCGTAGCTGGGGCAGCTTGCCCATATATGGCACAGGGATAGCTTGGTTCCGCATTGGCACTGTCGCCCAAGGTCCAATTCCCCATACCAATGGTGCCCAAGGGGCAGGGACCCTGAGGCAGACTTCCATAGTAGCTCCTTGAACCCTGCAGGGGTGTTCATCCTCCAGAGGGTGGGGAGGTGCTTGGTGACATCTAGCTCTGCACCGAAGTGGGTTGCCATCCATTCTGTCCATTTGGCACAGAACCCGGCCCACTTGGGCCTGAAAAGTGGGTTGGGGGTCGTCTCCCAGACCACACAGTATGTGAGGTGGGCCAGCAGCTGGTGGTTCAGGATGGGCGCATCATCCACCCAACCCCTTGGGGTCCATGGGGAGGACATGTCAATCTCCTGGAGGGGGTCCTCCACCCCCTGCTTTGCAAGCTTGTCGGCCTGCTTGTTCATCTCATCTCCTGAGTGCCCTCTTACCCAGGAGAATGAGGCGTGAGTTGTGCCTCCGAGGAGGTAGAGCAGGTGCTTGTACAGCATGGCCAGGGATGAGGGGGCTGCCCAGTTCCGGTACAGCATGTCCAGCCAGCCATCCTGCTGTTAGGGACTGAGCCACGTCAAAGGGGAAGTAAGTCCAGGACAAGAGAACAGAAGTCCAGGATGGGAGGACAGGGGTCTGGACACCAGAACTCTTGATGATGGGGATAGACCTTGAAGGATGGTGAATCACGACAGTCGACAACAAGATAATATCTTGGGAAGGAGGAGTTGAGCCAAAGGAGCGGACTCCGGAGGGGAGGGGAATGGAGGGACAAGGGAATTGAGTAATGGGGCAATGACTAGTTGATCCAAAGACTGGAGAACTAAAAAACCAAACTGTGACCCAAACCATGTGAGACCCACTTGCTAGCAGACCCAAAGCCTGACAGCGGGAGAGTGCTACAGACAGCTGCCCCCTGAAGGATGCAGAGAGGTAGGCAAGGGTAAAATGACCAAGGGCACGGCGGTACACCATTCCCAATGAGCCCGTGGGCGAGGGATGACAAGGCAAGGTTGCCAGTGAGGCTCCTGGTGGTTTTAGTGAGTATGGACACTGAACATAAGTAGGCATCTGAGTCTCACACTGCCAGTGCTCATACCCCTGGGGGCATGGGGAGCCTTGCAAGGGTCCAACCCCACTGGTGGATATAAAATCTTTCCATCCAGATGTCCGCAAGAGAGCTCTAGCAAGCACGCCACTCCCAGAGAGGGGAGCTGCCACCATAGTCGGGGCCCTTGTGCTCAGTGCATGGCATGGCAGTGAGAAATGGGGTGTCTTGGCACATAATAAAATAAAATAAAATAAAAAAAGACTGGAGAACTAGATAGCAAACACAGTTGTCTAAATAGTAAAGGAGAAATGACAACCGGAAGTAAATGGAAGCAAATACATGTGAAAAGGAGAAGGCTGCACAAGTCTGGAGAATGGAAGCAAACTACATGTGATAATGAACAGAACTCTGTATGAAATGGTAGCTAGGGTGAACCGCCAGAACAGTGAAACAATAACACATGATGAGTCCGGAATGATCTAGAACTAGGACACATGAGATGTATGGAACCCGAAGCATGGAGAGGAGTCCGGAGACATGGGCGTAGGAGTCCGAGACTGGAGAATGTACGGAGAAGTAAAATGGATAACAGAAATGAATGGGAAAATGGAGATGTGACATGGGACATGACAGTGCCCCCCTTTTAGGAGCTGAGCCTTGAGGCAACAAAGAATGGGTCGCCAGGGATGCATGGTGACAATAGAAAATGAGCCAGGCCAATTGTGGAACAACAACTTGGAGTCTCCCGCAGCAGACGAACTACCATGGACGACGTATTCCCATGAGTGAGCCAGCGAATAGATGACAAGCAGCTAACTGGCTGCATTGACTGACAGGACTCAGTGCCTAGGGTGTAAGGGCAGGGATACATACTGCTGGCCATCAAGGCTGTTACCAATGCACTGCAGGATTTGTGTCAAGGAAGACAAGGATTGCATTTTCCTGCAGCCAACACCCGTAATTGAGGCTGGTGAGGCAGACACAGACAGGGACCTCAAGGAGGCAGGAATGGCCAAGGCCATGGGGTCAATGAGCAAGGCAGCTGCGGTGCAGACAGCAGAGGCCCTGGAGGCAATGGAGGGGGTTCAGGCGACATATGAGGCTGAGGGCAGTATCTTTGAGTCAACGCCAGTCCCAGAGGAGAGGGCCGAGGAGGACCACACAGAGGGTGTGTTGCAGCAGCGCGAGCTCAGGGAGGTGACCATGGACTACACATCGCCAGCAGCTGAGGAGGCGGTAGCAAGGGTGCTGGGGGAGGACTCAGACATGCAGGAGGTGCTGGAGTCAAGTACAGCAGCAAGTGGGATGGCAGGAGCAAGCGGGACAGAGCCGGAGACAGTCCCAAGGCAGGGGTGAGTCCAGCCATCTCATCAATTGGGTCAGGTACTGACATTTGATCAGTGGCCCTTGTGATTACTGTGCCAAGAAGGGTGTGCCATGTGTCGTTCGCACTGGGTCGCAAGCACATACATGCATAATCTGCCAGGGGCGTCACGTGTCATGTGTATGGAGTGGCAAGCAGGGCACAAGTCAAGGGCAGGCCGCAGGTCGAAAGAGGAAGCAGGTGGCCATCACAGACATCATTGTCATCTTGGAGGGAACAGAGGAGGAGACAGCGGCAAGGACCCCGGTTTTGAGGAAGTGGCCAGACAAGCCCTTCTTCGACTTCAAGCTAGATGAGGATGGGAAGATGGCACTGCTGCCTGTCAATCCCTTTTGGCCCTTTTGGCAGTGGTCCAAGGCAGTGGAGAAGCGCTTGGAGGACATGCAGATCGAGGCAAGGGCATGGAGGGATGAGGCAAGGGAGCAAAGGGAAGAAGCAAGGGAGCAGAGGAAGGAGTTGAAGGAATTGCGGAAGGAAGTGAAGGAGCTGAGGGAGAAGGTAGTGGAGCTGGAGAGGAGGGAGAAAGCATAAAATATGTAAAATATTGAAAAATAGATGTGTGTGCCCAGACTCCGAACCATACATGAGTAAGAAACACCAGAAACAATGGAAATCAGACGGAACAAGAGAAAATGAAAATGAAAAGAAGGTGGGTGTTGAAACCCAGATTGGGGGAGGATGAGGGTTACACCTCTTTGTGACACTTCCAGGCTTTCATGTGGCAGGCCACAGTTGCGTCATGTTCTGGTCTGAAAAAGTCAGGACCCAGTTTGTTGGGATATTGCTTGTGATATTCTTCAGTGGCTTTGTTGGTGTGGGTGAGGTCGACAGTGGAAATCCAGCTGTGTTCTTGATCAGTGCCTTCGTATCCTTTCCAATGAACAAGGTAAAATAGTTCACAGGTTTTCCAATACTGGTAATTGTATTTGGAGTCAGAAATTTCCTGGAGTTTGTATTCTACATCATCGTCGACCACGATGGGTTCAGGTGGTGGTGGAGCCTGGTCATCAAAGTGGTTGGGGACACAGGGCTTGAGCTGAGAGATGTGGAACACGGGATGTATCCTGCAGAGATCATTGGGAAGAGAGACATGAATGGAGTTCCTACTGATGCAGTCGATAATCTTGAAGGGACCGATGTATCATTTGGAAAGAGTCCGTGAAGGACAGGTTGTGCGAATGAACTTGGAGAGAATGAAAACTTTGTCGCCAGGGTTGAACAGCAGAGGAGGAGTCCAGTGAGGGTTGGAGGCTGCTTGATAGTGTTCTTGAGTGAGCTTGAGTGAGTCAGCTAGATAAATGTGAAGTTCCTGGAGGTTTGTGGCAAATTTGCAGGCCTGGAGTGACGCAACATCGTGTTCCGGATGTATATCTAAGGCCAGGTGATAGCCCTTGTTGGCGAAGAACAGCAAGACACCTGTTGAGGTGTTTGGCATGTTGTTGTAGGTGAATTCTGCTAATGGAAGAAGTTCAGACCAATTATCTTGCTGATAGGTGCAATAGTGCCAGAGGTACTGCTTGAGGGTTTGGTTTGCCCTTCGGACTGACCATCGGCCTGGGGGTTGTAGCCTGATGTAAAGTGTAAATTGATATTAAGCAAACTTCCTAAAGACTGGAAAAATTGGGAGGTGAACTTGGAACCATGGTCACAGGTGACATGAAGTGGAACACCATGTTTAGCGAAGACATGGTGGAGGAATAGTTGAGTGATCTCAGGAGCAGTGACCTTGTTGTTTGTTGGGATGGAAATGAGCTGCTTGCTTGCTTGGTCAACAACATTGAGGATTGAGGTGTGTCCCTTGGATGCCGGGAGCTGTTCAATGAGGTCAAAGGAGATCAAATGCCATGGGCACAGTGGAATTGGGAGCTGTTGGATTAAGCTGAAGGGTTTGTGTCTTGGAGCTTTGTTCTGTTTGCAGGAAACACAGCTGTTGATGTAATCCTTGATGTCTGTGCGTACATTTGGCCATGTATACTCCCTACGGAGTAGTTCTAGCATATGGTTTTGACTGGGGTGGCCTGCAGTAATGTGATCATGCTTGAGTTGCAGGATGCGGGTGCAGATGCTTCCGGACTCTGGACAATGATTGGGAACATAAATATGTGAATCAATAAGTAAGAAACCAGAATCAGAGACAGAATAATGGGAATCAGGGGGAAAGGGAATGGAACAGAGTTGCTCTTGTGCAAACTTATTGTGCTTGAGGCCTTTGAGAATGTCAGAATGGAGGGATTCTGTGTTGATGAGTTTGATGGCTCTTGCTACAATGGGTTCTAGGCCTGTAGCTCATAGGGAAGTGGTCAGCTGTTCCTCGGTGAAGATGGGGTGGTAATTCTGTTGGTTGACAGATGAGTAGTCTGCCTCCCCCCCCTTTGGGTACACGTTGGAATGGTGGGTGAGAGCATCGGGCTTGGCACCAAGCTTACCGGGATGGAAACGAATTGAGAAGTGGAAACTGGAAAGGTACTCTGACCAGCAGGCTTGACGCCAGGTCAGCATCTTCGTTGTTGAAAAATATTCAAGATTCTTATGGTCAGTGACAACGTTGATGCAGTGCTGAGAGCCTTCAAGGTAATGGCACCAAATTTTGAAGCATTTGAAGATGGCCAGGAGTTCCTTGTCATGTGTATCGTAATTCCGCTCAGTGTCCATGAAGGTCCGGGAATGGAAACCTATAGGATGGATCTTGCCATCAGGGGAAAGGGAAGAAATAATACCTGCAAGGGCATAGTCCAAGGCATTGGTTTTGATAAGCATTGGAGCATTGGGTGACCAATGTGTGAGGACCAGAGCCTCAGTAAAAGCTTGCTTGAGGGTGCAGAATGCGGAGTTGGCCTTGGAATTCCAGTCCCAAGGCACGTCTTTGTGGGTGAGGCAAGTGAGGGGTACAATGATGTCGGAGTAGTGGAAAATGAAATGTTGGTAGAAGTTGGCAAAGCTGAGGAAGGACTGAACTTGCTTGAGATTCTTCAGAGTTGGCCATTGGAGAATAGCATTGACTTTGGACTTTGACATGGAGATAGAGTTGGGGGAAATAACAAAACCTAAAAACTCTGTGGTGTTAACACTAAACTTGCATTTCTCCAGCTTAGTGAAGAGCGAATTCTTCCAAAGGCATGCAAGGACTTCATGGACATGTTTTGTATGTTCTTCAGGATTCTTGGAAAAATTTAGGATATCGTCAAGGTAAACCACTACGAAATAATCAAGACAGTCAGTGAATATAGTGTTCATGAGCTGCTGGAAAGTAGCCGGAGTGTTGGTGAGGCCAAAATGCATGACCAGGAAGTCAAAGGAACCATAACAAGTCTGGAAGGCGGTCTTCCACTCATTGCCAGGAGCTATCCAGATAAGATTATAAGTGCCCTGGAGGTCAATCTTGGTGTAAATGCATGAACCATGTAGCCTGTCAAGGAGGTTGGGAATGAGGGGTAACAGATATCAGTCCTTTTTTGTGATGGTATTGAGTCCATGCCAGTCAACGCATAATCGAAGGGAGCCATCCTTCTTCTTGACAAAGAGGATGGGGGCCCCACATGTGGACTGAGATGGGCAGATGAAATTACGGGTGAGATTCTCCTGTAGGAAGTCTTGGAGAGCCGCAGACTCGACCTTGGAGAGGCTGTAAATAGGTCTGAATGGGGGTTGCTTACCCTCCTCAAGGTTGATATGGTGATTGTATGCAGGGTTGTGGTCTGGAAGTTTATTGGCCTTGCTCTTGCTAAAAACATCAAGAAAGTCGTGGTACTTGGGAGGAATTTGATTACAGAGGGATTTGAATTCTTTGGAATTAAGTGGGTTGGAAGTGGGAGTGGGAGTGGCAGCAGAGAGATTGACTTTCACACTGCAGAGGAATGCTTCAGGGTCAGAAGGCTTGATTTGAAGTACACTGGATTGTTCACCGTGTCAAGTATGCATCCAGAATGCTGTGGCGTTGACAAATGAGATGTGGACAGGTCATGCACCTTTTGGCAATGCCAAGGGTGCAGGGGTTGCTGAAGGTGCTGGAGGCACTGAAGAGGCAGGTGTTGCAGTGGGTGTCAAAGAGATGGGCGATTGTGGAGGAGTTGCCAAACCAGGCAAGGCCAGAGAGGCAGGAGTTGCTGAAGCTGGTGTCAAGGAGACAGAAGGTGAAACAACAGGGGAAGATGGAGATGACAAATCTGGAGATGGGAAATGGATGCGGCTAGTCGCCCAATTAACCAATGGGTTATGCTGGTGTAACCAACTTATTCCCAATACAGTGGAAACATCTGGGTCCAATGGGGTCACCAGGAAGGCAACCAGAATAGTATGATCAACATCAAAGAGGATTGGAATGGTGACTTCATAAGTAATTGGATCAGCAGAATAAGACCCGTCAAAGAGACGTAAGCATAATGGTTGGGGAAGAGTATGGACAGGAAGCCAATGATCAGAGACAAAAGAGGAATCGATGAAGCAATGTGTAGCACCAGAATCAAGAAGTGTTTTTATAGGAATTTTCGAATAACTAAGATTAAGGATGAAGGAATCTGAAGAGTCTGAAACCATGACACTCAACCTCACTTCAAGAGGCTGAGTGGGCGCGCTACCATGACCGCAAGGGCACGGCGTGCCAATGGGGTTGCGTGCTAAAAATCCAAGGCATCAGCGAAAGCCACTGGCTTGGAATCAGATTTGTTGGAAGTATTCTCAGCTTGAGCCACTTGTCCCTTGGGCTTTGGCATGTGGGAAGTGCTGGCCAGTTTATTGGTCTTCGGAGTATTGGACTTGTCAGAGCTGGGAGGAGGGCAATCATCCTTGACTCCGTGATGAAGGCAGAGACCAAATTTCTTCCAGCATTCCTTCTCTTCAGGAAGGAGTTTACCGTCTGGTCTGAGGACAGCAGACAGGTCTTTATAGGAGTTGGTCATCTTAGCCAGCATTTGCAGCATGGACAACAAGGTTGAAGCAGTTTTGTTCAGAGTTGATGATGATGGGGACCTGGAGGGCTGGCCGGATTTGGCAGGCGTGCTGGACTGTGATTTCTGATTGGAAGTCTTCTGCTCGGAGGTGGAAGGTTTTCCAGGCATAAGATTATTCTTCTTCTCATTGATGCATCACCAGTAGCAGAGATCCGCTCATTGAGCTTGAGCGACAAGGTCAGCGAATAGGGGTGGTGGATCGGACTGTGCCCAAAGGTCTTTGATATGGTCTGGGAGTCCCTGGTAGTAAAGAGGATGGAGAACTTCATTGGCCCACCTAAGCTTGTCAGCATACTCTTTGAAAGCAATGGTGTATTGATGGACACATTGATTTTCATTCATCCAGAGGGTGATAAGTTTCTCTGTGGCATGCTTGATGTGGTCTGGGTTGCTGAAGATCATCTCGAGTTCACGGGTGAAGGCAGCCCATGTTGTAACTCATGTGGTCTGATACCCTTGCTCGATATCTTGCCAGAAATGCTGCTTGGCAGTACCAGTGAGATACTGTATCATGTAGATGACGTGGGCCTGGTCTGTGGCATAAGTAAGAGGTTTAATGTCGAAAACTAAGCCACATTTGAAAAGAAAGTCTTGGAGTTTGGAATTTTGGTCCCCCAAGAACTTAACTGGAGCTTGGGTGTCTCCCTCCTTTGGAGGTCTTGGAGGTGGGTGATTCTGCAAAGTAAGTGCTTGGAGAGTGGGTAGGAGTGACATGATAAGAGCTTGATTATTCACCCAGATGGTCAGATCCATGCTGGCGGGTGCTGGAGGCATAGCCAGTGGATTCAGAACAGGATTGATGGCCAGATTGATGGCTGGGTGGAAGACTGGGTTGACAACTGGGTTGACAATCAGGTTGACAATCAGGTTGACAACTGGGTTGACAACCAGGTTGAGATTGGCGGGATGATTGGTCAAGGTTGTGTTGGAGGTTGATGCTGCATTCTGGCTGGGTGTGGCCAGATTGCTAGAGATATGATGAAACATTGTGTCAGCATGCAGGGGTGGATCCCAGAGGAAATTCTGGAGTGTATCGTCTTCTTCATCTTGAAGAAGTGGAGGTTCTTCTTCTTGGGGTTGTTCAGGAACTTCGGGAAGGCTGGCATAGTGGCCGGACCAAGTTTCTTGTCAAGACATTGCTGGTTGAAGACTGCAATTAGTCTTTGGATACTGTTAGGGACTGAGCCATGTTGAAGAGGAAGTAAGTCTGGGACAAAGGAATGACAGTCTGGGACAAGAGAATGGAAGTCTGGGATGGGAGGACAGGGGTCCAGATGCCAGAACTCTTGATGACAGGGATAGACCTTGAAGGATGGTGAATCACGACAGTCAACAATGAGATAATATCTCAGGAAGGAGGCGTCGAGCTGAAGGAGCAGACTCTAGAGGGGAGGGGAATGGAGGGATGAGGGAATTGAGTAACAGGGCAATGACTAGTTGATCCAAAGACTGGAGAACTAGGCTTGGACCTGACCACCACCTCCAAGTTGGTCAAGCCAGGCAACTGCTCAACAGCAGGCTAAGAGTGGTCTCAGGTGAGTCACCCATTCCCTTCCTAGCCCAAGGGGCCTTTACCAGCGAAGCGTTGGCTAACGGGCCCCATCACTGCCAATCACAGCATTGACAGGGCCACCTTGGCCTGACAGGGGGCACCAGGGAGTGCCCCCCTGGCCCTACTAACAGATAGTGGGGAGTAGCACGGTGCCCCGGCTTGTCATCGCTGATCTGGGTGACGATGAGCTGGCACTCACCGCGGTGCGGGGGGATGTTGCCTGGCCCCCCCCTTGTGTACTAACTAGTAGGGTAGTATTAGGTAGCCCAGCACGGGCAGGGGCCTGCCCCAGCCCCTCTGCCTGCGTCAGTACCCTGTGGGGAATTTTTTGTACATAGTACGGTCCCCTCAGCCCCCCCTAGAGGGGGCCTCACCTGGCTGTGTGGTCGCCTCGTGCACGTGCAGCCACACCTCAGGTAGGAAACCAGGCCAGGGGTCGTGTCCCCCTGTGCCACAAGAATTCCTTCCCTCCCTCCCCTTCTGCGTCTGCCCACCCCGGACTGGGCCGCCTGGAGACAGCGCGGCCCCACCCCAGGTAGCCACCACCCGCACCTTCCCTGCCCCCATGAATTAATACGGGCAGTGTGCCCCACAGGGGGCACATTTAGTCGGGATGATTCAGCGTCGCGGCCAGCCACCTTCGGGTGGTAGTCTGTAAGGCTGCCTACCTTATGGCGATATGGGCTTGCCCTTATTGGCGGACTGGCTGGGAGCTCATGTGGGGTGGTTGGGGAGGCGGCGGATGCTAAACGGACAATTGGCACCTTACTAAGCACACCCAGCCCCGAACTGGGTGCTTGAGACAAATGTGTTGTGGCACGCTCCGTTGGTGGCTGGGCAGTTGGGTCCCTTATCCCTCCTAAGACTGGGCCTCGCCAGCCCTATGAGAGCCCATAAGCTAAGCCAGCAGCACCGACAGAGGAGGGCAGCATGGACCGGGTTTGGCGCGGATCTGGAACTGATCAACACGTGTTGGCCATGCAGGGCCCAACGGGCACCTGGGGCTGGCATGGATTCAGGATGATCAACACACGTCGGCCGTGGCTGCCGCACGAGGTCTGATAATGGGGGGGTTGGGCATGAAGCAGCTGCGCAGGCAAGGAAAATGGGAGCCCCGGCCCACGGGAATCCCCCAGCGGTCAGCCCCCCAAGGGGAAGCTGACGCGTTGCAGAGACCCGCTCCACAGGTGACGTTGCGGTGTCAGAGCTGGGCACCGGCCTCTGTTCGGCCAAGGGGAAAGGAACTGGGTGTGGTAGGGATGGAAGTAGCCTGCGCACGGGGACAAGTACGCAGCTGGGCAGAGATCACCGGTGCTAGTTACAAAAGTCTTTGGGGGCATGCTGAGAAAAACAGTGTTAAATCTGCTGATGCCCAACTCAGAAAGGGGCCCGCGACACAAGTGCTAGGCCCAGTGATGAGTGGAACGATGTCCGACTGAGTGCCGAGGCCAACTGAGGGGTGGGGAATCCGGGGCGGGTCAACGACAGGCTGGCAAGCCCCCCCCAGTAAGGCCAATGACCGCAAGAATGGTGCCCCCCCCTTTGTGCACTCCCGCAGCCATCTGGCAAGGAGTCTCCCTGGCCACCAGCCCTGGGAGTCCGGCGCACCCTGCCGGGTCATCTGGTGAGGAGTCTCACCAGCTGCTGGACTGGTAGGTGCTGCCCTGCCAATGTCATGTGACGACTGGTAAGCGACCCAGTTGATGTGCCACCCATGGCATGCTGTGTGAGAAAATACTGACCTGACCCCCGTGAGACCTGCTTGCTAGCGGACCCTAAGCCTGACAGCGGGAGAGTGCTGCAGATGGCTGCCCCCCAAGGGACACGGGAAGGTAGGCAAGGGTAAAACGACCAAGAGTGCGGCAGTACGCCATTCCCGGTGACCCCCAGGGTGAGGGATGACAAGGCAAGGTTGCCAGTGAGGCTCCTGGTGGTTTTAGTGAGTATGGAGGCTGAACATAAGTAGGCATCTGAGTCTCACACTGCCAGCACTCGTATCCCTGGGGTGTGGGAAGCCTTGCAAGGGTCCAACCCCACTGGCGGATATAAAATCTTTCCATCCAGATGTCCGCAAGAGAGCTCTAGCAAGCACGCCACTCCCAGGGAGGGGAGCTGCCATCATTGTCGGGGCCCTGGTGCTCAGTGCGTGACATGGCAGTGAGAAATGGGGCATCTTGGCACATAAAATAAAAAAATAAAAAAATAAAAAAGACTGGAGAACTAGATAGCAAACATGGTTGTCTAAATAGTAAAGGAGAAATGACAACCAGAAGTAAATGGAAGCAAATACATGTGAAAAGGAGAAGGCTGCACAAGTCCAGAGAATGGAAGCAAACTACATGTGCTAATGAACAGAACTCTGTATGAAATGGTAGCTAGGGTGAACCGCCAGAACAGTGAAACAATAACACATGATGAGTCCGGAATGATCTAGAACTAGGACACATGAGATGTATGGAACCTGAAGCATGGAGAGGAGTCCAGAGACATGGGTGTAGGAGTCCGAGACTGGAGAATGTACAGAGAAGTAAAATGGATAACAGAAATGAATGGGAAGATGGAGATGTGACACAGGATGTGACACCCACTCCATGGCCAGCAGGCCTCCATGGACCAGGTCCAATACAAACTGCAAGTCCATGTGGATGTGTAGGTGCATGGACTGCCACACCAGGAGGGCCATGACCATGGTGGCCTTTTCGGCCATGTTGTTGGTCAGGATTACCCCTGTTACTCGGGTGTGCACTGAAGTGCTGTTGTCCATGCACCAGGATGTGCCCGCAATGCAGCGCTCCTCGCTGTTGTA
>Ga0307513_10008333_pt1 | contig 13274 bp, 11 predicted proteins | sample 15_EM_MG_FD_202174 | JGI IMG/M metagenome (GOLD analysis project Ga0307513, IMG submission 202174) | Populus trichocarpa ectomycorrhiza microbial communities from riparian zone in the Pacific Northwest, United States - 15_EM | ecosystem: Host-associated > Plants > Roots > Unclassified | place...
CCTGCCGTGGCTCCCGCCGGAGGTCCGCGACGGCACCGACGAGGTCAGCGCGGCGCTCGCCGGCGACGACTTCAGCGATCTGATCACGCTCGACGATCTGACCTGCGCGTTCCACTGCCACACGACGTACAGCGACGGCAAGGGCACCCTCTCCGAGATGGTCCACGCGGCCGCCGAGCACGGCTTCGACGCGATCACGATCACCGACCACTCGGCGGCGGCGGGCTACGCCGGCGGCCTCGACCTCACCCAGCTGCGCGCGCAGCAAGCCGAGATCGCCGGCCTCGTCGACCCCGAGGTCCGCGTCCTGCGCGGCACCGAGGCCGACATCCTCGTCGACGGCGAGATCGACGTGCCGCGCGAGCTGATCGACGAGCTCGACGTGATCATCGCGAGCATCCACGAGCGCCACAAGCTCGACCAGGACGCGATGACCGCGCGCCTGGTCGCCGCGATGCGCCAGCCGTACTTCAAGATCTGGGGCCACGCGCTCGGCCGGCTCGTCCTGCGCCGCGATCCGATCGACGTCCGGATCGACGAGATCCTCGACGCGATCGCCGGGTCGCGCGCCGCGATCGAGATCAACGGCGACCCGCACCGCCTCGATCTCGATCCGGTGAACGCGCGCAAGGCGGCGGCCCGCGGCATCAAGTTCGTGCTGTCGTGCGACGCGCACTCGACGCGGGCGCTCGGCGCGACGCGCTTTGCGGTCGCGATGGCGCGGCGCGCCCGGATCCGGAAGCGCGACGTGCTGAACGCGTTGCCACCGGACGCGCTGGCCGACGCGATCCGGCCCCGCGCGCGCTGAGCCGCCAAGCGCCAGCGCGGCGGCGAATCCGGGAGCCTGATGGCCGCCGAACGCCTCCTGGTGCGCGCCGCTGCGTGGCACCGCAGATGCATCTCCGACCGCCATGCCCCGGAGCCGCGCGTCTGCCAAGCTCACGAAATACCGTTCGATGCGCGACTTCTCACGCACCGACGAGCCGAGCGGCGGCTCGCGCGTCGCGCGTCCCGGGCACAGCTTCGTTATCCAGCAGCACGCCGCGCGCCGCATGCACTACGACTTCCGGCTCGAGCTCGACGGCGTGCTGCTGTCGTGGGCGGTGCCCAAGGGCCCGAGCCTGTCGCCGACCGCGCGCCGGCTCGCGGTGCGCACCGAGGACCATCCGCTCGACTACGCCGGCTTCGAGGGCATCATCCCCGCCGGCCAGTACGGCGGCGGCTCGGTCATCGTGTGGGACCGTGGCTCGTGGACGCCCGAGGGCGACGCGCGCGCGGCGATGGCGAAGGGCCGGCTGACCTTCACGCTGCACGGCGAGAAGCTGTCGGGGCGCTGGCACCTGGTGAAGACGCGCGGCGACGGCGGCAAGGCCGAGAGCTGGCTGCTGTTCAAGGGCCGCGACGAAGCGTCCGACGACAAGCTCGACGTGATCGCCGAGCGGCCGGAGAGCGTGGTGTCGGGCAAGACGGTCGCGCAGGTCGCCGCGGCGCCCGAGCGCGTGTGGCAGAGCAACCGCGCCACCGAGGTCAGCGACGCGCCGATCAAGCCAACGTCGACCAAGACGACGCGCACCAAGGCCGCCAGGACCACGACCCGTGCGGCCAAGCGCGCGATCGCGGCCAAGCCGGCCAAGCGCGCGACCGCGGCCAGGCCGACCAAGCGCGCGGCGAAGGCCGGCGCCACGGCCAAAACCGAGGTCGCGCGACCGTCGCAGCCCGGTCCCGCGTCCAAGCAGGAGATGCAGGCGTTGCTCGCGCAGCTCCCGCTCGGCTTCGCCCTGACCAACCTCGGCAAGGTGCTCTACCCCGAGCAAGGCGTCACCAAGGGCGAGCTGATCGCGTACCTGGCGGTGGTCGCCGACTGGGCGCTGCCTCACCTCGCGCGCCGGCCGCTGACCTTGGTGCGTTGCCCCGAGGGCCTCGGCGGCCACGCCGCCGGGCGCGCCAAGGCCTGCTTCTTCCAGAAGCATCGCCTGCCCGGCGCGCCGCCGCCGGTCGAAGCCGTCGCGATCGTCGAGGACGACGGCGAGACCGTCGAGTACATGCAGGTCCACGACATGGCCGGCCTGGTCGCGCTCGCGCAGCTCGGCTCGCTCGAGATCCACACGTGGGGCTGCCACGCCGACCAGCTCGAGCGGCCCGATCTCATGGTGTTCGATCTCGATCCCGACGTCGGCCTGGGCTGGGACCAGGTCGCGCTGGCCGCGTTCGAGCTGCGCCGCCGGCTGCACGACGCCGGGCTCGAGAGCTTCATCAAGACCACCGGCGGCAAGGGGCTGCACGTGGTCGCGCCGATCACGCGCGGCCGCGGCGTCGGCTGGGACGATTTCAAGGCGTTCACCAAGGCGATGGTCGAGACGCTCGAGCGCGACGCGCCGGACCGCTACACCACCAACATGGCCAAGACCAAGCGCAAGGGTAAGATCTTCCTCGACTACCTGCGCAACGGCCGCGGCGCGACGTTCATCGCGCCCTACTCGCCGCGCGCGCGTCCGGGGGCGCCGGTCGCGGTGCCGATCGACTGGGAGGAACTAGCCCATGGCGTGGACCCCGCTACATTCACCATGACCACCGTGCCCAAGCGCCTCGCCACCCTCACCGACCCCTGGAAGATGATCGGCCACGTCAAGCAATCGATCACGGCGAGCGCGTGGCGCGCCGTGGGAGGTAAGCCCGCATGAAGCGCACCGAGGATCCCGCCGTCATCGAGCACCGGTTGCTCGAGCTCGTGTACACGACCGACGCGCCGATCACCGCGCCTGCGCTGGCGTTCTTCGCGCCGTGCTCCGTCGAGGACGCCGAGAAGGTCCTCGACAACCTGGTCGCCAAGGATCGCATCCAGCTCGAGGTCGCCGACGACGGCACGCTGACCTACACGTTCCCCAACCGGCACAAGCTCGCGGCGCGCGTCGAGCCCGCGCCGCCCCCGATCCCGCTGTCGCGCGCGGTCGTCCCGCGCGGCGTCTATCCGATGGCTCGGCGCGGCGGCCGCCCGGCGAGCCCGGTGCTCGCCAGCGTGCTCAGCCTGGTCGTGCCCGGCGCCGGCCAGCTCTACACCGGCAACGTGCTGTCGGCGCTGTTGTGGTTCGTGCTCGTCACCGCCGGCTACACCCTGATCCTGCCGGGGCTGTTCCTGCACCTGTTCTGCGTCGCGTTCGCGGCGAGCTCGGCCCACCGCCTCAACTCGTCGCTGGCCCGCATGCAGCTCGAAGCAGGCTAGCGAAACGGGTGGCCGCTGCCCGCGCCGCGCTCGCTGCGGGGCGGGTCCTCGTCGTCGATCACGGCGCGCGCCGCGCGCTCGCCCGCCTCGATCGCGCCCTCCATGTAGCCCGGCCAGCGCTCGGCGGTCTCGGTGCCGGCGAGATGGAACCGGCCGCCCGCGGGCGAGCGCCAGTGCGTGCCCAGGGTCAGCGCGCCCGGCGCCGTCGCCGCGACGCAGCCGGCGCTCCACGGATCGATCGCCCAGTCGACCTCGAGGTAGTCGAGCGGCGCGGCGGCCTGGTCGCCGAACAGCTCGACGAAGCTCGCGATCACCTCGCGGCGGCGGTCGTCGGGATCGCGGCCGTGCCAGCACTCGGCCTCGTAGCCGACGACGAAGCCCTGCAGCACCGCCGAGCCGCCGCCCGGCGGGCTGCCGTCGACCACGGCGCGCAGCGTGCCGCGCGGCCGGTACGCCTCGCCGGACAGCCCGGCGTCGCGCCAGAACGGCCGATCGTAGGCGGCGAAGCACTTCACGACCGAGCCGCGCGGCATCGCCTTGCCGAACCGCATCGTGGCGTCCGACAGCGGCAGCCCGAGCTTGGCCGCGAGGTTCGGCGGCAGCGCGACGACGACGTGGCGCGCCTCGTGGTGGACCTCGGGGCCGTGCACCGCGAGGTGATCGCCGACCGGCCGCACGCCGGCCACCGGCGTGCCGAGCTGGACCGCGCCGCTCAGCCCCGACACCAGCCGGCGCGCGAGGGTCTGCGCGCCGCCGACGAAGCGGTGATCGCGGCCGCCGCCGGGGAGATCCGGCCCGCGCGGCGCGAACCCGCCGGTGGCGCCGAGCCGCGCGAGGTACGCCAGCAGCGACAGCCCCGCCGGATCGACCGCGAACACCAGCTCGGCGTGCATCGCGATCCGCTCGCGCGCGACGGCGTTGTGGATCGTCCCCGCGAGCCACGGGCCGAGCGCGATCGCGTCGAGCTCGGCCGCGCCGACCACCGACGCCGGATCGCCCAGCGGGATCGCCTGCATCAGCTTGTCGATCCGGCGCACCGCGCCGATCTGCGCGAACATCGTCGCGAGCCGGGCGAACAGGCCGTCGCCCCGGCCGCTGTCGTCGAACACCGCGCGGCCGGCGCGCGGCTGCGGCAGCGACGCGACGCCGAGCTCGCCGGCGAGCGCGAGCAGCCGCGGTTGATCGACCGACATCCACTGGCCGCCGAGATCGACGATCGCGTCGCCGACCCGGCCGTTGTGCAGGCGGCCGCCGATCCGCGCCCGCGCCTCGATCACCAGCACGTCGAGCCCGGCGTCGGCCAGCCGGCGCGCGCACACCAGACCGGACAGCCCGGCACCGACGATGATCGCGTCAAGGATCATGCCGCGCCGCCGCCCTCAGTTCAGATCGGCCGAGATCTCGTCGGGCGCGATCACCACCGGCGCGGCGACCACCGGTGCGGCGACCGCGGCCACGACCGGCCGCGCGGCCACGAAGCCGGCCGGCACGTGCAGCGTCCGGGCCGACGCGCGCAGCCCGTGCGGCAGCTCGAGCGCGATCGTGATCATCGGCACGAACACCACCGCGATCAGCACCCACAGCGGCTGGTGCAACACGCCGATCGCCGCGAGCAGCGAGACCGCCACGAGCAGCGCGACCCGCGCGAGCGCATAGCGTCGCCGCCGCGCCGCGCCGAGGAACGGCAGCACCAGATCGAGCGGCATCACGACGAGCACCGCCTCGTTGTAGCGGACCGCGGGGATCGACGACACGATCGCGAGCCCCCACACCAGCACGCCGAGCACGACCAGCTCGAGGGTCAGCCACGCGACCGCCGCGCGCACGAACCGCCGCCGCCACTGCGCGATCACCAGCGGGATCGCGAACGCCAGGCCGACCGCGAACAGGCCGAGCCGTCCGGTCGACCCCACCTCGGTGGGGAACGCCGGACCGTGGCGCCGCGACAGCTGGCGCGGCACCGCGCCGAGCTGGACCTCGAGCTCGTGGCGGAAGATCACCGGATGAAACATCGCCTCCCACACCGTCGGGTAGGCGTCGATCCGCCGGCCGGTCATCAGGTCGCTGAGCACGAGCAGCGCCGGAAACTCCGCCAGCCCGGGGCGGCCGATGTCGCGAAACGACACCGGGTAGCGCACGTCGGTGCCAGCCCGCAGCGCGCCGTGCGCCGCCTGATCGATCAGATCGCGCAGCCGCGTCGTGCAGTTGTCGAAGAAGTGATCGTAGTTGTAGAACCGCTTGTCCTCGTCGAGGTTGGCCCACAGCGCCGCCTCGAGCGCGCGGGCATCCACGGTGGCCGGCAGGGTCTGCACCCAGATGTCGCGATCCTCCCACTCGTAGAAGCTCACCATCGTCGCGAGCGAGGTCGGCTCGACCCAGAACCGCTGCTGGCCGCGCAGGAAGTTCCACACCATCGCGTCGGTCTCGGCGAAGTTGGTGACGCCGTAGTTGAAGCACACCGACGGGTGCTGCGGGTCGTGGTAGCGCAGGCACAGCGCCGCGTGGCCGAACTTCTCGAAGATCGGCTCGCCGGTGCCGAACGTCAGCACGTCGATCTGCGGCGGCTCGGCCTCGAGCGCCGCGCCGGGAACCTCGTCGGGGTTCAGGTGCGCCGGCTGCGCGCGCGCCACGCCGGCGCCGATCGCGCAGCCGATCACCACGAGCCCGACGAGCCGCACCCTACTTGCCCGCCGGCCGGGCGAACACCGCGGGATCGATCTTGGGATCGATCTCGAACGACTTGACGTCGAGCGTCGTCGAGCGCCCGGCGCCAATGCTCGCGCGCTTGTGCGCGATCTTGAGGCCGCTGACCTCGCGGTAGTCGGCGAAGTCGTCGGTCTCCGAGCTGCCGCCGTCGTCGTAGCTCATGCGGCTGATCAGCTTGGTCTTCTTGTCGAGGTAGATCGAGATCTCGACCTGGGCGGCCGGCGCGCGCAGCTTGACCACGGCGTAGACCTTGCCGTCGACCGTCTCGTCGGGCGCGACCGCGAGCTTGGCGTCGGGCGCGCTGGCCTTGAGCAGGATCAGCTCGGGCTCGCGCCAGCGCTCGAAGTCGACCGAGGCCAGGCCGTCGCCCGCCACGTCGGTCACCGCCGGCTCGCCGGTCTTGGCGTCGGGGCCGCGCTGCCACGCCGTCGGGCCGATCACGCCGACCGAGACCACGACGTCCTTGGCCTTGCTCGCCTTGATCGTCGCGTCGATCCGCATCTTGTCGGGCCGCGCGAACGTGCGCACGATCTCGACCGGCACGGTCTGGCCCTGGATCGTCGTCGAGCCAGCCGCGGTCATCCGGAACGCGGTCAGCGCGGCGAGCTTGGCCTTGCCGCCCTTGGCGGCGAGCGCCTCGTCGACCAGCTGCCGGGCCGCCGCGACCGCCTTGGGATCGGCCGGCAGATCGGGCAGCGGCGCGGTGGCGGTGATCGGCTGCGCGAACGCGACCTTCTCGTAGCGCCAGCCGGCCTTCTTGAGCTCGGGCTCGAGATCCTTGGCGTCGCCCACCAGGACGATCACGGCCGCCTTGGGATCGAGGATCTCGCCCGCGGCGCGCTTGGCCGACGCGACGTCGACCTGGCCGATCGCGACCGGATAGTTCGTCAGGTACTCGTAGCCGAAGCGGTGGAGCTCCGCGCTGACCAGCGCCGCGCCGAGATCCGCCGCCGACTGGAAGCGCAGGCCGTAGCCGCCGGTCAGGTTGGCGATCGCCGCGGCGACCTCTTCCTTGCTCGGGCCGTCCTTCGCGAGCCGCGCGATCTCCTCGAGCATGCGCTTGGTGATCGTGATCGCGTCGCCGTTGCGCGTCACGCTCGACGCCACGAACGAGCCGCGATCGATCGTCCGGTCGAAGCTCGAGCTCGCGCCGTACGGGGTCGCCGCCTTGGCGAGCCGCGACGCCGTGCCGCCGCCGCCGAGCACGAAGTTCCACACCAGCGTGTCGAAGAACCGCGGATCGTCGTGCTTGATGCCGAACTGCGCGATCCGGATCTGGGTCTGCGTCATGCCCGGCTTGTCGACCAGGCGGATCCGCGTGCCCGACAGGCCTTGATCGGAGTAGGTCGGCGCCGGCGGCACGGGGCCCTTGCGCCACGCGCCGAACGTGCGCTCGAGGTCGCCGCGCAGCTTCTTGAGGTCGATGTCGCCGGTGACCACCAGCATCGCGTTGCCGGGCACGAACCACGTGCGGTGCCAGGCGACGACGTCGTCGCGCCGGACCGCCGCGAGCGACTGCTCGCTGTTGACCCAGCCGCGCACGTGGAGGTCGCCCCACAGGAGGTTCTGCGCGTGGGCCGACGCGCGCGCGCCCGGATCGTCGAGCCGCTGGCGCAGCGTGCCGGCGAGCTGGTCGCGCAGCTTGCCGAGCTCGGCCTCGGGGAAGGTCGGCTGCGTGACCATCTCGGGCACGAGGTCCAGGCAGGTGCCGACGTGCTTGGCGAGCACGCTGCACGAGATCATCGTGGCCTCGAACGTCGAGTCGGCGGCGATCGTCCCGCCGACGAAGTCGATCGCCCGGGCGAGCTGCTTGGCGTCGCGCCGCCGCGTGCCCTTGACCAGCATGTCGGCGGTCACCTCGGAGACGCCGAGCCGCGCGCGCGGCTCCTGCATCCGGCCCGCGCGGACCACGAGCTGCATCGCCACCAGCGGCAGTCGATCGCTCTTGATCGCGTAGACCACGAGGCCGTTCGACAGCTTGAGCTCGTCGATCTTCGGCAGCTCGGTCGCGGTGGGCGGCTTGGCCTCCGGCGCCGCGATCAGATCGCTGCGGCCGGCCCACGGATCGTTCGCGGTGGGGCCGGTCACCGCCGGCGGCTTGACGACGTGGGCGTCGCCGTCGCCCGGCAGGACGATCGGCGCGGGGCCGGGCTTGGGTCCGCACGCGGCAAGCGCGGCGAAGAACAGGAGCGTACGCATCATCAACGTGCCTTTGGCGGAATGACCACCACAGTGGCCTGGTCGGGCGAGAGATACTGTTTGATCACGCGCTGGACGTCGGCCGCGGTCAGCCGCTCGACGTCGTCCAGCTCGCGCAGGAACATGGCGGGGTCACCGGTCAAGATCCACGACCGGCCGATCGCCTCGCCGAGGCCCTGCGCGTTCTCGAGCGAGAACACGAAGCCGGACTGCATCTGGTTCTTGGCCTTGCGCAGCTCGTCGGCCGTCGGCCCGCGCGCCGCCAGCCGGGTGACCTCCTCGAAGATCGCGGCCTCGACTGGCTCGGCCTGCGCCGGATCGAGATACGCGCCCAGCGCGACCATCATCCCCGGATCCTCGCGCAGGATCGCGTCCATGCCGGCCTCGAGCGCGATCGGCTTCTTGGTCTTCGGGTCGGGCGTCTTGAGCCGCGCCTTGAGCCGCGACGCCTCGCCAGCGCCGAGCACGATCGTCGCGACCTGCAGCGCGCGGCTGTCGTCGTGCTTGGCGGCGGGCACGTGCCAGCCGACCAGCGTCAGCCCGACCTGGCTGGGCTCGACGACCTCGCGGCGCCGCGCGGTCTGCGGCGGCTCGGCGAGCGCCTGGGCCGGGCGCGGCGGGTCGGCCGCCTTCGCGATCGCGCCGAACCACTTCTCGGCCGACGCCTTGACGTCGGCGACCGAGACCTTGCCGACCACCACGAGCAGCGCGTTGTTGGGCTGGTAGTACGCGTCGTAGAACCGCTTGAGCTCCTCGATCGAGAGCTCGTCGAGCTCGCGCGGGTTGCCGGTCGCGGTCCACGCATACGGGTGCTTGAGGTACGAGATCGCGAGGCAGCGCAGCAGGCCGCGCGCGAACGGCGAGGCCTCCTGCTGCCGGATCTCGTCCTTGACCACGGCGCGCTCGCCGTCGACCATCGCCTTGCGGAACTGCAGCCCGCGCATCCGCTCGGCCTCGAGCTGGACCGCGTAGTCGAGATCGATGGCCGGCAGCGTGTTGGTAAAGTGGGTCGAGTCCTCGTCGGTCGCCGCGCCGACATAGCCGCCCAGATCGTTGATCGATTGCGCGTGGGCGTCGCTGCGGACGTGGCCCGTGCCCTTGAACAGCATGTGCTCGAACATGTGCGCGGTGCCGCGGCGATTCTTGGGCTCGTCCTTGGAGCCCGCGTGGTACCAGACCTGCACCGAAACCACCGGCGCGGCGTCGCTGCGCAGCACCGCGACCTGCAGCCCGTTGGCGAGCGCGAAGCTCTCGATCGCCGGCAGCTTGCCAACCGTCTTTCCTAGTTTCGAGACTTCCGGAGCAGCCGAGACAGGCATTGCGCCGGCAACTATGGCTAGAATGACAACGTGTCTGGCGGCGAGCGAGCGGCGGCGCATGGCGGTCTCCTTCAACAACGCGCGGACACTAGCAGGGGTCACGAGGGTTGCATGCGGATCGTTTCCACCTTCGGGCCTCGCGGCTCGTAAGCTTGGTGAGGAACCTAACTATGCAGAGTCGCTACCCCATAGTTCACCATTATCGGAATAGTACCGATTGACTGGAAACTGGGTTGGCGCCATGGTGGTGTGACCAACACGGCCAAAACTTGGCTCTTACGACGGAGGGTGCTGTGGCTCGTTTACAAAGTACTGCGGTGGATGAAGGCAGGATGATCGACGTGACGGGGGTGAAGGTGTTCTCGGCGACGAAGGCGAAAGAGCGCGAGTTGCTCGGCGAGCTCATCACCGATTGGATCCGGAGCCACCCCGACCACGAGATCGTCGACAAGATCGTCACCCAGAGCTCGGACTCCGAGTTCCACTGCCTGACGATCACGCTGTTCTACAAACACAACAAGCCGTAAAAGGTCAGCGCCCGCTCGCTGGTGCTTGACCCGGCTCCCCCGATCAGGTACCCACAGCGCTCCCCATGGAGAACTCGTTCGGAAAGCCCGTCGAAGTCGAGGTTCGCGACAGCCTCGAGAAGGCGATGAAGATCCTCAAGCAGAAAATGTCCAAAGAGGGCATCCTGCAGGAGCTCAAGCGTCGTCGCTTCTACGAGAAGCCGAGCGTCAAGCGCAAGCGCAAGACGCGTGAGGCTCGCAAGCGGCTCCGCCGCGAGATGAAGCGCCGGGTGATGCCGGCGACGCCTCGCTGATTCGGTTCGCTGATCCCATAGGCAAGAGGGCCCGCAACGTGCGGCATTCCATGCGCCGGTGTGCCTGGTGACCTGGTCCGAAGTCGTGATCCCGGTCGGTGCGGCGAACGTCGATGACGTCGCGGCGCTGATCGCGTCCGAAGTGTCCGCGGCGGCTGCCGGGACCGAGCAACGCGGCGACGAAGTCGTGTTCTGGGTCGCGGCGTCCGACGCGGCCGCGGCGCTCGCCGAGGTGCGCGACGCGGTCACGCGCTGGCAAGCCGGCGGCCTCGCCGTCGATCCGGCGCGGATCCGGCTCGCCGAGGCGATGCCCGAGGCCGAGTGGCGCGACGCCTGGAAGAAGTATTTTCGCGTCAGCCGGCTCACGCGCCAGTTTGTGGTCGTGCCGAGCTGGGAGCGCTTCGCGGCCGGGCCCGACGACGTGCCGATCGACCTCGATCCCGGCATGGCGTTCGGCACCGGCACGCACGCCAGCACGCGGCTCGTGCTCGAGGAGCTCCAGGCGCTCGCCGACGCCGGGGCACTCCCGGCGCGCGTGCTCGACGTCGGCTGCGGCTCGGGGATCCTCGCGATCGCCGCGGTCAAGCGCTGGCCGGGAGCGACCTGCGTGGCGGTCGACAACGATCCGATCGCGATCACCGCGACCGAGGACAACGCCGCGGTCAACCGGGTCACCGACCGGCTCGCCGCGTCGACCCGCGCGCTCGACGAGCTGGCCGAGGCGTTCCCGCTCGTGCTCGCCAACATCCAGGCCCACGTGCTGCGCGCCCTGCAGGCGCTGCTGATCGAGCGCACCGCGCCGGGCGGGACGCTGGTGCTGTCGGGCCTGCTGACGCCGCAGGCCCAGCCGCTCGCCGACGAGTTCGTCGCCGCCGGCCTGCGCCTGGTCCACGTGCGCGCGAGCGCCGAGGATCCGCAGTGGTCGTGCGCCGTCCTCGTGCGATGATCGCGTGATGCGGATCTTCGTCGACCCCGCCGCGCTGGTCGCCGGCGCGCTGGTCGTGCGAGGAGACGAGCACCACTACCTGGCGCGGGTCCGGCGCGCGCGCCCCGGCGACGCGCTCGAGCTGGTCGACGGCGCCGGGCGCCGCGCCGTCGCGACCATCACGCGGATCGGCGACGCCGAGACCGCGCTCGAGGCCGGCCCCGCCGAGCGGATCGTCGCCCGGCCGCCGTTCGTGCGCGCGCTGGTGCCGCTGATCAAGGGCGACCGGATGGACGCCTGCCTCGAGAAGCTCGTCGAGGTCGGGGTCGACGCGATCGTCGTGTGGCCGGCGCTGCGCTCGGTGATCCGGCTCGACGACGCCCGGCGCGAGGCGCGCCTCGCGAAGTACCGCGCGATCGTGCAGGCCGCGGCGCGCCAGTCCGGCCGGGCGCAGATCCCCTCGGTCGACGCGGCGACCGGCCTGGCCGCCGCGCTCGCCGGCCTGCCCGACGGCCTGCGGCTCGTGCTCGACCCGACCAGCGACGCCGCGCTCGACCCCGGCGTCGCCCAGGCCAGCGACGTCACGATCGCGAGCGGGCCCGAAGGCGGCCTGGCGCCCGACGAGCTCGATCGCCTGGCCGGCTTCATGCCGCTCGGCCTGGGCCCGCGGGTCCTGCGCGCCGAGACCGCGCCGCTGGTCGCGGTCGCGCTGATCCGCGCCGCGACGCGCTCCTGAGCCGCGGTAACCACAGGAGATCGTGGCAATCACGACGCCGGCCGCGGCGCTTCGGGGGGCCGCGCCCGACGCGCCGGGGGGGATGGCCCCCGGTCGTATTCCACGAACGTCTTCGCATATTTGCGTTCCAGCCCCGGCGCGCGCTATCAATCTTGCGATGGCAGATCGCGAGCCTGCCCTGCTCACCGGGGAACACCGAGATGATCGGCCCCCGACGGCCGGGGACGCGACCACCGATCTGGAGCGCGCGGCGGACACCATCCCGGAGTTTCCGCGCGAGCTCACGCCGGCGCCGCGCCCGCGCCGCGAGGCGACCCCGGTGTTCGTCGTCGGGTTCTGGCGCCGGCTGCTCGCCGCGGCGGTCGACCTCGCGATCGTGGTCCCGTGCGCGCTGCTGATCACCTTCCTCGCGAGCCGGATCACCGGCGTGCGCCTGCCGTCGAGCAACCTCCGCCTGGTCGACATCGATCTGTGGATCGACCTGGTGCTCGCCACCGATCCGGCGCTCGTCATGGCGATCGTGCTGTTCGGCGCGATCGGCCTGACCTACCTGCTGGTGTTCCAGATCGTCGTCGGACGTACGCTCGGCATGCGGCTCCTGCGCCTCAAGATCATCGACATCTACGGCGACCGACCGTCGGCCGCGCGCTGCGTCGCGCGCTGCGCTGGCTACCTCGCCGGGGTCGCGACGCTGTTCCTCGGGTTTCTCTGGATGGGCTTCGACAGCGAGAAGCGCGGCCTGCAAGATTGGATCGCCGGGACCTACGTGATCCGGGCATGACCACGCCCACGGGACAGCGATGCCGTCGCGCCTGAGCTCCCTCCTCGTCCGCGACAGCCTGGTCGGCGTCAAGCGGATGGAGAAGGCGTTCCAGCGCCAGGTGATCTACGGCGGCAGCCTCGACACGATCCTGCTCGAGATGGGGCTCGTGCCCGAGGAGCGGCTGACCCAGTACCTCGCGCTGGCCTCGGGCCTGCCGCCGGCCGCGCACGACGAAGGCGCCAGCGTCGCGCCGGAGGTCGCCGCGGTGGTGACGCGCGAGCTCGCGGAGCGCTACCGCGCCGTGCCGGTCGCGATCGAGCGCGACGCGATCCGGATCCTGGTGTGCGCGCCGCTCGAGCTGACCGAGCTCGAGGACCTCGCCGACCTGCTCGACCGGCCGCTGCAGCCGCTGATCACGCCCGAGTACCGCTGGAACCTGGTCTACGCCAGCGTCTACGGCCTCGATCCACCGGCGCGGTTCACCACGCTCGCGCGCTCGCTCGACGTGGATGCTGCCGCGCCCGCGATCGGCCGCGCGAAGAGCGTGATCGTCGATCCGGCGGCGCCGGTCGATGCGGTGCCGAAC
>Ga0307513_10008334_pt1 | contig 13273 bp, 14 predicted proteins | sample 15_EM_MG_FD_202174 | JGI IMG/M metagenome (GOLD analysis project Ga0307513, IMG submission 202174) | Populus trichocarpa ectomycorrhiza microbial communities from riparian zone in the Pacific Northwest, United States - 15_EM | ecosystem: Host-associated > Plants > Roots > Unclassified | place...
CCCGGCAAGAGTACTACACTGTTCCCAGCAAGAATAAGAGCATTGGATTCAGAAGTCATTGGTCGTGAAAAAGAAAGTTGGGCAAACGACAGAGGTTGTTGATCGTATCGGAACGACTCTAGGCAATATGTGCGCCCATCTGCAGTGTCACGCCCCCCTTGACGCAACATTTCCAGAAGCTCCGAGTCACGTACAAGGTGCGCTGTGAGCCAGCTACCATTTGCACTGTGTCTTTATTAGGAGGTGATTAACCGACAGGTTGGCTTGTGCATCCCATCCCGTTCTCACAACCACCACCATCGACGATTCCCTGTCCCCTCCAACCGGTTACCGTACACTCTCCCTCCTGTAAGGCCCGGCTAACATATTGACCCAAACATCCACTCTTGTATGTTTCGGTCCATCACCAGCCCATCGTTTACCACTGACCATAAAACCGGGAATAGCTGGGCACCAGTCACGAAGAGCGGCATGCGAAACATGGCGCAATCAGGATCATGCAGTGGCGAGAGAAGGAGGCACGAATGCTATGTTTGGTATGTCTCCAATTACTTTCCCCCACGTCCAACGGGAGGAACCAATCCGAAGACTACCCCACCATCGATCCACGATACGAGAACGGACGCAGCATCACGGAAGCTCCGCACATGAAGGGCAACTCCGGATAGCAAGGATTTTGGTGTGAACCTGGTGGCATGGACATCGAGGGTGGAAGTGGGGTCTCTGACCGTTCTCGAGGAGGAACAGCTACGTCCGACATCACCTCTCTAATATGTTTGGGTCCTCCAAATTCTAGTGAAGCTGTATGTCCGATCCAACGGTATACTACCAACCGTCACAATGACGGTGGACCTGAGCTGCGGCACAAGAAATATTCCGGATATTGGGGTGTTCCCGGTCTCGTGACGTTGCGCGTGGCAGGGTCGAATAGTCCGGATACGAAGATGCTATCGTTTTTGAAATGTGGGTGTGAGACGATCTGGCGGAGGATGTGACGTTAGATGGGTGGGTTGGGGTTGCACTGGAACTGGCGGGCCAGGTCTTCATGATATGGAATAAGCGAATGTACACTTCAAGGGGAGCTCGAAGAATTCGACAATGGAGCCAAACCAGATTTGTGCGGAAGGTGCATCAAATACACATATAAATTTGATACCATTATTATTCAACACCACAGTAGAGAATCGATGACAAGATAGATTTTCCCATTCCCGAATCTTCAAAATAAAAAGACATCTCGAACAAAGAGGGGATCAATAAACCTCCAAGGAACCGGATCGGCTGGTGAAAACGGCACAAAACATCCAGCAGGAGATCCAGACGCCGGAACTGCAGTCAAACACACTAATTTAATAAAAAAACACAATCCCGGCAAAAAAATACCCTGTAAAACAGGGCAGTGGTCACACGGGGTTGTATTATGCAAAAATGTTGGTGTGGTTGACATAACGGCCCTTCCAGGGAAAAAAACCCCACAGGGTAAAGAAAGGTAGAAAGGCTTCGAGAGAAAAGCTCTGATAAGTATATCTTATCAGGAGTAAAATCGAATAAAATTTGGGAATATCTCCCGAAACAGAATGCGAGCAACGAGACGGCGTCGACGACACGCCTTGCCGCTATATCAGGAAAGATTATACCAAGCACAGAGAACGATAAGGCAGCGAGAGTATAGAAAGACCATGAATCCCCAAAATGATGGACCCAGAGAAAACAAGCGGGCAGAGAAAGACCAAAAAGGGGGGCGGCCGATCCGTGTATGTTCTCAGTCAGGGCTTGTCGGCTTCCAAAGTAAGAGAGGGTGAGGGACCAGAATAGCGGATAGAATCCACGAGGCCTAGACAGAAATAGTTAGCTCGAGGTATAATCCGCAACTTGACTGCAAGAGTATTGATTACGTGGGATTGTGAGGCGTTACAGTTCCTAAGCAAGTTTTTGAGCCTTGAAAAGAAGAGCGGCAGACTGCATGTTATCTTATCAATCAGTACACCCTGGTGGGAATTCGCAAAGAGGGAGGAGAATGAAACGAACCAAACCGGACGCCATGGTGGAATTGATGAACTTGTCGCGGGGCCGAGGGGACGGATAAGCGGACCGCTGGAAGATATGGCAAGGGTGAAAAGGTATAAAAGTGCGCATGAACGAAATTCATCTCACTAACGCTCCTTTGCATCTTACCACCACCATCTCCCCCCACCGCATCCAAACTCCCGTCAGATACCCTAATCAATCGAGAGGTAAGATGATAGCGACGAGTCATCTTCAAACGCATAAATCACGAGAACTCACCTGGGAGGGTTTTCTCGAAGATACAGTACACGGGGTTTGGACCGTTGACGACGTCGAGGGTATACACCAGTGTCACGCACAATGACGACCACTGCCATCCTGCATCGTCACCACGCCATTCGATATAATGCAGCAACTGGAGCACCGTCAACGACTTGCGGCGCATCGAGTTCTCAAATTGATCATGAAAGCCACCGTCTGTCACAAACGACAAGGTCAGGTGGCGAACGCTATCTCTTTGAACAACGAAGAACATGTCTTGGCCATCCCGACCGTCGTATTGACCCACCTCACCCACCACCAATCCTGCTCACCAAAACCATCCCACTGCCGGCATTAGCCGACGAACCCATATCCGTCAATCCTCTGCTGGCCTACAACCCATCCAAGGCCACCCTCGAGTACGACCTCAGGCTGCCGCCCATCACTGCGCATATCCCGCCTACCGCCAAGGCGTTCGTCAGTCATCCAGATTGGAAGCAACAACCAGCGATGAACCCAAATACGGTAGGGTCTATGGCGATTGTTGTACCCGGTTTGGAAAGGGTCGTCGTCGTATTCCCCGCCACGTTGGATAGCGCAGTGGTTACGGTCGGCGACGTTCTCGTCGCTGTGTACCGTGCTGTGCAGGAGTCGGCCATTGAACATCAGGGAGAGTCTGGCGTGAACAGTGCTATCAGGGGGAGAAACAGCTTTTCAGCATCGGGTCAAGCCGACTTGAGGGCGAACGTCTATGCTCCCATCATTGAAGAACTTTGTGAAGACCATTTATGGGCAGGCCTGTATCCCTGTCACAACGAGCGGGATATATGGGTTCTGCGCACACGAAGCATCGATCATCGATGAACGTTTCGACTGCCAAACCCTCGTTCCACTCACCTCCCCCAAAAAAATTCAGGGTCATTATCGACACCTATCTCTGACTGGAAGAAAAATACTGAACGTCGCGATAGTGGGTGACCAGCGGTATTGCCGATGATGATGATCGTGATGAGCTGTCTGCATTATCGATGCATGGCCACAAAATCGGACTTTGCCCTATAATAGTGTGCACAAAATTAACCAAAGGATATTGTATGTATCGGATGGGTACTGTATCATACCAAGTGCGTCGTCGATGTGGTGGTAGAAAACAGGAGTCGTGAGAAACAGTTGGACTTCCCACAACTCAGTTATGTCACGTGTGTTCGATATCTATTCGATTATTATTTATTGTGTATCAATACTCCTTGTTGGAATGGGATCGCGCAGGAAATAAACACATAGGGAGAATGATGATACGCTCACACTGTGCTGACCATGCCCAAAACAGACAAAACAGGGCGCTCGCAAGTGTGTGAGGGGCGCGTTGCTGCGGTATGGTCCTACGCAAGTTCCAACGGATGCTGTGTTTGCGGGTGCAAGAGTGGGGCCCTCTGGGATACGTCCGGATCTGTCACTGGAAAACGTCGATGGAGTTATAGAACCTGGACGCTTTCACTAGAATTTACGGCATATTTCCGTACCCTTGTTAAGGGTTACTTCAGCCTCTGACGGACTTGGTGGCGGGGCTGGATGTTCCGAAGGGGAAAGGGAGGGCATCGTACAGGCGTGCGATGAAGGGTCAACCGGTTTCTCTCTGGAGGGGTTGTTGACGAAAGACTCGGAACACGTGCACACGGTCCTCGGACTGAAGATCGCTAAATTCGGGTTTCCTGCGATGTTGACACAGAGATACATGACGGTGTTGCTCAACGGGAAGGAGATCTCGCGCCTCCATTCAGTAACATCTACAATCGAGGAGCATTGCCAACCTTACATCCTCGAGTTCAGCGCACTCAGGTACAACTTGGGATAAATTTTCAAACATTACCTGGGGGTTTCAACTTATCGAGCTTGAGACGGATCGCTAAGCTCTCCGGTACCAGCTTGTTCAGCGCAAAAATGAACTCGGCGCATGCTCAGTGGCGCGAAGGAGTTCTTTCCCATAACATCGTTGATGTACGCCTTCGTCACCTGGATGCGGTGGCACACGGTCTCAGTCGGAGGTTCGCTAACCTACCGCTGGAGAAGGGAGACGGGCATGTGTAGACAGAATTGGCACCCCATCCTCCATAGTTGCATTGATTTTATCGTCTTTGGGATTTATTGTCAGCGCTAGTGGCATACACACCTCGCGAACAGGTTCGATGAACTCAACTCCCTGGCGTAGTTGAAGAGTCCTTGAGAATTTTCCAAATCGTCGTTCTCGTATGGTGTACCCACCCTCGCCGTGTTCCGTTGACTGCTTCGTCTCCGCCGAACAATGAGCTTGCCGCTGGCGACGTCAATTTGGATATCCTCCTTTGAAACACCGAGGGATTCGAAGGAGGCAGTTACGAGGTTCTTCTTGGTGTTCTCGTGGAGGTCCAACCTGAAATTCAAAATTATTGTCGTGTTCAGGTGGAAGGGACAACCATTAGGACTTGCCTTGGTTTGATGGACCTGACAACAGCGTCGTTGTGGGGAGGGGAAGCCCTCCCAACATATCGTGGAGCAAAAGCTTCTGAAGGAGGCACTCGAAGTCGTAGAAAGGCCCATAGAGAAACACGTTAGCCATTTCTGTCAGGAGTAGTAAATAGTGCGAAGACAATGACAGTGACGACGATCAGCACAAAAATGCCGATTGGCTACCCCCGCCGCCAACACTAACATCGGTTCCTTGGACCTCGTCTGAAGGGTGGGCCTTCGCACCACCCTCCTTGACACTCGGGAAGGACACTTTCCTGGGAGAGCGACGAGATTCCAATATTCGGAAGTTTTTGGTGTTGGAAGCATCTGATTCGTGTGGGGGGATGGTGAAAGTAGTTTATATAATTATAATAATGTTTTGGTTAACTGCCCTCCCCATCAAAACGCCCGACACGACTCGAAATGACGCGAAAAGTGATAATGCTCAATGAAATTTCAAGTCGGAATGGTATCAGGTCGAGTCACTTTGATGGAACGCCAGATGACTCCATTCGTTCTATAGTTATTGTACAGAACCCACTCAGATAGGTTGCTGTCTCCGGTAATCCACTCCACTCGTTCGGCTCGATATCCCCCTATCGATTCACTCAGCCCCTCAACCCCGTGCAATGTTGGTTGATGTTACTCGATTGGTTTCTTACTGGGAAGCCAGCTGATAGCTAAGCGGTGAGCCGCGGCTTCTTGTATAAAAATCGACTGCGAGGAATCATTATTCCCCAGAGTCTACGAGACCCTAAGGGAAAATTTGCACCCTGTGTTGTTATTTGAATCTTGGTGCCTTCTTGATGAGGATGAACAACTTGAAGTGGCATAAGTACCTACGTAACTACTCAGGCTGTGTATTACATGATGAACGTCGATGGAAGGAGTCCGAAGGACCCCAAATAATGTAAAATAGAGAGGAAGAGACGAGACGAACGGTTCACGAACCACTGAATGTTGGAGTACCTCCCAGGGTAAGCTCCAACACTTTATTACTGTTCACCACCATCATCCACCTCTGAAATGTCTGTTGAGTCGCCAAATTAAATATCGCATATGTAAGGGAAAAAAAGTCGAGATTCGTGCAGTGTACAGCACTACCTCTGTACCGCCTGCCTAGATGATTCCCCCCCGTCTACCACATTTCCCCCTGTGCTTTCACCAGAAGTACTAGTTCTTGGGTTGAGTGGGTATGTCGAATTACCCCCATCGAACACGCTCTCCTCGTCTTGCCTCTCGGTCACGGATGGTGCCCAGTCGGCTTCCACAAGGAAGCCGAGATCGATGACATGGTCATGCACCAGAGCAAGAAAGCCACGCCCAGTCGCAAACCCAGAAATATCCTGATGGATCTGTGGATAATCCCTGGTGAATGCATCTCGCATATTTTCCCGCCGTAGAGAGTGCACCATGCCAAAGAGGGATATTGGTTTGACACCTAACACGAGTCTCCAGTAAGTCACCGTCTGTTCACTGGAGAGAGACATACGCCCGCACCAAACAACATCCGTAGAAGCGAACTCCCGAATACTATGGTGAATATACCGCTGAGGAACGTCCACAATCCGCCCACGCTCGCAAACCCATTGAGGACAGACTTGTCCCTGTAATCCTGGAGGAGCGTCCACCCAAAATCGCCATCATATAGAAAGGCACGCAAGGTGGAGATGTTGGTCGACCGGGGGATGCCAAGATAAGGATTTGCAGCCTGCGGATCTGGGAATACATGATCCATCCTAGTCAGAGCGAGGATTTTGTAGCTCTATTCCAGTGCTATTATTAGTCCCGGCAGAGCTCGAGTGAGCATAAACTTACATCATCAAATAGGCCGAAGGATACAGAACTCTTCAATAAGTGTCGGAACTCAAGGTGGAGTCGACCCATAAGATTGGCACCCGGAGGGAGCACTGTGGATACACTTTGTGATAAAATATCCGATGTAATATTTGACAGGCTGATAACAACCTCCACTGAGTCGAAGGCCGTATTACCGAAACTTGTTGATGACATCCCCAGAGCCGTGTAGTTCACCGTGATCAATAGTTCCGGGTAAGATATAGTTCTAGACACTGGCCAAGTCATGAGAGAGAGGTCTTGGAATAGAATTTGAAACAGACCTGGGCAGTAAAAGGGGGGACTATCATCCAAACAAGTGCAAGGGGGAAATTTGGTAACTATGACAGAGAATATGAATGGGAACTAGTAGTTGGTGAAAAGCCTCACTTGAATTATTCCCAAGAGGGGTGACATTCACCGCACTGCAGACTTGATCCTTGCCGTTTGTGGGATACTTCGGCGATTGGTATCTCAATCCATGATTCCACGTCATCATCGGAAACAACAAACTTACGATATATACGTTCCAAGCCAACTGGATGCCTGGCGGGACCGACTGATTTCGATATTCCTTGATCGAGACAGATCCAATAAACGGCTCCAAAATGGCCTTCACGATTACGGCTCCAACAATGGCGAAGAGAAAAATAGTTGCAAAGACGCCTCTGAAACATCTCAGGGTCGTAGTTTCGCCACTAGATTATTTTAGCAAATTTCAGCACCATTCAATGAAGGAGCTTCAAAAGTTGCTCACCTGAAGTGGGCTCTCCAGATCGACCGTCCTAGTAGAATTTCCAGCGCACCGGGAGGTTGCTCAGCTGGCTTTGCAATGGTAGGGAGGTCGAAAGACACTCCCGCCTTTCTTCTCTGTCTATAGTACTTGAAGATCATTGCAAGTCGAAGAGCCGCAAGCACCGACAGGGACCCCAGAAGGGTGAACAAAAAGACCAATCGGAGTATCCCGACCTGGGCGGACTCCCAATAATTTTCTGATAGTAAGATGTAGATAATGAATGCAAGGACTGGTAGTGGTTCAGTCATTGGGACAGGCGCCAGATTGGTCTGCCACATACCGCCTATTTCCACAAATAAGAGCGAGAGATTGAAAAATGTATTGATGTTGAGCCTTCGGAAAGCGCTGGTGGGTGGGTTAAATGACATATCTTTATACAATGGCGCCATCACACTAACCTCCCAATGTGATGAATAAGAATCACCAAGTAAAGAGCGAGAGAAAGTGGGTTAATAAAATATCCGTCCCATGGATATGTCGCGGTCACAGTGAACGTGAGGATGAGAAGAACTATAGTCGCCAGACAGACCACACGAAGCAGATATATGTTCAAGGTGGGACTGAGACAAACTGTTTTTCCAACACCCATAGACTCGGAATGTGAATCAAAAGATGGTGTTTAGGTTGTCCGTAAAAGAGAGAATGGATTGCTGTCCTGGGCTTGTCCTGGGCACTGAGCACTTGGTGTGAACACAATGTCGTTGTGCTTATTGATAAGGCGAGGTGGTGCTTTTAACTCTAGGATTCTTCGTGGCGTAATAATTGTTTGACAGAGGCAATGCATCAAGTTACGAATCCTATTTATAGGATTCGTTCTATTATCGGGTCAAAAAAACGCACAGGTGTAACGCTCAACGAGCCGGCAAAAGCCGGTTTCTAATATTAGAATTTCTATTGTTCTAAAGGCAACGTTGCTCCCCCGCCTTGTCTTGTGCCGCCCTTTCTGTCCCCTCGTCGTTTCTTATTGTGCTATGGTCCATGAAACTGAACATTGGTGAGTTGTAACTTGCTTCACCATTGTCCTTCCGAGTCACCTTTCTGGTTGATCTTGTTTTCTCTTCCCCCAGCTCCATTACCCATTCTTGCCCTCTGCTTTTCTGCCACAGGTGTTTTTTATGTCCTCGCCACCCCGACGATTCTCCGTCCGCGCCCATCTTGTGTCCCCAATGTTGTCACGGCGCTCACCACGGTCCTCCGCCATTGCATCCTTCTCCACCCTTGTCATCGTCCTTCACCTGCCTCAAGTCGGCCTACTTGCCACCTGTTCTGTCGTCGCTTGCCCCTTTTCTTCCCTGCGGTTTCTCCTACTTCAAGCACGTACCTTTGCCAAAAAGGTAAGTTTTCCTATGGGTATATTTGTGCTTTATACAATGTTTACAGCTTATGCAGTACCACTAGCATCCTCGTATTTGTACCGGCTATCCTCCTTTTTACCCGTCGTCACCCTCCTATCCCCTCCATTCCAAATGAGCGACAGTTGACGTTTCGCCTTGTCCTGCAAGACGAAGCTCACACTAGACCGTCCTGTCTTCGAAGACTCCCATCGACCTCGGTGAATGTCCCCTACAATGTGCCAGCACCCGAACGCGATTCGTACAAACCTCCATGGAGACCCTCAAGTGGCGTTCGCTGCCTGGATAACGACCCGAAGCATGCAAAGGCTTGCGAGAGGAGTTGTGGGAGATAACTAGGCCAGAAGAGTTGTTCGGCACAACTCTCAAGTGTGTTCAAGTTGTTAGTCATGTCAAGCACTTACTTACGTTGTTTGTAGCATCTCAATAAATTGTCGCAACCCAACATTCTGCCAGCGCAGCTCGCAATAAGCCAGTCTCAGTGTGCCGTGACTGTTATCATTGGCCTCTCGGTCCTGTGTGCTCTCTTCGGTGAGGAACTGGAGGCCTGCACCAAGTCTTGGTCATGTCGGAATAGCAACCTCGACTACCTCCAATAGCCGTCGTTGTCGCATCTCATCATCGATGACGGTGCTGATTCACTCGGTAGCTGAAGGGCAAAGGCAAAGGAAATGGGAGGGGTGGGATGACGAGGAGGATGGCTGCGGGGGTAAATGTCAGAAGCGTGGGCATGATTAGAGGCGGAGGGGATGTACGAAGTTGACGCTTTTAGCCCACAGGTGGACAGCGGTCGTGACTACTTCCAGTCGTCGCCGCTTCCCTCAGCTGATGGACAATTGTTCCAACTCTTTCAGTCATCGCCATCTTCCTGTTGCGCACGCTCGGCTTCCTTGTCTTCCTCATCTGAATCATGGGACTACTTGCTCTTGCTCTTGTCAGTAGTTTAGTGCTATCTAGTATCAATACATGATTTTTTCTCATGATCACTTGGTACATATGTTTCAAAGTAATGGTAACCTAATAATATTCCATGCGCGCTAGGAGCCCTAATTGCGAGTTTATATTGTTAGTATTTAAAATCACTTAAAAAGAATTGGGCTCGTAAATGCCATGGAACGCAGTGGCCCTCAAACTAAGTGATAATAGAAGTGTTGAGGTGGATGTGGTGGCGAGAGATGGAGGCACGAATGCCTATGTTTGGTATGTCTCCAATTACTTTCCCCCACCGTCATCGTTCCTTCTCCATGACCTCCCGGGTGATGAAAAGGGAGGAGTCAGTCCGAAGACTACCCCACCATCGATCCACGACACGAGAACGGACGCAGCATCACGGAAGCTCCGCATATGATAGGGCAACTCCGGATAGCAAGGATTTTGGTGTGAACCTGGTAGCATGGACATCGAGGGTGAAAGTGGGGTCTCTGACCGTTCTCGAGGAGGAACAGCTACGTCCGACATCACCTCTCTAATATGTTTGGGTCCTCCGAATTCTAGCGAAGCTGTACGTCCGATCCAACGATATACTACCAACCGTCACAATGACGGTGGACCTGAGCTGCGGCACAAGAAATATTCCGGATATTGGGGTGTTCCCGGTCTCGTGACGTTGCGCGTCGCAGGGTCGAATAGTCCTGATACGAAGATGGTCCCTCAGGACGGGGCACCGTTTCATCAAAGAGCATGGGTGGGCTATCGTTTTTGAAATGTGGGTGTACGACGATCTAGCGGAGGATATGACGTTAGATGGGTGGGTTGAGGTTGCACTGGAACTGGCGGGCCAGGTCTTGATGATATGGAATAAGCGAATGTACACTTCAAGGGGAGCTCGAAGAATTCGACAACGGAGCCAAACCAGATTTATGCAGAAGGTGCATCAAATACACATATAAATTCAATACCAATATTATTCAACACCATGCTAGAGAATCGATGACAAGATAGATTTTCCCATTCCCGAATCTTCAGAATAAAAGGACATCTCGAACAAAGAGGGGATCAATAAACCTCCAAGGAACCAGATCGGCTGGTGAAAACGGCACAAAACATCCAGCAGGAGATCCAGACGCCGGAACTGCAGTCAAACACACTAGTTTAATTTTTAAAAAAAACACAATCCCGGCAATAAAATACCCTGTAAAATAGGGCAGTGGCCACACGGAGTTGTATTATGCCAAAAGGCTGGTGTGGTTGACATAACGGCTCTTCCAGGGAAAAAAACACCCACAGGGTAAAGAAAGGTAGAGGGGCTTCGAAAGAAAAGCTCTGATAAGTATATCTTATCAGGAGTAAGATCGAATAAAATATCTCCCGAAACAGAATGCGAGCAATGAGAGGGCGTCGACGACACGCCTTGCCGTTATATCAGGAACGATTATAGCAAGCACAGAGAACAACGATAAGGCAGCGAAAGTATAGAAAGTTGACGACCATGAATCCCCAAAATGATGGGCCCAGAGAAAACAAGCTGGCGAAGAAAGACCAAAAAGAGAGGCGGCCGATCCGTATATGTTCTCAGCCAGGGCTTGTTGGCTTCCAAAGTAAGAGAGGGTGAGGGACCAGAATAGTGGGTAGAATCCACGAGGCCTAGACAGAAATAGTCAGCTCGATGTATAATCAGCAACTTGACTGCAAGGGTATTGATTACGTGGGATTATGAGGCGTTACAGTTGCTAAGCAAGATTTTGAGCCTTGAAAAGAAGAGCGGCAGACAGCATGTTATCTTATTAATCAGTACACCCTGGTGGGAATTCGTAAAGAGGGAAGAGAATGAGATGAACCAAACCGGACGGTATGGTGGAATTGATGAACCTGTCGCGACAGCGTAAAAAGTAACTTATTTGTCTAACTTATTTAACTTTTCCACCCCTAACTTGAACCGGCTTTACTTTAACTTACTTATTCCCACGCGTGGACAAATTAACGTAGCGGGTAGGCTTGGCTTAACTTACCCACTGAGTGTGCGGCGAGGTAGTACTAGTTAGGGTTGCAGGTATCAGCGTGAGAGCTGTCCGACAAAACTCGTAGAGACCAGAGTACGAATGCGGCTAGGAAAATGGGTAGGATACAACATGGCCATTAATGGGATCGGACGACTCAAAAGGGAGAAAATTAGAAAGGCAATGCGATTCTAAAAGCGAAGCTCCTAGTAGATCGTGCTTCACAGTGGTGCATCCATGGAAGCCCAGAGAAGAGATCATTCATCACGAGTCATGCTTGATAAAGCGACTCGGAAGTAATCACCTCCAAAATAAGGGAGTTATCCTTCACCCTTAACTCAAGCAAATGCTTTTTTTTTTTTGAGAATTCACTACTATACATCGTCAGAGTTGTATTGAAACAGTTTTCATATAAAACGATCCAATTTTAAGCGAGTACTATCAACATGTTGTAGAAAGGTGAGCGCTACTGTCGGGTGCTTATTCTTGGAGAAAATTGTTCTGTAAGTCCAATTGGTTTTATTCGCCACCTTGAGAGGGAAGGGATTGGCAGTAAGTGATAGTAATTATCTACATGGACTTGACTTTTCTCCATAGTTTCTTGATCCTAGGATTATGGACGCTCTTGCACAATGGCAACATAGACATGCTGGCTGCCCTTGGTATAAGTAGTGTAAGACCTCCTACGATCGTTCTGGGAAGTGCAGAATGGGTATAAGATACATACAATGGCGTCCATCTACGACGTCATCTGAAAGGGCGGCGCACTTTATTTTTAACATCCCAAGCTAAGGTAAGTGCCTCATCATAATAATCTTGTGATGCGAAACACGCAACGTCAACAAGATCAATTGCAAATTGGCCACCAACCTGTTGTGACTCGAACTCACCGAGAGGAAGGACGTTAAAGAGCCTGTGAGCTTCTTGTAGGTGGTCAGAGGGGTGTAAGTCACTAAGTTAGTAATAAGTCTTGCCGGGCACTAGGCAACTCACCCCCGCCACTCGAGTACCCCTTACTAAGCCTCCAATTTATTCTTCCCACTGTGCTTCAAATTGATCCAGTGATGATAGTCTTTGAGGAAATATTTATCATATTACTTACATGAGTTCATGAGTCAAACCAAAATAAGTTAACGTGAAAAGTTAACTTAAGCAAATTAACTTTTCACCCTAAGTAAGTATAAGTTAACTTGTTCACGTTAACTTTTCACCCCAAGTAAGTGTAAGTTAACTTGTTCACGTTAACTTTTCATGGCCAGTTAATCGATGTTAACTTATTCAAGAGTAACTACCCAATGTAAAAATTTCTGACCCCACACCGAGTGAGGAGTCATGTTCTTGTATAGTCGTGTCGTCGTTGACTGATTACAATCTACGCCAAGTTACCCTGCAGGTCTGTCCTACATCCGTTCCCGCACCATGGTCCGCCACCCAGCCAGAACGAGTCATGGATCAGGCTTGTGTTGGGCAGCCGGATGGGGCGCCACGTCGGATTCAGTCCTGAAAGTTTCATCAAATGAATCGTCTTCTTCGATGCGGGATTGACACCGATACTACTGCTCCTCATCCCTCCATCCTTGTCGCCCGCCTTCGCCTTG
>Ga0307513_10008335_pt1 | contig 13273 bp, 15 predicted proteins | sample 15_EM_MG_FD_202174 | JGI IMG/M metagenome (GOLD analysis project Ga0307513, IMG submission 202174) | Populus trichocarpa ectomycorrhiza microbial communities from riparian zone in the Pacific Northwest, United States - 15_EM | ecosystem: Host-associated > Plants > Roots > Unclassified | place...
GACGGAGGCTAGTTGGTGGGGTGGACCATCGTTAGCTGGCCGGAGTGGTGGTTTGCAAACAGAGCGACTGACATGTTGTTCGTTACTTCCAGCCTCAGAGCGTGCAAAAGTTGTCTGACTGACGAGCCTTTCCCCAGGAACAAGTCTCTCATGTTCGTCACGAAGAGCACCTCGAGATTGCAAGGATGGCAGTCGCACAAACACAAGGTGGAGGTTGGATCAATGAGCTCGTGTTGAGTCACGTGCTGTCCCCCGAGACCGATCCTGCGGTGTGTGGACTCCGGCAGTTTCTCACAGAACCCTAATCCGACGGGAATCACGCTCGGTGGCCGTGGTTCTCTTTCTGTCGGTAAGCCCTGCTGACGGAGGAAAGGATCTCCCGTTGTTCTCCGCCAGGCAATACATATATATGTACGTCCCCGGTCATCAGCGTCCAGGCGCCCCCGGGTTACCCTTGCTTATAAAGCGCGGTCGCGCGACTGCCCCCTCATGGCGCCCCTTTTCGACGCATACGACGTGCATTATGCGGGCTCGGAGGATGGTGCTGAGGTCTACAAGGGGAAGGTGGACCCAAAATGGAGCATCGGTCGGTGGGTTCGATCACCATGACATCCGCTATCCTGAAGCTCACGCACTTTACCTCAGTATCTTGTTCGGAGGTTCGCAAGTTCTGTGTACGAGATAGATGGACTGCTGATCCCTAGCGATGCCTCTCGGTTCTCCAGGCTACGCATTTGGTTTGATCATCGAAGCCTGCACGAAACATCAAGAGAAGCATAAGCCGACGCAAGGAGACCCCGTTCAACTCTCGTCTCACTACCTCGCGAGCCCGGATCTAATACCGTATGAGGTCCATATCAAGACCCTCAAGTCCGGCCGTTCGTACACCAACCTGTATGCTGAATTCCGCCAGGAGGTAGGCCTCTCGTCACACCTTCCACGATATATTATCGTTTACAGAGTTGAATTTCAATCATCTAGGGAAAACTTAGAGTGACCGCTCTGGCATTATTTGGTGATCTCACAGTTACTCCAGAACGCTCGTTTGGACACCACGTCAAGATTCCTTCTCCTTACGCCCGTCGAATCCCACTGTTCACCCACCCGGCGCTCATGGGGAGGCCTACAGCCGGTGCGGAAATCCTCGAGGATATCGTCAACTTTGGCGACGAACTTCAGACCGTCACCGACCCTGTTTGGCCGTCTCGTAACGCACCAGAGGTTAGGGAGACGCTCTTTGAGCACCCTACAAAGGGAAACACATCAGAGAAGATAGGAGGCGGGGGTGTTGACGAGGGTCGATGGGTCGAGCTCACTCCCAGCGCCAGGGGGTCGGATTACAACATTCTCCGGCCATCTTTCTGGGCCGTCATTTCGGACACGATTCACAGTTACCCTATGCTTCTTGGTGCACCGGTCCACTGGAATCCGACGATGACCTGGACCGTTACGTTTTACGGTAAAATCCCGCCACGCTCGAAAGATTGGTCAGACAGGACAACGGGGTTGTATACGCACGCCAAGTCGATGGTGGATCCGGATAGCCGACAATACTTGATGACCGAGTGGTGGACTGCACCAAGCAATTTGGCTCAGGGGAAGGTAGAGGAGGGCTGGAGAGAGAAGCAAGTGTGTTTGGCCTCTTCTGAACAGGTGGCGATCGTCATCCCACCAGAAGTTCAGCTGAAGAGGACACAGATGCAACCGAAGTTGTAGATATGATCAGGCATTTTAACGGCGACGTACCATTCAACAACCGTTGATTCATAGCAACCGGTCGTCGAGGAAATGAAAGTCGAAATTTCACACCACTACTGAGATGGTATGTAATGGGAAGGCCACATTAGGAACCTAGTTGTTATGATGGTTCCTAGGTGCGGCCGTCTTTGATTTCGCTGTACCTTCGGACACCCGGGGGAACCTAACGCGTCCACCTCACCAGAACCGCACTACACACTCCTCTGCGTTGAGCATAACCTAGAATGTGAGAGTGGGGTGGTTTCTTAGGAGTTGGTTGAACGGAAAACCATGAGTCGATCGCGGGGGAAGATGGCGTTCAGGGAATATATGTGCACTTGCCTCATCCCCATCTAGGCTCCGATACGATCAAAGTGAGCGAGCTTCAACCACGACGCGGATCACGAGCCCTGGCGCTTGCTCCCCTCCTGAATTCAACTCCCTTGGCTACGGAGAGGTGGGGTCACTTGACCACCTGCGACCCTCTTAACACCGTTGTTGAGCAGCTTGACGCAGCTGCCACTGTGTACAGGGAACCAGTCAAGTGAACCCACGCCAGCGCCAGGTGCTGCGCGTGTGGCTCTGCGCTCAGAGTGGTTTCGAAGATACTTGACCTCTGACCGCCACCTCCCCAATGTTCGTTGTCGTGAAGAACAGTACGGCGAACGTGAATGAACCGGTGTCGCCTCAAATGTCTCCCAGTTCGATGCCACAGTTGGATTGGAACCTCTTGACGATCCCGCCAGAGATAATCCTTCGAATACGTCCGTTATGCGATCACAATGTTTCCGAGAACTTGCTAACGTATCCCCTAGTGTCATACCTGGATATTCCAGATCTAACCTCTCTTTCGCGAGCGTCTCCGCAGCTTGCTATCCTCACTTCGGATCCAATCCTCCACAGCAACCGGCTACGTTTGACCGCACCCTCCAGAGTCGCTCATTCACTCTTCGGTACGAGTCCCAATGGCATCCTGTTCAGACCTAGTGTCGGGGAGCTACTACAAAGAGGTGTCATGAAGGGATTGGGGATCGAACGCCGATGGAGGACCGGTGGATATTTCTATAGTCCGAGGGTATGTGTTGTGCCATATCTCTCTCTTGAAATTTGACTCACAGATACCAGATGGTATCCGTCTACGAGAGTGCTCTTAGAGTGCATCGTCTCCATGCTCAGAACCTCATTTCCACCGTCCTTCGAGACCATTTCCGGTCATTGGACGCCAGCGGGCTCGTCCCTCCGTATCCCATCCCCGAGAGGTCCGACATCTATGGCGCCACCGAGGGTTTGAAGAAGAGTAAACCTGGAGTCGTGAGCCGAACTCTCTTACCCACCATCCGAAGTCTTCGCTGGAGTTTCAGATGTGACCAAGTCAGCCGAGTCGTTCGAGGGGCGAGCGGCATAGGTGCTCTATTTGCTGGACGCAGGTTCACAGACGACGAGTCGGATACCCCCGATCGAAGAGTTGCGATGTGGATCGAGCGGCAGGGACCAAAGTTGATCCCTGATTCGAGCTCTGGGCTGGAAGTGGAGAGGACGAGGTTGGCTCTGTGTCCTGATGTCGGGAGGATCATCAGATTTTATGAAGGACTTTCACTTGATGACTGATCATTTGACACTCGAAGGTATATCCTGGAGACTACGTCTCCACATCCGAACTTTTCATTCACATTTTTCTCCGTCGCTTCATCTCTTGGCTTACCCGGACGCGTGTTTTTTCGGTGTGGCCAATGCCCCCCATCACGAACTCCTCCCAATTGTATACACAGTAGTATATATAGTCTATTTTGTACCTGTTTAGTCTTGCTTTATACCAACGCATCGCCCATTGGTTTTGGAGACCCGTTACTTAAGAACCTATGAAATGTGCCAACTGAAATAAACCCCATAACAAGAATGAAAACGAGACCGAGATCCACCAAACGTGGATTTGCCGCCAGTGAATGAGGGATAAGACGAATCGGGTGGAGAAGCAGGAAGCTTCCGTCCAAATCGTTCCCCGTGTCATGGTAGTCAACTCAACCCAGCAGAGTTTGGTGGACTCGCAGCGGCGGCCCGGTCCAGGATCCCCCTCATCTGTCTAACCACGTTTTCATCCGTCCTCCACATCTTCCACTCTCCCATTCCCATACCAATCGCATCTGGGTCTTCCCTCCCTGCCCTCTTCCTGTACTGCACCTCACTCTCGACGAAGCAACCGGCGCTTAGGTGAATTTCCTTGAGTCCAACGCGGAGAAGGATCGCGAGGAGGATCTGCACTGTGTTTGGATTGATTCCTGAACCTGGGAGTATCGTTATCGGCTCGGTTGGAGCGACTCGACCAGGCAGCGAGGTCACTGAAGAGATCGAGGTGGACGAATTTACCCTGGAGTGAAGTTGGGGGCGAGTGAGAGAATAGAAGTGTTGAGCAGATTCCTCGTGAAGGTCTGACAGGACTGAGATCGAAGAGGGGGATGTTGCGATTTTCCCGTGACCGCTAGAGCCAATTGCGGTTAGGAGTGGGGTGACGGTGTTCGGGATCGTCGTACCTTGTTAGGACTCGTGTAATGCCCGGTATTGAATACAGGTGTTGCAGGGCAGCGTGCGGGTCTTGCGTCATATCGAAGGCACGATGAAAACAGACTGGAAAGGGATATGGACTTCCGATCCAAGCATGGCGGTATGGTTCACTTGCCTTGTAATGGCAGCGCTTCGTTCACGAGTCTGGGAGGGTTAGGGACGATCGGTAGATAGAATGGAGCTAAGATTGCACGCTTACTGCCTTGTGGTGTCAACATTGACCTGCCCGTAGGTAGTCAGCACCCCAAAAACCACACCGTCTGCTCCTGCTTCTTTGAATATACGGATGTCCTCCTTCATGACCTCGATCTCCCCTTCTGAGTATAGAAAAGAACCGATTCTAGGACGAATCATGGTCTGCGGTAACGATTATTCCGTCCGATCGCGAGAAGCCAAGTTCGAGAAGCATAGCACCCATGAGAGCGGTCAACCGATTGAAGGGGAATGGATCAATTGTGATTAGATATCACCCTGTGGGTGTGTTTGCATGCGACTCACCATGATTGGAACAGTCGGCCCTACGGCGTTCTTCACCGCTCTGAACAAGCCGAGGGACGGGGTGAGACCGCCTCCATTCGCAAGGTTCGAGCAGAGCTCTAGCCTGTCCGCTCCTCCTCGTACGGCGCTGTTTGATCACGATCGCATCATGAGCAGGAGAAAAACGGTTAGACCGAGGGTCGGATGGTTATCGGTCGAGAGGAGAGCACCGACGAACGCGATTGCTGACTCGACAGAGTCCACGCAGACCTCCATGACCAACACCACCATCTCGACCGACCTTCTGGGCCTTTACGCAAAGGTTGGAGAGATTACGGACGGGGATTTCTTCGTGTCCTCCTGACCCATTCATCTAGGCCGCTCGCCCCGTGGGAAAGCCGATAAGGTTTTTTCCGCGAGAGGGAATTGTTTCTCACGTTTGCCGCTCGCGCCGCCCCGCCTGCCAGACTGACTTGCCGGCAAACGGTTTGCGGTGACGCCTTTTCCCCGAAGACTGGAATTCTCTCTGGATGAAGAGAGAATTGGAAAGGATCTCGGGTGCCGACTCGGTCGACGTCGATTCTCCCCGCGCAAAACGACGAAAAGAAACCGCACAAGCCGCCATGCCAGCCACCACCTCCAAATCGAATAACGTCGCGTCGGATCCCAGCGCGATCAAGTTCAAGCAGGATGCCTTTTCCCTTTGGTCGACCGTCAAGGATGCGACAAACAAAGAGTGCGCACTCCTCTCCTCTCACCTCCCGAACCGCCCTTATAGCTTTTTCTCGTTCCAGGGGTCGCCTTCTTTCTACAGAGTTCATGCGTTTGCCGTCAAAGCGTCAGTACGCGGATTACTACCAACAAATCCAAAATCCAATCGCCCTCGACGAGATCAAGTCTCGGATAGAAACCGGAAAGTACCCGAGCCTCGATGCAGTCAGACAGGACCTCGAACTTTGCTTCAAGAACGCCAAGAAGTACAACATGAAGGATAGTCCAATCTGGAAGGATGCAAAACACCTCCACGTACGCTGTCGCCTTCAATCCGTCATTTGTGCGACCCACCTGACCTCTTCCAGAAACTTGTCAATAAGGAATATGTCCGGTTGACGGGAGTCTCTCCGGAAGAGGTGAGAGCTGCGGATGCGGAGAACGATGGAGATGCAGGGTCCGGGGACGAGGGAGGGAAGAAGAAGAAGACACCTAACCTCCCTCGGATGCTCAAGTCGCGTCTACAGAAGTTGGTCGACAAGACCGACGACGAGTGCGCATCACCCTCAACTTTTGTCTTACCCATGTCTCCTAACCTCGACCCTCCAGTGGGCGCGTTATCTCTGCCGAATTCATGGAGCTCCCTAGCAAGAAACTGTGGCCTGGCTACTACAAGGTCATCAAGAAACCTCAATGCTTCGAGAACATCTTTGTACGCGTTTCCTGTTGCGAACGGTCGGTCTCAGCTCACCCCTTCCCCTCAGAAAAAGTTGAAACGGAAGGAATATCATACGAGCGCCGAATTTTCCAAGGATGTGCAGCTCGTCTTTTTGAACGCGGTGGAATTCAACTCCGAAGGAAGCCAGATCCATGAAGACGCGCAGACCCTGAAGGTGCGTTCCTCGTAGACGGCTATTTTCACTTTATGGGACTGAACCGAATACCATAGTCCTACTTCCACCAGCTTATGTCCGACCTCCCTGCACCACACTCCCTTCCTGAGTACTCGACATCGACTGGGACCTCTAAGATCACGTTGAGGCTTCCTGGTACCGGGGCCGCCTCTACGACGAATGCTGCGGCGTCTACTCCCGTCAAGGGAGGATCCGTGATGCTCAGGGTTCCGGGCTTGCCAAAGGATGCTAGTGCAACTACCGCGAGCAAAGCAGCCGAGCCCGAAACATCAACTTCCGTTCCAAGTACGACCACCCGATCGAGGGCGGCGAAGGAAGAAGCCACGACGGCTGAGCCGATACCGATTCAGCCCGCTCCATCGACATCGAAGACCACAACCTCGACTACTGCAACTACCACTGGGACTCAACTGCCTCGGAAGATCTCTACCACCACAACCAGCACGGCCCCTGTTCAAACGGCAACCCAACCAGTCGCACCCATCCAGACCTATCCCACCCATTATCCGAATGCTCCATATCAACAACCCATGGGCCTCAGTCGACCGACCTCCGCTACGCCATCTACTACCCAACATGCCACCTCCACATCTTACACCCCTGCAACGATCCTACCTGCCTACCCCGCCTATACAAACACAGGGTACACACCCTCTACCACGACGACTCCGCTAAACCCTCTGTCGAATCTGAATAACTACGGATATGCATATGGAGGAGCGGGATTCGGTCCAGGCGCCACGGGGACGACGTCTTACTCCACGACAAATGGGATTTCGTACGCAAACGCAACCTACGTCAGCCCCACCACAGCAACCACTTCATCCACACCGGGTCCGTATTATCACCCCCCCACCACCGGCACAACTGGAACCCAGAACGCCAACCCTAATGTGAATGCGGTGACCGCCCCTGCTGTAACAAAAACCCCAGTTCCTGTACCCTTGCGAACTTTCAAAACCGTGCTTCTCACGACAAGAGCATGTGACCGGAGGTTGGAACTGGATGCGAGGGAAGGGGTGAAAGTGTGGAGCGTGAGGTTGCTGAATAAGGAGAAGGGACTTAGGATAAGTGGGGTCAAGTTCGACGTTCCCCCGCGCTCTGCTGTCAATTCGATTTCCAAGACAGAAACGGGAGGCGGAGGTCAAGAGGAGGAAGAAGAAGGGGATGTGAAGATGAATGAAGACAAGGATCCTGAGGAAGAGCATGAGGATGATGTGGAGTACGAGGCTGAGCCTTCCCCAGCCAAACGCGGGGTCAAGGGGAAGAGGAAGGGCAAGGGCAAGGGCAAAGTTGGGAGACCGAAGAAAGTCAAGGTTGCACCTGCCCCTCCTGTCCCTGTCACACCAACGACTCCGACGGTCCCCTCTGTGAGCGCCGTACTGGGGGAGGAGGATGTGACGGTGAAGATAAATAATACCGTCGTCCCTCTCCGTTCTCCCATTTCGGCCTCCACAGAAACGGACGATGGGTCGGACGAAGAGGATGAGGGAGATGGAGAAGCGCCCGCCATGAACGGGAAGGAAAACAAGAAAAAGCAGAGATGGGAGTGGGATGTGGATGTGCCGTTGGGATCGAGCGTTTTGGAGATTAGCGAGAAGGGAGGAGCGGTGTGGAAGGTTTATGTGGATAGAAATTTCTTGTTGGATGGACCCTAGACGTCCTCTTATCTTAGGTAGTTTTTCCTCTCTCCCGATGCCCCGCGCTCTGGGTGTTCCCTCTCCTTGATGGGTCGCCAATCTCGGTTTCCCTCCCAATCGTGTATCTCCCTTCCGCCTGCCGATGATCTCTCCACCCTCTCCTCGAGGACTTTTTCTCTCTTTCGGCTAATTTTCCATCGTCTTGTGTCTATACTCTACGTTCTGAATATATTTGAGTGGCCATTCTTGTCTCAGATTCTCTCGGTGGAAACACAACATGAATGAATGAGTCCATTTGATTGATCAGAGTCCGTGGCGAAAGCCAAATAATGTCATCCTTGAACCGGCAAGTCGTTGGGTATTCGTCCCGGCTCGTCACCCTCTTCGTCCTCACTCTCGCACCTCTCAGGGAGGTATGGTCGGTACCGCCCCGCCTCTCCCAACCGCTCTCTAACGTCCCTCTCCATCTCTTTCTCCTCCCTGACCCTGTTCTCACCCCCATCCTCTCCATCACTCACACCATAGTTATCGCTCTCTTCACCCTGATCAGCCCTTCCCTGGGCCCTCGCAAACGCCGTGAGATGTGATTGAGACTCGACGTACTGCCTCATCATCTCTTCCCGGTCAATCGGATGGACTTCGTACCCCTCTGACCCACGTCGGATGAACTGTCGATTTTGTGGTCCATCCTCGTAATAGTGATCGTCTTCGTCTTCGTCTTCATCTACGTAGGGTGGTTTAGAGAGGTGTCCGCGGGATGGTCGCGATTCGTCGTAGTCCGGGTGGTATGGAGGGACTGCGTAAGTCTCACCCGTTTCTCCGCCTTCGTCAGGATAAAGGTTAGCGTGTCGTTGCCTCAAGGCGGGTGAGCCGCTGTGTTCTCTCAACCCACGATTCGAGTAACCTGTATGAAGGTCCGGGTTGAAAGATCCATTCCCGTATGTCCACGGGTCTTTTGGAAGGGTGAAAACGTGGTTTTCGTCCATAAATGTAGCGGGGTCTTCGGGTGGCCACTGACCAGTATACTCCCCGTCTGTAAGGACTTCCGCATAAGAATAGGGAGCGTGGCAGAAGGAGCAAGACTCAGATTACTCTGAACGATCTCGAAATTAAGGCCATCGCCGGGAGGTACAGTGGGCCAACACCATAAGAGAGGGTTCGGGCCTAGTACAGTCCTGATATTCTTCATCATACCAATATTCTGCAAGGTCCAACACACAAGGTTAGTTTCAATTTCAACCCACCGTCACACTTTCGCTTCCTCTCCGACATCGGGAAAGATTTATAAGCGAGCTGGGTCGGTAGGTACGACTCACATAGGGGAATTTGATCTACAGAAACCATTCGTCAACCCCTGGGTGGGCAGAACATCAAAAGAGATCACCTCTCGAATCTCTCCGCGTCTCACGAGTGTGGCAACTTTATCTTTCTCCCACCCTTCGATGGTTGTCGAGTTTCCCAGCAGGCAGTGCAGGTGGTACAAGCTATATCCAGGTTAGTGAGCGGTTCGGAGGACCACAAACCAATCGGTACCTGAAAGCTCCGACAGCAAGTAGTACTGGGACACAAGTAACGTAGTTCATGATGATGAAAACCAGCTCTATTGGATCTGGTTCGACCTATAGACCAGGGTACGTCAGAGAATTGAAGGGTCGTCATAGATGATAGGAATTACCCAGAATCCATTCTTGGTGGAAGACAGAACTCGGGATGTTACCATAAACACGTGATAGCTGCATGTAATGTCGACGTAGAACAGAAAACGAATGAAGTAGCCGTAGTTGTATTGACCCAGGCAGTTGTTCACCCATGGGCAATGGTGGTCTAAGGCATTCCCCAGGTCAGACGGGGTTGAGGGCAAGAAGTGGGTACAAGTGGTTTACCCATTCGGAGAACGCATCTGAAGCGGAGTTAGACCATACGGTGGTGTGGATTCGGTAGATGAGAGACATACGTCTTGCAGTCCTTACAGTGATGTGCTCTAGGTGGTTTGTACCGCTTGCAGTTTCGGCAGTATCGAGGTTTCCCCAGCCGGTTGACTTGAAAACCTTGTTTGTCCGAAACGTCAGGTTCCTACGATAACGCCGAGATTGAACGAGGGTTATTTCCAGTCGTTATAAATGTTGGGTGATGTTAGTATGTACCCACTGCGGAGGCACTCGACCAGGATCGGTCACGATGCATAAGTAGTAATTCCACCACAACATCGCCAGAAGAAGGCTACAAGTTGGTTCGGACCCCATGTCAAGCGGGAATACGGAATGAACGCACTTGAATGGTATTATGAGTTTCAAGAGGTCGACCGAGACCTCTCTGCCATACCAGGGCCAAATAATAAATATCTGTGACGAGTACCCGTTGAAAGAAATCAACATAATCGTAAAGCAGACGAAGAGTCGACCGAGCAGTTTTCCCATCTTCGGATTCCTGCGCTGTCGGTTGGGTTCTTCGTCTTTTCGATATGTCTTGTTGCCGGGCTGCGGATATTGATGACGTTGACGAGAGGATGCGGAAGGATGGGAGGCCGATCGTTTTGGTCACCAACGGTCATGTACTCGACCTCCCTCCGACATTCCGCTTCCGCCATCCAAAAGTCTCCCGGTGTCACACCCAGGCTACTTTCTACCACCCCCGGAAGAGTCAAGATTGGCAAGGCTGGTTCATTTGCTGGCGTTGAAATTCGTATGTCCGAAAACAAAGCACACATCTCCCGCCAACCTCCGGAACTGACACACGACCTTCATTCGCTCGTAGCTGGGCTTCCACCAAAAGAAAAAGCATCAGAGGGTACTGGAACACTTGGACCTGCCTCGACCGCCCCCTCCGACCCCACGGTTGTCAATAACGGGACTAGACACGCCAGGCGTTCGAGCAACTATGCGGACAGACGGACTCCTGGGACACCCCACCACAAACAAACCCGGAGCTCTCAACCCGGTCTGCCCTGGTTAGGAGACGACGAGTTTGAGTCTACTGGACTTGCGTTCAAGCTTGCCCGTCACCACATGCAACGGATGGCTGCCAATAAGCCTACAGGTGACTCCGGCCCCAGCAAAAACGCGAACAAGTACGCGAACCCGGGTTCTGGTCCTAGGAAGAACGATGGGGCGGCGCGAACGTGGGGGAAGACGTCGGACAATACGAACAAGAGAGCTTCACAACCCAAGAATGACCTGACTCGGAAATCTCAGCCAAGGCGGGCAGATACTACGAAGACCACGACGCCCAGGACCGTCAGGTCCGGGGTGTCTACAGGGCCAGCGACCTCCTACCCAACCCTCAAACCCTTTTCCGTTCCCGAAACACCAGCCCGCACAGCTCACATTAACCTCGAATCAGCAGACTTCACGTCTCTATTCGGTACCTCTCCACCTCTCTCCGCTGCGCCTTCTTCAACGAGCGCGAAAACTACCCCCACCGATGGCGCTTCTCGTCGCGTGCAGCTCATCTTGGAGTCCCGGGGTGGCGACTATTCGAGGTTGGTCTCCGGCCCTCTGGTAACGAGCCAAGGGGACCCATCAGTGTACGCAGAGAGGGCGATGGCGCGGAGGAGGGAGCTGGGATCCAACGAGAGGAATCGTGCTTTGGGAATCATTCGAGGGATGATCGGCAAATCGCAAGGCTCTCAACAAATACCATAAGTATCTGGTTGGAGGAGGTTGGCTTTGGAGGATTGGTTAAGCATGTGGTAATCAATATCTACACCCCCACGCTCCCCTGGAATAATAGAGACTTAATCCCCTTACGACACCGGCTTGGAGAGAGCAAACAACCGCGTCAGATTACAGACGAATGTGTCAGTGCCGGTACTGGTAAAACGAAGCATTAATGATGGTACAGGGAACCCTAAAACTAATAAGCCCGCATCCCAAAGTGAAACTACAGCAACATCTCCATTTCAGCCGGTTCTGAGGTCGAAGCAACTTCCGAGGGTTGACTAGCGCTCACCCCGACCAGGCTCCCCACGTTCACATCTAACGACCCAAAACCGTGCTGAGAGCCATCCCCACCGCACCCTTCGACTCCTTCACCTCCACCCGCGGTGCTCCCGCATCCAGCGACACTCCCACCACCAAACTCGCTCGCGCTAGCCCTAACCGAATTTTCGTGGCCATTGACGCTGTCCGCAAATGCTCCGGCTCCTCCAAATTCTCCAAACTCTCCATCCGGTTCCTGGCCCATGAGTCTCTCCAACCTTTCTTCCTTCAGCCAATCCGGTATCTTGAAATCCCGAATATCCTCGATCTCAGGGTGAATCTTCAACCCGAAAGCGGTGAGGTGTCGTTGTGTGCGTTGGGTCGTCCGGTGGGAAGTTAATGAGGAAGAGCGCAGAGCGGTAGCCATGAGGATGCCCATAGGTTGATTGTGCGTGTGGTAGGGGTAATGGGGTTTGGGATGAGGTTTAGGGGGGGCGGTCACCGAGACGGGGACAGGTAGTTCCACCTCTTCCCGAGTATCATGGTCGATGTAGTCTTCATCCTCCACGTCTTGGGCGTGAGCCCCTCGTCGTGGTCGCTTGTTTGGTCGTGGGCTCTCCATATCCGCAACGGAGGGTGAGGCAGTGATTGAAGTTCGGGTCTTTGGCCTTGTACTTGGAAGGACGGGTGTTGTAGGCGCTGGACCAGTACCTCGTGTGCTCACCCGTCCTGGAGTATGCTCCAACTTCGGTATTTGAGCTTGAACCTCGGTCTGGGAATGTCCTGGAACAAGTCCTGGGATCACCCCGTTCCCGTTTCCATTTGCAACCGGGGTACCTTGCGGTGGGAACTTGATCCTGAGTTTTAATTTTTGCTGTGGTGGTTGAGGTGATGACGCGACCTGTTCCTCCTCCACCGCCTCTGGCTCCACGGAGGCACTTGGACGCCTGCTACCTCCAACGCTTGCGCTGGTAAGCTCTTTAACCACCTTATCAGGGGGCAACAAGACGCGATACCGTTCTTCAAGGCCAGCGGCGGTTTCGAGGATCTCTCTCTTCCGCCGCTCACCCTCGTTGTGCAACGCTGCACCATTTACATGAATCCCAGGTAGATCCTGCAACCCTGTGTCGGCGTCATCGACGACGATAGGCTCATCGGCAGACCCATCACCCTCTGAAGCGCCGGGAGGACGGAACAAGGAAACGGGTAATGTGAGGAAAGCTGAGCCGTCCATGCCGCGTAATTGCTCGATACGCTCCTTGAGCTTGTATTGCTCGTGCTTGAGCTTTTCCTTTTCTCGCAGCCTCTGGCGCTTCTC
>Ga0307513_10008336_pt1 | contig 13272 bp, 15 predicted proteins | sample 15_EM_MG_FD_202174 | JGI IMG/M metagenome (GOLD analysis project Ga0307513, IMG submission 202174) | Populus trichocarpa ectomycorrhiza microbial communities from riparian zone in the Pacific Northwest, United States - 15_EM | ecosystem: Host-associated > Plants > Roots > Unclassified | place...
ACCCCTTACACTTGCATCATCACCCCTCTCGAAAGGTATTGCTTCCAGCTACAAAAGCACCTCCCTCTCCTCACTACCGTCTAACCCCTTTGCTTGTTATCAGTCGCCTTTTATCTCGTCTATGTGTTCTCTCAGACATGGTTGACAGATCACAAGGGGTAAAGGACAAATTGGCTGGACAGGAGGTTCGAGAGAGTGGCAACTGTACCCATAAGGACAGCAGACCTGCCAAGACTGGGTGTAACTTGCGAGGTGGTAGTGTGGGACTGTCGCACCGTTGACGCGTGATGTAGGGTGCCAGCACAGTGACTGGTGAGAGCGGAGTAACCTATCTTATGCACTTCCATAAAAAGCAGGATTTCACTATTCGGATCCTTCTCTGAGACGTCGCCGCACCCATGACTTCGGTCACCTTCGCCTTTTCCGCAGAGTCCGCGACGCCGAGTCAGAACTCAGCTGCAGGGGCAGCCAAAGACCACGAGGTCTTCATGTAGACGGTGGTTAGTCCACTTTTGGCTTTTCTGTCTGTGTGCTTTTGCGCCCATATGGTGTTTAAGCGCATGCAAAGGTTAAGGAAGAACTTGCGGTGCGCAGGTGCAACAGGACTGGGAACTTTACCCACGATCAGGCAGCCAAGCATCCCGCATCGCATTTATGAGTGTACCTCCACCAGATCTGGTGGTGCTCACCCTCCATACTCACTAGTTGATCGACTACTGGTTGTATCATCCAGCGTATCGATTTGATTTGAAAACTTCTGATCTAATCGCACTCGCTGTCACCCTGATCATCCAGCCTACCATAAGAATTGTTAATATTTCACATGCGAAACCACAAGCCAGGAAGGAGTAATTGGTTTGCATCATACCTAGTAATTATGGCACTTAAATCGAGATCAATGAAGTATGTCACAAATCAATTTGCCAAGGAATTACGACAGCAGCGCCGCCGAATCAACAATAAGACCATCCTTCGACAGTAAAGCTTGTTGGCTTAGACCAGGGTCTAGGGTTTCCTTAGGGCGTCTATCGCGTACGACCACAGACTGACCTAACGCCGGCTGGGTTGAAGGCGCTACACTAGGGAGATACCAGGTGATAAAGGCGCCCCAAATATGAGGGACACCATGCCCTTCCTTCCTCCACCAAGCTCCTTGCCTCAGGAAGGATATGCTGTCTCCTAGCTTAAGCGCTGCCTCGGGTACCACCCTGGTTTCCACCTCACAAGCGCTACCTGACCCATCACCATCTGCCTCCTCGGACATGTCCTCCTCACACGCATCATCCCCGATATGGCTCCTTACTCTGCTCCCAGGAGGGTTGGTGGCTTTGTGCTTGCTGATCGCGTGTTTTGGGAGTGTACGAAGGGAATGGAGGACGAGATTAGAGTCACGCAGGGAATCCCAGCGTATGGAGTTGGAGACACGGATGAACTGCCATGAATGGCAAGAATACCCTTGATGACTGCGATGGCCAGTGAAGGCCAGGGAAAGTCGGGCAGTCGCAAGAGAGTCTTCCCTGGTTTGTGATACCTTCATTGCACTATCACTGTGGCCGTGGGCTGGATGGGCCAATGAAATGGCCCCTCGATCTGCACTTAGGACCACTCACATTCAAATGTACCTCAATTGGAGGCAACAAGTCTACGATATTTGGGAACGTCGGTATTGACGTGCTGACGAAATCACGGTACCTAGTAGAGGGCGTGCAGAGTGTTTAAGGCGTGGATAGGGTTCAAGCAATCAGGTACCATAGAGTTGCTTCTCTCACCCACTACATGCTCACTCAATTCCCTCAAGCGTCAAGCATCTCGCCGAATGCTGCTATTGGGGGCATAGGTCCCGCCTCGCAACATTCACAACCAGGGCTATTGCATCATTGCAACAACGTCGACAGAGGGGAACGAAAACCTGACCTCCGGCGAGGTCGCTTCGGGTCTTGTACACCCTTATCTTCATGGATTGCTGAGTACGAGCTGAGGAGCTTAAGCCTGTATTTCACGAGTTGTGAACCGGAGGGTTCGAAATGGACGGACAGCAGCGTCGGGGTTGGGGGTGTTATAATCGAGACAAGCTTGGTGGGGGGCCGTGGGTAACGTAGGTGAATGACCCAGCTGGTTCTTTAAAGTACCGGGTCCTCTCAGATCGAACCGAAAAGCGAATGGTTTTTAGTACGAAACTGTACCTTTTACGTGCCTATCTCTTGGACAGTTCTGCGCTGATAACGCGAACTGAGGTCCAAACGACCAAATAGGGGTGCGCCGTTGAATATTATATGATCAAGAATGAGCTAGACGACACCTGATTTGCCTCCACCGCCTCTGCAGACCCCACAGCATTATCTCCAGAACCTGCTCAAGTTGCTCCGACTAGAAATGTGCACTTCACTCGACCCCATTAGTATAGCCGCGATGTTTTGAAGGACTGTTATACAAAACCCTATGACGGAAATGCAAGATAAAAGGAGGCGCTGGTGCTGGTGCGAAGGACACAGACGAGAGAGTGGGTTGGTAAAGCTAAGGCGGAACCAGCTAGTTATGGAACCAGCCGAATGAACCGAAGGGGAGGATTAGCGCGTTACAAGATTGTTATAGGGTTTTCTTTGAGCCCGCCGTATCGCCTGGTTTCCTGCTGCCTAGTGTATAAATAATGGTGCCAGCTAGGACTAACCCGGCACCCAACCACAACTGCGGGCCCCCCTTCCTGCCACCTAATATGATGACTGATATGATCAGAGATACAGCTTTGCGGACCGTCAACGCGAGGGTCACGGTTAAGGACGAAACCCGAGATGTGAGACGGTGAACTCCTGAGACGCAGAGGAGTTGAGTGATGACGTTGAGAAGGAGTGGAAAGTAGAATGTGGGGACGTTCACAGTTGAGATGGCGTCGAGGATAGTACTGAGAGGCTTGCTCAGAGTAACTATGGGGAGAAGAGGTATTGCCTGAGTGTTGTATGGAAAATCTTGTAGGCACACGCTTTCTCCATTTCTAATTTCTGCGACTTGAGCAGCAATATCGTCCTTGAGAAATGCAAACATGGGCATCGACAGAAAATGGAGATAAAACATCCCTTCCTCCCAATGGCCTCTTCCGTACTTGGTGTAGGTGGCATCTTGCGCTAGACCCATTGCGCTGGATAGGACGAGAGCCAGAGTGAGAATCGCAATGCCTGTTGTGTATCGACCGGGTTCGACGGGTAACCCTTGTTCAGAAGTGGAGGAAGCGTATGGGTCATTCCTGCTGGTACTATTCGCTGTTGTTGTTAAGACCACACCCGCGGTGACTATCAAGACGGCTGTAACTTGAGCGCGAGTATACCTAATGCGACGAGTGAAACCGGTACTTCCGGAGTAGGAAGGTGAGTAGCTTACCTCTTGTTAGCTAGAAGCTTTCCCAGTATCAGATTTGTCACCAGACCCGCTGAACGAAAGATGATGTGGACTGCCATTGGAATTTTGTATCCGAACGCAGCGTTGTTCAACAAAGAGGTAAGGAGGAAGAGAACAACCTGTATTATCCATCGGGATAACGGGATAGATCGAGGTTTGAGGCGTATGTTGAATACACTGGAGGGTTGGTGAAGTAATCCAGAGAGGGTAAGCGGCACATATACTGCGGCGGTGCTATCCCCCGATTTCTGAAGGTATTTTCAGTGATATCCCGAAGGATCAGGTGGGTGACGGACGTGGGACTGTCCAGGGTGCCGAATACATAGTTGCTTGGGCAAACCAGCGGCAGAGACAATCAAGAATTGAGCAAAGGTAATGAGGCTTCCAGCATGAGGGTATTGTCTCGTAGCTATCTCGAGGGCCCATGCATTGCTATGGGGTTGCGAAATTGTCAGTGATCGTCGTCGCCACGCTTGACCAAGCCTACCTGCAGCAACCCCCAAAGATTAAACTGAAAATTGTAGTCCAGTCTCTTATAAATATCCAGCTCAAGAAGGCAGGCATACACGAAAGACAAGAAAGGTGGGGCGTGGTCGAAGTGTGAGACTTTTGAACCTCAACTACCATGGACAACGAATACTACTCACTAGAGGCTATTTTGGCAGAGAACCAGGTAAATTTCTGTGCATCCTGGAGCCTTTGATTATTCCTTAAATTGGATCTGGGCGGGTAGAAGATCCACTGCACCTTCAACGTTGATGTCCCTGGGTTGGGTTATTTGGATAACGCTACCGACGAAGACGTAAGACCACCTTCACTATTGTTTCATCTTATGTAGGCCTCACGTACCCTTCTTCGGCTATCCATCGCAGTTGAAAGCCCACACCAAACTGCAGCTGCCTTGTTGGCTCGCTCCAACCATTTTATACTCGTCAGTAGCGTGAAGCAGGTTATCTAGACACAATAAATTTGATATATGTTCCTAATACGCCCCCCGACGGACTGTGGCTTTCTAGAGAATGGGCCGGATTTAACATGCCTCAGCCTTTCAACAGTCGAGTGGAGAATGCGCTGAAAGCAGATGCTAGGAGTGTTAAACTTGCGCCTCTTGTTGGAGAGAATGGGAGGTGGTATGCCTTTGGCAAGATGATCGTGGACCTGTGCGTGTAGCCCTTCGTCGCTTGGGTCGCGCCGTCACTCTGAGACGCTACCTAATCATTGAAAGTGAAGACTAGCAGATCCTCAAGCAAAAGAGCTAGCTGATATACTTCGGGATGTTCGTATACCTTACGTTGGGACCAGGTGTTTGTCTTCATTGATTAGTTCCAGACGTTCAAGGGCCGTCTTCCTGATATCATGGATCAAGCACAGCATTTCACGGGGAAGGAAAGTGCTGCCACAAGCGGAGGTGACCACGCCTCAGCGGAGTTTCGGGCTGGTCTTGAGGCATCAGAGCGTGAATGTGCGTTATATTCACCTTTTTTGTCGCTGCCATTTCCTTACTTGCTTCTCCGGGCTGGTTTAGTGTTCACTCTAGCACAGGAGAGTGCGAGACAGGTCAAGGCCTGGTACGAATCAAGCGATAAGGCACGGTGACTGAAAATTGTGACTCTATGGCTTGCTACCAACTGTGTTGAGGTCCCTTGCAAAGGATCGTGTGCATTGAACATAGAAAATATACAGCATGGGTCATAAAGCATAGGCAGCGCCGGAAACAATGAAGAAAATATAAGCATCAGGCACTTGTAATCTTAATGAGTTCGTGGGCGTGATCGTGGTGATATAAACAGGTTGCATAGGTAAAAAGCTTCAGGGGCCAAGCGATCGTTTCAACCGATTGAGATGGGCACGACCTTCGTCAGAACGGGACCACCAGCATTCGTGCGCCTCGAACTGATGCACAAGATATTCGGTGGCTATAGTCGGCCACGAACCCCCCTTGGTTGTCCACTTGCAGGTCTTCAAACCACATCGCCAACGCCAATTGGAGAATTTCTTTCTAATGATTGGGACCTTCTGAAATATTGACATTTCCACCCAATTCTCTCGCTGGAAAGCATTGCGATACTGCCAGTCACTGGGGATCGGGGAGGCCTCAATATCGTCTCCAACCTTCGGTTTGGTGTCGCTTGGTTTAAAGAAGGTTAGACCTGGAGATTGGGAAATAGGAACCCAAAGGACGTATCCTGGAGGTGGAAGGGCGAGGACGCTGTATGTGCATGTAGGGAGTGGGGCAATAACGAGCCACTGGTGCGGAATTGGAGGAGGCAGAAGTGGAGGGAGAGTCTGCATTGGGGACTGATGGTAAGAGTAATGAATAATACTAGGTTGTCCCTTCGCGCTGCCTAGATAACTGACGCTGTCGTCTGGCAAAAGAGTTGCTTCGGAGACGGAAGGTGACCCCTGATGATAACTAGGAGGTTGGGTTGATTCTTTGGTGTGGGTTGCGCTCAGTGCAGCGCTCATCGCCACAACTGAGGCCCCAGGGGTCAGGGGGAAATCCCATGACGATATAGTAGTCCCCGTAGATACGTTAGAATATCGCGGCCATGGAGTGAGAAGTAAACTGTGTAACAAACAGTCAGCGACAGGTTTCCATATTGGCACAGTCGGCTCTTCTCTAACTTACTCGGAGATCTCAGTAGTGTGAATGGACGCACTTGAACTTGAGAACCTATTTGTGGGACTGAGCCGACCGGCGGTCATCGTCTCGGCGATGTAGGTTGAAGTGCGGGTGTTGGCGAGATGTTGTGCGTACTGCATTGTGCGACTAGATACAAGAGGACTTGTTCTGGTGTTGGATACGTCTTCGTGATTGGACATGTTGAGAAAGTAGAAAGCGGCAGGAGGGGGAATCAAGGCAGTCTGTTTGGCATGTATGCAGGCCCGCTTTATAGAGTCATACTGTGCAAATGGTTAAACTGGCTAAACTGTCGCCAGGCGCTTTCTTCGAGGCCAGTGCCATATTCACCTTTGGCCACTGACTGAGGCAATATGGTATATAAAGTCCATTTTTAGTTCAAGAGTCATGTAAGTAGGCGATAGAATTGCACTGGCACTGATTGCTCGCCGCGAATATTTCGCTTTCGACAGAATGGAGGTTGGAAATCTATGGTTGACTGGGTGCCGCGACTGCACCGTATTTGAGGTACTTTGTACTCTGGGCAAGAGAGGCTGGATGCGGAGGGAGCGCCCATTGTTGTATGAATTCAGACATATCTGCAGCTGCCACAATTTCCAAACAACTCTCCCTGCACAACTTTGGCCATAAACGACTCACTTTTGTAACGTAGTGATATCGAGAAGAACCGAGCACACAGTCCTAGTCAATTCGGAGCGTTGTGTTCAAATTTGTTGGTGAGTGACACATTGTACACTTCAGGATCCAAACCTAAAGAATTATAAGTAGTAATAATGAACTTTAAAACGAAAAAGCGCTTTAATTCGGTTGTTCTTGACATTTTGCGGTGGTAACCATTGACTAACTTCATGCAACGGCTTTCGCCTGCCGCGTTCTCAAAGGAGGAGCCGGTCCAGGTATTGATTTGATTTGAAATTTTCCTAACAATGCAATCTCCGAAACACCAACCGGTAGGTAGCAATAAAGCTTCGGAAGAACCCTGGATGATAACCTGTATTTTTGGGAGATCCGCAATACAAGAACGTTTCATCAATTCACAATGTGGAATGTCCGATGTTGTCGTTTTTTGCTGTGCAAAAAGTTCTGTTATATGCCCCGAACGAAGGTGCGGGTGCTGGGGTCACGCATATATGCAACTACCATGCTGGGTACAGGCCACTCGGAATAACCCTATCGGTAAGTTTAATATTTGATAAGACGGTCACTTGGTTGCGCGAATTGCCAGGAGGTTCCCAGGCTCGAGGCCGGCGCAAGGTGCGGTGTTATCGCAGCTTTTTCAGGTGGGTGGTCAGAGCGGGGTATGCGAGTTGATGAAATAGAACACGCACTTTCATTGATCCTTACGCGCCACGTTCACCACACCCTCCCTCGGCGTGGCCATCAACTCTGCAACGTACCTGTGGAGACAGCGACGAACATGAGGCGACTGTGAGTCTATCCGGTCCAGCATACGGTGCCGGGTTTGAAAACCTGACGACACAGTCGCGGCGGCAACCAGACGTACCATTTGACGCTCGCCCACAGACCGAACTCTATGAAAATAAGCACAGCAAAGTGGATGCTTCTTGTCAAGGCGAGCAGACCCAAAAGCACTAGGAAAAGGCAGATGAACGCCAGGTCGAGGACAAGCCTGAAAGTCGGGCTCGTCAGACTCGACCCTGGCGTCAATATGTGGTCTATCACGGGTATTCCCGTACGACGCAGTTGCCCAGGCGGTTCATTGGTCTGTATCGAGGCCTCGGGCATTGAGGAAGGGTTCAAGAGAAGGTACGACCCGTACTCCCCACTCCCGGTGATATTGCAATTGATATAAGAATATAGCATCAGTTGATACAGTTCGTCTAATAGAAAATGCGCGGATGCAAAAAGATGAAAATGCAATCGTAGTAGTTTAGGGAACAAGTGAGGCGGCGGTTATTCCGGACCATTTTTCACCATCAACCACGGACGTTACGGGTCCTCGAAAATGATGGATGAGGTCGGTCGGGCGAAACCGTGGCGCTTTTGGCTCAAAAACGGGCTCACCCTCGGCCCGAAGTCGACGGTGAGCAACCCCGGAGTTACGTTACGAGGAGTCAAAGGAGCGTCCATTTCTGTTGTTCCAGAGTCAACTGACCGCTGCTGGTGGACCAAGGTTCTCGGGCTGGAATTTGGTGTGAGGCCTGCCGATCGCGAGCCTGATGCAACAGCTGTCTGGCTTCTTCCTCCTTCTAAGTCATAGGAATGCCTGCGACCCTCGGAAAGCCTTCTCTCCCCCTTTGACATCCTACATCCTGAACCTTGCGACTTTCCCTGACTGGTGACATCCCCAGGCTTTTCCAACCAAAAGGACTCCTTTTCGCTCCTACTCCTCGCTATTTCATAATTCTCCGGCCATCCACTCTCCTCCGTATACGCTGGTTGGTGCTCGATAATTTCCCCTTGCGAATTGACGTCACGGTTGGGATTGCCGATAACGAGCACGGGGAGATCGCATAGTATCCCGTTTAGTTTAGCGTCGTTGGCGTTTTCCCACTCATCCGGGGTCGAAACTCCTCGCAGGTTCAAGAGCATTCGGCCAATGATTGCTGTTACAAGTGACCAAACGAAGCTATGAGGTCGATCAGCATTCGATGTACACTCAATAAATAATGTTACGCACTAGAGACCTATGTAAATGCAGTCAGCACATCAAGACGTTCACTGAAAGTAGCAGCCACGCACCGACAAAAATTAAACTGAGTGGCCCAAATAGCCATATAATCAAGTTCATTGTTCGTAAACCTGAAGTGATCGTGAGAAAACTGAATTGTTGGACAGAAGAAGCAGTGATACTAAGAATTGTCTGTCTCCAGGTCAGCTGATATCCGAGTCACACAATTCAAGGCGCTTACGGTGAACACAATAGCAGCATCTCTGTACAGAACCCATAAAAGTTGCGACTTTGCGACGGCCTTGCGATGCTCGTAGGCTTTGGCTGCTGTTAGTCCCGCCGTGAGCAACTCGAACAGAATCTGAGGTACACAATTAGGACTCGCGGGTCCAACGGGATTGGACTGCCACGTACTGGGGCGCCCCAAATTGCAGCCATCATCGTTGGTTTTGTCGTTGGGATACAAGCCTTGATCAGGGGTGAATATTGGACCGTGGCTGAGAGACGGCTAATAAGACGACGGGCCAGTGAGAAAAGGAGCAAAGACTCACGCAGTATCTGAAGGATGCCGATGGTCGCAGTAACGAGCGTCGCAGTGTAGCAAATGGTGTACGCCCCTAAGAGTGTAAGGAGGACCTTCTTGTTCCCTTCGTAAATGGCGTAAATTCGTAAAAGTAACAGAACTTGGAACATTGTTAGTGTGAGAAGGGAGCCGACATCACCCTTGATTTCTCACAATTGGAAATCTGCGGTTTGCCGGAGCGCCTGTCAGTGTTACGGTGGATCGGGGAGATGGAACGCCTACCCCAAGTGAAATTAAACCGATGTATGCACTGGTACCAATCCATATTCGACAACTGGTTGAGGCCGCGTGACTTTGGTGTGAGAGGATCGGTCTTGCCGGCCGAGGCTGAATTGACTTACAACTACGAAGAGTCAGTGAAGTGTCAGGGAGAGTGACACCTCGGGCTATTTAGGCGTCGGCACTCACGGACTGTGATAGATTCCCAGAGTGATAGCCGGCCATTTCTGTCAGGAGCAGAAGAAAAAAAAGGATGAGGTCTCGCACACTGTTGCTCGCCGGAACCGGTCGTCCTTACCGTAGGCGGTTATGATGAGGCAGACTGGGACAGTATACCGATTTATCATGAACAAAACCTTGACAAGCGAGGTCTGTGAAAGAGCGAACGTCGAGTTCGGCGCGGGACGACGGCATTCGTCCGACATACCCTTGCAGGCCAAATGAGGCGAACTTCTTCACTGAGCGTTAATAGGTGGTCATAAAGGACCAGTACTGAGAGCGGGAGTCAGCATATTTACGCCCGGGACGGTTGGAGGGAAAAACAATCGGGCTTACCAAGGCCTACAGCTAGATTCGGCACGGTCGTTAGCCGGTTCCAGAGGACGAAATGCGCTGATACACACCAGTGAGATATCGTGTGACCTGTATGTGACTGAATGAGGTCTCTAGACTGGCCAGAGCGCTCTGCAAGGCGGACATTTCGCCTGCAAGTGCGACAGAGGAAAGGCAAGGATTGGAATCTAAGGGCTGTGAAAGTATGTGCCACTATTTCGAAAGCCCAGACTTCGGTCAAATAAATCAATGGTCGGAAGCCGTTCTGGTTCGCCACCAGGTGCGTCAAGGGAGCTGTACACGCGCTGTGTTGAGAGGCGTGATCGTACACTCGTTCCATCTGCCCGGAACAACAACGGACATTGAGAAATGGTGATGCACCTGCCAGTCCATCAATATCGTAGCTGACGGTGCCAATTAAGCCCTGACTGACTTCTGGTGACATCCTAGTCGTGATGGCACCCAGAAATTCAGAATTTAGAATTTACAGCCATTGGCCGTTACTTCTAGTCCCCGATCTGTGGCGCCTGGATGGCATGACACGATTGTCCGTGGAAACGCTCTCATACCAATCGTCTGATAAGCATCGATCCGCTGATCTTCTCGCGCAAATATTGGCAGTATGACGACAACTCTATAAATCCCAGATGAGCACCATTGATATCTTTCTATAGCGATAGTAGTCCTTTTAGTCGCTCGTGAGCCCCTTGGGAATCTAAGAATCGCCATATGGAACAATTTTAAACCGCCTGAATAACTACAGTGATTCCGCACTCATTTCAAACTTACCAGCTGCTCGTCCCGTAGGCTGACCGAACCCGAATTACTGCGGAACCCACCGAACTCTCCCAAGCGTGTACTGGTTCTGTCACCTCGTACTGGGTTCTCCTCACAGTCATTTTTAGCTTACACGGTCGTCGCCTCAACCTTACTCCATGACCACGTTGGCCCCACTCAGAAATGACCTCCTGCTCCGCGCAGCTCATGGTCGGTTTTGATACCAGAAACCGATTATTGATCTTATTGATTTGGTGGTTAGGAGAAGCAACCGAGCGAGCACCCGTTTGGGTCATGCGCCAGGCGGGTCGATACTTACCAGGTCGGGCACTGGACGAATCCCTTTTCCTTTCATTGAACCCCTATTTTTAGAGTTCCGGGCTCTTCGTGAGAAGTACGATTTCTTCACGATCTGTCAAACACCCGAGTTAGCGTGCGAAATTACTCTCCAACCGGTGAGGAGGTACACCGGCCTGCTCGATGCCGCCATCATCTTCTCAGACATCCTCGTTGTACCCAAAGCAATGGGAATGACTGTCGAGATGTTACCTGGAAAGGGTCCTCACTTCCCAGAACCACTCCAAACGCCCGAGGATATCGGCAAACTGCCAAAAGTGATCGACACTGACAAGGAACTCAAGTACGTCTATGACGCAATCACACTGACGCGATCAAAACTGCAAGGGGAGGTGCCGCTCATCGGCTTCTGTGGCGCACCGTGGACGCTCTTCGCGTATATGATTGAGGGTGGAGGTAGCAAGACTCTACAGCTTGCTAAGACATGGATTTTCAAGTGGCCTGAAGAGTCCAAGGCCCTACTCAAACGTATCGCCGACATTTGTGCGGACTTCCTGGTTGGCCAAATCAGGGCTGGGGCACAGGTCAGTCCGCAGCTGAAGGTTCCGTCCGACTACTAAGCACTTCGCAGCTTGTTCAAGTGTTCGATTCATGGGCTGGCGAGCTTGCCCCGCATGATTACCGCACATTTTCTCTTCCTTATGTTCAGCAAATCGCCTCAACGGTGCGGTCCAAGCTTCAAGCACAGGGCTTACCAGTTGTCCCCATGACGCTGTTTCCCAAGGGAGCGATGTGGGGTATAGAGGAGTTTGCGGAGAATGCGGGATATGATACACTGGGGTTGGACTGGGTCATCGAACCGATGGTAGCCAGAGCCATGGTCAAGGGAAGGACTGCTCTTCAAGGCAACGTTGACCCGAACATTCTTTATGGTGGCCGTGAAGCGATTGAACGGGAGGTACAGAGAATGTGCGAGGAGTTCAAAGTGGATGGACAGACACAGGCTTGGATTGCGAACCTTGGACACGGGATCACGCCTGGAGTGGATCCAGAAGACCTCAGATGGTTCTTTCAATGTGTCCATAAATACTCTGTGTCGCCTTAGAGATGCTTGAAATAAATAAGTCGTGCGAGCAACCTTGGACATGGCCCACTACATCGGAATTGATGTGTGCGTCTCCCGGTGACCTTGATCAGGAATCAACCTTAACCGAGCCGTTAGAGGGACTGGCTCAGCTAGGGCTGCACTCGTCAAAGAGGATGGGACACTCGTGCACTCTGCGACCCGCGAAACCAAGACCTGGAGAGACGAATCGGATCCTCGCATCTTCGAACAGTCGACAGAGAACATCTGGAGGGCAATCTCTGAATGTACAAGGGCCCTTCTATCAGACACTGGCGTCACCAAAGAATCCGTCAAGGGCATCGGTATCGATGCGACTTGCTCCTTGGCCGTGACGGACTTTGAGGGAAATCCGGTTTGTGTAACCAAAGACAAGAGCTGTGGTGAATATGGAGAACGCAATATTATCCTTTGGGCGGATCATCGTGCCGAAAACGAGGCGAACGCAATCAACGCGACGGGATCGGTAGTCTTAGACTATCTCGGTGGGTCCATGAGTGTGCGTATAATGAGTGTGTACTGTTCCTGATACCATCGAAAATGACCCCCGGCTCCTCCAGCTCGAGATGGAGATCCCCAAGGTCCTATGGCTCCAGCGCCATATGCAGTCAGATTTCTTCGACCGTTGTATGTTCTTCGATCTACCAGACTACTGTACGTCGCCTTTGCGCGGTCTTTCATTGCCGACCTATTCAGTCCCTCCGCCCGCCCATTGACAGCGAATTCTTATAAACAGTGACATACCGCGCCACAGGCAACCTTGCTCGCTCATCGTGCTCGCTTGTATGCAAGTGTTCGTACATTCCAGCCGGTGCTAGTCCCTCGTCCCAGGGTTGGAATGCCCAATTGTTCAATGAAATTGGCTTGAGCGCCATCGTTCGAAATGGATTCAAGCAGCTCGGAGGCGGCCTCGTGCACGGAGAAGGTCTATTGATGACTGCTGGATTACCAATTGGAACGGGTCTCAACAAACAAGCGGCAGACAATCTTGGGCTGCTCGAAGGCACGCCTGTGGGTAGTGCCGTCATCGATGCGTACGCGATCTCAGTTTGAGATAG
>Ga0307513_10008337_pt1 | contig 13272 bp, 11 predicted proteins | sample 15_EM_MG_FD_202174 | JGI IMG/M metagenome (GOLD analysis project Ga0307513, IMG submission 202174) | Populus trichocarpa ectomycorrhiza microbial communities from riparian zone in the Pacific Northwest, United States - 15_EM | ecosystem: Host-associated > Plants > Roots > Unclassified | place...
TCGATCCATTCGAGGCGGACTTGAGCGAACTGCAACGCGCCGCGCATGCGCTGGGACTCGATGCGGCCCACGCCGCGACGGCGGGTCGCGACGAGTTGCTCGATCTCATCGTCGGCGCGCAGGTCGGGCCGGCACTCGGCGCTGCCACCCTCACGTTCCTGCATCGTTATCCGGCATCACAGGCCGCGCTCGCGCGGCTGGATCCCGATGACCCGCGCGTGGCTTTGCGTTTCGAGCTTTACCATCGAGGCCTGGAACTCGCCAATGGTTATCATGAGCTCACGAGTGGCGCCGAGCAGCGCATGCGATTCGCGGCGGATCAGCAATCGCGCAACGCACGCGGCCTGCCCACATTCGAGCTCGATGCGCACCTGCTGGCGGCGCTGGATGCGGGGCTGCCGGATTGTGCCGGCGTCGCGCTAGGGTTCGATCGCGTGCTCATGCTCGCCATGAACGCCGCCAGCATCGATGAAGTGATCGCCTTCCCCACGGAGCGCGCCTGAATGAGCCATGCCACCCAGCACTATGACTTCAGCGATGCGGACGCCGCCTATCGTGAACTTGCCCGTGATCTTGCGGCGCTGCTCGCGGGCGAACGGGACCTGATCGCCAATGCCGCCAATACCGCGGCTCTCATTTTTGACGCCCTGCCCGGCCTCAACTGGGCCGGCTTCTACTTATATAAGAGTGGCGAACTGGTGCTGGGACCCTTCCAGGGAAAGCCCGCGTGCGTGCGGATCGCCATGGGCAAGGGAGTCTGCGGGACCGCGGCCACGCGTCGCGAGACCGTGGTCGTCGAAGACGTGCATGCGTTTCCCGGGCACATCGCCTGCGACTCCGCTTCGAATTCCGAGATCGTCATTCCGCTCGTGCGCGGCGGAGACCTTCTCGGCGTGCTCGACCTCGATAGCCCGCTGCATGCGCGCTTTGGCGCCGCAGACGCGCGCGGCCTCGAAGCGCTGGCGAAAATCTTCCTCGGATCGCTGGGCTAACTAGCCCTTGGCGCGCGAGACGTATTCACCCGAGCGCGTGTCGATGCGCAACAGCTCACCTTCGTTGATGAACAGCGGCACGCGGACCGAGGCGCCGGTCTCGAGCTTGGCGACCTTCTGCCCACCGGTGGCGGTGTCGCCCTTCAGGCCCGGGTCGGTCTCGATGACTTTCAGATCGATGTGCGGCGGTGGCGTCACCAGCAGCGGAACTCCGTTCCATAGCGTGATGATGCAGACCACGCCATCCTTCAGCCACTTGGCCGCGTCACCCACGGCGGCTTCACCGGCCTGGAGCTGCTCGAAGTTGTCGGGATTCATGAACGTCCAGAAATCGCCGTCCTTGTAGAGATACTGCATCTCGCTATCCATGACGTCGGCGGCCTCAATGGACTCACCCGAGCGATAGCTCTTTTCGACGGTGCGCCCCGTCTTGAGATTGCGCACCTTGATGCGGTTGAACGCCTGACCCTTGCCCGGCTTCACGTACTCATTGTCGATTACCGCGTACGGATCGCCGTCGATCAGAAGCTTCATTCCGCCGCGAATTTCATTGGTCGTGTAATTGGACATGGGATTTCCGGGTTTTCCCGACAAGCGGGCCTGCAAAAAAGACCGCGCATGATACCCACCCGGGTGTGCACCTGCCATACGAAACAGCCGTCCTGAATTGCCGACGCAGGCAGGGGACCCCGGGTGGCCGGGTGCTAAACTCGCCCCGCTTGTTTGAACCAGCGCATTGCCCGCGTGGCGCACGTTCCGGAGAGTCAATTTGACGGACAATTCTGCCGTTCCGCTCATCGTTTTCTCACCGCAACGTGAGCCATCCGAATTCATCAACAGCTTGATGCGCAAGGCCGGCGAGCCCGTGCATTGCACCTGGATTCCCGCAGTGCGAGACCTGGGCGAGGCACTCGAACAGCTCAACCCCGAACTCCTGGTGTGCGCCTACGTTTCCGACACGGAAGCCAAGCAGGCGGCCACGGTGCGGGACCAGCTCGCCCCCCAGGTGCCGATGCTGCTGGTGCGCCCACAAATTTCCGAAGGCGACATCGCCGTTGGCATGCGCATGGGCGCCCGCGACGTCGTTTCACTCTCGGCCACCGATCGCGTCCAGGCGGTGGTGTCGCGCGAATTGCGCTCATTCCGGCTCGAACGTGCGCTCAACTCCACGTTGCAGTCGGCGAGTGACTACCGGCGGCAGCTGCAATCGGTATTGCAACGCTCCAACGATGCCATCCTGCAGGTGCAGGAAGGCATCGTGGTCGATGCCAATCAGACCTGGCTCGAGCTGTTCGGTTACGCGGATGCCGGCTTGGTCGTCGGCCAGCCGCTCATGGATCTGTTCGAAGATCGGTCGCACGCCGCGCTGAAAGGCGCGCTCGTCGCCTGCGGCCAGGGAAAGTGGTCGGATCACCCGCTGAAAGTGACGGCGTTGCTCGGCGACGGCACGCAACTGCAGCTCGATCTGGTGCTGACGCCCGGAGAATTCGACAACGAACCGTGCGTACGCATCATGGTGCCCGCGCGCAAGCGTGACGATCGTCAGCTCACGACGGACCTGAGCGATGCGGTGAAACGCGATGCGACCACCGGCCTGCTCCTGCGCCGGCCGCTGCTCGGTGCCATCGCTGCGCGCATCGGAGCTCCACCCGCGGGCGGCGTCCGTTTCATGGCGCTGGTCCGGCCGGACAAGTTTGCCGAGCTGGAGAAGGACGTCGGTTCGCGCGCCAGCGAACAACTGCTGAGCGAGTACGCGGCGATGCTCAAATCTCATCTCGGACCCAACGACATCGCGGGCCGGTTCGCCGGCGTGTCATTCCTCGCGCTGCTCGAGCGCGGCAATACCCACGACGTCGAAGCATGGGCCGAACAGGTGCTGGCACGTTTCAGCGAAACCGTGTCGACCGTCGGGCAGAAAACCCTGCACTCGAGCTGCACCATCGGCCTCACCACGGTGCCGCCGGCCGGCTCGAACATCGACGCCATCGTGGCCGACGTCGTCGAAGCAGTGCGGCGCGCACGCGGCCAGGGCGGCAACCAGATTTTCCATCTCGACAAGGCCGACACCGATACGCGCGTGCAGGCGTACGACAAGATCTGGGTCAAGCACATCAAGTCTGCGCTCATGGAAAACCGCTTCCGCCTCGTGCAGCAGCCGGTGGCCAGCCTGCAGGGCGACGACCCGAACATGTTCGACGTGCTGGTCCGCATGCTCGACCACCAGGGCAAGGAAGTGCTGCCCGCCGAGTTCATGGCGGCGGCCGAGCGCAATGATCTGCTCAAGAACATCGATCGCTGGGTGGTCGGCGCTTCGCTGTCCTTCGCCGCGCAGAAAAAACCCGGCGCGCTGTTCGTGCGCCTGTCGCGCGACAGCGTGCTCGACAATGGCTTCACCGAGTGGCTCAAGACCCAGCTCGTCACCGGCACACACAACCCCGACCGCATCTGTTTCCAGATCACCGAGAGCATCTTCGAGCAATACATGAATGCCGCGATGGCGCAATTCGGCGCACTCAAGAAGATGGGCTTTCGCATCGCGCTCGAGCGTTTCGGTTCCGGCCGCGATCCCATCAAACTACTTACGGCGGTGCCGCTCGATTTCATCAAGATCGACGGCGCACTGGTGCAGGACCTCGCCGGCAATTTCGAAACGCAGACCGTGGTCAGGAAACTCGTCGAGCAAGCCGGAAAGCTCAAGATCGAAACGATCGCCGAGCGCGTCGAAGATGCCAACACCATGGCAGTGCTCTGGCAGCTCGGCGTGCAGTTCATCCAGGGCTACTTCGTGAATGCTCCCGAAGAGGTCGTCATGGCCGAAGGCCAGCGAAACCGCTAGCCGGCTGTTCAGGAGCTACTGCGGGCCCGCTTCGTTCGAGTAGATAGCCGTCGCCGCGGGAGCGGCGCTGGTCACCCAGCCGCGATACATGCCGCTCGAGTTCATCGCAAAGGCGATGTTGCCCTTGCCGTCCATGGCGATCACGCCGCCATCACCGCCGATGCTGCCGATATCGGCGATCGTGGCCGACGACGCCGCCTGCACGCTGTCGCCGCGCCAGGCGATGCGATCGCAGATCTGGCGCGCCGCGCTGGCGCGAATGAAAAACTCACCCGAACCCGTGGCGGATACCGCGCAGTTGCCATCCGCCGCATAAGTGCCCGCACCGATCACCGGCGAGTCGCCGACCCTGCCCCAGCGCTTGCCGGTCATGCCGCCTGTGGATGTGCCCGCGGCGAGGTGACCGTTTACATCGATTGCCACCGCGCCCACCGTGCCGCGCGAATGCGTCGGATCGAGTAGTTTGGCGTTGTCGCGCCGCCAGTCGAGCAGCTGCTGCCAGCGCGGTTCGGTGCGGAAATAGGCGGGATCGACCTGTGGCAGGCCCTGCTCCACGGAGAATTGGTCCGCACCTTCCCGCGCCAGCATCACGTGCGGCGATTTTTCCATGACCGCGCGCGCCAGGCTGATGGGATTACGCGTGCGCGTGACTCCGGCCACCGCGCCTGCCTTGCGCGTGGCGCCATCCATGATCGAGGCGTCGAGCTCATTGCGACCCTCAGCCGTGAACACAGCGCCGCGTCCGGCATTGAACAGCGGGTCGTCTTCGAGCACGTGGATTGCGGCTTCGACCGCATCGAGACTCGAGCCGCCCCGGCGCAGGACATTCGAGCCCGCATCCATGGCGGTCAGCATGGCAGCGCGAAAGGCAACCTCCTTTTCCTTTGTCAGATCACCTCGCTGGATGACTCCAGCGCCTCCGTGAATCGCCAGCGCCCAGGACTTGGCCGCGGGCGGCGAGCCGGCGTCCTGCGCGTATACAGCCGGCGCGAACAGCGAAACGAGGAGGATCAGCGTCAGATGAGAGTGAATGGCCATTGCTTTTCCGCGGAGCGCCGCAATGGCGCCGCACGATTATGCGCGCGCCCTCGACGTTGCGTCGTGCCGCTGACTAGAATCCGGGCGACCGAGGTGAAGCAATGACGATCTACGGACTTCTCACATTCTGCGCGGTCTATGCGCTCGCGGTAGCCGCCCCCGGCCCGGGCGTCGCCGCCGTCATCGCGCGCGGGCTCGCGCACGGTCTGAAGGGGACGCCCGCGTTCATCGCCGGATTCATGGTCGGCGACCTCGTCTGGTTCGCCATCGCCGCCACGGGCCTGGCGGCGCTGGCGAAGACCGCCGCCACCGCATTCATCGTGATCAAGTGGATCGGCGTCACCTATCTACTGTATCTAGCCTGGAAGCTGTGGAGCGCCCCGGCGGAACGCGTGAAGGTCGAGCAAGCCGATGATCGCCAGCACGGCTGGAAGGCGTTTCTTGCGAGCTTTCTGCTCACGCTGGCGAACCCCAAGACCATCCTGTTCTTCGTCGCGCTGCTCCCAACCGTCGTCGACATAGCTTCGATGAACCTGGTGCGCTTCGTGGAGATCTCCGCGGCCATGTGCGTCGTATTGCCGGCCGTTTTGGGTGCGTACGCATTCCTCGCCGCCAGGGCACGGGAGCTCTTCACCACGCCCAAATCCGTACGACGCCTGAATCGCAGTTCTGGAGTGGCAATGGCGAGCGCAGCGGTGGTCGTGGCGACGCGCTAGCGTCGCTACGCAATAAACGAAGTTCGCGACGCGTTAGCGTCGCCACGCAATCAACAAAGTTAGCGACGCGCTAGCGTCGCCAGGCAATAAACGAAGTTCGCGACGCGCTGAGCGCTACTCGATTTCGAGCACGTCGACAGTACGCCAGCCTCTCGGCAGCACCGAGCCGCGCTGCGCGCGCTGACCGCGGTAGTCCTTGAGGTCGGACCACGAGAGCGTCATCTTGCGTTCACCCGAACGCACCACCAGCGATTTGTCCTTCGGGACCACCGCCAGGCCGGTGATGAAGTCTTCGCGACTCGCGAACTTCTTGCTCGGTATGTCGAACAGCTTGTTGCCCTTGCCGCGTGCGAGCTCGGGCACGTCCTTCACGGGGAACACGAGTAGTTTGCCACCCTCGGAGCTGACGGCGACCAGTGCGTCGTCACCAGGCACGGGCGCCGGCGGCAGCACCAGCGCTCCGTCCGGAATGTTGAGCAGTGTCTTGCCGGCTTTCTTGCTGGCGTAGGCCTCTTTCAGGCGTACGGTAAAGCCGTAGCCGGCATCGCTCGCGACCAGCCACAGATCTTCCGGCTCGCCGATCATCACACCGCGCCACTTGGCGCCATCCGGCGGATCGACGCGCGACGACAGCGGTTCGCCGAGCCCGCGCGCGGATGGCAGCGAGTGCGCGACGACGCTATAGGCCCGGCCGGTCGAATCCAGGAACACCGCCTGCTGCACGCTGCGTCCCTTCGCGGCATGCTGGTATTCGTCGCCGGCCTTGTACGTGAGCGTACGTGCGTCGATTTCGTGGCCCTTGGCCGAACGCACGAAACCGCCTTTCGACAAGACAATAGTCGCCGGCTCGTTCGCGATGAGCTCTGACTCATCGATGGCCTGCGCGGCCTCGCGCTCGACGATCTTGGTACGGCGATCGTCGCCATACTTTTCGGCGTCCGCTTCGATTTCGCTGGCAACGAGCTTCTTGAGCTTCGCCTTGGACTTGAGGATGCCCTCGAGCTCCTCGCGCTCTTCGGCGAGCTTTTTCTGCTCGTCGCGGATCTTCATTTCTTCGAGCTTGGCAAGGTGGCGCAGCTTGGTCTCGAGGATCGCCTCGGCCTGCTCCTCGGAAAGCTTGAAGCGCTTCATGAGGACGGGCTTGGGTTCGTCCTCGCGCCGGATGATGCGGATCACCTCGTCGAGATTCAGGTACGCGACCAGCAAGCCATCGAGGATGTGCAGGCGCTTCGCCACCTTGTCGAGGCGGAACTGCAGACGGCGCGTGACAGTCGTGGTGCGGAACACCAGCCATTCGTTCAGCAGGTCACGCAGGCCCATGACTTTGGGCTTGCCCTCGAGCGTGATCACGTTGATGTTCACGCGATAGTTGCGCTCGAGATCCGTCGTCGCGAACAGGTGCGCCATGAGCTGCGCCACATCGGTACGTTTCTTGGGCTCGATGACGATGCGGATGCGCTCTTCGTGATCCGACTCGTCGCGGATGTCTTCGACCATCGGCAGCTTCTTCTCGCGCATCTGCGCGGCGATCTGCTCGATGATCTTGTTGCCCGAAACCTGGTACGGCAGCTCGGAGATGACGATGGTGTCGTCTTCCTCCTTGTAGACCGCACGCGCCTTGAAGCTGCCGTTGCCGGTGTTGTAGATGTCGAGCAGTTCCGAACGCGGCGAGACGATTTCTCCGCCGGTGGGCAGATCCGGCCCCTTCACGTACTTCATGAGTGTACGCGTCATCGCCTCGGGCTCATCCAGCAGGTGGATGCACGCCTGGGCGATCTCACGAAGATTGTGAGGCGGAATGTCGGTGGACATGCCCACCGCGATGCCTTGGGTGCCATTGAGCAGCACGTTCGGCAGGCGCGCCGGCAGGAAGGCCGGCTCCTCGAGCGTGCCGTCGAAATTCGGCTGCCAGTCGACGGTGCCGTCCGAGAGCTCCGACAGCAGCACTTCGGCGTAACGCGTGAGCTTGGACTCCGTGTAACGCATGGCCGCGAAGGACTTCGGATCGTCGGGCGAGCCCCAGTTGCCCTGCCCGTCCACGATCGGATAGCGGTAGCTGAAGTCCTGCGCCATCAGCACCATCGCTTCGTAGCAGGCCGAGTCACCGTGCGGATGGAACTTGCCGATGACGTCGCCGACGGTGCGCGCGGATTTCTTGTGTTTCTGGCCGGATGAGAGACCGAGCTCGCTCATCGCGTAGATGATGCGGCGCTGCACTGGTTTCAAGCCGTCCGAGAGGCTTGGCAACGCGCGATCCAGAATGACGTACATCGAGTAGTCGAGGTACGCCTTCTCGGTGAAGGTGCGCAGAGGTTGTTTCTCCACGCCTTCGAAATTCAGTTCATCTTGCATGCGTTACCCGATTTCAGGGGATCACTTCGGCGAGATTGCCCTTCTCTTCCAGCCACTCGCGGCGATCGGAAGCGCGCTTCTTGGCGAGCAACATGTCCATGAGCTGGTCGCTGTCGTCTTTCGCAGAGATGGTGAGCTGCACCAGCCGGCGCGTGCGCGGGTCCATGGTGGTCTCGCGCAACTGCGAGGGATTCATTTCGCCCAGACCCTTGAAGCGCTGCACGTGCGGCTTGGCCTTCGTCTTGCCGTCGTTTTCGATTTTCTTGAGCAGCGAATCTCGCTCGGCGTCATCGAGTGCGTAATAGATGTTCTTGCCCGCATCGATGCGGTACAGCGGCGGCATGGCCACGAACACGTGGCCATTGGCCACCAGCGGCCGGAAGTGCCGCAGGAACAGCGCGCACAGCAGCGTGGCGATGTGCAGACCGTCGGAGTCCGCGTCAGCGAGGATGCAAATCTTGTGATAGCGGAGGCCCGACAGATCGGGAGTGCCGGGATCGATGCCCATGGCCACCGAGATGTCGTGCACTTCCTGCGACGAGTTGATCTCGCCCACCGACACTTCCCAGGTGTTCAGGATCTTGCCGCGCAACGGCATTATCGCCTGCGTCTCGCGGTCGCGCGCCTGCTTGGCCGAGCCGCCGGCGGAATCACCTTCCACCAGAAACAATTCCGAGTGCTTCGGATCGTTGTTCGTGCAGTCGGCCAGCTTTCCGGGTAACGCGGGGCCTGCGGTCACGCGCTTGCGTTTGACTTGCTGAGCCGCCTTGGTGCGCTCCTGGGCATTCTCGATCGCGAACTGCGCGATGCGCTCGCCGGCATCCGGATGCCGGTTGAGCCACAGCGACAGCGAGTCGTGCACGAAGCTCTCGGTGAGCGAAGCAGCATCGCGCGAAGCGAGGCGCTCTTTTATCTGGCCGGCGAACTGAGGTTCCTGGATCTTGATCGACAGCACGAAGCAGCACTTGTCGAAGATGTCTTCGGGCGAGAGTTTGAGGCCGCGCGGCACCAGATTGCGGAATTCGCAGAACTCGCGCACCGCGCCCGCGACTCCGGCGCGCAGGCCATTCACGTGCGTGCCGCCCTCGGAAGTCGGGATCAGGTTGACGTAACTCTCACCCATCGCGCGGTCGGCGTCCGGAGTCCACACGATGGCGTACTCGACGACATTCACTTTCTGCTGGTCGTTCTTCGCGAAGATGGGCTCGGCCGGCAGCGGGACTTCCTTGCCGATCTCTTCCTTCAGATAGGCCGCCAGGTCGCCGGTGAAAAACCACTCGTCTTTCTCTTTGGTGGCTTCGTTCTCGAAGGTGATCTTGAGGCCCGGGCACAACACGGCCTTGGCCTTGAGTACGTGGCGCAACGACGGCACGGAGAATTTATCGCTGTCGAAGAACTTCGGATCCGGCCAGAAGCGCACCGTGGTGCCGGTATTGCGCTGGCCGACGGTGCCGACCACTTCGAGCTTCGAGGAGACTTTGCCGTCCTTGAAGCTGATGTTGTATTCCTTGCCGTTGCGCTTGATCCAGGTCTCGAGCTGCTTCGACAAGGCATTCACGACGGATACGCCGACGCCGTGCAGGCCGCCGGAAACTTCGTAGTTCTTGTCGTTGAATTTGCCGCCGGCGTGCAAGCGCGTGAGGATGAGTTCGACGCCGCTCACCTTCTCTTTCGGGTGGATGTCCACTGGCATGCCACGGCCGTCGTCGGCCACCGACAAGGAATTGTCCTTGTGCAGGATGACGTTGATCTCTTTGGCGTGGCCACCGAGCGCTTCGTCGACCGAGTTGTCGACGACCTCGTGCGCAAGATGGTTCGGGCGGGAGGTGTCGGTGTACATGCCCGGGCGGCGGCGCACGGGCTCCAGACCGGACAGAACTTCAATATCGGATGCGTTGTAGGACATTCTCGCGTAATAAACCCGGGAGTCGCGGCCTGTCAGTTGCGCGCGGCGCGAAGTCTACCAGCGATCAGCCGAATTCGTCGCGCACTCGCCGGCCCCACGGCGTGAACAGGAAACCGACCGCGACCGCCAGCGTGGCGATGACCGTACTGCCGTTCATGAGAATGCTGTCGCGGGTGGCGGCGGAGATCTCCGGCAGGGATTCGCTGATGTCGATTCCCGAGAGCATCTGCCAGCCGAACACACACAGGAAAATCGTGACGCTGGCGAGACCCAGGATGTTGATCACGTACAGCCAGCGCGCCATCAACGGCGTGGTGCTCGACGTCTGCAATGCGGGCGCCGCGACTCGCGACCTTTCGGCTTCGATTCGCGCCCACACACCGGCATCGAACTTGCGACCCAGGCGCGGCACCGCGACCTGCTGGCGCAGCGATCGCTCCAGTGCGGCTTCGATTTGCGACTTGTCTTTCATGATTCGGTCTCCGTTTCGCCCGCGAGGGCGGCGAGTCGTTTTCGACCCCGGTGGAGCAATGCTTTTACGGTACCCGTCGGCATGGACAAAAGCTCGCCGACTTCCTCACAACTACGGTCTTCGAGATAGAACAACACGACGACGCGGCGATAGGGTTCGGGCAGCTGCTCGAGCAGCTTCGTGACATCGTATTCGGCTGCGGCCTGGCCCGCGGTTTCCAGTCCGGCCTGGGCCGTCCCGAACACCGACGGATCGCCGTCATCGTCGGCCACTTCCGCGAAATCCTCGAGCGGCACCATGCGCCGTTCGCGGGTCACCGCGGTCAGGCAGGTGTTGCGCGCGATCGTGTACAGCCAGGTCGAGATGGCCGCGCGTCCATCGAACTTGGGCAGCGCCTGCCAGACTTTGACAAATGTGGTCTGGGCCATGTCCTCGGCCAGCACCGGGTCGCGCACGATGGACACCGCCAGGTGCATGACCTTCTGGCGATAACGGTCCATCAAGCCCGTAAGCACCGTGTGCCGGTCCCCACGGCGCAACGCCTCGACAAGGTCGGCGTCACGCTCCATGGCAAGGCTCTGTTTGGGCACCGGGGGCGGTAGGCCCGCGTCAATGTTCATATTTACCGCTGGCTGCACACACTTGATACTCCGCCGGGGCACCAGTGGTTGCAAACCTTTGGGGCTGCAGACCCCCTCACTGCAACCGGATTGGCTGCTGGCGGGTTTCAAAGCCGTACGAAACGGCTATGCGGAGAAGTTGATCATGAACCTGGTATTTTTCATTCCCATCACCGCCATCGTCATGGGCATCGGCATCGGCATGCTGGGCCTGTGGACGGACCACAAGCGCAAATCGCAGGTGCTCGAGCAGATGCACAAGGAGCGCATGGCGGCCATTGAAAAGGGCATCGAGCTGCCGCCGATGAACGTCGACCCCCTCACCGTCAAGGCTCCCAGCAGCGTTGCCAACCCTGCCCGCGTCCTGCGCAACGGCGTGTTCATGGTGAGTTTCGGCATCGTGCTGTATTTCGCGCTCGTCACCGTGGGCGCAAGCGAGGCTGCCGTGTTCGGCTTGATCCCGGCAACCATCGGGCTCGCGAATCTCGCCTACTCGGCGGTGTTGTTCGACAAGGAGCGCAAGGCGGAAGCGCTAAAGGACAAGAATCGGCTGCCGCCGCTGTAAACGGCGTCCCGCTCAGCCCAGGTCGGCCAGCAGCGCGGCGCGCACGTTGTCCGCCGCGGGCGAGATCTGGTGTTGATAGTTAGGGTGATCGATGCCGATGGACAACGCGGCGCCGCCCTTGAGACCTGCGGCCATCGGCCCGCTGAGCTCGAATCGCAGGAAATGAACGGCGGAAGTCTTCACGTCGTTCGAGCGCTCCAGGTCTTCATCTGCAAACGCAAACACGCGATCGAAGCCGGCAACCTGCACCCAGCAGCGATCCTCGATACCCTTCAGGCGCTCGAGCTGGACGCGGCGCACTTCGGCGTCCGTGTATTCGATGAGGAAGGTGACCTTCCAGTTGCTGCCATCCGGGATCAACGGGTTGTAGGCAGCCAGTTCTTCGGCGATGCCCTCGGACTCGAAGATGCGCTCGGTGCGCAGCATCTCCTGCACCTGGTACTGCACGGTGAGGCGGTCTTCGAACAGCCACATGGTGTTGGGTCCGACGTTCACCTGGCGATTGCGCTTGTGCGCCATGACGCGCGCACGAAAATCCAGCCGCTCGCGCGAATAACGTTCGAGGGACAGCAGATCCGTCTGGGCTAGTTTGTGCTTGGGTTGCATCACAGTCCGTAGGCCATGCGCACCAGGGTCATGGGGTGTTCGGGTTCGCGCGGCCCCGCACCCGATGCATCGCGGCCATTGGGCTCATCAGACGACAGTCCACTTTCGATCTGGTGTCCGGCCATCGGGCAGTCGCTCGAATAGTGGTCGGCCTTCGCCTGCTCCACTTTCGAAACCACCGGCCTGCCGATCTTCACCGACGCCGCGCGGAACTCCTTCTTCACGGCATAGGTACCGTTGTGGCCCGAGCAGCGCTCGATGACATCGACCGTGGTCTCGGGCACCAACCTGAGCACATCTCGAGTCTTGAGACCGATGTTCTGCACGCGCAGATGACAGGGCACGCGGTGAAATCCGTGCGCAGCAGACCGGCCTTGTGGCGCAGCATCAGGTATTCGAATGGATCGAAGATGTGTTCCTTGACCATCTGCACGTCGGCGTCGTCGGGGAACATCAGTGGCAGCTCCTGCTTGAACATGAGCACGCAGGAGGGAATCGGCGCGACGATGTCGTAGCCGTCATCGATGAAAGCCTTGAGCTGCGGGATGTTGAAGTTCTTGTACTTCTCCACCGTCTCGAGATCGCCGAGCTCGAGCTTGGGCATGCCGCAACATTTCTCCTTGCCCACCACCTTCACCGGAATGCCGTTGTGTTCGAACACGACGGTCAGGTCCTCGGGCATGTGCGGCTCGTTGCGGTTGCCGTAGCAGGTGACGAACAACGCCACCTTGCCGCGCGTTTCCTCGGTGGGCGTCACCTGCGTAGCCTTGCCGGCCTCGCGGCGCGCACGTTTCGTCCCGGTGTTGGAATGAAACTTCGGGATCGGCGCCGTGGCGTCGACACCGAGCGTGGCCTCCAGCAACTTGCGGCCGATCTTGGTGCCATTCACCGCGTTGACGATCTCGGCAACCACGGGAATGCCGGCGATGCTGCCGAGCCCGCGCGTGTTCGACAGTAGTTTGTCGCGGAAAGAGTGCTCGCCCTTGCGATGCTGCACGTGTTTGGCGCGCAGCATCAGGTGCGGGAAGTCGATGTTCCAGGGATGCGGGGGCACATAGGGACACTTCGTCATGAAACACATGTCACACAGGTAACAGTGATCGACGACCTCCCAGTAAACCTTCTTGTCCACGCCATCGAGCTCGTGCGTTTCACTCGCGTCGATCGCA
>Ga0307513_10008338_pt1 | contig 13272 bp, 8 predicted proteins | sample 15_EM_MG_FD_202174 | JGI IMG/M metagenome (GOLD analysis project Ga0307513, IMG submission 202174) | Populus trichocarpa ectomycorrhiza microbial communities from riparian zone in the Pacific Northwest, United States - 15_EM | ecosystem: Host-associated > Plants > Roots > Unclassified | place...
ACGAGCTGACCGATCAGGGCTGGGTCCGCGGCAGAGACGAGTTGACGCTGGCGCCGCCGGAGCGGGCGGGCGCCGCCTGGCACCTGCTCTACGGCACGTTTCGCCACCTCAACGGGCTGATGATCAAAAACGGATACCAGCTCTCGGACGTCTTCGCCGGCCAGGATCCCGGGCCGCTCTCGATCGGGAATCGGATCCGGCGGGCGTACGGCGAGCTGGCCGGCGAGCCCGGTGACCTGGTCAGTCTTGCCCGGCTACGCGATGAGTTGCCGGATATCCCCCGCAAGAGTCTTGATGAGGCACTGCTGGATCTGGACCGGCAACGGGCGATCCAGCTCGAGCCCGATCCGCACCGGATAGCTCTGAGCGACCAGGCCAAGGCGGCCGCGATCCCGCTCGGCGGAGAGGACATGCACCTGATCACGATCGGCCCCTCATGATCGAGCCGCGCGAGCGGCGTGCGCTCAACGAACTGCGCCGGCTGGACTGGGCGCCGACCCAGGACGACGTCTGGTCCCGGCTCGACTTCCACCTCGACGGGCTGAACGGCGATGTCGGCGCCGCGGTGGTCCGCGCCTACGAAACCGCGGAGACGAGCACCGGCGCAAGCCCCGTCGGCCTGGTCATCCATGGCCGGCACGGGGCCGGGAAAACGCACCTGATCCGGTGGGCACGCGAACAGGTGCAGCAGCGCCACCACGGCTATTTCTTCCTGATGGGAATCGCCGATGGTAAATCATTCTGGCCGAACGTGGTCTCCGCGTTCCTGCGCGGTTTGCACCGATCCGGATCGTATCGGCATCCGCAGCTCGCGGTGTTGCTGGAGCGGCTCATAGAGATCGCTGGAATACCCAATGACCTGCGCCTTCGGGTACGCGGCGATAACCGCCTGACGCCCGAGGCGCTTGATCAATTCATCTCCGCATTCCGCAAGGCCGCACCCGAGGCCGGCCGCGGGTGCCGGCACACGCTGCGTGCCCTGGTCATGCTGGCCTCGTCCGACGAGTACGCCAACGATCTCGCCGAGAACTGGCTGACCTCGGCGCAGGAGGAGACCTCGGTCGGGCTGGAACGCTGGGGCGTGCCCACTGTCGTCAAGCCACCGCAACAGGTGGCCGGCGAACTCTCCCGGCTCATCGCCTGCACCGGGGCGAGCCTGTTCGCCGTCGACCAGATCGATCCGGTCTTCGCACAGGCCCGCACCTCCGCGGCCGACGACGCATCCGGCCGGACGGTCAACGAGCCGGTCGCGCTGGCCGCCGACCTCGGCGGCGGCCTGATGCAGATGCGTGAGGAGCTGAGCCGGACCGTGACGGTGGTGGCGTGTCTGGCGAAATCCTGGACCCTCATCGAGCAGAACGCCGTCGCCTCGGTGAGCGGACGGTTCCGCACGCAGACCCGGCTCGCCCGCATCCCGTCCGCCGAGATCGCGATCGAGCTGGTCACCGGGCGGTTCGAACCGTTCTTCGAGATCGCCGACTTCAAGCCGCCGTACCCGACCTGGCCGGTGGTCCCGGAGGCGTTCCGCGACGCTCGCGGCTTCACGCCGCGTGGGCTGCTGCAACGGGTGGACAAGCACGTGGAGGCGTGTCTACGGGCGGGCGAGGTGGTGCCGCTCACCGACCTGGACCAGGCGGAGCCGGAACCCACCGAAGCCACCCCGGAGCCGCCGCCGGTCCGCTTGACCGGGCTCGACGATCGACTGGCCGCGCTCCGCGAGCAGGCGGTGGTCGACGCGGCGCTGGCGCCGGCGAGCGAGGACCGGGAGATGTCCCGGCTGCTGGTCGCGGGTCTGCAGGCCTGGACCCTCGAGCAGGGCGCGAAGCGAAGCCGGTACAGCGTGCAACCCGGCGAGGACGGCAATCCGTCGATGCACGCGTGGCTGCGGGAGACCCTGGACGAGGACACCGAGGACGAGGCGCACTGGTCGTTCCGGGCGCTCTCGCATCCCAACGCGCTGGCGGTGCAGGCCCGGCTCCGGCGGCTGCTCAGTTTCGTCAACCTCGACCCCGCGATCACCAAGCGCCGCGCCGTGCTACTTCGCAACCCGGCCTGGCCGAACGGCAAGGTCAGCCAGCGGGTGAAGCAGGACTACCTCGACCGTGGCGGGATGTTGACCACGGTGTCGGCGGACGACCTGCGGACCTTCGCCGCGCTCGCGACGCTGCTCGACGAGCACGATCCCGCACTGCCGGAGTGGTTGCTGGCGCGGCGCCCGGCCGGAAACACCGCGCTGTTCGGCAGCGTCTTCGGGCCACCGCCCGACGACGGGGAGGTCCAGAAGCCCGGGTCCGACGCGACGGGCGGACCGGCGGATTCATCGGATTCATCGACTGCGGCCGGCCCGAGCCTGGACTTCGGGACCGCTATGGAAACCGGCGAATCCGTACGCGCGCCGCTCGAATCTCTTCGCAAACACGCGGTGATCTTTGCCGGATCCGGGTCGGGGAAAACCGTCCTGATCCGGCGGCTGATCGAGGAGTGCGCGCTGAACGGCGTCTCCGCCATCGTGCTGGACCCGAACAACGACCTTGCGCGGCTCGGCGACCCCTGGCCGCAGCCGCCGAAGAAGTGGCGACCGGGCGACGCCGAACTGGCCGCGACCTATCTGGCCGGTACGGACGTGGTGGTGTGGACGCCGCGGCGCACGGCCGGGCGGCCGGTCAGCTTCCAGCCGCTGCCGGACTTCGCGGCGGTGCTGGACGAGCCCGACGAGTTCGGTCTGGCCCTGGACACCGCCGTGGCGGCGCTCGCCCCCCGCGCGCGAATGGCCGGGAACACCGCGAAGGCGGACCGCGGGCGGGCGGTTCTCCGGCAGGCCCTGGACTACTTCGCGCGAACCCGCAACGGGGACCTGTCCCGCTTCGTCGACCTGCTCGGCGACCTGCCGGAGGGAGCGACATCGCTGGGCCGGGCGCGCGAGCTGGCCGCGGACATGTCCGAGACGCTGCGGGCCGCGATGGTCAACGACCCGATGTTCGGTGGCGCCGGCGAGACGCTCGACCCGGCCGTCCTGCTGACGCCGGCGCCGGGCAAGCGCGCCCGGATCTCCGTCATCAGCCTGATCGGACTGCCGAGCGACGAGCATCGGCAGAGCTTCGTCAACCAGCTTCAGATGGCGCTGTTCGCCTGGATCAAACGACACCCGGCGGGTGATCGGCCGCTCGGCGGGCTGTTCGTGATGGACGAGGCGCAGACGTTCGTACCCTCCGGGCCGATGACCGCCTGCACCGAGAGCACACTCGCCCTGGCCAGCCAGGCCCGCAAGTACGGGTTGGGCCTGATCTTCGCGACCCAGGCGCCGAAGGGCATCCACAACCGCATCATCGGCAATGCCGCCACGCAGTTCTACGGCTTCCTGAACAGTCCGGTCCAGATCGCCGCGGCGCGGGAGGTCGCGGCGGCCAAGGGCAGCGCGGTGCTCGAGATCTCGCGTCTGGAAGCCGGCCAGTTCTACACGGTCGGCGAGGGAACGCCGTTTCGCAAGGTGTCCGTTCCGATGTGCCTGTCGTATCACCCGGCTAGCGCGCTGAGCGCCGAGGAGGTGCTGGCCCGCGCCCGAGCGTGAGCCGTGTTCGAAGCTCTGCGAGCACGGCGCGCACCGGGCCGGCCTGCGGTGCGTCGCCGTAGAGCACCAGGGCGCGCTCATAGTGGGTACGCGCCTCGGTGTGGCTTCCCAGGGTGCGCAGGGCGTTGCCGAGCCCGACGTGTGCGCGGGCCTGCTGGTCCGTGGCGCCGGCCTCGGTGGCGGTGCTGAGCGCGTCGCGGTGGTGGTCGAGGGCCCGCGCCGGGTCGCCCGCGAGGTGGTCGGCTTCGCCCAGCCCGTTGAGCGCCCAGGCTTGACCGTCCTGCTCGCCGATCGTGGTGAAGAGCGCGAGCGCCTTGCGGTGATACTCGGCGGCCAGCTCTGGCCGGCCGAGGCGGGCCTGCACCGCGCCCAGGTTGTCCAACGCGCCGGCCTGGCCGTGCACATTGCCGAGCCGGCTGGACAGGGTCAGTGCCTGGTCGAGGTGGGCGGCGGCCGCCGCACAGCGGTCCAGCCGTTGCTCGGCCAGGCCTAGGTTGCTCAACGCGATCGCCTCGCCGGTCTCGTCGCCCGCCTGCCGGAAGGCGGTCAGCGCCCGCTGGAAGTGCCGGGCCGCGGTGGGGAACCGGCCGCGCCGGGTCGCGATGGCGCCCAGCTTGTTGTGGGTTCGGGCCTGGCCGGCGCGGTCACCGGTGCGCTCGAGCAGGACCATGGCCCGGCGGTGGTATCCGGCTGCCTGCTCGTACCGGCCGGACATCTGCTCGACCCTGCCGAGTCCGTTCAGCACCGCCGCCTCGCCGGTCTCGTCGCCGAGCCGGCGGTACAGGGCCAGCGCCCGGCCGTGGTGCTCGGCGGCCGGGCCGGGTCTGCGCAGTCCCAGGTAGGCGTCGGCGAGCCGGCGTGCCGCTCGGGCCTGCCCGGCGTGGTCGGCGACCTGTTGGGCGGCGCGGTGGGCGTGGGTGTGGACGGTGAGCGCCTCGGTGCGGTGGCCGCCGTCGAGATAGCGGCTGAGGGTGGCCGAGAGGGAGATGGTGTGTGCGGGCCAGCCGTGCTGCGCGGTGTGAGCTGCCACGGCGACGAGGCAGCCGCGTTCGGTGTCCAGCCATTGCCGTGCGGCGTCCTGGTCGGCCGGCGTCACCGTGCTGCCGCGGGCTGACGGCCAGCTCGGGTGTGGCGCCTCCGCCGGATACAGCCGGTCCGCCGCGGCCGCGGCGGCGGCGAGGTAGTGGTCGAACAGCCGGCCGGCCGCCGCCCTCCGCTCCGCCTCGGGTATCTGCCCGGCGGCGAGTCCCGCGGCGTAGGCGCGCAGCAGGTCGTGCATGCCGTACCGATCGCGGCCGATGGCCTGGACCAGATGGGCGCGGACCAGGCTGGTCAAGGCCTGCCGGGCCGCCGCCGGATCGTCGCCGGCGAGCGCGGCCACGGCATGGCTGTCGAAGTCGGCGCCGGGGTGCAGGCCGAGCAGCCGGAAGGTGCGCGCGGCGGCCGGCGCCAGGTGGCGCAGGGACCAGGAGAACGCGGCTGTCACGGCGGCCCGCGGATCCCCACCGGCGTCCAAAGCGTCCAGTCGCCCCTGCTCGTCGGCGAGCTCGTCGGCCAGGTCGGCCAGCGGCGTGGCCGGGCGCGACACCGCCAGTTCGGCGGCGATACGCAGGGCCAGCGGCAGGCGCGCACACCGCCGGATCAGAGCGGTGACGGCTGCCGGCTCCGCTCCCGCGCGGGCGCCGATCTGCCGCCTCAGCAGCGCCTGGGCTTCCGCCGGAGACAGCACGTCAAGCTCCATGCGGTGGGCGCCGTGCACAGCGACCAGACCGGCCAGGCTGTCGCGGCTGGTGACCAGCGCCGCGCAGGGTCCCGTCCCGGGCAGCAGCGGGCGGACCTGTTCGACGGTGGCGGCGTTGTCCAGCACGATCAGCAGGCGCCGCCCGGCGACCTCGGTGCGGTACCGGGCGGCCCGCTCGTCCACCTCGGTGGGCTGGTCCGAGCGGGGCACGCCGAGCCCGTCCAGCAGGCGGGCCAGCGCCTCGTCGCTCGGCACGGGCCGGTCCGGGTCGTAGCCGCGCAGGTTGACGTAGAGCTGCCCGTCGGAAAAGCGGTCCCGGACGCGGTGCGCCCAGTGCACCACCAAGGCCGTCTTGCCGACGCCGGCCATGCCGGACACGGCGGACACCACCACCGCGGCCGGCGCGTCACCGAGCAGGAGGCGGTCCAGCCGGCCCAGTTCGTCCTCGCGACCGGTGAACCCGGGAACGCCGGCGGGCAGTTGCGCCGGTGTCCGCGCCGGGGAAGCCACGGTGGTCGCCCCGCCCTGCTCGTCCCGCAGCGCCGCCTGGTGGGCCGTCCGCAGATGGGGCCCCGGGTCGGCGCCCAGCTCTTCCGCCAGCTGCCGGCGCACGGTGGCGTAGAGGTCCAGCGCTTCGGCGCCACGACCGGACGCGGACAGCGCGCGCATCAGCAGCGCGGCCAACGGTTCCACGAGGGGATGTTCCGCCACTTCCGGGGTCAACCACTTGATCACGGCCGCCGGATCGCCGTCCGCCAGCTCGGCATCGGCCCATTCGAGCACGGCCTGCAGCCGCTGCCGCAGCCACACCTGCCGGGTCTGTTCCACCCACCGGCCGGACAGCCCGGCCATCGGCTCGCCCCGCCACTCTTCGAGGGCCTCCCGCAGCAGGACGGACCGGTCGGCGGCCGGTCGGCCGGCCGCAGCGGCGCGCCCGTGCAGGTCCCGGAACCTGCTCAGGTCGATACAGCCCGGCCGTACGTCGAGCACGTACGAGCCGCCCCGGCGCAACACCGACGCCGTGCTGCCGTCGACGGCCCGCGCCTCCTCCAGCACCTTGCGGACCCGGGCGATATGTGTGTGCAGCATGCGGCGGGCGCGCTCGGGGGGCTCCTCGCCCCAGACCCGGTCCACCAAGGTCTCGACCGGGACCGGCCGACCCACCTCGGCGATCAGCGCCGCGAGCACCAGGCTCTGCTGGGGCCGGCCCAGGGGCACGGCGCGTCCACCCGCGCTGACCTCCACGGGCCCCAACACGCGAAGCTCCATGCCCCCGCCCATGCATCGACAACGGTCTACCCGGAGCCAACCCGACCGGCCCGTACGCCGTCAACAGTTTGTCGGCATTCCGGCGGCAGCCCTCCCGGACGCTCGGCGCAAACCCGAATCGATGGCCGTCATTCTGAACTGGCGGCGGGAGAGAGGAACCATGCGCAAGAGACTGCTCGGCGGCGTCCTGGCCGTCTGCCTGGCCGTGCCGGTGGCGGTGGGCGGAACGGCCCGGCCCGCAAAGGCTGACCCGGCAGTGTGGATCAACGTTGCCGTCGCGGTGGCGGGCAAGCTGTTCGGCGGTGGTGGCGGAGGCGGCGGGGATCTGGAACAGGCGAAGCGGGAGATCCTCGCGGCGATCAGCGCGTCGCAGCAGGACATCCTCAACCACATCGACGCCATCGCCGCGGCCGACGTGCGGGCGTGCCTTCGGTCCGGCACCCTGCTCATGCCGAACATCGACCAGATGGACGTCTACACACTGCCGGTGTTCATGGAGAACAGCATCAACTGCGCGACGCGGTCCAGCGCCTACTTCGACGCGGTGCAGGATCTCAGCGCGGCGGACAACATCGCCCGGCTGATGGGCGAGATCTACTCGATCGCGATGATCAGCTTCGAGAAGATGGGCTTCGACAGTACGTACCTGCTGGACGACCTGATCGGCAGCTACGAGGCCGTGCTGAACAAGGTGAAGCCGGCGTGCGGCGATGATTGGCAGACCTGGAACGACAACGAATGGGGCTTTTACACCGAGCACCGTTACCACTGCCAGGCGTTCAACGGCGACTCGGCCTCATGGATGGAGTACTGGTACGGCTCGAACGTGGAAAATCCGATCGACCACGCGTGGGTCGAGTCCGAAGCGATGCGCAACACCGTGCGTCCGCACGTCGTGCAGACGCTGGCTCAGCTCAAGCAGATCAGGGCCGGCGTATGAAGACCAAAGCGCTGCGGCGGGTCACGCTGGCCGCCATGGCAACGATCCTGCTCGTGGTGGGCGCCGCGCAGCCGGCCCGGGCGGACGACGGCGACGGCGGGGATCCCGACTGGATCCAATACGTCGAGCTCGGCGTGGACCTTTGGAAGAGCATCAATGAGAAGGCCGCGGGCGGGTTCGACCCCGTGGAGATCGCCCAGCTGATCCTGGAGCTGAAGGATGCCTTGAACGGCGTCAAGACCGACCTGTTCGAACACGTCGACGCGCTCGCGCTCGCCGACATCCGGACCGGCGCCAAATTCGCCGTGGACAACGTACGCATGCTGGATCTTCCGCAGACGCAGGGCTACTACGTGGGCCAGGTCGCCTTCGCGGCCGCCAACTCCTACGAGAAGCTCACCACCTTCAGCTCCGACGCGGCCCGCGACACCGTCGCCCGGGTCATGATCACCGAATACTCGGCCCTCATCCCAGGAGAGATCAAGGTCGGGTACGCACCCTCGTACGGCCCCTATCGGCAGGCCCTCGATCACATCATCGCGAACGTGAAACCTGACTGCACCGAGACATTCGAGCCGAAGGTGGGGACAACCTCCTACACCTGCTCATTCGACGGCGACACCATCGTCGGAAAGCAACGGCCAGGAAGCAACGGCGAGTTGGAGCACTCCTACGGCGGCACTCTCTGGTTCGAGGGCCCCCTCGACTTCGGCGTCGTCGAGGACGTGATCATGGAAGGAACGGCACGGGACCTGGCCAAACGCGCGCTTGCCGAGCTGACGCTGGGCGGCCACTAGCCAGCACCGACGTGGTGCCCGGCGTCGCGATGCGCCGGGCACCATCAGCCGCCGTTGGCGGAGAAGTGCATGAAGTCTTTCAGGGAGTGGTAGTCGCCGCCCCACTGCCAACCGACCGAGGCGAACGCCCGTACGACCGGCCCGTCCGGCCGGATCATGCCAGCTCGCACGTCGCCGCGCTCGAGATAGGAGGTGGCCAGTTCGGGAAGCACAACGGCACCCTTATGGTACGGATTCTGGAACGGGTTGACGTCCACCGCGAGCCCGTAGGCGTGCTGCGACCAGGCCTTCTGGCCCCGCACCGGCCGGCACGCGAACGCGGCGGTGGTGTTGCCGTCCCCGGTCGGCGGCGCGTTGAGCTCGGCGGCACTGGTCACCCGCATGCGCTCGATCGGGTATCGGTCGGCGAACAGCTTGCCGAACACCTTGACCAGCGCGCCGGCCGCCCGCGCGTTGACCAGCAACTCGCCGGTGTGGGCCAGCCCGTCGAAGCCGCGGAAGCTGACCGTCACGTACCGCAGGTCGGTGGCCGGCACCGGGCAGCGGCTACTCCAGGTCGAGCGAGCGAGCACGCTCGCCGGCACGGCCCGAATCGTGGAATGGAAGCCGCCGTCGGCCGGGGGCGGCAGCTCGTCCACCGTGATGATGGATCGGTTGCGCAGCTCCGGCGGGGTGTCCTGGGCGGCGGCGAAGCCGTTGGACCCCACCGAGAGCGTCCGCGTCCCCAGCCAGGTCGGTGCGGCAGTGGCATCGCCGATGCGGGTGATCGACGGAGTAGGGCTCGTCGCCGGTGCGGCGGACGTGACCGCCGACGCGCCCGGCGCCGAACTGGTACAGGCCGCCGTGGCACCGCACGCCATCAACGCCACCAGCAGTCGGACCGTCCAAGGACTCTCCACCGCCCGTCAGCGGCCGGAGCCGGCCGTCGCGGTATCCGAACACGTGCGCTCCGCACCTGCACCGCCGGCGGCCAGGATCGCACGGCTGGAACGCCAAGCGAGGATCGAACCGATCGAGAGGGCCGAGAGGATCGACCCGACGCTGAGGAACGAGCCGAACGACCCGATCGAACCGAACGACCCGACCGAGCCGACGGACAGCGACGAGCCGACGGAACCGATCGAGAGAACCGAGCCTTCAGACCAGAGGCTGAGCACGGAACCCTTGGATTTGTACGAAAGGATCGACCAACTGTCACTCATGACCGCGAGTCTAGCGGCCAAGGCATCAACTTCAGGTTGACGCCCGAGGATCGTCAACCTACGCTTGACGCATGAGCCCACTCAACATCAGCCTCGCCGACCTGATCGCCCGTCTGGACGAGGAACTGCCCGACGCCAACGACCTGGCCCGCATCACCGAGGCGCAGCTACGTGCCCAGACCCTGACCGACCTCGGCGACCAGCTGGTCGGCCACTACGTCGGCAAGGCCAAGCAGGTCGGCGCCTCGTGGAGCGAGATCGGCGAGGCCATCGGGGTGTCCAAACAGGCCGCCCAGCAACGCCACGCGCCCACCGCGTTCCAGCGGTTCACCGACCTGAACCGGCACAGCATCGTGCTGGCGCAGGAGGCCGCCCGAACGCACAAGCACGACTTCATCGGCACCGAACACCTCCTGCTCGGCCTGCTCGGCGAACCGCGGGGCCTGGCGTACGCGGTGCTGGTGGCGAAAGCCGAGTCGGAGCAACGCATCCGCGACGCGATCGAGGAAGCGATGCCGCCGGCCGGGCAGAAGGCGCTGCGGGGTCACATCGCGTTCCGGCCGGAGAGCAAGGAGGTCATCGAGCAGGCCAGCCGCGCGGCGGCCGACCTCGGCAACGACTGGGTCGGCACGGAACACACGCTGCTGGGCCTGATCCGCACCGAGCAGAGCCCGGCCGCGCAGATCCTGCGCAACCTCGGCTTCACATCGGACGAGCTGCACGAGACGGTAAAGGCCGAGATCACCAAGTCCACCGCACCCGACGAGCAATAACGAAACCGCAGAGGATCGCCACTCCCCGGGGGTGGTGTTCACTCCAGCCGTGTTCGGACCAGGGATCGCGGCTCGCGCCCGGCGAGCAGCCAGCCAAGAGCCGCGGCGACCAGCGGCACCCCGACAGCGATCACGAGCAGCTCCACGACCGGCACGCGCGTCAGCTCGTTGAGCTGGCTGCGGGATGAGGCCGCCAGAATCACGGTGTACGCGGCGCCGATGCCCAGGATCCCGCCCAGCAGCGCGAGCCCGCCGGCCGTTGTCGAGGTGAGCGTGCGCCGGATGCGACCCGTCGCGCCCGTCGCGGTCAGCGTGCGCAGGTCGCCCGCCGCCTCGGCCCGGATCAGCCCGACGGTCATGGCGAGGATCGCGAGCGCTAGCACGGCTCCGGCCGCTGTCGCGATCGCGCGCAGTGCGACGAGCCCACCGCCCTTGTCGCGGTCCTCGACGGTCAGGCCCGCGTCGAGAGCGACTTCCCGCGCCGCGGTGAGCTGCTGCTCGGTCAACGGCCGGGGGGCCTCGACCAGCCAGCCGGTCCGTACCGGAGTCAAGTTGTTGCGTTGCAGCGCAGCCGGCGTGAGCAACGTCTTCGGAAGCGACTCGAACTGTGGGTTCGCCAGCCGTTCGGTGGTCACCCGCGGCATTGCGCCGGACTCGGAAAGCAGCGACAGGTCCGAGCGGGGCTGCGTGGTCAGCACGTCCGTTGCCGGGCCGATGCCGGCGGAATCGACGCCGTAGTAACGCAACAGCTCAGGCGTGGCGACCAACGATGCCGCCCCCGAACCGGTCTGCCGGCCGACACCGACCGGCAGCCGTCCGATCCGTCCGCCGTCGGCATCCGCCTGCGGTGCCTCGACCGGGTCTATCGCGGCTTCGAGCGGGATCACGCTCGGGTTGGCGAGCGTGGCCGTGTACCGCCGAACCTGGGTCTCGATCGCCGCGAGCTGGGCCGGTGTGCGGTCGGGAACGCGCACGCCGGGCAGGTCGATCCAGATGAGGAGCTGACGGTCGGAAAGGTTGCCCTCGGCGGCGCTCTGCTCGAGGACTCCCGCCGCGACCACGATCGCGGTCGGGATCGCGAGCGCCACGCTGATCGCGGCCAGCGCGGCGCTCGACCGGGCCTGGTGGCGGGCGAGGTCGCGTAGGGCCAGCCGGCAAGCGACCGGAAGGCGGGCACCGGTGGCGGCGAGCGTCCGGATCGCCAGCGGGCCGACGAACAGCACGGCGAACCCGATCGCCAGCGTGCCGGCGACGATCAGCGCCACGTCGGTGATCTCCAACGCGTCGCCGAACGCCGCGTTGTTCCGTTGCGCGAGCCGCAGCGACACGACACCCAGCACGAAGAGCACGGCCGCGGCCACAGCCGACCGGCGCACCCGCTTGGGCCGTGGCGGGCGCGAGGACAGGGCCAGCGTTATCGGCACCCGGGCAGCGGCGCGCGCCGGCCGCCACGCCGCAGCGGTCGCCGTCAGGATGGTCAGCAGTACGGCGACGGCGATCTGCCACCACGGCAGGTCCAGCCGGTCGATGCGGTGCCCCGCCGCCGTCTCGAACCGTGGCGTCACGGCGAACCACAGCAGGACACCCGCGACCGCGCCGACCACCGACGCCGCGACCCCGACCGCCGCGCCGTCGGCCAGCAGCACGAGACGAAGGTGTCGTCCAGTCGCCCCGACCGCGGCGAGCAGGCCGAGCTGGCGCAGCCGGCGGTGCGCGATGACGGCGAAGCCGGCCGCCGCGATGAGGCAGACGAGCAGCATGCTCACCGCGAAGACGCTGAACACGCCGGCGGCCGCCTCGACCCACTCGTGCGAACGGCGCACCTCCGACAACGGCTGGCCGTGCTGCGCGCGGTACTGCGCGAACCGGGCCGGATCGGCGTCGGTGAGCACGGTGACCGACTCCGGCGCTTCGGGCTGTGCCGGCGCGACGAGGATGAACTCCGCGCGAAGATCGCCGGGGTTCTCGACCAGGCCGACCACGGTCCAGCTCCGGCCGTCCAGCCTCAGCACGCCGCCGACGGGTACCCGCAGGTCCGCCGCCACCTCGTCGGTGATCGCCGCCTCGGCGGGTGCGCTCGGGTAGCGACCCGTCAGCAGCCGCAGCATCGGCCCGCTGTAGGGACCGTGTGGATCCTGCGCCCGCAGCTCGACGGTCTCCGCCGAAGCCGGGACCGGCAGGTACCAGTGTCCGACCACGTCGATCGTGCCGAACCACTCGCGCGCCTGGGCGATCCGGGAATCCAGCGGCCGCCCTTCGTCGGCGTCCAACTTGAACCACTGGCCGGCGGCGCCGAACCTGGCGGTGCCCGGCGGCGTCAAGTGGTAGCCGGCCGACACGCCCACGACGGCCGCTGTCACGGCGACGGTCAGCAGTGTCAGCACCATGACCTGCTGGCGCCACTCGCGGCGGAACAGTCGCCACGCCCAGCGCACCACCGCGCGCCGGGCCGGCAGGCCGCCGTTGCGGCTCATTAGTTCGCTCCTGGCGCCAGCAGGGATTCCGGGCCGGGGCCTGGTGCCGTCTGGTCGATCAACCGGCCGTCCCGCAGGAACACCACCCGGTCGGCCCAGGACGCCATCTGGGCGTCGTGGGTCACCACCACGCCGGCCACGCCGTCGTGACTGGCCAGGCGGAGCATGCGCATCACCGTCTCGGCGCTCAGCGAGTCGAGCGCGCCGGTGGGCTCGTCGGCCAGCAGCAACCGCCGTTCACCGACGACGGCCCGCGCGATCGCCACCCGTTGGCTTTCGCCGCCGGACAACTCGTCCGGGTAGCGGGTGGCCCGCTCGGTCAGGTCGAGCTTCGCGAGCACCTCCATCGCGGCCGAGCGGGCGACCTTGACCCGTACGCCGTCCAGCTCCAGCGGAAGCGCCACGTTCTCGACCGCGGTCAGCCCGGCGAGAAGGTTGAAATCCTGGAAGACATATCCGATCGACCGCCGCCGCAGCCGCGCGCGGTCGTTGCGGGACAGGCGCGCCA
>Ga0307513_10008339_pt1 | contig 13271 bp, 9 predicted proteins | sample 15_EM_MG_FD_202174 | JGI IMG/M metagenome (GOLD analysis project Ga0307513, IMG submission 202174) | Populus trichocarpa ectomycorrhiza microbial communities from riparian zone in the Pacific Northwest, United States - 15_EM | ecosystem: Host-associated > Plants > Roots > Unclassified | place...
TGCTGCCGTCGGAGAGTTCGAAGAGGGCGCACAGGTCGAGGTCGAGATCGGAGTGCTGGGCGATCGCGCGGCCGAGCTTGCTGCCCCACCCCGAGAACTGCTTGTGGACCTGCCAGTTGAGGTTGACTCGCAGCGCGCCCGAGGTGCCGCCCTGCTTGGTGAGCGAGACGGACGGGGCCTCCTTGGTGAGCGTCACCTTGGTCAGGCGTACCGGCGTCGCGGGAGGGGTGGGCGGCGCGGGCGGGGGCGTGGTCACGGGCGGGGCGACCGGCCGGGCCATGGTCACGGGAGGTGCGACGGGCGGAGGCGCGGGGGCGGCGGTCTGCGGGGCGGGCGTGTGCTGGGGCTCGTCCACGGTGATGCCGAAGTCCGTGGCCAGGCCCGCCAGGCCGCTGCTGTAGCCCTGTCCGACCGCGCGGAACTTCCAGGCGCCCTGCCTGCGGTAGAACTCGCCGAGCACGAAGGCCGTTTCGACACTGGCGCCCGCGTTGTCGAAGCGGGCGACCACCGTGCCCTGTGCCGCGTCCCGGACCTCGATGTACAGGTCGGGGACCTGCCCGAACGTTCCTCCGTCGGCGGAGGCGGCGAGGACCACGGTCTCGACGGCGGGCTCCACGCGCGCGAGGTCGACGAGCAGGGTGTCCGTCACCCGGCCCCCACTGTCCCGCTTGCCCTCGTGCCGGACGGCGTCGGAGGAGTGCACGGGCTGGTTGTAGAAGACGAAGTCGCCGTCGGAACGGACTTTTCCGGCCACCAGCAGCAGCGCGGAGGCGTCCGTGTCGGGGACGCCCGGCCCTGAGCGCCAGCCCAGCTCGACCCGGAGCGCCGCCGTGGGCACCGGGACGTTCGATCCCTTGGACATCGACATGACTGCCATTGGCTGCCCCCATCTCTGATCGCCTCGCGGCCCAACCTATTCTCCCGGGCCTGTGAACTCCTGTTGAACCCCCCTGGCGAACGGCTGAGGAACGCGGGGCGACCCGTCGGTAACCCCGTCGGAACCTGGCATTTACCTGATCTCAGCATGAGCTGGTGCCCCTTTTTGGCAAGTTCGCTCGCATTGGGGGTCCCACGTCACTGCCGACACGGAAAACAACCCTCTTATCGGTCTCCCCAACCAGCTCATCGTGGGCTTAACTTATGTGCCATGACCTCCCCCCGCTCCACCTACGGCGGCGGCTACTACTCCGCCTTCCCGGACACTCCGATCTATGACTCGCTCGTCGCCGAGCGGGGGACCCCGCAGATCGCTCCGATCCGGGTCCCCGCCGCGTACGACACGGGCAGCAGCCTGAACCTGCCCGCGCTGCCGTCCGCGCTCCCCGCGCTGCCGGCCGGCCCGTCCCAGCAGGCCCCCTCCTACGGCGGCTACCCGCAGGCGCAGCAGCCCTCGCCGCTGCAGCAGGCGCCGGCCGCGTACATCCCGCAGCAGGCACCGCCGCGCGGTTACCCCGCCGGCGCGGGCCAGCCGATGCAGCAGCAGCGTCCGGCGGCGGCCACCGGCTACGAGGCGATGCGCCCGGCGGCTCCCCGCCCGGCCCCCGCGCCGTACCAGGAGCCGTACAACAACCAGCAGTACCGCGGGTACTGATCCGGCCCCCGGAGTGTCCGTGCCTTGGCACGATGGCGGTATGGGGAACGCGGAGCTGTATTCGATTCACATCCATCCGGTCAAGGCGTTCCGGGGCGAGTCGCCCCGGCAAGCCGAGGTGGAGCCCTGGGGGCTGGCCGGAGACCGACGCTGGGTGCTGATTGACGCCGGGGGAAAGGTCGTCACACAGCGCCAGCAGCCGCGTCTGGCACAGGCCGCCGCCGAGCTTCTGCCCGGCGGCGGAATTCGTCTGTCCGCGCCCGGTCGCGCGCCCCTGACCGTGCCCGTCCCGGAGGTGGCGGGCACGACGACGGTGGACATCTTCGGCACCAAGGTGGAGGCCGTGCCCGCCGGTGACGGGGCCCATGTCTGGTGCAGCGGCTATCTGGGCGAGGACGTACGTCTTCTGCACATGGACGACCCGGCCACGCGCCGCGCGGTCGACCCCGAGTTCGCGCGCCCCAGCGAGACCGTGAGCTTCGCCGACGGCTATCCGCTGCTGCTCACCACGCTCGCGTCGCTGGACGCCCTCAACTCCCTGATCGCGCGGGGGGATCACGCGCAGGAGGGCCCGCTGCCCATGAACCGCTTCCGGCCCAACGTGGTGGTGTCGGGGACCGCCGCGTGGGCCGAGGACGGCTGGTCCCGGATCGCCATCGGCGAGGTCGGCTTCCGGGTGGCCAAGATGTGCGGGCGGTGCGTGGTGACGACCACCGACCAGGAGACCGCCGAACGCGGACGGGAACCGCTGCGCACGCTCGGGCGTCATCGCCGCTTCGGCAACCAGCTGGTCTTCGGCCAGAACCTGGTTCCCGAGCACCCCGGGACGATCCGTGTCGGCGATCCGTTCAGGATCCTCGCTTAGGCGGGAACACCGGCGCGGGGCCTGACCGTTGGCTTTGGTGAGAAGTTCATGAGACGGCCGGTAAGAACCGGTGAGAGGTGATTTCGCTCTCTCTTCGACCGGCTTTGTGCGTGAACTGCTCCGACCGGGGTTATCACGGAGCGGGAAGGGGGTGCGGCTGTGCGGGCGATCGGCGGACTCTGGCGCTGGCGGCACAATCCACTGCGCCGCGCGACCGACCTGGCCGAGGCCTGGCTGGCGCTGACGGCCTTGCTGCTGATCCTGCTGGCGGCGCCCCTGATCGGCCTCCTGATCGGCGGTGTCGCCCAGGACGCGCTGCAACAGGCCGTACGGGACCAGCGCGAGGCCCGGCATCTCGTGACCGCCACCGTGGTCAAGAAGCTCGCCCGCTCCCCGCTGGAGCCCGACCCCGAGACGGCCTCCGCGCGGGAGGCGAGAAGCCGCGTAGAGGCCGACTGGACGGGCCCTGACGGCACCGAGCAGCACGGCAAGGTCCTGGCGAACCTCAAGTCCCCGCACCCCGGCGACCACTTCACGCTGTGGACGGACGGACAGGGGCGAATAACCGCCCGCCCACTGGACACCGCCACCGCGACGACGCACGCGGTTCTCGCCGGGTTCGGCGCGACCGTCCTGTCGGCCGGGTTCGTCGAGGGCTGCCGACGCCTGATCGTCTGGCGCATGGTCCGTCGTCGGTACGACCGTTGGGACCAGGCCTGGGACCGGGCCGGACCCGACTGGGGCCGGACCGGGACCGGGAGTTGACCTCGTTCCGGCTCTGGTCAACCCACCGTGCCCGCGCACGCTACGGTGGACCGGCCGACATCGTTCGGCACCTTCCGCGACATCCCGCGTTCCACGAGGTGGGGGCACAGCAGCGCCATGGCACAGGGCACGGTCCAGGTGACGCACACCGGCACATCGAGGTGGCGGCGCCGCACGGGTGAGTACGCGTCGCTCGCCGCCGCCCTGGAGGCCGCGGCGGACGGTGACGTCCTCACGGTCGCCCCCGGCACCTATCGGGAGAACCTCGTCGTCCAGCGGGCGGTGACCCTGCGCGGCCCCGAGGGCTCCCCCGGCTCCGTACGCATCGCGCCCGTGGACGGTGTGCCGCTCACCGTGCGCGCCTCCGCGGTCGTCCAGGACCTGCATGTGGAGGGCCAGGACTCGACCGCGCCCGCCCTGCTCGTCGAGGAGGGCACGCCGGAACTGCTGGACCTGCGGATCGTGACGCGGTCCGCCGCCGGCATCGAGGTGCGCGGCGGCGCGCGCCCGACGGTCCGCCGCTGCACGGTCGACAACCCGGCGGGCGCAGGTATCGCCGTACTGGACGGCGCGGGCGGGGTGTTCGAGGAGTGCGAGGTCGTCGCGGCCGGGCAGGCGGGCGTGACCGTGCGCGACGGCGGGCATCCGCGTCTGGAGCGCTGCCGGGTGCATCACGCCTCGGGCGTCGGACTGTCCGTCTCGGGCGAGAACTCGGCGCTGGAGGGCATCGGTTGTGAGGTGTACGAGGTCAAGGGCAGCGGCGTCCAGGTCACCGGCCGGGCCACCGCCCACCTCACCGACTGCGATGTGCACCGCACGTCCGCGGACGGCGTGACGCTCGACACCGACGCCGTACTGACGCTCGCCGACTGCCGTATCCACGACATCCCGGAGAACGCGGTCGATCTGCGCTCCCGCTCGGTCCTCACGCTGACCCGCACGACGGTGCGTCAGTTCGGGCGCAACGGGCTGTCGGTGTGGGACCCGGGCACGCGCGTGGACGCCAACCAGTGCGAGATCTTCGACAGCACCGGCGACTACCCCGCGGTGTGGATCAGCGACGGCGCCACGGCGGTCCTCGAGTCCTGCCGGGTGCACGACGTTCCGGACGCCCTGTTCGTGCTCGACCGGGGCTCCCGCGCGGACGTCGTCGACAGCGACCTCACACAGGTCCGCAACACGGCCGTGTCGGTCAGCGACGGCGCGACCGCCCAGCTCGACGACTGCCGGATCAAGGACGCGGCGACGGGCGCCTGGTTCCGCGACCACGGCAGCGGCGGCACGCTCAACGGCTGCACGGTGGTCGGTACGCAGACGGGCGTGATCGTCACCAAGGGCGCCGACCCGACCGTCGAGCGCTGCACGGTCGACTCCCCCGCCGAGGCGGGCTTCTATGTGTCGGCGGGCGGCCGGGGCAGCTTCCTGAACTGCCGGGTGACGGGCAGTGAGGGCTATGGCTTCCATGTCATAGACGGCTGCCGTACGACGCTGACGAAGTGCCGTACGGAGCGGTGCGCGCGCGGTGGCTACGAGTTCGCGGAGGGCGGGTCCGGCACGGCCCCCGGCGGCGGGCCGGTCGTCGAGGACTGCACCAGCGACGAGAGCGCGGCGCTGCGTCCGTCCTCGGTGCCGGAGACGGCCGTCCAGACGGTCACGCAGTCGCCGGGGCTGCTGGGCTCGATCCCGGGCCAGCGCACCACCGAGCAGGAGCAGGCGGTCACCGCACCGGAGCCGGAGAAGGCCGCGCGGTCCTCGAAGGACGTACTCGGTGAACTCGACGCGCTGGTGGGCCTGGAGAGCGTCAAGCGCGAGGTGCGGGCCCTCACGGACATGATCGAGGTCGGCCGGCGCCGCCAGCTCGCGGGCCTCAAGGCGGCCTCCGCCCGCCGCCATCTGGTCTTCACGGGCTCCCCCGGTACCGGCAAGACGACGGTCGCCCGGCTCTACGGCGAGATCCTGGCCGCGCTCGGCGTCCTGGAGAAGGGCCATCTCGTCGAGGTGTCCCGGGTGGACCTGGTCGGCGAGCACATCGGTTCGACGGCGATCCGCACCCAGGAGGCCTTCGACCGGGCGCGCGGCGGCGTCCTGTTCATCGACGAGGCGTACGCGCTGTCCCCGGAGGACTCCGCCCGGGACTTCGGCAAGGAGGCCATCGACACGCTGGTGAAGCTGATGGAGGACCACCGGGAAGCCGTCGTCGTGATCGTCGCGGGCTACACCGCCGAGATGGACCGCTTCCTGTCCGTCAACCCCGGTGTGGCGTCCCGTTTCTCGCGGACCATCACCTTCGGTGACTACGGCCCCGAGGAACTGCTGCGGATCGTGGAGCAGCAGTCGGAGGAGCACGAGTACCGCCTCGGCCCGGGCTCCCCCGAGGCCCTCCTGAAGTACTTCACGGAGATCCCCAAGGGAGCGACGTTCGGCAACGGCCGTACGGCTCGGCAGACGTTCGAGGCGATGGTCGAGCGGCACGCGGGCCGGGTCGCCCAGCACGCCGAGCCGAGCACGGACGACCTGACCCTGCTCTACCCGGAGGACCTGCCCGAGTTGCCCTGAGCCTCGGGCCGCGGTCCTGGCACCGTCTCCGGGGGCCGCAGCCGCTTCAGCAGTTCCTCGCGCTCCTCGACGAAGGCCGGATCGGCCTGGTAGTCCGAGTGGCCGAGGATGGGCGCAGGCAGCGGGTGCTTCTTGGTACGGCCGTAGGAGAGCGGGTCCTTGAGCGGTGCGCGGTCCACCTCGGGGCCGCAGTCGCCGGGCAGGTGTACGGGACCGCCGATGGGGTCGGTGAGCCGGTACAGGTTGCGCCAGCAGGCCACGTCGTGGTGCAGCGAGGTGAGCGCGGCGGGGCCGAAGTGGGCCGGGAACCAGCGCCCGTAGAGGCGCTCCAGCGGTGAGCCGTACGTCAGCAGCGCGACGCGCTTGCGCACGGACGGCTTGAGCTGCCAGGCGGCTGCCGCCGCGAGGACGCTGCCCTGGGAGTGCCCGGAGATGACCAGACGGCCGCCGGTCTCCTCGGTCCAGGTGGCCATCCGCCAGGTCAGGTCGGGCACGGCGCGCTCGGCGTAGCAGGGCGGCGCGAAGGGGTGGGCGGCACGCGGCCAGAAGGTGCCGACGTCCCAGAGGATGCCGATGGTGCGCCGCGCGGAGGCGTCCTTGTAGGCGCGCCGCCCCCAGGTGACGAACAGCAGGAAGCCGAATCCGATCAGCCAGGACCCGAGGGCCTGGGCCGTCTCGGCGGCGCCCTGGACGACGGCGTACGAGCCGTGCGAGGCGTCTCCGGGCGTGTCGTCCGTGAGCTGGGCTCCGGCCAGTGCGGCGGCGCCCAGGAGCAGCGTCACCGCGGAGGTGATGCCGAGGATGCGGGGCGCCCGGTCCGTGAGGGCGGCCATCGCGCGCGTGCTCGCGATCCGGCGGGTGCGCGCGTCGTCCATGCGCTCCCCGGAACCGTCGTCGTAGTCCCGTTCCACGGCGTCCAGCTCGCCGCGGCGCAGTTGCAGGGTGCGCCGGGCCAGCCAGCCGACCAGGCCCAGGACGACCAGGAGGACGGCCGGGATCACGGACGCCTGCCAGGTCAGCAGGACGGGCGGTCCTTCAATGGTGCCGCCGGTGCCGTCCAGCCAGTCGGCGACGCGCTGGGACACGCCGCCCGACATCACACCGCCCAGCGCGCAGGCGAGCGTCGCGACGGCGGGTCCGGCGAAGCCGCGCATGGCGGCACGCGGGTCGGGGTGGGCGCGGTACAGCAGATGGGCGACGACGGCCAGGCCGAGGACGATGAGGCCCTGGAGCAGCGCGAGGGTGCCGAAGGTCGTGTCGCCCGGCAGCATCCCCGCCGACCGCCACCCGGGGCGCGACCAGCCGGCGTACACGGCCGTCAGGAGCAGCAGGGCGAGCGCGGCGCCCGGGAGGAGGCGGACGAGCCGGGCGTCGACCTCCTGGTCGAGGCGTCTTTCGCTGCGCCCCCGGCGGCACACCACCCACACCACGGCGACGGCTCCGGCGATCAGCGCCACGTCCAGGAGCCGGGCCAGGGCCGCGAGCGTGGCCGGACCGCCGGGTTCGCGGTCGTGGCGGGCGGCGGCGGAGCCGAGGGCGGCGGCGACCGTCAGCAGGCCGGCCGCGGTGTGCGCGGCGCGCAGCCGGGCGACCAGTCGCCGCCCGTACCAGAACCCGGGCCGTCCCAGCGCCGTACGGATGTTGTCGTCGGCGGCCTCGGGGGCGTGGGTCAGCGGCTTCTGGGACTCGTACGCGCTCCAGGTGCGGCGGGACAGGAACCACAGCAGGCCGGTGAGGGCGGCGGGCACCACGGCGGCCAGGGCGAGGCGGCGGCCGGGCTCGCTCCACCAGCCGCCGTCCGACTCGGTCGGGGAGAGGAAGCCCAGCCAGGAGTGCGCCTCGGCGCACGCGCGCGTGCCCGCGCACTGCCAGGCCGTCAGGTCGAGGGCGACCTCGCAGGCGGCGGCGACCAGCAGAACGGTGAGGGTCAGACCGGCGAGGCGCACCAGAAGGCCGTACAACCGGACCGTGCCCGGCCGGTTGCGGGCGGTGGGGCGCATCCAATGGGCGAGGTTGACCACCATGAACGGCAGCAGCAACAGCCACAGGGCGCGCGTGCCGTTGCCGGAGGTGAGGTTGCACCAGACGTACGCCTCGCGCACCGGTGCGCCGTCCGGATCGACGGGACGGTCCTCCGCGTCCGCGTCGTCCACGCGCCGGAAGACGGCGGCCGTGTCGTCGCCGGTGACACGGACGGTCCGTGGATCGTTGAGCATCTTCTCGGGCGTGGCGCCGCCCACGCCGTGGACCAGCAGTTCCAGGGCGATGGCGCTGGTCGCCTCTGTCTCCTCGGGTGGTCTGGCCGTGCCGTTCGCCCCGGACTTCGAGGCCCGTTCCTGTGCTTGTTCCACTGTTCGCACTTCCCCCGTTGCTCGTACTTCCCCCGTGTCACACCGACGGCCGTCGTCCGGTCGGGAACGATGCCGTGCGGGACTGGAGGATCTCCGCCGAGTGGGCTGCGTACACCTCTCGTCACGGAATCTCCCCGATCCGTGTGACGTGCGAGGAGCCCGTGTTGCCAGGGTGACATGTTCGCGTCGTGACGGGCAGTGGCGCGACGCGTACCGGCCCATGCGAGTATGGGACGTCCGCCGGGCCGGTAGCAGGAGGAATGTCCTTGTCGGAGCGGGTGCGCAGCAGGTTCCCAGCGGGTGTGCGGGACGTGTCGGAGTTGGTGGGGGCGAGTGGACCGACAGGCCCGGAGGATCCCCGGAGGAACCCCGGAAGGACGTGGAGCGGTCGTGAATGACAACCAGAATCTCCTCGCGGAGCAGCGGCGCGCCCTGATCCTGGACGAGGTACGGCGGCGCGGGGGCGTTCGCGTCAACGAATTGACCCGCAAGCTCGGCGTGTCGGACATGACGGTCCGCCGCGACCTCGACGCGCTGGCCCGTCAGGGGGTGCTCGAGAAGGTCCACGGCGGCGCGGTGCCGGTGGTCGAGGCGAGCACCCACGAGCCGGGGTTCGAGGCCAAGTCGGGCCTGGAGCTGACGGCCAAGGAGGACATCGCGCGGGCGTCTGCGGAGCTGGTCGCGCCGGGCTCGGCGATCGCGCTGTCGGGCGGTACGACGACGTACGCGCTGGCGCATCAGTTGCTGGACGTGGCGGATCTGACGGTGGTGACCAACTCCGTGCGGGTGGCGGATGTCTTCCATGCCGCGCAGCGTGTGTCGGGGCAGCGGCAGGGGGCTGCGACGGTGGTGCTGACGGGTGGGGTGCGGACGCCGTCCGACTCACTGGTGGGGCCGGTGGCCGACCAGGCGATCGCGTCGCTGCATTTCGACGTGCTGTTTCTTGGCGTGCACGGGATATCGGTGGAGGCCGGGTTGTCCACGCCGAATCTTGCGGAGGCTGAGACCAACCGGCGGCTGGTGCAGTCCGCTCGGCGGGTTGTTGTCGTTGCCGACCACACCAAGTGGGGGACGGTGGGGTTGAGTTCGTTCGCGGCGTTGGAGCAGGTGGATACGTTGGTCACGGACTCGGGGTTGGCTTCTGAGGCTCGAGATGAGGTCTCTGAGCATTTGCGGAGGCTGGTTGTTGCGGGTGAGGGTGCCTAAGCGGGTGCCTTGGGGGGTGGGTTTGCGGGTGCGGCGCCGTTGGGGCTTGTCGCGCAGTTCCCCGCGCCCCTGAAAGGCGCCTTCGGCGGCCTTTCAGGGGCCCTAGGACGTCGTCCACGCGCCTGTTTTCAAGAACCCTTCGATTTTCGCTCCGTAAGGCGCGATGTTCAGGCCCTGCTCCTTCAGCCAGGTGTCCGAGTAGTACTTGTCCAGGTAGCGGTCGCCGTGGTCGCACAACAGGGTTACCACGCTGCCCTGTTGGCCCTCTGCCACCATCTCGGCGATGATCTTGAGGGCGCTCCACAGGCCCGTGCCCGTGGAGCCGCCCGCCTTGCGGCCGATCGCCTGTTCCAGGGCCCTTACCGCGGCGATGCCGGCCGCGTCGGGGACCTTCATCATGCGGTCCACCGCGCCGGGGACGAAGCTGGGTTCCATGCGGGGGCGGCCGATGCCCTCGATACGGGAGCCGCAGTCGCAGGTGACGTCCGGATCGCCGGTGGTCCAGCCCTCGAAGAAGCAGGAGTTCTCCGGGTCGGCTACGCAGATGCGGGTGTCGCGCTGGGTGTAGTGGACGTAGCGGGCGAGGGTCGCCGAGGTGCCGCCGGTGCCGGCCGTGGCGACGATCCACGCGGGCTCCGGAAAACGTTCCAACTCCAGTTGGCGGAAGATGGATTCGGCGATGTTGTTGTTTCCGCGCCAGTCCGTGGCCCGTTCCGCGTAGGTGAACTGGTCCATGTAGTGGCCGCCGGTCTCCGCCGCGAGGGCCGCCGAGGCCTCGTACATCTTGCGGGAGTCGTCCACGAAGTGGCACCGGCCGCCGTGGAACTCGATGAGGCGGCACTTCTCGGCGCTGGTCGTGCGGGGCATGACCGCGATGAAGGGCACGCCGATCAGTTTCGCGAAGTACGCCTCGGAGACAGCCGTGGAGCCGCTGGACGCCTCGATCACCGGGTGGCCGGGGCGGATCCAGCCATTGCACAGTCCGTACAGGAAGAGCGAGCGGGCGAGGCGGTGCTTGAGGCTGCCGGTGGGGTGGGTCGACTCGTCCTTGAGATACAGGTCGATCCCCCACTTCTCGGGCAGCGGGAAGCGCAGCAGATGCGTGTCGGCCGAGCGGTTGGCGTCGGCCTGGACCTTGCGGACGGCCTCTTTGAGCCAGGCTCGGTAGTCGGCGTCGCTGCGGTCGACATCGAGCGTGTCGAGGGTTTCGGCGGTCCCGGTGGGGTCGGGGATGCTCACGTCGGACTCCTTGCGATGCGCGTGCCGACGGCGTCCTTGCGCAGCCGTACATTCCGATCATAGACACCTTCCACACGCCTCTCACCTGCATAAACACACCTTTGGGCGGCCCAAAGGCAGGCCTGGGGGCAGGGCTCGGCAGGAAGCCGGGCGGGAGTCGGCGCGCCCGGGGCGCATCCCGGTGAGTGCTTCCGCCGGTTGCCGGAGAGTGCTGTACGCACTGGTGCTCGACGCCGGGGGCGGGCAGACTGCTCGGCACGGGGGCGCACACTGGATCACGTCCAGGCGGTATCACCACGCATCTCGGCGGAAGCCGACAAGGGGGCGGAGCATCATGGCGGAGCCGGAGTTCACGGCCACGGGCGTGCGAATCGGGAAGAGGCTACGCTCCCTCACCCGGGCCGGGCAGGTCCGGATCAGCGACGGCAGGCTGGAGCTGCTCACCAGCTACGGCAGCGAGATCGACAGCGCTCCCGTGCAGGCGGTGCGCGCGTCGAAGCCCTGGTTCGCGGCCGACGACCGGGCGCTCGCGGACCTCAACGGCCAGCGTTACCTGCTGACTCTGGGGGATCACGACCCCGCACCGGGCGAGTCCGGGCCACCTGCGGCACGCCGGTTCATCGAGGCCGTACGCAAGGCGGCGGGGCGTCGGCGCTGAGCCGGACGGGGACCACAGGGGCGCACTTCGCTCTGACACGGGGCGAGTCGCGAACCATGCCGCGAGTTGCGGGTTTCCGTCTCCTGAGCCACGCTTGTCACACGTCACTCTGGGTTTACCGGCGATAACGCTGCGAACCAGCCCGCCGGCCACGACAGCAGGCGGCCATTGCACTCAGGCACTCTGCTGGATCCGATCTCGTGTCTTCTTCCGGACCTCAATTCGGGGAGTCGCAAGCCGTGATCAGCCACCCAAGCAGGCACTGCACGGTGGAGCTCCAAGCTCTTCCGTCGCGGATCGGCCAGGTCCGCAGAATCGTCTCTGCACAATTGCGCTACTGGCATCTGGATCCCTTGATAGACCGGGCCTCGCTCGGTGTGACCGAACTGCTGACCAACGTCCACCGGCACGCCCAGCCCGACAAGCTGTGCACCGTGGAGATCGAGGTCCTGCTCGACCGGCTCACGGTCTCGGTGCACGACCACGACCCACGCATTCCCGAGCTGCGGGACGCGGATCCCACCGCGACCTGCGGACGTGGCCTCGCGATGGTCGCCGCGGTCAGCGAGAGCTGGGGTGTGCGGCCGGACGGCGAGTCCGGGAAGGTCGTGTGGTTCACGCTGCCTACGGTCGCGCCGGTCGTGGCCGCCCCGGAGACCCGGCCCGCGAGCGCGACGCCCGCGCGTCAGGCGTTCGAGGAGCCGTTGTGCGACGACAAGGGGTACAAGCCGGGGGTGCACCGGCGCAGGCCGGAACACGCTCCCGCCCGGTCGGCCGTCGCAGGCTGACCGGGCGGTGACCTCCGGGATTCCTCCGCCGCCTCCTTCCGCTCCTTCCTCTCCGCGTTCTCCGTACGTCACTCGGTGGCGATGGCGCGCAGTACGTCCAGGCGTGCCGCCCGCCGGGCCGGGCGCAGACCCGCGAGCGCTCCGGCCGCGATGCCCACCAGGGCCACGATCACCAGCTGGGTGGGCGGCAGCGCGAAGGCGAAGGCGCTGTCGCTGGCGCCGTCCGAGGCCTTCACCAGCACCCAGCCGAGGAATCCGCCGAGGCCGAGGCCGCCCATCGTGCCGAAGGCGGCGACGAGGACCGACTCCCAGCGGACCATGGCGCGCAGTTGGGCGCGGGTCTGGCCGACGGCCCTCAACAGGCCGAGTTCGCGGGTGCGTTCGTGGATGGCGAGGGTCAGGGTGTTGGCGATGCCGAGGAGCGCGATGAGCACCGCGAGGGCGAGCAGCGCGTAGACGAGGGTGAGCATCATGTCGATGCCTCCGGCCGACGACTGGGCATACTCGTCGCGGGTCTGGACGTCGGGATCGCCGTATCGTGCCGCTACCTGCTCCACGGCCGCCTTGCCCGCGGCCGTGCTCACACCGTCCTTGAAGGAGACCGCAACGAGCGTGTCGGAGTCCTGGGTGCGGTGCGGGGCCCAGGCGGTGCGGGTGATGACGTACTCGCCGGCGAGTTCGGACCGGCCGTAGACCGCGCGGACCGTGAAGGTCTCCTTCTGGCCGTCGGTGAAGGTGAGCCGGGTCGTGTCGCCCGTCTTCAGGTGCTGCCGGTCGGCTTCCGACTCGGTGATGGCGATGCCGTCGGTGCCGAGGTCGTCGAGCGAGCCCAGGATCTCGCCGAGGTCGAAGACCCTGCCGAGGGTGACGGGGTCGGTGACGGTCAACGCCCGTCCCTTGCCGTCGACTTCGGCGACTCCTCGGCCGAGTCCGACGGCGTCCGCCACCACGGGCTGCTCGGCGATCGCGGGAGCGAGGGCAGGGCTGAGTCCGCTGCCGCCCGCCCCGAAGGACGGGGTGCTCACGGCCACATCGCCCGCGAAGGACCGCGACACGGTCTGGTCCATGGTGGCCTTCAGCGAGGCACCGAACACCGTGAACAGCGAGACGACGGTCACGCCGATCATCAGGGCGCTCGCGGTGGCGGCGGTCCGCTTGGGGCTGCGCAGGGCGTTGCGCCGGGCGAGGGCGCCGGTGACTCCGCGCAGCCTGTCGAGGGGGCCGCCGAGGATCCGTACGGCGGTGGTTGACG
>Ga0307513_10008340_pt1 | contig 13270 bp, 12 predicted proteins | sample 15_EM_MG_FD_202174 | JGI IMG/M metagenome (GOLD analysis project Ga0307513, IMG submission 202174) | Populus trichocarpa ectomycorrhiza microbial communities from riparian zone in the Pacific Northwest, United States - 15_EM | ecosystem: Host-associated > Plants > Roots > Unclassified | place...
GATGGCCTGGCGTGCCGACTCGAAGCGCCGGCCCTCGCCGTGCACGTGCAGCTGCCACCCGCGCTCGACCATGCTCCAGTCGGCGTCGTAGCGGTCCATCGTGATCTGCATGCGCCCGCCGCCCGAGACGATCCTGGCATCGACGCCGCTCGCCCGCAGGTTGGCGAGATACCGCTCGATCCGGTCGAGATATTCCAGGGCGCTGTGCGGCGGCACGTCGCGGCCGTCGAGCAGCGCGTGGACGTAGAGCTTCTTGCAGCCGGCCTTGGCGGCGGCCTCGAGCAGCGCCTCGAGGTGCGAGATGTGCGAGTGGACGTTGCCGTCGGACAGGAGGCCCAGGAAGTGGATCGCGCCGCCGCGGGCGCCGCGCGTCACGACGTCTTGCCAGGCGCTGCCGCTGAACAGCGCGCCCGACGCGAGGGCGCGCCCGACCAGCACCGCGCCCTGGGCATAGACCTTGCCGGCCCCGAGCGCGTTGTGGCCGACCTCGCTGTTGCCCATGTCGTCGTCGCTCGGCAGGCCGACCGCCTTGCCGTGCGCGCGCAGCTCGGCGCGCACGCCGGGCACCCACAGCCGATCGAGCGTCGGCGTCGAGGCGAGCGCGACGGCATCGGCCTCATCGCCGGCGCCGCGGCCGATGCCGTCCATGACGACGAGGACGACCGGACCCTTGGGCGCGACGATGCGGGAGTGGGGGCGAAGCAGCGACGGCATCGCCGCACCTTAGCAACTACTGGGAGATCTCGCTGGAGCTCCGCTACCGCGGTTCAGGGGCCGTCGACCAAAGGTCGACCGCCCTTGTCGATCGGCTTGCCGGCGAGGAACGCCGGCTGCGCCTGGTACGGAAGAGATCGCCTCGCGGTGCTCGGCTCAGGGTAGCGCCGCCGTGAGATCGACCTCGACGAGCTGACCGGCGAACCCCAGCTGCGACACGCCGAGCAGCGTGCTGGCGCTCGTGAACGCAGGTCCGAGGGCCGAGTCGTTGAGGCGGCGCCATGCCGCGGTGAGCACTTCGGTGTCGCTGCTGACGACGTAGATGACCGAGCGCACGACGTCCGCCGGGCGGGCCCCGACGGCCGTCAGCGCGGTGACGGCGTTGCGCGCGATCTGGTCGAGCTGCGCCGCGAGATCGCCGGCGCCGACCAGGACTCCCGCGCGGTCGAGCGGGCACTGCCCGGCCAGGAACGCGAGGCGCCCGGCCGCCACGACGGTGACGTGATGATAGCCCGGCGTCGGATGGAGCTGGTCGGGGTTGAGGCGGGTGATGCGCTCGGTCATGCGCGGCAGTATGCCGTCGCGCGCGGCGAGAAGCTCGCTGCCGGCGGTCCAGGCGCGCACCCCACGACGGGGCGGGCGCAGATCTGGAGTCGCGCGATTCGTGCCGGTGAATAATTTTCGTCGATTCTTCCAGAGTGCCAATTTGTGCTCTCGGTGAAATCGCTGCTTGTTCGGACGGCGCCATCGCGCGGCGCCGCCGAGATGCAACGCCGCGGGCCGCCGCGTTGCGCTGCTCCTCGGTGAGGGCCGGCTGTCACGCGCTCCCTCGGTACCTCACGCCGACCCGACCGATACCCCAGGTTCGATAGGACGGATCGGGTGATGTGTTGTTAGTAGGGAGTCCGAGGTCGAGATCAAGAGTCGGCCAATGGCACGTACGACGTGGGATGTCGCGGCGATCTACCCAATCAGATCCAGGAGGGCTTTGTGAGATATTCATGTTTGTCACGATTCGCGATGATGGCCGCGCTGGCGGCCTGCTCGGCGCCGCCCCCGGCGGTCGGCCATCAGGTGTCGGCGCTCACCGAGGAGCAATGTCTGTTCTTCGACCAGAATGGCAAGGACACGATCTGCCACGCCACGCACTCCGCGCGGAATCCCTACGTGCTCCTCAAGGTCAGCGACCAGGCCTGCGTGCAGGCGCACGCGAACCACGACGGTGACTACATCGCCGTCGGCGATCCGACCTGCCAGGGCCTCGGCTGCCTGCCCCTCGACGCGCCCTGTGATCCGCTCGTCCCGTGCTGCGGCGGCGGCGTGTGCACCAACGGCGTGTGCACCGATCTATGCGCCGGCGTCACCTGCACGGGCTCGGACGCGTGCCACGACGCGGGCACGTGCGATGCCCAGACCGGGATCTGCTCGGATCCGGTCAAGCCCGACGGCGCCACGTGCGACGACGGCAACACGTGCACGCGGGCCGACGTGTGCACGGCCGGCAGCTGCGACGGCGCCGCGGTCAGCTGCCCGTCGCCGCAGGCCCCCGATGACTGTCACGTCGGCGCGTGCGGCGCCGACGGCACCTGCGGGCTGGTCGACGCCCCGGACGGCGCTTCGTGCTGCGGCGGCCTGCCGGCCGAGCGCTGCACCGATCGCTTCCACGGCACCTGCCAGGCCGGCACCTGCGCCAACATCGACGCGTGCGGCGACGGCTTCGTCGATCTCGCGCTCGGCGAGTCGTGCGACGACGGCAACACCGCCGATGGCGACGGCTGCGACGCGCGGTGCCACGTCGAGCCGTTCGAGACCACCGCGCCGGTGAAGGTCAGCGGCGAGCTGGCGTGCACCACCGCGGTGGCGAACGCGGCGCGCAAGATCGCGGTCGACGGCAGCGGGACGATCTTCGCGGTGATGCGCTGCGGCGCCGTCGCCACCGTGGTCGTCAGCACCGATCGCGGCCTCACGTTCTCGGACCCGCTCGATCTGTCGACCGGGCTCGCCGGCGCGGGCGTCGCTCAGGTCGCGGTCGCGTCGGGCCCGAGCGGCGTCGGCTACGTCGCGATCATGCTGACCTCCGGCGAGGTGTTCCTGCGCACGACGCAGGACCGGGGCTCGACCTGGAGCGCCGGGGTGTCGCTCGGCGCGGCGATCTCCACCACGGCGGGCCTGTCGCTGGTCGCGTTCAACGACGACCTCTACATCGGCTTCCGTAGCCCGACGGGCATCACGGTCGCGCGCAACCACCAGCGCGGCGCGGGGGCGTTCGCGCTCACGGACGTCGCGATGTCGGTCGCGTTCTTCGATCTCGTCTTCGACGTGCGGCTCGGGACGCTCGCCGTGACCGCCGATACGCCGGCCTTCCACATTCGCACCAGCAGCGACGCCGGCGTGACGTTCGCGCCGGAGGTCAACCCGCCGGGCTCGGAGTTCTTCTCCGACTGGGCGATCGGCAACGGCCAGATCTTCGTCTCCGGGACCGGGCTCGGTGGACCTGGCAACTCGGTCAACCTGTTCGTGATCCCCAGCGGCGCCCCGACGACCTCGACGGCCGTCGGCGGCCTCCCGGGGGTCGCCGCGGCGCAGACCCGGTCGGTCGCGGCCGACGACGTCGGCAACGCGTTCGTCGCCTCGCAGCTCAACGGCGGCGGCGTCCAGCTCGACCGGCTCGCCGCCGGCGCGACGGCGTTCGATCCGGCGCGGTTGCTCGATCCGGCGGGCGGCGCGCCGATCCCCGCGCCGCTCCCGGGGGCCGCGGGCGCCGCGGTCGTGTACACGGTGGGCAGCACCGTGTGGGTCACGGTCCAGGCGTACTGAGCGGGCACGCCGGCGTCGACCGGGGCGCACGTGTGCGCCGGTGACGCAGCAATCTTCGACGGAATCGACGCTGACACGCGGCCGTGCGCGCGGCATACCTCGAGTCTCCAACCAACCACAGGAGACCGCTCATGAGCTACATCGATGGCTTCGTGGTGCCCGTGCCCACGAACAAGAAGCAGGCGTATCGCGACATGGCTGCGAAGGCGGCCGCGGTGTTCCGCGAGTACGGCGCGACCCAGATCGTCGAGTGCTGGGGCGACGACGTCCCCGACGGCAAGGTCACCGACTTCAAGCGCGCCGTGAAGGCCGAGGCCGGCGAGTCCGTCGTGTTCTCGTGGATCGTGTGGCCGTCCAAGGCGGTGCGCGATGCCGGCAACGAGAAGATGAAGAACGATCCGCGCATGAAGCCGACGGACATGCCGTTCGACGGTCAGCGGATGATCTACGGCGGCTTCGAGGTCCTGCTCGAGACGGGCGAGGCGAAGCGCTGACGTGCGCGCGCCGCGGTGACCCGCGCTTGCCTGCGGCTACCGGGCCGGCGTGGCCTTGCCCGCGGCGATGGCGCGGCGAAACACGGCGCGCACCTCGACGTCCTCGGCCTGGGACGCGAGCTTCTGCTTCGGACGGAGGGCGTCGAGCTGGCGCTGGATCACCTCCATCTGCCCGCGGAGCTCCTTCATCGGCGCTTCGAGCGCGCGCACCTCGCCGGTGAGCGCTTGCTGCTGGCGCTGGAGCTCGCGGCGCTGCTTCGCGATCTCCGCCCGGGTGGCCGCGCTGACCGAGTCCTCGGACGCGCGCTCGGCCAGCTCGGACTCGCGGTCCGATAGCGCCTCGCGCCGGGACTCGAGCTGGTCGCGCTTGCTGTCGAGCTGGTCGTGCTGGCGCTCGAGGCCGTCGTGCTGGCGATCCAGCTTCGATTCCTCGACGTCGAGCGCGCGCGCCGGCTTCCACGCCGCCTCGAGCTGCGCCAGGGTGTCCGGGTCGCGGACGATGTACTCCTGGCCGCCTTCCCGGAACCACAGCAACGGTCCGCTGCCCTGCTTGAAGCTGCGAGCACGCGCGATGTCCTTGCTGTCGCCGGACATCGTGATGCTGCCGCCATCGGAGAGGTAGGCGTAGCTGTTGCCGCGAGGCTTGGAGGCGCCGTCGGCTGCTGCCGTGCTAGGCGCGTGGGTGAGGGCGAGCGCGCCGATCAGGCAAAGCTCGGTGAGCCGGACGCGAGCATTCATCATGTGGGCTGGATCCACGGCGGCGGCGGCCGGTTGACGCGCAAGAGGCTCGGTCGCGGTGGTCGGCGTGCGGTGGTCGGCGTTCGGCGTTCGGCGTTCGGCGTTTCGGCGTTCGGCGTTCGGCGTTCGGCGTTCGGCGTTCGGCGTTCGGCGTTCGGCGTTCGGCGCGGGCGGCTCGCCGTGGCATGTGGCGGTATCACGAGAAAACTCCAATACAGCTATATTGATTATCCTGCTACGCGTTGCGGCAGCCCGCGACAACAAGGTTCCGCGCAGCGTCCTGTAGAGTGCCGTCATGCTCGACGAGTCACTCAACGAGTGGTTCGCTGGTCTGCTCCGCCGCCACGGTGGAGTCGCCGGCACCGTTCACGTCGTGCGCGGCGACCTCCTGGAGATCGCGGCGGCGATCAACATCCCGCCGAAGGTCCAGGAGATCACCGCGAGGATCCCGCTCGGCAAGGGTATGGCCGGCCTCGCGTGGCAACACGACAAGCCGATCTCGAGCTGTAACCTCAAGGACGACGCGTCCGGCAACGTCAAGCCGGGCGCCAAGGCGGTCGACGGCAAGGCCGCGGTCGCGCTGCCGGTCCACGCGCCGTCGGGCGTCGTGCGCGCCGTCGTCGGCCTGGCGTGGGCCGACGAGCGCGAGCTCTCCGACGAGCTGCTCGCCTCGATCGCGAGCGACGCCGCCTCGCTGCCAGCCTGACGAGGCGCCATGCACGCAGCGCCTCACACGGTGAGCCTGACCTCGACGTGGTTCATCCGGCCAGGCCACGAGCCGGCCGCGGTGGCGGCGATCGAGGAGCTCGCGCCGATGGTGCGCGACGCCGAGCCCGACACGCTCGCGTACCTCGTCCACACGCCGTTCCTCCGGGACTCGCGGCTCCCCGCGCTCCCGCCGGTGACCGCAAACCACCTCGTGTTCTTCGAGGTCTATCGCGACGCCGACGCGTTCCTCCGCCACCTGCACGGGCCGGTGTTCACGCGCTTCGTCGAGCGCCACGCCGAGCTGTTCGTGGCCGCGAACGGCAAGCCCTTCACCTTCGTGGAGTTCCTCGAGTGCCGCGCCGGGTTCGTGCGCCCCGGCGTCGTGTCCACCGAGGCGCCGCCCGCCAACCATCACCCGGCGGTGATGTTCGAGCTGATCGCGCGCGATCAAGCCCGGCTGAAGCAGTTCTATCAAGCGGTCTTTGGCTGGGCGTACACGCTCGGCACCGACGGCTTCGCGTACGTCAAGTTCGCCGTCGAGGCGCGGCCGGCGCTCGGCGGGATCGGCCAGACCCTGGCCGACGTGCCCGGCTTCGGGCCCGGCCACAACTTCTACCTCGAGGTCGACGATCTCGACGCCGCGATCGCGCGCGCGGTCGCCGCGGGTGGCGCGCCGTGGATGCCGCCCACGGCGATCGACGGCTACCACTTCGCGATGGTGAAGGATCCAGAAGGCAACCCGATCGGCCTGATCAAACCATGGTGACCGAGACCATCCTGCAACGTGTCCCGCTCGTGCTCGAGTATCCGGTGGTGTTCACGCGCGACGTGTTCGCGCCCGGCGCCACCGTCCTGGCCGACGTGCTCGCGCGGCGCGAGCATGGCCGGCGCCACCGCGTCGTGGCGGTGATCGACGCCGGCGTGGCCGCGGCGTGGCCGGAGCTGGCCGCGGCGATCACCGCGTGGGCCGCGCGCGAGCCGGCGCGGATCGAGCTGGTCGCGCCGCCGTGGACCATCCCGGGCGGCGAGGCGGCCAAGGACGCGGCCGTGCTCGACGAGCTGGTCCGCCGGCTCGCGGCGCTGCGGATCGATCGCCACGCCTTCGTGCTCGCGATCGGCGGCGGCGCGGCGCTGGATGTCATCGGCTACGCGGCGGCGGTCGTGCACCGCGGCGTGCGGCTGGTCCGGCTGCCGACCACGGTGCTCGGCCAGAACGACGCCGGCGTCGGGGTCAAGAACGGGATCAACGCGTTCGGCGCCAAGAACTTCCTCGGCACGTTCGCGGCGCCGTTCGCGGTGATCGACGACAGCCGGTTCCTGACCACGCTGGCCGCGCGTGATCGGATCGCCGGGATGGCGGAGGCGGTCAAGGTCGCGCTGGTCCGCGACGCCGCGTTCTTCGCGTGGCTGGTCGGCCACGCCGACGCGCTCGCCCGGTTCGAGCTCGCGGTGGTCGAGCCGATGATCCGGCGCTGCGCCGAGCTCCACCTCGCGCACATCGCGGGCGGCGGCGATCCGTTCGAGCAAGGCAACGCGCGCCCGCTCGACTTCGGCCACTGGGCGGCGCACAAGCTCGAGGTCCTGACCGGCCACGCGCTGCGCCACGGCGAGGCCGTCGCGATCGGCATGGTGCTCGACGCGCGCTACTCGGTCGAGACCGGCCAGCTCGACGACGGCTCGCTCGCCGCGCTGGTCGCCCTGCTCCAGCGCCTCGGGCTGCCGGTGTGGGACGACGCGCTGCGCATGCCGGCGCTGCTCGACGGCCTCGCCGAGTTTCGCGAGCACCTCGGCGGCGAGCTGACGATCACCGTGCTCGCCGGGATCGGCCGCGGCGTCGACTGCCGCGACGTCGAGCCCGCGCTCATGCGGCGCGCGCTCGCCTGGATGGCCGCGCCGCGGCGGGCGGCCTGAGGACCTCGTGCAGCTCGCCGGCGCGCACCTGACCTACTGCACCAACATCCACCCCGGCGAGAGCTGGGCCGAGGTCCGGGCCAACCTCGCGCGCCACACCGTCGCGGTCAAGGCGCGGGTCGCGCCGGGCCGGCCGTTCGGCGTCGGGCTGCGGCTGTCGGCGCGCGCGGCCGCCGAGCTTGCGCCCGAGGTCCGCGAGGTCCGGCGCTGGCTCGCCGACCTCGGGCTCTACGTGTTCACGATCAACGGCTTCCCGCACGGCGCGTTCCACGGCACGGCCGTCAAGGACGCGGTGTACCGGCCGGACTGGCGCGAGCCCGCGCGGCTCGCGTACACCAACCAGCTCGCCGACCTGCTGGCGGTGCTGCTCCCCGACGGGGTGGCCGGCTCGATCAGCACCGTGCCCGGTGGCTTTCGCGCGCGCGGCGCCGCGGACGCCGAGGTCGCGGCGAACCTCGCGCGCGCGACCGCCCACCTCGCCGCGCTCGAGGCGCGCACCGGCAAGCACATCACGCTCGCGCTCGAGCCCGAGCCGGCGTGCGCGATCGAGACGCTCGCCGAGGCGGCGGCGTTCTTCGCCGCCTACGATCCGGACCGCCGCTACCTCGGGGTCTGCCTCGACGCCTGCCACGCGGCGGTCGAGTTCGAGCCGCTCGACGCCGCGCTCGCCGCGCTCGCCGCGGCGCGCGTGACGATCGCCAAGGTCCAGCTCTCGGCCGGCCTGCGGATCGCGCCGGTGGACGTCGGCGCCCGCGCGGCGCTCGCGCGCTACGCCGAGGACGTCTACCTCCACCAGGTGGTCGCGCGGCGCGGCGCCGAGCTGGTGCGCTACGTCGACCTCGGCGTCGCGCTCGCCGATCGCGCGCCGGCCGACGAGTGGCGCGTCCACTTCCACGTGCCGATCTTCCGCGCCGAGCTCGGCCCGTTCGCGAGCACCCAGGCGTACCTCGTCGAGCTGCTCGCTCACCACACGCGCGCGCCGATCGCGCCGCACCTCGAGGTCGAGACCTACACCTGGGACGTCCTGCCGGCCGAGCTGCGCGACCAGCCGATCGACGACGCGATCGCGCGCGAGCTGACCTGGGTCATGGAGCGCCTGTGGCGATGACCCTGTCGGTCGCGCTGCGGCTCGGTCGGGTCTCGAACCTGCCGACCGTGACCAGCAACGTGCTCGCGGCGATCGCGCTGTCGGGCGCGCGGCCGGGCGCCGCCGCGATCGCGATCGTGTGCGTCGCGATGTCGCTGCTCTACGTCGCGGGCATGTACCTCAACGACGCGTTCGACCGCGACATCGATCGGATCGAGCGGCCGGAGCGCCCGATCCCGGCCAACCAGGTCGACGCCGCGACGGTGTTCGGCCTCGGCTTCCTCCAGCTCGCGCTCGGCGTCCTCGCGATCGCCGGGCTCGCGGTCGCGCGCGGCGCCGGGGCCTGGCCGATCGCCTCGGCGGTCGCGCTCGCGGCGCTGATCGTGATCTACGACGTCAGCCACAAGCACACCCGGCTGTCGCCGCTGATCATGGGCCTGTGCCGGGTCGGCGTGTACACCACCGCGGCGCTCGCGGCGTCGGCGACGCTCGAGCGCGCGCTGCTCGTCGGCTGCGGCGCGCTGCTCGCCTACCTGATCGGGCTGACCTACATCGCGCGCCAGGAGAACCTGCGCGAGCTCGGCAACCTGTGGCCGCTGGCGTTCCTCGGCGTGCCGTTCGTGATCGCGCCGCCGGTCGGCGCGCTCGCGCTCGCGATCTACGTCGGCTTCGCGGCGTGGACGGTGCGCGCGCTGGCGCTGGTGGCGGGCCGCCAGATCCGCGCGGCGGTCGGCAGCCTGATCGCCGGGATCAGCTTGCTCGACGCGCTGTTCATCGCGCGGCTCGACCGGCCGGCGATGGCCGGCGTCGCGCTCGCCGCGTTCGTGGCGACGCTGGTCGCCCAGCGCCGGATCGCCGGGACCTGAGGCCTAGGCAAACACGTGGTCGAGCACCAGCTGCTTGATCGCGGTGGCGGCGATCGCGCCGTCGGGGACGAGCGCCGGCTCGCTGGAGATCACGACCGGGCCGTGCTCGGGGCGATCGGTGAGCCGGCCGTGCGAGCCCTTGACCAGCGAGGTGTCGAGCGGGATCACGTCGAGCAGCGTGCGGAACCCGAGCGCGCGGCGCGCGAGCTTCCACGCGATCGTCGCCCTGGGCGCGACCAGCGCCGGATCGAGGAAGAGCTCGACCGGATCGTAGCCGGGCTTGCGGTGGATCTCGACCGTGCGCGCGAAGTCGGGCGCCCGCGCGTCGTCGGTCCAGTAGTAGTAGCTGAACCACCGGTCGGCCGCGCTCACGCACACCAGCTCGCCGGCGCGCGGGTGGTCGAGCCCGGCGGCGCGCCGCGCCTCGCCATCGAGCACGCGCTCGATCCCGGGGACGCTCTCGAGCAGCTGCTTGACCCGGGGGCGGTCGTCCGGCGCTCGGACATAGACGTGGGCGACCTGGTGGTCGGCGACGGCGAACGCGCGGCTCGCGCCGGCGTCGAGCAGCTCGCGGCCGAGCTCGGTCCGCACCGCGATCAGGCCGGCCTCGCGGAGCACGCGGTTGATGTGGACCGCGCCGGTGACCGGCACGATGCCGTACTCCGACAGCACGATCACGCGGGCGTCGTCCTTGCGCGCGATCTCGATCAGATCGCCGCACAGCGCGTCGATCGCGCGCAGCTCGGCGGGCACGTCGGGGCCGTGCGGGCCCTGGCGCTGCAGCTGGTAGTCGAGGTGCGGCAGGTAGACCAGCGCCAGGGTCGGCCGCTGGCGGCGCCACACGTCGACGGCGCACGCGGTGATCCACTTGCTCGACGTGATGCCGGCGCGCGGGCCCCAGAAGTCGAACAGCGGGAAGCCGCCGAGCTCGCGCTGTAGATCGGCGCGGAGCTCCGGCGGCTGGGTGTAGATGTCCGGCAGCTTGCGGCCGTCGGCGGGGTACATCGGCCGCGGCGTCACGCTGACGTCGGCGGTCGAGTACATGTTGAACCACCAGAACAGCTTGGCGCAGGTGAACGCGGGGTCGCGCTGCTTCGCGGCGTCCCAGATCTTCTCGCCGGTGACGAGCGGGTTGGCCTGCTTCCAGAACCCGATCTCGGCCTGCTCGCGGAAGTACCAGCCGTTGCCGACGCAGCCGTGGCCGCTCGGCGCCAGGCCGGTGGTGAACGTCGACTGCACGCTGCACGTCACCGCGGGCAGCACGGTGGTCAGCGGGCGCTGCGCGCCGGCCTTCGCGAGCGCGGCGAGCGCCGGCGTGTGCGCGCCGATCAGCTCCGGGGTCAGCCCGACCACGTCGAGGACCAGCGTGCGGCGCATCAAGTGATCCGCGGCGTCTGGCCGCGCAGCACCGAGTTGCCCTCGTGCAGCGCGCGCTGATCGATCGCGAGCGGCGCCTCGAGCTCGGCGGGATCGAACCGCCGGCTCTGCGCGAAGAACGCGATCGGGTTCTTCCACAGCACCTGCTCGATCGTGGCGTCGGCGAGCCCGGCGGTGCGCATCGCGTCGCGCGTCTTGGGCACCTTGAGCGGATCGGAGACGCCCCAGTCGGCGGCGCTGTTGACCAGGATGCGGGTGGCGCCGTAGCGCTGGACCAGCGCGACCATGCGCGGCTCGTCCATCTTGGTGTGCGGATAGATCGAGTGACCGGCCCAGCAGCCGCTGTCGAGCGTGAGCGGCAGCGTCTCCTCGGTGTTGTGATCGATGATCACCCGCTCGGGCGCCAGCCGGGACTCGCGCACCACGGCAATTGTCCGCTCGCAGCCGCGCTTCTTGTCGCGGTGGGGGAGGTGGATCAGCGCCGGCAGCTCGTGCACGCGGGCGAGCTCGAGCTGGGCGGCGAAGCAGCGATCCTCGGCGGGTGTCAGGTCGTCGTAGCCGATCTCGCCGACCGCGACCACGCCGTCCTTCTCGAGGTAGCCGGGCAACAGCGCGAGCACGTCGTCGACCAGCGCCGGATCGTTGGCCTCGCGCGGGTTCATCCCGATCGTGCAGAAGTGCCGGATGCCGAACTGGCTCGCGCGGAACCGCTCCCAGCCGACCAGCGCGAGGAAGTAGTCCTCGAACGTGCCGACGTGGGTGCGCGGCTGGCCGAGCCAGAACGCGGGCTCGACGATCGCGGCGATCCCGGCGGTGGCCATCGCCTGGTAGTCGTCGGTGGTCCGCGAGGTCATGTGGATGTGGGGATCGAACAGCTTCATGGGTGCCTCCTGATCAGCGCAACATCGGTCGGGATCGGGCGGCCCGCGGCGCGGCGCTCGCTCGCGAATGCATCGATCATCCGGATCAGCTCGGGGGTGGTGCGCTCGGCGAGCCCGCGCACGCGCGCGAGCGGCGCGCCGACGAACAGCGCCTTCACCACGAGCTGGAAGTACGCCGGATCGGCGAGGTGGCGCGCGGGGTACGCGTTGTCACACGCGAGCGCCTCGAACACCGGCTGCGCGTTGCTGCGGTGCGCGTCGGCCGCGAGCGCGGCGAACCGCGCGGGATCGGGCATCGCGGCGAGCGCGCGCAGCACGGCCTGGCGCTCGCGGAGCTCGCCGCGCCGGAACAGGCCGTGGACCAGCGCGACGTGCTCGGCGGGATCGAGCGCGGCGAGCGCGGCGAGCACCAGCGCGGCGCGCCCGCACTCGTCCGCGCCGCTGGCGGCCGACCACGGCAGCCCGAGCGCGGCGAGCTGGGTGGTGCTGGCCTCACCGATCGGCACGCGTCCGAGCCGGCGGCCGGCCGCCGCGAACGCCGCGGGGAACCCCGCGCGGTCGAGCGCCATCGCGCCGGTCAGCCAGGCCGCGGCGTCCGGCGGCGCGTGCCGCGCGGCGATCTGCGCGAGCGCCGCGATCCGCGCGTCCGGGCTCGTGAGGCTGTCGCTCACTGGCATTTTCCAGCTCCGCGCGCGCCCACCATGTCGTCCATGTAACACGCTCGCCGCGGCGCACGCCGGGCGCGCGCCGTCGCATTTTGCAGCACGGTCGCGACGATCGACCTCAGCCGAGCACCGCGAGGCGATCGCTTCCGGATAGGCGCAGCCGGCGTTCCTCGCCGGCAAGCCGATCGTCAAGGACGGTCGACAGTCCTTGAATCGGAGTGACTGGTAATTGATGATCGGAGCGGAATCCGTCCGTCGAGTATTCAGGCGGACTGTAGATTCGACAGGCCACGAATTACATAATTCTCGGTAATCGGCAGTGCAGCGATACGCATGCAGACTCGCACTTGACGGCGAGCCGCGGAGCGGCGAAGGATGACTCGCGATCGAAGCCTCGCGTGGAGAGAACATGTGGTGTGTGGAGACTCAGCAACAGCCGGTGCGCTGGTGAGCCCGATCCTCGAGCGGATCGCGTCCGGCCTGCACTTCCCGACGAGCCTGGCGTTCGACGACGCCGGCGCGCTGTGGATCGCGGAGTCCGGCCTGCCGTTCGACGGCGCGCCGCCGGGCGGGCGCGTGCTGCGCGGCGCGGCGCTCGTCGCGTCGGGCCTGCGCGCGCCGGTCAACGGCCTGTGCTGGCACGACGGCGGCTGGATCGTGTCCGAGGGTGGCCGGCCGGGGCGGATCAGCCGGCTCACCCCCGACGGCGCGCGCACCACGCTGGTCGATGATCTGCCCAACTTCGGCGACTACCAGACCAGCATGGCCGTCGTCCGCGACGACAAGCTGTACTTCAGCCAGGGCGCCGCCACGAACATGGGTGTGGTCGGCCTCGACTCGTACGACCTCGGCTGGCTCGGCAAGCTGCCCGACGGCGCGGACATTCCTGGCCTCGACATCGTGGTCGGCGACGCGACGTTCGAGACCCCGGACCCGCACACGCCGGGCCGGTGGATCGCGACCGGCGCGTTCGCTCCGTTCGGCGCCACGCCCGGCGAGCGCCGGATCGCGG
>Ga0307513_10008341_pt1 | contig 13269 bp, 6 predicted proteins | sample 15_EM_MG_FD_202174 | JGI IMG/M metagenome (GOLD analysis project Ga0307513, IMG submission 202174) | Populus trichocarpa ectomycorrhiza microbial communities from riparian zone in the Pacific Northwest, United States - 15_EM | ecosystem: Host-associated > Plants > Roots > Unclassified | place...
AAAAATAAAAAAGATGATGTTTTTTTTAATAATAAAAAAGGTTTAAAGATATTGGGTTTGGTATATATAATTTAAAATTACTGCATAAAAAATTTAAAGACAATAAAATATTGATAAAATTTTAAATCTCCTACATAAATGTTATAAAATTAAAATAACTTTGTTGTTAGTATTTTAATTTTATTTTTTATTATTTTGATTTTTAATTTTTGTTCTTGGATATTTATAGAAATTTTATTTGTTTTCAATTTCATCATCCAATCCCAATTTACCAAATAATATTTTTTATTTGGTCCTCATTCTTTTAATTTTTTGGAAGCCTTTTGTTAAATAAATTTTTCTTTTTAATTTCACCCTTCAATAATTTTTTTATTTTTCATTTCAATTTTGATCTAATTTTTTTTGGTTCGTTTTTTAATTATTTTTTCTTTTCAATCATAAATAAAATTTATTTTATATTTCAGTTTTGATTTTGATTTTTTAAATTATTATATTTTTTTATCTTCTGATGTAATTGATATTTTTTTTTCCAAGTTAATCCTAGCAGTAACTTCTAAACATCTTTAATCTTCTTTCTTTAACTTCCTTCACAATTCTATAATTATAGTTAATACTCGGATTCTGATTTTTCTTTGAGGCAATCCCGAATTTTAGTTTTGGGCTTCATTTTCCAAAGAAGACTTCAAGGACAAGTCTTTGGAAATTGGATTCTGATTTTTGTCCTCGAGCTCCATTGAACAATCGTTACCATTTCGATCTTGGCATGGGCTAAATATCAAGATACTTTCCAGCCTTTTTAGACCGAGCCGAATTGAATCTCTTAAAGCCTGCTAAAAGCTTCTGATCTCATTTAGGCTTCCTTTTCGTCAACTGGCTCAACCTAGTCCGGCTTTTATTTTTTATTTTTGTATGATTTTTACTTTGTCCTAGACCGTTTTCCTTCTAAATATATCGACGTAGATATTGAATTTTTTTTTTCATGATCAATTATAATTACAAATATCAAAATAATGATAGAAAACCCACAATTGCTTACATTTTCCAAAGGAATTAGGAAAAAGAATATTTTTGCCAAGCATAAAAGCCGAGCCCTTTGGTTTGAATTGAATTGGAAAAGTTCTATCGAGTTTCCTTTCCTTTCTATAGAAAATAATTGAATTGGCCTATATATGAATTTTCTTTTAAGATCTTATCTTTGAGTCAATTCTTGTAATTAAATCCAAATCAAATGCGTCTTTTTTAATTTAAATATTAGAATTAGTCTTCATATTACGGGGTTCTGTTTAATATGATTTTTGTAAATTGATTGAAGTTATTTTTTAAAATTTGCCTCATGAAAAAAGTTATAAATATATTTGGTTTAGAAATAATTTTAAATTAAATTAAAACTTTGTTATAAAATTGATTAAAAAAATAATTTAATTAAAAACTAAAAAATTTAATTTATAGATTATATTTATATTATCTGTCATTCTTCAAAATATTGATTAAATAAAAAACTTGAATCAATTTTATGACAAATGTTTTATCATGGATCCCTAAGTAGATCTTCTTCTTGTTTTTTTTTTCCTTTTTGATGGATGCCTAATTATTTTGTGATTGACAAGATGAGTTGGAGCATAAATATATTAATATTGGATGCTCAAGTACTCCTCTCTCAATCTTGAATATTTAGTGGCGAGTCTGCAAAATAAATTAATCTCGGGATCAAGATCTCAGTTACACTTCGGTGATGGCAGAAACCATTATATGGGAATTATTGCACTGAAGAAAAATATACAATAAAACTTAGTGGGGATTGATATTTTAATATAAGATTGATTTTGGGCCTTGTTGAGTGTCCCCTTGCTAGAGGACAAAGGGACTTCGAAGAGTGCTTAGAAACCAAACAAAAGGGCAGATGTAGGCAACAAAAATTATGTGGAGAATCGATGTTGCATAATCATTTTCAGTGCTAGTGATTTCCATGCAACACAACAATTTTCAAGTGGTATATATCACAGCTGTAGTCATTATCCAATTTGGAAAATAATTGCTTCTGTTACCAATCAAAATAAATAAATAATTAAAAAATAATCATAAATTACTGTCGAATTAAGCAGCCTTGCTTGACAATGATTACTTCGTTAGTTACTAACACACGTCCTAACCAAATAATTTTAATTTTTTTTTATTAATATGGATGTTTGGTCTAATGTGCATCTCGATTAATCTTACGAGCCCTGAAGTTAATGATCATATAAGTTTCCAGTGGCCTGAGGTTTGTGAGACTTAAACTGGTGACTTCTAAAAAAATAATCCTAAAATTTAACTAGTTGAGTTACATGAGAATTAATTTTTTTTTTATTTTGATTCCAAGTTGTCTATGTGAGAAATATCAAGGCCGACGGAATAGAGATCATCAGAAAGCAGTTTGCTGAAAGTAATGTGATTTTACTTTAATGACGATAAATCATGACAAAATGAAATCAATGTCTAGACAAAATCTTGAATTTAGTTATATGAATGAAACCGTATATAACACGGATTTCTTATAAAAAAATAGCCCAAAAGGAGAAGAATTTTACTTTCTCTTGTCATTAATTAGTCCACCTTCCGGGCTATTTGTAAGTGAAATCATGACTAAGAATTTTTACAGAAAAAGAAAAAACTAGCACAATAATACATCCACTTGGACGCATTGAGACCGATGTTCTTATAATATTTCAATCTTGCAACACTACTACTAATCTCTTTCTTTCCTTGGTGGATTTTGGCATGTTATCGGAATTTACTTGTGAAAGGCTATGAACCATATTGCTAAGGAGTGTCTAGATTAAGCTCAAAAACTTTCTGTCCTTTATCATCCATTGATACCTAATCTTCCACTCAGCTTAATTTCTAACGGAGAAAGTCTAGATTAAGCTCAAGATTTTCTGTCCTTGATCATCCATTGATACCTAATCTTCCACTCAGCTTAATTTCTAATGGAGAAACCAACGACAATTAGTGGCTTTTTAACCCTTTTGGAGATTTTAAAAAATAGGAAAAACTTGACCTTGGTATCTCAATTTATCTTAATTTTCTTTATAATTTCTAATTAAAACTCCCTTTGAATATGAAGTACCGTTTTTGTCTCATTGGTTAAAAAAAAACATGAAAATCTCAATGTGAGATTCCAATTAAATAATGCAAAATTAATGCAACTTTTCAATATTATTCCACAGGTTTATAGCAAATCCTAGAGTACATGAGCTCGCCTAGTATTTGAGAATCAACCTGGTATGCATTACATCAATCTTAGGACGGCAACAACTCGAGATTGTTAGAGGTGATGGATGATTTTTATTCTAATATATATATATATATATATATATATATATATATATATATATATATATATATATATCTGAAGTTACGGAGGAGATGATCAAAGTGGAATATGAAGAGGTGGTGATATTATCCTAACAAGTGAGAGCACAACAACTTTAGCACTAAATGGTACTCAAAATAGAAACTAGTAACTAGGAATCAGAACATTTGCACGTAGTACAGGCATGTCTGGTTCGAAAATGCAAACATATTTTGATGCTATGTTCACTGGATTCCAAACTATCAAGTCATTGTCTGCATCACTTTGTGTCTGATCATTTTGTGCAAAATTTCGACATTATATTCTCTCCCGAGTTATCCATTGGAAGATAAATGAATTTCGAGTAAAAATATATATCCCGGATTAAATTAACAAGAATTAATGACAATCATATTGAAGGTGTGCAAGAATGATAACCCAATTTGAGTCCCCAAACAAAAAATAATTCCAAATTGGGTCCCCGGCCCATTTATTGGACATGACCCTATTAAATTAACCCTTTGTCTTAACATTTTTCCTCCCATAAATGTTGATGGAGGTTAATTGGGAGATGTTATATAGGAGGGTTCAATTGGGAATTTGTTTTGTTTGGAGGCCCACTTGAGAATCACTTGATAGATGAGGGGCAATTATGTTCTTTGCCCTTTTTTAAATCTTAAGACATTTAATTAATTTTTGAAGAGCTAATCAGCACAAAATATTCGTTTCTACCATTTCCATCTGGGCTATTTTTCATTAGATATATACAGAAAGTGTGAGGAAACAACTTATTCTATTACTTTTCTTAATTATCCTGGAAACTTTAATTTGGCAACTGATGCTCAACGATAGTTGTATTATCTGTTACTTGGATGAAAAGGAATCTATATAAGATTTCCTCTCTTTCTTGGTGATATGATCACTATCATTTTTGTTCAATGATAATCGCTTAAATATTATAGTATTTTTTTCCCTGGAATTTTTATCTGCCTTTTCATTAATCTATTTCAATATTTTTTGCTTGGATGACTATTTTCACATCATATATACCAGTTGAAGGAGATTTTTTTGAACTACAGCTGCAATGGAGATTGATTGCAGCTAAAATTTGTAAATGAGGCCAATAGACAATCGTAAAGCAGAGCTGGAAATTGTTCCCTAGGAAACAAAAACTAGCTCCCTATGGCCAAGGATATAATCTGCAGACATGTCTGGCTTTTATGGAGGTGCTTGAACCATTTTTGTCATGTCAGGCTAGTAAACTTGGCAGTCCCTCTTTTGTTGAAACATTTTTTTTTTCTTAATTTTAATCATACCATATACAAATATATGATTTCACCAAATCAATGCAGGCAGAGAAATTAACAATGCCACGTACATATAAGCAACAGGATTACTTGATCTGTAATCAACTATATATGATCCTCAACACACAGATTGAAGTTTCAAAGGAATAAGATAGATGTGTGCTTCCATCACTATATACTTGATTTGTCAATGCCAGTGGGAGCAAGAGTGATCAAAGAAACGAATATCATGCAATGGTGAAAGTGAATTGTTAGGAACGAATACTTCAACATTGAATGGCATGTCAGATTCCGACCCTATTCATAAGAAATGACATGATGGAAACTGCAAGAAAAAAGTCAGCCACATGCACACTAGTGAGTGGAATCTGCCTCGGACGTCATCGTCAATTCTATTACATGTGGAACAAAATTTCCAGGAATTTTAAATCGATTTGGAGTTTAGGCAGGACACACGATAATTATAAAATCCAAAAAGGAAGATTCTGCATTCTCTCATTAGCTTTTCATCAACAGAATATCAGCTCACAGTTACATATGGAAGATTGTGAGTCCCATAATTTTATCTCCCACAAAACAAAAAAGTAAAAAACAAAGGCAAAAAAGGGGTAAAAATAGTAAGGTTGGAATTAAAAAAAATAAAAAAGAAGCTTATTTTCCTTTCCCTTCCAAGCTTCCATGGCCAACCCTCTATTATTTCTGTCTTTATCATTTCTCTCCTAAGCTAATTATGCTCTTGGTGCTTCCCTGGCTGTCATGGGAGCCTGTGAAGTTGGAACAGTAATAGCCACGGACGGCACAGTAACATTGTTAGCTTGATTCCTTTGCTTCTCGGTGCAATTGTTAGCTTCAATGTCCTGGATCATTCCTGTTGTGTCACCATTCTCTCCATTTTCTTTAATTGGTTCCGGGATAATTTCAGCTTCCTTTTCTTTTTGTTCCTTGTGCTTGCCCCATAGAACAGCATAGAGTCCAGCTACAATTAATATAGCACCAAGAACACTGTAAATCCAAAAAGAAATTATTAATCAGTGTGGTAAATCCAAATGTAAAAAAGGCAGACAATTTTTTTTTTTTTTTTTTTTGTGGAGGACGTAAGAAATTACCCTCCAACATAAATATTCTCAGCCAAAATGAAAGAGCCCATGATTGCAACTATGATCATCATCAAAGGGCTGAAAGCAGTAACGAAGACAGGCCCTGTTTTTTGCATGACAAGTCCTTGAACATAGTATGAAATGCTTGATGACACAATTCCCTGTACATGAAAATTACACTTATTAGTCCCTTTACTATTGCTAATACATATTTGAACCTTTGAGTTTGTAGAGAGAGACTCACAGCATAGGCAGCAGCAAGAAGATTCATGTCCCAGCCAATGGTCCAAGCAGAAGGCTTGTGTTCCATCACAAAGGTGACAGCTATGGACTGTAGAGTGCCCAAAAAGCACACGATTGTTGTAAGTGAAAGGTGAGCTGAGTACCGCGTAAGTGTCACTGTCTGTAAAATAAGTAGTAGCAAAAAGTCAAGTGCTCGAACTCCTTGTTTTCAAATCCACAACTAAAGTTATACTAGTCATTCTATTATTTACCTGAAGAATGAAGAATGAAGCCCAAGCAAATGTAGCAATGATAAGAAGAATGGAACCCTTAATCCAATCCTTGTTAGAAGTTTCAGGAACAGAAGATGAATGGGTGTGGACATGCTCAGACCAGATCAAATTGATGACATTACCTTTGTACAATGTCATCAACATGGCTCCAGCCACAGTTACTATAGTTCCAATCACCTTTGCTTGGCATCTAACTTTCTTTATGTCCACTATCTCCATCCTGTATATTTTTGGTACAAGCCCACCAAACAAGTACATCAGTTAGTCACTCATGATAAAGCAACGAAGAGAAGAGATACAGAGTTATCAGAGTGTTGATTATAGTACCTGCAAAGAACTGCCATGACAAATGTCATTGCAGGCAGCATGTTACTCATGGCACATGAAAAGGTAGGAGAAGTGAATTTCAACCCAGCATAGTAAAAGTTTTGATCAATCACAGGCCTGTTAGACCAAGAAAAGACAAAAGAAAGAAGTTAAGATTTACTTGTCATCCTTGCTTCAATATCTTCCAAAAGTTTAGAACCATGTCATGCCAAGGAGAAAATACTAACCCAAGAAGACCCAGCACAAACATTTGCATGAAAATGGGAAATGTAATCTTTGGTCTTACTTTCCTGAACCCAATAAAGAAAACCAGAAAAGATTAATAAAGCTCACTACCAATAAAGATTAATAAAAGCTAGCACTCTCTTGAATCATGCTACCATATTTGTGTACCTCTCAAGAATAATGGCAAAAGGAGCAATAACAGCAGTAGCAAAGGCATGCCTATACACCACTAGAACATAATGACTCATCCCTCGATTAAGAGAAACCTTGGTGATGATGTTCATGCCAGCATAGCCAAATTGCAATGATATCATGGCTATGTAAGGCTTGCTCCTTTGAAAAAAGCTTCCAGAATAACCATTCCCCTCCATTTTTTTGTTGGATCCTAACTTAAGGTTTGGTAATTAACGAGAAGAAGAGAAGGAGAGGAGGAAAAAGAGATCAGGAGCACCAGACTTCAAGTTCTAGTTGCTTGTATGTGTTTCCTAAGTAAAAATGGCTAGCAAGGCCACTATATATAGGCACTTGGGGTGTGAAGGCTTCTATCCAAAATAGTGAGAGTGTGATGATGTAATATAATAGAGAGTCTCAAGCCTGTGAGAATCTCACACTCTCACACGTGAGTTGCATTTGCCCTATGGTACTGGATCTCGTCGAATATTCTGATTAGCTACATCCTGTTGATGTGGGCTCCACGTGGCAGCAAATGGGAAGGCTTGATGATAAGTGGGATCCCCATTGGTTTTCCTTGGTGGTAAACGAGTTTAGAGCTAAACAAAACAGAGTTTAGTTTGGTGCATGCTGATGCCAATGGAGGGGGAAAAGTAATAGATGGTGGTGGTGGTGGTGGGCAGTGGTGGCCCCTCCACGCTTGTTGGGTTCGACATGCTCGGCCGATCTACGCGGCATTGCGAAACATTCATCTTCATCAATCCATTGGAACAGTAGTTAATTGGTAATGCCTATTGTGTATGCTTAGCTAGCTGTTCATTTCCAGCAACTCTTATTCAAAGCGGATAAAATACCCAATAATTTATCTTTTTTCTCTTGAGCATATTTTTAGCAAAGACCTTATTGTAGAGTCATTAATTAATATGAAGAGATGCTCAATGTGCCTAACTACACTATTTAATTAACTCCACTCATAATTAAGACGATTCTTAGTCTAGAACTGATCTGCCACTAACAAGCTACCTATGGTCTGGAGCTTGTGGGACATTAGTGCTTAATTATCTCTATTTTTATACTATCTTTTAGGTTTTATGCGCAATGAAAATGTGGAAAATCATTGAATTTTATTTTTGATGATTCAATCATTCATGCAATTAACTATACTTTCACAGGTTTTTTTATTGGAACTTCAAGGGATTTCTGTTAAGTATCCATTGTCATTCGCAAGGTCCAATGCTTACTGCTGATGCATGGTGGACACAACTCACTTTGTAAAGTTGGGTGTGTTTGCGTTTCTCATTGGGTAGAATAAAGAAAAAAGTTGGCAATGCATTGTTCTCTTATATTATACGTACGTAGAGTTCATATTTTATGGATCACTTAACAAAAAGAGAATGTACGAAGATAATATGGATTTTGAGACTTGCTCACCGTCCGTTTCAGTCTTTTCATGAAAGAATCAAGAATTTTGCGTAAAGTAAACTGAGAAATTATAGTACAGCAATGTTTTAATCACTTATCATGAAACACTTCCCTTCGTTTGTTGTTCAAATTTCCAGTTATGGAAATGTACTGTCATCTAGATTTTCTTAGTTTTTCAAGTTGAATTCAAAGGAAATATATATATAAATCTTTTTCCATTAATAAGAATCAAATTATTAAGATTTTTTTTCATTAATTAATTTCCTAATTTTGATATAAATTATCTGTTCTTAACCAGGTCAAATTAATACATGAATATAATTCAATATATAAAAATTAATTTGACAATATATATCATCGGCAGTGAGGAAAAATTCGGAGATCAACAATTTACAGGGAAAGCAATTATAATTGCTTAATTATTTAATTATGTACGTATGAAAAATTATATATATATATATCAACCATTGAGGTGTTATCATAGAATCTAGCATATATTATCTGATATTCCTTTATATGATCTAATTGAAGATTCCTTCTCCATGATATATATGTAGTGTACTGAGAAAAGATGCTTGAGCCTCGATCTAAACGGAAAGGCTAAACACATATATACTCCTACATGCATGATATTAACTAGGTTTTCTTTTGTTTGGGTTTTTAATTGTGATGTGAATTCTGGAACATGTGCTAGGGAATTTCAACCTAACATATTCCAAATAATAATAATAATAATTTAATTTGATATCTTTTTTATATCCTGTAACCAGAGTAGCAACTTCTAATAGCCAAGCCACGAGGAATAACCCATCAATTCGCATACTTGCATGTAAGTTGAAAATATAAAAGATAGAATTTGAACCACGAACATTCTTGTATTTTAAATCGACTCTTTACTGCTTGATTATAAATTTAAATTTAATTTTGATATATTTTCTTAATATTTTTATGAATAAGTTTGTTTATGTTAAAGAACTATCTTAACTCAATAGTTTAAGTTGTTAGGTGAGGCTCCAAAATATGATTTATATTATTTTTTAATATATCCTCTCAAGTGAAAGCCCTTTAAACTTGAAACTTTTCCATACCCACATTATCTTGTGCTTAATTTTTATAAAATAAATAGGGAGGGTGAGATTCGAACTCGTGACCACTTAGTTATCAAGGTTCTGATACCAGGTTAAAAAACTATCTTAATTCAATAGTTTAAACTGTTAGGTGAGATTTCAAGATATGATTTATATTATTCTCTAATAGATTAGAACAATTAAAGATTCAAAGATGAGAAATTTGAATATAACATTTCTTTAATTCTCTAAAACCTACTTTAATGGTTTTATGAATATGGAATGATGATGCATATAATTAACTCTTCCATCGCAATTGTATCTGGTCATCAATTCGCCGCACGTAAAGAGTGTATGTCATGATTTTTGCTGATGTAACTGCAACATTGATTTTTTTGTGCGTTTTCTTTTATTTATTTTATACACTGCAGATTTTTTATTGATTTAATTCTTAAAGATATTTCAGGATTCGAATCATATAGGAGATTTACTATGTTATACGATCCACAAATAATTAGGAAGAAATGATTTTTTTATTATTTATTTACTATATACTTAGGAATAAATAATACCCCTTAATGTTCCTCTTTCGAAAAATATGAATTGAGAACAATTGGTGGCGTCAATAATAAGTGTCACTAAAAGTCTGCACATCGAATTATAATAATTTTCTTGAACTATATACGTCAATTTTAGATTTTGTTGGGTTAATTTCAATTTATCCCCGCCGGTGCAGGAGGAATTCAGGGTTTTTTTAGGTTTTATTGTTTCAATATTGAATCATCTAGTAAGTTTTTTTTTTCCAGTCCTTAAACTCTTAATAATTGATCAAATAGAACCTTCTATTAATAATTTAATGAGATAAAATCTTCTACAATCAAGTAAAAGGTCTAAATGATACCACACGCATTATTTATAGTTAAAAACATAAATACAAAAGTTATAAAATAAATTAAAAAATAATGGAATATATCAAATTAAAAATTATATGCAAAGACATAATTTAAACTAATGGAGCTCATTAAATAGATTATTTTATATTTTATTATAAGTCAACCACTAGATCATGTTCGAGTGTCAGCATTAATTTATATTATCAAGTATAAATGTATTTGCTTTATTAATTGATGATTATATCTTTATAACAGCATAAAAGTTTAAAAGTTGTTGTTCTCGGGACACTAAACTTTCTGATTTTAATATTTTAATTTATTGTGGTCTTCTTATATTTAATGATTTTTTCTCAATATAAACCATATTTTAAATTAAGGATAAGTTTCAAGTATGCATATTATATGTTTAAATATATGTGTGGTATCATTTAGATATTTTAATTAAAGTAGAGATTTGATCTCATAAAATTATTTTTAAAGAATTTTATTTGATCAAGTTTTAAAAATATAGAAATTGAAATAAAATATTTCTCATTTTAGTTTAGTTAACTAAGAGAGGTAAACTCGGGTTAATTAGATTCACGGAGTAAATTGATATAATCATTTTTTTTTAATGATGTTTAAGAAACTTGAAGCAATATAATTGCAGTAAATATATAGCGACAATTTGTCTTATGGAAAAACACCATGGCATGGGCAATGATAGTCGTTCCATTTCATACACACACACCCGTGTGTGTGTTATTACTTATTAATATTAAAATATATATGTATATATATTAAATAATATTTATCAAAATTAACAATATTTATATCTTATTATTTATTATTCGTTACTTAAAAGTAACCAGAAAAACTCAATTATTTGAATTTGTGTATATATATATATTCTCATTGAGTTGGATTAAATTGTGACAGATTGTACCATTCACTTTTAGTCCCTTGGTGGTTTCATGGGGTCCAATCAGGGCCAAGGGAACAGAGACGGCCACCATTTTTAGCAGTATCGTTTCAGTTTTGAATACCACAAAATCAAGGGCTCCTCGGCAACTATTTGCGCTACAGGTGAAATGTTAAAAATACCCTCATTACCGTCATGCAAGTCTCAGCATCCCATGGAATAACCTTGAAGAGCATACGTAATGAGTTAAATTTTAAATTTGTTTTTTAGAAATTATTAATTTAAATTTTATAAATTTTAGGATTATTAAATATTTATATAGTCCTTAACTTTAAAACATGTGAAATTAATTAAAATATATATAAGCTGGTTCGAATACTCATATTAAAAAAAAAAAAGGGTGAGGCAATAATGAATGAGGTAAATTAAGTGGAGCACCAAATCATCTAAATGGGCATCTAATCACCTCCCAGTCATCGCAAAGACGTTTTGTCACTTCTTGCTACGTTGGACCGACAAAAACTGGTGCAAGAAAACTGCAGTGATATTCAACTGAGAATGGTCCGATGATCATCATATATAATTGAGGATCGATCGAGGGGCTCTTGAAAAATTGCCCGGGCAATTACAGGAAAATAACTTTGCCCGGGAGACATGATTAGTTGGGCTTCTATTCAATGTGTCAGAGAGTGTCCTGCATTAACATGGTGATCAAAGGAAACCATACACTCAAGATTGTGAACTCTAAAGGTAATTAAAGCGTTTTGTGTTATTGGTCTTTCATTCACGTTTACTTCACTGAAAAAGATTTTCATTTTCAATCCTTGTTATATAAACAGAGAGAGAGAGAGAGAGAGAGAGAGAGGCACGCCTGTGTATAGGCGATTATGACAGAGTCGATTACTGAGTCCTTAAAAGGTTTTAGATCCGAACATGCATCTTCTTTGTATCGAAAAGGAAACTTTGGATAAAGTATGGATGTTAATACTGACCTCTAATACAAGAAAGTCTTAGAACAGAGTGCACATTAACATGTTGAGATAGGTGCACGTAGAAAAAATATGCATTAATACGTGTAACTTAGTAGTCTGGATTTTCGAGTTAAAAGCGATGTCCATTCATTTGTATAGATCTGATCTCTAATAAAATATCTTATTGCTTAATCGTTTGAGTGTTTGTGTATATGTCTTATATTAAATAAATAAAAATAATATATAAAGTCTAGAATGGAACATTTTAGTTAAGTAATCAACTAAACTGTGACAGGACCGGCCGATTAAATAATAGTATACTCGGTGCATGTAACCATCAATGCCTTAAAAAAACGATATTATTGTCAAAGAATCATCTCAACCCAAAAACGTAAGTAGTGCTTGATTTTTATAAAATAAATGGGGATGGTGAAATTCTAATTTGTGGCTGCTTGGTCATCAAGATTTTGATACCATGTCAAAAAACCATCTCAACCCAATAATTTAAGCTGTTAGGTAAGGTCTTAAAATATGATTTATATTATTCTCTAACCATCGTTGTAGTTGAACCCCAATCGATTGGTTCTTAAGTTTTCGAATCTTGTGGACAAGTTTTGTGGACGTTTTTGTTGGTAGCTAGGTGGACTGTCGAGAGGATCCACCATGAAAGAAAAGATCTTCAACTTGGTGATGGTGGTGGTGAGCTAGGGGGTCAAGTTGTAGTCTGTGAAGGGCCCTTTCTCAGGTGAAGTTGGGTTAGGTTGGAAAATATGCCATGGAATGTGAGTGACTGCTAGCAAACACAAAACAACAGCTACAGCTCTCTTTTCCACTTTCATGCTCGGAATAAGAAAGAAAAGAGACAAACTTTGACAACAATATCAGCAAGTAATCTATATATTTCTTTCTACACAGGAAATAAATTAAAATTTGAGCTGAAAGAATCAGGGCACAAACACAAACACAAACACAAAACATACACAAGGTAAAGTCGTCTATCATTTATCAAAAAAAAACAAAGCTGCAATTTCAGCAGTATATG
>Ga0307513_10008342_pt1 | contig 13268 bp, 14 predicted proteins | sample 15_EM_MG_FD_202174 | JGI IMG/M metagenome (GOLD analysis project Ga0307513, IMG submission 202174) | Populus trichocarpa ectomycorrhiza microbial communities from riparian zone in the Pacific Northwest, United States - 15_EM | ecosystem: Host-associated > Plants > Roots > Unclassified | place...
ACGAGCTCGACTGAAGAGTTGGTAACTCATCAGCCAGAAACAACCTCTCGCCCTTCTCCCATTTCTTTAGCCTTTCCTTCAACCTCTTCTCTCGCGCACGATCACTGGACTCGTCCTCTCCCCATTCGCCCTTTCCAACGGTTGACCCGCTACCCGGCTTGTTGATACCCCCAACACGCTCGCGTTCAGATGAGGAAACGGATCGCTGGTTTACCAACACGTTGGTCGCACTTTGTAAACCTCCAATTCCAGCACCTCCCCCAGGAGGTCGTAGTTTTGGGACCACGGGTGGCGTGACACCGAAGAGTATTGTCGTTGGATTGAGGACGGGAGATGTGGTCCTTGCGATCGGACCAGCTCTTCTCTGGCGAACTGACTGGAGCAACGCTGGGTACCAATGCCCTGCGGAAGCGGCAAGGGTGTTGAAGTCCCTCACGTATACGATCCTAGGTTTTCTGGGGGATGGGCTCGAGTGTGTAAGACCTTCTGCAAAAGCGTCCGTGTCCGCCGGAGGCGGCGGCGGCGTCACGTTGATCAAATCATCGAAGAACGATTTGAGTTTCGACTGGGGGCTTCTAGAGATGTTCCGGCCTCCTATTCGATTGGCGGCGGTCTGGGGTGTCATCAAGTGAACGGTCATGTGCGCGGTGGGGAGCTGGTTGGGGTAAAAGAAGTCGGGATCTTCCTCCGCGATCGGCACAGAACGCCTTGCGGAAGATGGTGGGGACGAAGGCGGGGAAGAAACCTGAAAATGAAGGGGATGGTCGGGTAGTTGAAGCACGTTCGCAGCTGTATATGTCAGACGCATATAATCAGTGTCCAGTCCTACCATGATGAGAAAATGTACATCAATGAGAGAAGGCTCACCAGAACCAAACTGCCCAGCCGGGCCAGCAGCCAACTGTACGCAATCCAACACCACGACATCCGCTCCAACCCTCCTAGCGAGCTCCTTCACAGTCTCGTCAACAACATAATCCCCACCCTCAATCGGACAATACAAAGCCAGTGTGGGTTCGACAGTCGAGCTTGTGCTGCCATCCTGAGGAGTGTAGGTAGCACGATGTTGGGTCTGAGGATGAAGGGTAACGTGAAGGTTGTCTAGTACATCCTCGAAGATCTCTTGCGGAGGCAAGTTGGAGTTATAGAGGTCGGAAGCTTTGGAAGGTCTTGGATGTGGTTCGGGGGTCCAAAGGATATCCAGAGAAGTCTGGAGTTTAGAGGAGGTGGAAGGATCATTCCCACCCCCTCCAGCACTTCCATTGCTGCCACTCCCAGTGTTACCGTTTTGAACTGGAGCAGGGTCAATAGGATTGTCCCCAGAAGGAGGTTTAGCATTAATAACCGCCCTCTTTCGTTTCGGTTTTTCGATTCCCAATGCACCCTCTTCCGAAATGGAAGGATGGGGAGGAGTGGGCTGAGCGTCGGGGCCTACGGGGGAGGAGGCAGAGGGTTGGTCATCCGGAGGCGGGATCGAGGAAGAGGAAGCGCGTTTGGTGAGTTTTGGATTTGACCTGCCAGGGTACCTGGATAACCTCGTGGAAGAGATGGAGGCTTGGTGAAATCGTGTCCCAGTCGACGAGATGTTGCTGGCTATCGACCGTGACGAAGAGCGGATGAACATGCAAGAAAGCGGAAGGGAATGAACGACGAAGAACCGAGGGTCCGAGTCCGCGACTCCGAAACTCACAGCGGAGCGACGCGTCAAATAGAAGGAGAGAAAAAAAAAGATGACCGAGGTAGTACTCGAAACTACAACCTCCTGATTCGTAGTCAGACGCGCTACCATTACGCCACACGGCCAGTTGCGACTTTCTGTCTGGCTGGATCCACAAACTGTCCATGTCCGGATAGTCAGACACTGTCTTTTATTGCCTCCGGAATCACTCCTCAATCAGTGGTCGCATTAGAAGTTTCATCACATATCCATAGAATATGCTAAAGGTCATGATAGAAATACAGTAACGGCGGGGAAGGGGAGGGGAGGTTTCTCTACATTACTGCGTGATGACAAATCGTGAAAGGAAGGCGGAAATAGTCCAAACGCATCGACTCGGAGAAAAGATAAAGAGATCGGGGATTGAGTTTGTCGATGCGTTCCACGCTAATACTTGAGGATGATATAAAGCGCTATTCAAAGTGGAGTGGTCAGCGTAGGGATCGGTCGGATGACCTGACAAGAACGACGCACCATGGATAATTCCAGGGCTGGCCGAGGGGACTGAAGTGAGCTGGGGATGAAGACGAGACGAGATTGCAAACGCACATGTAGCCCAAACAGGTCTGAGAGAGAGCAAGGTTAGCCGAGTCGGAAAAGAAAGAGTGATAAGGATGACGAACAAGGAGAATGTTGATACACAGGTCGGCACCACATCCTCTCTCGAGGAGGACCCCGATAGGAGGGAGGAGGACGGCGAAGCTAGAAAAGAATGAGACCGGGGCGAAACCCCAACCTTTCTCGAAGCGGGACGTACATGATCTGTGGGAAGCGAGTTGAGTGAGTGTCGGCAATCTTCACAGTAAGGGGGAAACGTACCTTGCAGATGTCTGAAGCGGTGAAAGCCATTGTGGGTGGGAGTTGTAGGTAAGGAAGGAGGGAGAAGGGAGCCCTCGCCGTCGCTTTTATTCCAACCCCGCAAGTTGGCTACGTCATTGCTTAGCACGACATTCTGGAGGGCGTCTGTGAGGCTCGCCTTGGGCTCGCCTCTGCATGCTGCGGAGCATTCTCGCTTGTCCACATGCCACCCCAGCGGATCCCCTTCACCGCCTCTCTGCGGGGCCATCTCCTGCGGGACTGCGGTCTGCACTGCATCGCTGGATCTCGGGCCATCTACATGTAACTGACCCCGATACCGATGATCCCGCCGCTCCGGGCTGCGGCTCCCTCTGATCCACGACTCCTTGGCTACGGGCAGACCAGACACCACTCTTACATACCCCCGTCGGATACTGTATACCCATGCGTCCAGCGTGAATCCGTCCACCGCTGCTCAAACTGTGCTTTTTTTCTCAGGCATCAAATGCCGCATGCCCCGTTATAGAAACAAGTTCTCTGCGGTGAACAAGGTCTCACCTGCCCGGCCTGCCCCTTTTCCGAGCAGTCGGACGGCTTTCTAGCTATAAGGTTTACAAGCCAGCATGTTTTCGCCCTCATATCTCCGTCCCCATGTTCCTGCCCACGACGATGAGCGTGACTTGCTTCCCGCTCTCCTCTGATCCATCCTCTCCAACTGACATCGACGCCGATGTGTTTAATCACGACTGCAGTCGCTCCCCATCTCCCTCGACATCCTCTTCATACACTTCATCGGGTGACGACAGCGACGAGGACGAGGACGAACACAATCTCCGTGTTGCTCCGCACTGGCAAGCTTATCGTCACCTATTCGAATCTCATGGCTACCACCTTGACACGTGCAAAGACGTTCGCCAATTCTACCTCCGTTACTGGGAATCCCGGAACATTCAACAGAGCACACAATCTTGTGCTGGTTACAAATCTGCGTGCCGAGAGGGCAGAGACGATAACGAGCTATGCAAAGATGAAGGTCTTGTAAGTCCTCCTCGCCTAGTTACTGTCCTTGTTTCCCTATTGGGGATTCATGGTCCACCTTTCGGCCGTGATCATCCCCTTTGAAATCCGTTCATACACTCCTTCGGGCTTACATATGATAGCGAGAAACTGACTACAATTCTATTTCTGGCGTTTATTTCGCACCCTAAATTCCTCGTGGCCAGCCGGAGCGCCTCTTCCGGGGCAAACGCCTATTAGACGACCTCCCCATCGTAATCAAGGCCGTCCACAGGCGGTCCAGAGAACTCGAGGTCGTAACTGCATTGAGCACTCCACCACTGAGAGATGATCCCATGAATCGTTGCATACGTAAGTCAATCTGATTCCGAACCATATGCGTATATGCGTCCCACCGCTCCCGCACGTTCGTCTGACTGATTCCTATTTGTTGTTCTGATTCCACAGCTGTGCTAGATATCATCCACGCCCCTCTCGACGCCCCGCGCGCCTTCTCCCATTCAACGTGCCGAGACCAGCTGTCCTTCATAGTCATGGAAGAATGGTCTTCCCAGTTCATCCCCCCAGAACAACCGCACACCCTCCAGTCCTACCTCAACTCCCTTCAACAGTGCATCCAGCACATAGCCTTCATGCATTCCCACCGTTTCGCTCACCTCGACATATCCGTACGGAACGTACTTACCAATTATGATGGGCGATACGCCTGCATCGATTACGAGGTGAGCAGACGATTCTGTCGGCCCCCGGTGGAAGCGGAAGAGGGAGGAGATCCGAGGAGCAGTGTCTTGGTTTATCAACCGAGAGCGACAGAGGTACCACCAGAGGTGGAGAAGGGCCATTCGACTTCACCGTACGCCATGGATGTGTGGGCGTTGGGTATGCTGATGTCGAAAGCGGGTGCATCAACCGGATACCATATCCCCGAACTATGCTCGCTTGCCAACGAGATGTTGGAACCCCACTGGGAAAAGAGGCCGAGTGCAAAGGTAGTGTTGAGACGACTTGAACAAGTCATCCCCAATATATCCGAGGAGAGGTTAAACCGTTTCCCTCACCCCTCGTCGTCGATAGCTACGGTTTTGAATTAATGTCCACAAGAGAACCAAATTACACTGGAAAGTAGATTATACCGCACATACATCCCTCTGCAACAAATTCACCATCTAAACGCACCGAGTCCGACGGATTAGCTGGGTTGTTGGTCCCCATCCAGTTGCTGATCCTGCGCAGCTTGTTCCTCCTCAAGCTTCCTCTTCTTCCTCGCCAAATACCTTTCCCTCGCACCCTGGACGTCTTCCTCATTATTCCTTTTCGCCACAATACGTTCCCTGGCCTCTCTCTCTCTCCTCTCCCTCTCTGACCGTAGTCGCTCCTCCTCTTCGTCCAGCTGAGTCTGAATCTCCCTCGCTCGACGCGAGTTTATCGCGTTCCGGGAGGCTGCAACTCCTACCGCTCGGTGCGCATTGATCGACTCAGGAGCGTCAGATGAGGAAGGGATAGAAGAGGATTTCGAACCAAGCTTTCGAGTGTTGGCCATGGATAGGTTCAGCCCTGCGGATAAGAGTTCCCGTTTGTCAACGATCTGGTTGTCGTCGTTCAACTCGACATCTATCCCTTTCTGGGCCGCTTCTTTGGCGAGTTCCAGGTCGGATTTAGTTCCGGGTATTGACGGTGCGGAAGCGGGGGGTTTGGTGATCGTGAGGTTGGGTCCTTGGGGTTGCTTACTCGAGGATGGTTCAGATGAGGGAGATGTGGTGAGGGCAACCGTCTCTTCGTGCGCTTTGGCTTCTTCCTCGAGAAGTTTTTGGTAGAATTGAGCCATACCACTGCCAACCCCCTTTTTCTTTTTCTTCTCGGCCTCTAAGTTGAGAGAATTAGTATCGGGGTGGGGTGGTCCATGAGGCAACGCGTGCAAGACATACCCTCTCGTAGCTTCTCCTCTTCCTCAGCCTTGCGGAGCTCGACCATCTGGTCTTTGTAGGCTTGAGTGACAAATGCTTCCTTATCCTTGAACTCTTCGCCCTCCATGTCGCGTTCCCGCTGGATCATCTTCTCCTCCGCTCGGAGACGGTCCAACTTCCGTGTACTGGCGGTCGTGAGCAGCCCCTCAATATATTTAGGCTACAGAACGATACCTCATCAGTACATTCGTTAAACGCAGGGAGTCGGAATGAATAGACGTGCTTTGCGTTCCTTAGATTCAACCATCTTTGCTTCCTTGACCTTTTGTTTCGCCACCTGCATCTTGTCCCAGATCTCATCGTATTGATAGACCGTAGAATCTACGGCCATCTCAGACAGTTCGCGTTTCTTCTGCGCTTTGGAGGTTTCTGCCGAAACGGTTTGGATTCCAATTCCATTCTTGTTCGTCTTCGGGTCGGGAGCAAGTGAGGTTTCGTCGTCGTCGTCGTCGTCGTCGGCATTGAACAGAGAGGGTTTTTGTGCGGGTGCGGAAGGTTTCTTGAGTTGGAACGGCGAGGGAGTTTCAGGCTTTTTGGCAAGTGAGAAGGAAACCTTCATGGTGGCTGATCGGAGGAGAAGTGTTATATCATCCACCCACTCCGTCATCCTCACCCTCTCCCCCTTCCTCCTCTCCTTCTCCTTAGATCCACATAGACAGTCCATCCAAAGGGATGTCGGCGAACGAGAAGAACGCAACTTCCGGGTCTTCACCGGCCATCGATGCGGTCCTCAAGCGTAGGCGGGCCTCGGTCATCGAAGTCGTAGACGCAAAATCCGCAGTGGACCTCGCCACCGCTCAGTCCTATTCCGAGAACGTCTTCCTCTTCGTGCCCAACCTCATCGGTAAGCCGACCCCCACACCACTCACACGACCACCTCCTTACGTTGTCTTGTTCATTGTCATGTCGCGTGGGCCGCTGCTTCGGGATTCACTTGCTTCCGCACCTCTTGACTTTTTCCGGCTTTTGGCCGCCAGGGTACACTCGAGTGATCCTCGCCGCACTTGCCATGCACTACATGAACTACCATCCAAAGTATTCCACCGTCGCGTATTGCGTCTCCCAGCTTTTGGATGCCGTCGATGGACACGCTGCCAGGTATCTTGGCCAGGCGTCAAAGTTCGGCGCTGTGCTTGATATGGTCACTGATCGGTATGCTCAACTTCCCATCCCATCTTTCCGCCACGGGTTCTGGTTCTGACGGGATTTTGGCGGTCCGAATCTTCGGCACTGTAACAGAGCAACCACGAGCTGTTTACTCTGCTATCTCTCCTCGGCCTACCCGCAATATGCGCTGATCTTCCAGTTCCTCATTGCGCTCGACTTTAGCAGCCATTACATGCACATGTACAGGTAATAGCTTCAAGCTATCCTCTGTGCCCCTAGGTCTCACTCATCCGCATAGCTCGTTGGTGACCGGTTCCAAGTCCCACAAGTTGGTCACTTCTGAAGTCAGTCGTATCCTCTGGTTCTACTACAACGATCCGGTATGTCCCTCCTACCTAGCTTGAACCCCATTTTTCACCATCCACCATATTAGACAACACTCTTCCTTATCTGTGCCGGAAACGAACTCTTCTTTGTCGCCCTCTACCTCGCTCACTGGGTGACCACGCCCGTTTCCCTTCCCATCTCTGTCTCTCTTCCCTTGTTGGAGAGCCTTACATGGCCAGAGCTCATCGCTCTGATCTGTTTCCCTATCTCCGCGTTGAAGAATATCATCAACATCGTCCAGTTGTGGAAGGCTTCCAAGATCCTGGTTGGAGTGGACTTGGCTGAGAGGGCAAAGGCAAGGGAGGGGATGAAGGACGCCAAGGCTTGAGGCAGCAGCAGGAGTTCTTTCAAAAGTTTTTACTCTCGTTTCTTCACTTCTATTTGTTCTCGTGCTCCCTTGATCCTCGTCTTGTTCGTCCGATTTCTGAACTTTACCTTCAGAGTACATTATAATAAGCTGTGGATACATACATAGGCAATATACGCATACAATGCATATCTATTTTAATCCATCCTTCGGCCTACAGCGTGGGCAGGTAGAATAGGGGATGAGATCCCATTCTCACAACGCTGCTTCGACAAATTTGGCCCGTAGCTCAAAATCCGCCTTAGAAGAAACGAATCCCGACAGCCCTCAGGGTTGCTCACAGCAGTGTCGAGTTGTCCCGGAAAAACAAGCAATGATATTACATATTACAAATGCGGGGGCTAATGGTATAACTTAAGTACACTGGTGTGGATGGAATTAAATATACTGGTTGAATATACTAAGTAGAGAAGAAGGGGAGTGAAAAGGGAAGTGACGTCCACTGGAACCAACTCGAACGGACCGCGCCAGTCGGAGCCGGAGGTGGTGACGATGAGGGGTCGTAACGAATAACAAGACCCTCAAGTTCCCCCTTCAGATGTCGAACTGGGTCAATCAATGCGGAATAATCGACATTTCCTCCCAACGTTTCGTAATCGAAGGTGGAAGGTGCATCTTTGTTAGTAGGCTCCTTCGGCCGACGCACCATTAAAAAGTTTTGACGTCGCTTCGCCTCAAATCCGCAGAAGAGGGATTCCTGGAGTGGCAGGAGCCAATCATGAAAGTCTCTGAAGCTTGGAGACAGATTGAGATATTCCATGTCTGAAACGAAAGCTTTCTTGAAGGCAGCAAGAGCTTTGTACGATGGTTGATCAAACCACGTCTGATGAGGCAGATCTTTGAGATCTTGTCGCGTCCGTAGCCCTCCATCCTCGTCCTTCGTGGGAGCCCGAATATCGTAGCGCGTGGCCAGGATCAGCATGATGTAGAAAAGGGACTCCACGTCGTGTCTGTACAGGTGGAGCCCCTCCGATCCATCCAGCAACCCGTGCGCCATGAATGGAGGTGTTCCGGTCCTCTGCTGCGACGTCTTCGTGTAGTCGGAGTTCAGAGAAGCCACCCACGATGAAAGGTCGTAGTCGGTTAGTACTCCGTAGACCTTCCCCCCGATCATCCGATACATGATGTTGTTCATGCTGAGGTCCCGGTGCAAAATCCCAGCAACCTCGTAGAGCCACCGGTGAACTATCCAAACGTGAGCGTGTGGTAACCGAGAGACGACCGAGAACCACGTACCACAGGCGACGTCCACCAGAACTTGTGCGACATCCTTCGCGTCCGTCAGAGTCTTCAGGGGGTACAGCCGCTCCTGGATAATGATCCGCAGGGTCCGCCGTTCGTACTTGTACTCTCCACCCACAAACTCGGCGTCGTCGAACAGCCTCGCGACCTTCTCGTGAGTCGAATCCGGATCGAAAATCACGTCTTGAGCGAAGAGAACCCCCGGAAGATGTTCCAGTGCCCATTTGTTTTTCGCCGTGCTCTTCGCCTTCTTGATCGCCTCATCGAGAAATGCCTGTTCCGGGACCCTCTCTGACCCGGGCCAGCTGATCTTGACGACAAGGTCGACGCTGTCCCACTTCGGAGACGTTGCATGGAGCACCGTCGTCGCTCTTCCCGCCAGCGACGGCTCGTGAGAGATCACTTCTCCGTATGTGACCGTGAACGGCTCCGTGTTCTCGTCTCCTCCAAACTCCAACTTCTTTCCTTCCTGGATCCGTATCGTCCCTCGCTCCGGCCTAGAGATCGGCAGGTATCCGTTGTCCCGGAAGAGCCCCCCGTCGTGGAGGTTGTGGAGGATCCCGCTGTCGCCCAGAGAAAGCCGGCTGAAGGCGATCACGATCGCGATGAACTTGTCCGACCCGTTCGGGTCGTTCGGTGAGAAGTTGATTGCGGAAGTCACCAGGATCGCCGAGTGATTTGCGTGGTAGAACTGGATGCGCTCGCGATCGACCAGTCCGATGGTTGCGTGCGAACGGAAGGCGGGGACGGAAAATTGTTCTAGGAGATATCGTCCTACTTGGAGGGATGAATCCTTCTGACGCTTCGTTTCCTGTGTCTGGTTCTTCCTGGGTTTCCTCTCTACGACCCGGCTGCTGCCGCCACCAGGAGTCGACTCGTAGTGCGCCTTCTGCACCTTTCCGATCGGATCAAACTCCTCGTCTGCAGACCGCTTCAGAGACAGAGGAGGGTCTGGAGCCGACACCGCTCCGTCGACCGCGGCTGGGCCGGTCGTCCCAGGGCCACCCCCAGTCCGCAACGGTGGACGAGCATGAGATTCCCGTGGGTCTTGTCCTATCCACCGCAAAGCATCAGACGCCGCTGTCGCCACTCAGAGAGGTTGTTGTGAACTCACCTCCCACCTTCAATCGAGGCATATGCGACCCATCAACTAACGCGGTGTCACAAGGCTTCACTTCCAGCACCTGCAGCGGTTGCGCCCAGCTCAGATTCGTCTCCTTGAGCCGCCGTTCCGCGATCTCTCTGGGACTGAGGTTATGGAGAAAATCGTGGTGGACGGCCACAACGTCCGGTATGAGATTGTTCATCACCCCACCGAAAACCGGTTTGGGGTCGTTCCTCAAGTAACGTTGAGGGGTTCGCGCCTTGACCGACTCGTCCGGAACCGACTCGGAGAGGTCGAGAATGGCATTTCCCATCCCCACCAGGGGCTCGTATAGCTGGTGCTCCTGGATGCCCCGGACTCCGCACCTGCGCGCGTACTCCAAGTGAAGGGAAGAAAACTTCTCGTGGTGTTTGATGTGGTCGATGGTGGGACCCCACAGATCCTTCCAGTTCTCGGGAACGTGCAGGACGTTCTTCATGAAAACGTCTATGTTGACAAAGACTCGATGGCGTTCGAAGTCCTGGGAGATGTACTGTTCGTATTTGGCGCTGTCGTATTTTTGAGCCTGGTCCGCGTCCGGTTCTAGCTTCGGCATAGCGGATGTCCCATGGGACATCGGGGTCGCATTCGAGGCCGGGAGCGAGTGAGTGGCATTGCGCTTGCGCTCTGGAGTCTTGAGCACGTGTTGGGTAGAGCGGGGGAGAAGGGAGCCAGGCTGATCAGGATTGGCGGATGGCATTGGGGGAGGATGCGAGCAGTTGGAAAGAACCCCCCCATCGCGGCGAGAGAGGTTATATAGGACGGCGAGCTGATAGAAGTCGACCAGGGCCATGGTCCGGACAATGCCTGAGGGCCACGCAGATTAAGGCCAGGTGGTGGCGAAACGGGAGTGGGCGATTTGACCGTGAACCGTGGGACGCGTCTGAGTCTGTCACGGGCTCGAGTCGATCGCGCGCTGATCAAGGACAAAGGAACTCAACATTCATTGTCCAAACAGGTCCAAACAACGCCGGAGAGTGAGAACACAAGGTGAGCCAGGTAACGTTCGAAGCATACCAGCCTAGGTCACACCTCTGTTCGACCCAGGGATACTTGTTTTTCTGTGGCAGGCTTTTTCCGGACGGCGGATTGAGGTCCTAGGGCTGTTGACGCATCATGGCTCCAGGTTGATATGGGCCACCGGTGCCATTCCCACCGTGCAACGGTCTGCACGGCGCCATGTGGTCGGTATCCATCGTTTCAGATACCGCAGTCGTTTATCCGATGGGACACGAAAGTTCACCGCCTCGAGTCAGTTCGGGGGTCACAGGTCATGGCCTTACCGTTTGAATCTATTAACCAAATCCGGGTGGAGGAATTTATGACTTGACGGATGGTATCCATTATTACTACACACCATGCCGCCCTTCCATCGTGGGCATGGCTGTCCCTTTTACTTACGCGAGCCATGTACACTGCGATGGGGAACCCTGCAGTCGTCCGCTCAATCTCATCCTCTTCTGATACCCTCCCACCCCTCGATTATCATAAGTACCCCGTTGGATACTCAGTTTCGCGATACATTCCCTGTCCCAGAACCCTCCGCTCCGGACCTCAGGCACGTTAATTGCCTGTCAATCGTTGGGATCGACCTGGGATGTGATGTCTCGAGCATTAGAACTACGCCTCTGACGAGAGGTGTGTCCGCACCTTACAGATGTCGATATTTCTGATCTTAAATTAGTGCTCATCTGGAGAGGATTTCGGCCCTGATAACTCAGAAACTCGTATCAACGATTGAAACTTCAGATCCAGGTCGAATTCACTTCTCTTCCCTACGCGGCCTGGCTGGAGTGAGGTGGGAACCACGAGATGCCTGAGATGCTCTCCCGCGTTGCGAGTGCCTCGGGTCGGTTGGGATTCATATGGCATCGTGCCAGATCACTCCTCGCTACGCTACTCAAAGAAGAGAGTCCTATTGCCTTAAAACGGGCCATTTTGCTCGCGTTTCCTCACATGCCCTGGGACAGGTTCGCAAATGGTCGGCACTTAATACAACTATGGGTTGCTGCAGCTTCGACGGCCCCGTACACAGACGAAATTGGCCAAAGTGTGATGGACGCGTTATTGCATATTGCGCCTCAAGGCCACTTACTACCACACATACCTGTTAGCATGTGGTTATGGCTGAACAAACAGCCACCTTTCCCCCTTGTTTGCCGGGAATGCTTCCGTGGAACCCGGCGAGATGTTATCCTAATGGTCCATGGGCTCCGAGACATCGAAACTCTCGAATCATACATGCTTCTCGTTTGGTCGGAGAGGGATTACCTCTGGTTCCTGGGCCTCCACGAGATGTGCGCCTCGATCCAACAAGACTTTAGTGGAGTCGAGATGTGATGATATCGGGAAGACCTTCTCCAACGTTTGGATTCTCTTCGTTCGCCTCCCCGAATTGCCACACTGCCGTCCCGATGAGTGACGAAGACGGTTGTGGTGGTACTGTGATCACTACTTCTGCCGACTTTGTGATTGATGTATACTTTGGCTTCGCTCCGTTTAATTCCCCTCTAGGATGCATTGCCTGCCGCTTGGGTGCAAATCATTGATTCGCTCTCCACCTGATTTTTACATGCGGCCTGCGTCCGTGGGAACGATAAACGGCGTGATTCATCTCCTCAAAATGGTGTTCAATTATTTTGCTCCCCAGCCATCGCGCATCGCCTTCGAAGCGAGTCGCCAAGTTCGACTTCCTTCCAACCCTGCTCAACCTACACCGTTCTCAAGTTTGAAACAGAAATTTTGTCCTTCATGACAGGAATCCGTGAGCCGATTCTCCCTGGTTTGTTTAACGGTGAACCTATTCCATCTGATCCACCCATGCCCTTCCCCGTCCCGAACAAAGACGTTGCTAACCACAGACACGTCTCGTTCTCCTAGATCCATGACAAGATCCTGTGGTAGCAAGAGAACCGCCTTCCAGAGGAGATGTCATGTCCTGCTGTCGAGCGTTGAGGTCATCACGAAGTCGGCCGATAAAATCTTTACGAGAGGAACCTCCCCACGTCTTCGGATGGTGTTGTCATAGGAAGCAGGATTCGGAAACCCCACAGCCCACACGCCAACGAGCACCGATGGTGCGCCCCCCATGTTGTTCGTGCACTCCAAAGAATTCCAATCGAACCTCCAGAGAGATCATTCCGACTCGACCCACTTTTTATGCCATGGCCAGTCTTACGGTCACGCCCTCCCCACCCCAATCGCAATGATTGATACATGATCGAGCTGAATTATCGGTGAGGGACTTCGGATTTCTCCTCCCATTTTCAAAGATAAAGAATAGTTGGCTGATCGCCGAACATAAACATAGGCAGTCGTATACATGGGATTTAAGTCAAGTGCGGTGGGGATGGGAGTGTTTTCCACGTTTCCCCAGTTGTTGGGAATTCGGGACCAATTTCCAGACCTTCGTCTGGTGACTTGCAACAGCGACCCCTCGTATACCCCCTGACATCGTTCCGAGGTTCTGCCCCCATTCCCCCTTCTCGTCCTTCCCCCACAGGTCATAAACGGTGTAAGTGGCTT